>Ga0209340_1000215_pt1 | contig 75876 bp, 66 predicted proteins | sample EPASupsiteSAE323_FD_187266 | JGI IMG/M metagenome (GOLD analysis project Ga0209340, IMG submission 187266) | Bioremediated contaminated groundwater from EPA Superfund site, New Mexico - Sample SAE3-23 (SPAdes) (version 2) | ecosystem: Environmental > Aquatic > Deep subsurface > Groundwater >... | reverse complement strand
ACGGTGCTCACCGTAGGGTCGCGCAAAAATATATAAAGGTTTCTGTTTTGTCTCTTGTGAGTGTTAATTTTTAGTAATACTATCAGTGTTGTAATCAACGATAGGTTAGCTTAAGCTCACTTTGATGTATTATAATTATATAAACAATCCTTCAATCTACTATCATAATATTAAACTGATCAGAGAGAGTACTCCGGTAATAAAGATGATAATTCCAATGATCCGGTTAATCCAGACAAGATTACCCTCATGCAAACGTTTCTGAAATAGACTAATACCTGTACTCATAATGCCCCACCAAAGTACAGAACCAGTAAAAACTCCCAGGATCAGGGACACTACAGGAGAGTAATTATTACCTGGACTTCCTACGCCAAGCCCGGCTGTAATGCCCGCAAACAGCAGAATTGTAAGAGGATTTGAGATTGTAAGTAGAAACATAGAACTATAAGCTTTTATTAGTCCGGTTCCGGAAACCGAAACTGATTTAGAACCGGGGTGGACCATAAAGGTTCTGATTCCAAGAAAAATCAGAAAAATACCTCCTAGCAGCTGAAGCCAGATCCTCCCTTCAATAAGCAGATCAGAGATATATGTCACACCAAATCCTGCAATTGAACAGTATATGGCATCAGCTGTTGCAGTCCCAAGCCCGGATGCAAGTCCGGTCATCCTACCGCCATTGAGTGTCCGACGGATACAGATAATTCCTATTGGACCAGGCATCGCCGCTATGGAGAAACCAAAAATAATTCCCATGGAATAGTAACCAGCGTCTAACACGATTCATCCTGATTTTTTCATTTGGTTGGAATAATTGAAGATCATATATATTCACTTTATAGATATTGATAAATTATTACCCAGAGTCAAAATCTGTACTTATAAATACTATTTGTAAAAATAGTACTGGAAATTACCAAAATGGAGCAATTATACTCTCTCTTAAGATCTGTTTCAATATTCTTTCTCCTTGTCATATTCATCCAGATTTTGAAGAAAAGAGATATCTTTAATACAAGTCATCTTCCTGTCTTTGGAAAATTAATCACTGAACTAATCCTTCCGATTACAATCTTCTCTACCCTTGCAGTAAGCAGAATTCAATTCAATCTACTATATGGTGCAGGAATATATCTGGCAGCATCACTTTTTACATGTGGATTGGCTTACTTAATCTGCAGAACTCTGCATTTTTCAGATGGAATAACCGGTTCTATCGTAATCCTTGCAGGATTTGGAAGTACATCAACTATTGCATACCCTATTATAAGCCAGACCTTTGGAGCTGGCAGCGAAGCCATGGCTAATGCTTTGATAATCGGAGAGTTTGGTTCATGCATCCCTTTTTATACAATCGGGATATTAATACTGGCATATTTTGGCAGTAAAGCAGGAAACAGGGATTATAAAGCAGCAACAATTTTAAAATCCTTTATGTCAACCCCGGTATTCTTCGCCCTGGTTAGCGGACTTATAATCTCTCAGATACAACCAATATCAGATCTTTTGACAACTGGCTTTTTCAATGATTTCTTTGCATATTTTAATAACGGATTCGAAATACTGGTAGCAATTACCATCGGTCTAATGTTGAAACCGGTAAGAATAACAGAGATTCTTCCATATCTCATTATTACTCTGCCGTTATCTCTAATATTAATGCCAGTGCTTATCTTTTCTGGAGCGACCCTCATAGGTATTCCGGAGATTACCAGAGAAATCCTGTTAATTGAGGCTTCAGTCCCATCCGGGGCAATTGCAGCAGTAATGTCAGAACGTTACGGATGTGACGGGACACTTTCATCCATGATAGTAATCATATCTTTCCTGGTAAGCCTTGTTACTCTTCCGGCACTATCAATATTGCTCCTTTAATTATGATATAAAAGGTAAGAATGTGGAATAAAAAACAAGAACAAATCAGAATAAATAAACCGTATTATTTTCGGATTATTACTAATACTAACCCTAAAACACAGACATCTCCCTTATGGGAGCCGGGTGACATATGATAACCATAAGTACATTTGAACCGCTTTATCAGTTCGTGATCCTCTCTTTGGTAATCATCGCAATAGTCAGAATATTAAAATGTAAAGGGATTTTTGATGACAGTTATCAGCCTGTTTTTGATAAACTTGTAACCGAACTTGCATTACCAGCAGTAATATTTTCTGTATTTGCCACTTCATCTTTCTCATATGATGCCATACTACCTGCATGTATTCTCTTTGTAACCCTGATTGCATCTCTTTTTCTGGCATATTGTATCTGCAGGTTTTTAAGGTTACCACATAAGACCACAGGAACCATAATCATGGTATCCGGCTTTGGCAGTACTGCAACAATGGCAGGTCCTTTATTATCTGACCTGTACAATCTCCATGGCATTTTACTGGACCAGGGAATCCTTACGGGAATAATCGGGGTGGCATTCCCTTTTTTTACGATAGGAGTTCTTATTGCCTCTTACTTCGGAACGAAAGAGGAGAGAAGAGAGATAAGCATTCCAAATATCCTTAAAGAGTTCCTGGTCACACCAATTTTTATCTCATTTGTCTTCGGGATAATCTGTACTTTTCTTTTATACCAATTGGATATCCAGGGAGGAAATATTTTTCAGGATATATTCACCCATTTCTTTTCAATTATCAACCAGTCCATGGAATTGTTAATTCTTATTGCCATAGGACTGATGCTTCACAAGATCAGTTTAAGATTTTTTCTTCCTCTTCTCGGGGTTGTGATATTTATCAAATTGATCTTCGAACCTTTCTTTGCAGCAGCCTGCTCCATGTTAATAGGAATTCCGGTAATAAGTCAACAATTGTTATTTTTAGAGGCTGCAGTGCCTTCCGGAGCAATAGCTTCAGTCCTTGCCAGCAGGTATGGATGTGATGGTTCACTTGCCGGGTGGATGGTTATTGGAACGTATTTGTTCTCATTAATATCAATACCGATAGGATTTTATCTATTTCCTATTTAATATATATGAACAATAAAGAATATGAATTAGTGATAATATTAAGAAAAACAAGTTTATCTCTTTAATCAGAATCAAATATGAGAAGATTATTAATTTATTCTATTCTGGCCATCCTGGTTTTTTTTATACTATCAACAGTTATGTTTCTATTCTGGACTGATTTAGCCCATATGAAGATCATAGACTCAGAACAACCGGTGGTTTACCTTGTTTATACATCAGCCGGAAGTATGCCTGAACTTTTAAATACAAGCCAGATTGATGCATTTATTACATATGAACCAATAATATCAACCTCTGTTCTGGGGGGTATCGGAAAAGAGATTGCAACCCAGTCAGATCTCCCGCCACCAGGCCAATGGAACAGATCTGCCTGCAATATCCTTGTTATGTCAGATAATTTTATCGATGAGAATCATGAGGATGCAGCCCTTATCACTGCCCTGATTACTGCAGGAATAAAGAGAGTCAATGAGGATCCTCTTCTGGCAGAGAATATCTCTGCAGAATGGGTTTTTGGCTCAGGGCCGATAATATCAGCAGGTGCATCACTTGACCCTATGGAGGTAGAAAACCGCTCTTTTCCTACCCTTACATTTACAAAAGATGCAAATCTTCCTAATATCACAGATACTTTAAGCAATAGTGAAGAGTATTCTGCAGAAATTAAAATTATGGATCAACAATACAGAAACAATTCGGTATATAAACGTAGTTTAGAGTTGTTATCAGGTTCTCAACCGAATGTCACGGGGAATATTCCGACAATTAATATCGGATATCTTCCATCTACTGATCATTATGCTCCTTTATACGTTGCAGTAGAGGACTCTGAATATTTCTGCAATAAATATGACTTCTGTCTTGTTATGTCAGCAAAAGAACATGGCCGCCCGACATATTGCACCCTGAATGTTGATGGAAAAGTTGTTGCAAATGTAAATCTCGTTCAAGGTAGTTCAGGAGGCGGACTTATGACAAATATGGGCCAGAACGCGATAGATATCGGGTGTCTTGGAAGTGTTCCGGCAGAACTTCAGGTAGTATCAGGTAACAATGCGACTATCATCCAGTCAATTAATACTGGGGGAACCGGAATCGTTGTGAATAACCGGTTGCCTTGTTCAGACTGGAATAGTTTTGTATCAGTGATTAAAGAGAGATCCATGGAGAACAATCAGATTAAGATTGCAACCGTTCAGAGTTCTATTCAGGAAGAAATCATTCGTGAAGCTCTGGAGTATGAAGATATCAGGGTAAACCAGTTCTGATGACCGATAATATGTGATTAATATGTTTTCAATTAAAAAATTTTTTAAAAGACTGTTAATACCGCTACTTATCCTGATCATCTGGGAAATAGTCTCATTAAAGATAAATAATAATTTTATTCTCCCTGGATGGGAAGACATTCTCCCAATATTCCTGACTCCGACAGCCCCCCTTTTTGGAGGACCATCTCTCCTTTTCAACACAATTGTAAGCCTGGAAAGGGTAATCTTTGGTTTTTTACTGGCTGCTGCTGTTGCCATCCCGATAGGACTTTTATCCGGCTGGTCAAAAGAGGTTTATGAATATTCCGGGTCAATTATCTCCATATTAAAACCAGTTCCACCGATTGCGTGGCTTCCGCTTGCAATTGCATGGTTTAGCATCGGATTTACATCAATAATCTTTATAATATTCCTTGGTGCACTCTTCCCGATCCTTTTAAACACAATTGACGGGGTCAGAAATGTCAGGAAAAGCTGGCTTGAGGCGGCAGAAACACTGGGTGCAACTACATTTGAAAAGTTTTTGACAGTAATAATCCCAGGGACCTTTCCATCCATCTGGACCGGACTCAGGGTTGCATTTGGAGTTGCATGGATGTGTGTAGTCGCAGCAGAAATGCTTCCTGGAACATCATCAGGCCTCGGATTCCTGATAATGTATGTATACAACCTTGGCCAGATTCAGGTGATCGTTGCCGGTATGGTTGTGATTGGAATTATCGGGATAGCCAGTGATATGTTCTTTAAATTTGGGCAGGACAGATTATTTGACTGGCAGGGGAAGGAATGAATAATCAGATTCTTGAGCTAAAAGGTATCTCCAAATCTTTTTCAGACGCATCCGGCTCATGTAAAGTACTTGCAGACATAGCATTTTCTATTGCAGAAAATGAGATAGTATGCCTGATGGGACCTTCCGGGTGCGGAAAGTCCACAATTTTAAGGATAATAAACGGGCTTGAGAGTGCGGATTCCGGGATTGTAAAGAGTAAAGGGTCAGAAAATTCCGTAAATATCAAATCCACCATGGTTTTTCAGGATCATAATCTTTTTCCATGGCTCTCTGTTTTTGACAACATCGCCTATGGGATGAGACTGAAAAAACGGTATGTATCAGAAGAAAAAGTAAAGGAGATGGTTTCAAGTCTCCTCTCACTGGTTCATCTTGAGGTATTTTCCGGATCAAAACCATATGCAATATCAGGAGGGATGAGACAACGTGTCGCGGTTGCGAGGGCTTTGGCAATCGAACCTGATATACTCTTAATGGATGAACCCTTTAATGCCCTTGACACCTTTACCCGGAGGGAATTACAGAATGAAGTGATCAGGATAAGAGAAGAGATGAAAACGACGTTCCTTATAGTTACACATAATCCTGATGAAGCAGTGTATCTGGCAGATAAAATAGTCATTCTATCAACAAGCCCTGCTACAATAAATGAGATCATTTCAGTTCCTTTAAAATATCCAAGAGATACATCAGATCCAGATTATGTAATGTTTGTCCAGAAAATTACAAGTCTGATTAAAGCAACCGGGACCAATGGAAGATCCTGAAACGTGGAGTTTCTTGTGAGTACACGAGAGAGTTAGACCGTGAATACTGATGGTATGCGAGAATAGAGCCCTGATAACTCCCTCATCACTCCTCAGGCCATGGAGAGAGGAAGACAGGGATTCACTGGTCACACATGCAGACAATGTACAGATAGCATCATACATGCGGGATGGTTTTCCAAATCCATATACTCTGGCAGATGCCGATCGATTTATTGCTATGGCAACCGGAGACCAACCTCACCTTTTTCTTGCAATAGAAATGGATGGATCAGCGGTAGGAGGAATAGGAATATATTTTCCAGGGGATATTTATCGTCAGACCGGCGAGATAGGTTACTGGATATCTCAGGAATACCGGGGAAGGGGAATAGTAACTGATGCAATCAAAGTAATTCTTCCGGTTGCATTCAAATTATATGACATTATCAGAATTCAGGCAGGTGTTTTTTCTAATAATCCTGGTTCAATGCGTGTATTAATTAAAAACGGGTTTCTTCTGGAAGCAGTTCATAAAAATGCAATTACCAAGTATGGAATAATACTTGATGAGTATTTATACGTCATATTCAGGGATCAAATTATAATATAATCCGCAATCCTTGAAAAACTACCCTGTTAATCATTCAACCGGATGGTTCGTCAATACAGTTATCCGGTTTAAAATTCTTTAATATATCATCAATAGAGGTATAATCAGATAGTGGGGGCTGATATCTGTTTAAATCCGATCGACAGGTATGATCTCCACTATTGCATCTGATTTTTTTATTGTATCTCCTTATGAAAAGGTGGTAAAATGGTAGATAGAACATTACTGATTTGTGGATCGATCCTTATCATTGCGATTATACTCTTTGCAGGTTCGGGAATTTTGCTTATGACAGATAATAATGCAAAAATTCCTTCTATTAATGATAACCTTCAGAAGTACAACAAAAAAATGAACGGACCATCCAACAATCCGGAAAGCTTTGACAGGCATAATCAGGGTCAGGAAAGAGATCTCATGAAGTTCTCTGAAAATAAGAACAGTATGAGACCTGATTCAACCTCTGGCAGAAATGATATGCCATGTCAAAGAGGCAGAAAATCCAACGATCAGGGTCAGGAAAGATTAAATTTCATGAAACCCTCTGAAAATAAGAACAATATGGGACCTGATTCAATCTCTGGCAGAAACGATAAGCCATGTCAAAGAGACAGAAAATCCAACGATCAGGGCCAGGAAAGATTAAATTTCATGAAACCTCATGGAGAAAGATTCTGCACAGGGGGACATGACTCAGCGACGAATGAGATTCGCAAACCGTGTCAAAATAAACCGGAGGATAACAAGAACAATAAAAGTATGGGAAATAACAAAGAAAACTACAAAGGAGAACTAAAAAAAGGACAGGGTATCTCTCAGGATAAAGGAATTAATCAAAAGAATGTGGGCGTGATATATATATGTTATACACAACCGGATTCGAATGGTAATATGCTTGTGCATATCGAAAAGAAAAATTTACCCTGAAAACCATATCTTTTTTCCTGTTCTATCTGTATCGACAGACAAAAATAAATTTACAGGAAAAAAAGTGAATGAAACTTCCTGTTTTCTTATTCTAAAAGAATATTCCAGGCTTCTTCACGGTATGCTTCCATTACATAAGGAATTCCTGATACCTCTGATGCTTCAGGAGTTAGAGCCATCAGATCTTCTCTTGATACAGAGTTTAATGAGAAGTTTCTGCTTCCTGCCATTATCTGCTGCAGACCTGTCCTGAACTTTTGTGAATAAGTGTAAATGCCGATAGCTCCTGCAGGAATATCATTCATACGATTTCCATACTTCTCTTTGAGGGTTTCATATGAGACAAAGAGTTCAGGAATGGTTTTACCGTACTTGGATACACTCTTTGGCAGATCGCCTTCCTTAATCCACTTCTCAATATTCTTGCCGACCATTCCCGGAATCATAAGCCCACGACCCATACATACCGCCTTAAAGTATGGTGATCCCATTGCAAGTGCTTTGAATGCATTGGCTTCATCTGCAAATCCACCGGCTATTGCAAGATCAGGAACTCTGATGCCTTTCTTCTTTAATTCTTCTGCCATCTGGTAGGCGAGTGACTGGATATAAAAGGTAGGTATACCCCATTCATTCATCATCGGCCATGGACTCATACCAGTTCCACCAGGTGCTCCATCGATTGTCAGAAGATCGATCTTTGCTTCTGATGACCATCTAATAGCCATTGCAAGTTCTTTCATCGAATATGCCCCGGTCTTTAGGGTTACCCGCTTAAATCCTAATCCCCTGAGCCGGTCAACTTCATCGAGAAAACCTTCTTTTGAGACAAATCCAAGCCTTGAATGTCTTTCGAACTCTTTTATCGCCCCATCCTTAAATGCTGCAATATTATCCGTCTTTGTTGGATCCGGCAGAACGATATATCCGCGTTTTTTAAGTTCCTGAGCCCTTTCAAGGTTTTTTACCTTAATCTCTCCACCTATACACTTCGCTCCCTGGCCCCATTTCAATTCGATAGTTTCAAGATTGTGTTTAGAGGAGACATATTCGGCAGTTCCAAGTCTGGTGTCCTCAACGTTCATCTGAACCAGAATTTCACCAAAACCTTCATGAAATTTCTTATATGTATTTATCCTGCGGTCCATCTCTGGTGAGGAGACAACCTTTCCATCTGATCCGAGTTTAAGTTCCGGGTCAACTCCGCAGACATTCTCACCGCAGACGAGAGTAATTCCCGCTATGGCAGCTCCGATAGCAAAATGCTCCCAGTTGATTCGCGCAATATCAGTAGAGCCTAATGCACCGGTAAAGATCGGTACGCGCATCTTAATTTTTTTATCCCAACCGTACTCAGTCTCAGTATTTACATCATCAAAGACTGCTGTATCAGGATTCGCGGATACTCCGGAAGGCAGACCATCCGCACCCTGAGCATATCCCTGGATATTCAGATGCGAGTAGTCGATCGGGTAATCTTTGTCTGCCCCTGCAGTGACCTCACCAAAAGGCCCGGGATACAGAACTTCTCTTCCCCGAAATGATGCGAGCCAGATATCACAGGCTCCCTTACACCCGTCTACACAACGGGAACACATACCAGACATAGGAACTATATCGCGTGAGCGATTTACAGTCCCTACTGCTTCATTTGAATTTGGACGTTTAAGATTCATTTTTACTCTCCCCGACCGCAGACATATGTCCTGGTCTGATGAGATTGCCCGGTCAAACCGGATAAATGATATTTCACTATTATACGTATAAGCCCTTTCCTTCTTATCTAATTAATAAATACGCAACCTTTTAATGTAAAATGATAGAAGGAAACTGATTATCAAAATTTGAGATAGAAACACATATTCAAATACCTGAAGGTATAATCACCTTTCATGGCCCCTCCACGTAAAGTTATAAAGACATCTCCTACCGGGAGCATGAATCCAAAAGTTGAAAAGGCAATTAACGAGCAGATTAATGCTGAATTTTACTCTGCGTATCTTTATCTTTCCATGTCATCATGGTTTGATTCGGCAGGCCTTCGTGGATTTGCTCATTGGGAAAGAGTACAGGAGATGGAAGAGAGAGATCATGCACTTAAATTTCTGGATTACCTTCTGTCAAGGGGAGGAAAGGCAGTAATGGAAAAGATTGATGCTCCCCCATCTGTCTGGACAGATGCAAAGGATGCATTTGAAGCCCAGCTGACTCATGAATTAAAGGTTACTGAACTTATAAACAACCTTGTAAACCTCTCAATATCTGAGAAAGATCATGCAACTGCCCAGTTTCTTCAGTGGTTTGTCTCAGAACAGGTTGAAGAGGAAGAGAACGCCAGGACAATTCTGGATCAGCTTAAGATGATTAGTCAGGAGAAAGGAGTAGGGCTCTTATATATGCTGGATAAGGAGCTGGCTACGAGGGTATATACTCCACCACCTGCAAAGGTATAAAATTTTTTCCTGGCCAAACTGACTGCAAACCAGGATTAAATTGGGATCAAAATAGTTTAAAAAACAATTTAGCTCTATTATTGCACAAGTAAAAGGGTGATTATTAATTAATATTCAAAAAAACCTCGAATATGGTTGAGGATATATAAATTAAATTCAGATTTATGGAGAGGATACTTCTTCTCTTCAGTATTTACGCAAATCTCACATATAATAAATCAAACTTATAATTACGCATTTTTCTGGAAGATCCATAATTATAAATAAGAGTTTCGTGTCATAAAAATATGATATGCTTTTAAGATATGTAATTGTCTTAATAATTATTATTATCCTCTTAAACTTTGCTTATTTCCAGTTTGATGAGATAAAACACTCTTTTTTCCCTGACACTAAAGAACAAAATTTTAAAAATCTGAAACTTATTACTGAAATTAATCCCCCTTTTTCATATCTTGACCGGAGTGGAGAGATAAAGGGTAGTGGAGTTGAATTGGTAAAAATCCTGGCTGAAAAGATTGGCAAACCATATTCACTTGAATTATTAAGCTGGTCATCTGGATATGGAAGAACTCTCTCCACTCCGAATACTGCCCTGTTTCTTACCGCGAGAACAGAAGAACGTGAATATCTTTTCAGATGGGTTGGGCCTGTTGACCGGATGGATTATGCATTCTATTGTAAGTCATCCAACCGGATAAGCGCAAGATCGTTAGATGACATAAAAAAATTAGGGCTTATTGCTGTGCCGAGGGATACAGCAAGGCATCAAATGTTGCTTGATGCAAAGATCACGAATATACTTGTTTTGCCATCAGACAAAGAATGTGTCCAGGCCGTTTTATCAGGAGATGCAGAAATATGGCTTGGTTCTTGTAATATGTACTCTCTGAACAGGGATTCTCTAGGAGAGGGACTTGAATCAATACACAGGATCTATCCCTGGAAACATGTCCCGCTTTATATTGCCTTCAATATTGATACATCCGATGATCTGATAAATGCCTGGCAGAATGCATTGGATACTCTTGATCCAACTCTGAAAGAGGAAATTATGCGGTACAATATTCCATATTATTGCTCATGGATTGATTGCACATATTGTTACGAAAACCTTAGTGCCGAAATGAAAGAGTAAAAGCATATTTGAAGATCATATGAAAAATAGTTACAATAATCCTAACAAAGAAAAACACACAGGTAGAGAAAAACCTTTAATCTTTTTTCTTACTATTGTTACCGTTTCAGTCTCACTTAATATTGGAATCTCCTTATATATAATCCCTAAAATATCCCTGGAATTTGGTAATACTATAGCAGAATGGGGCTTAATTATTCAGAGTATCTTCATTATATCTCTCTATCTTTTTTTTGGAAAGGTTGGTGACATTATTGGTCTGTCTGCAATGTGCCGGTATGGATCCTGCCTTCTTGCTGCAGGTTATTATAGTTTCTTCCTATGTAATGACTCAACCGGATATCTGATAGCGTCTCTTTTAACAGGAATAGGGACTGCAATGTTCTCATCAGTATCAAGCGGACAGATAAGAAATTATATTACACCTTCCCACATTCCATTCGGTTTTTCGCTCTTGTTCATAGGCTTTGGGGCCGGGTTTATCTTTGGACCTTTTTTAGTGGAAATGATTGAAATACTATTTTCATGGCATATATATTACCTGATTCTGACCCCTCTTCCCTTACTCCTTGTAATATTATATCCCCGGTTTATTGATTGCAGGCCCAATAGAATCTCTCTAAAGATGATTGATGTCCCCTGTGCTATTCTTTTAATGTTTACACTTTTTTTCATATACTCAGCACTAATACAAATTTTAAAACAGCATCTGACACCATCTGAAATTTTATTTCTTATTTTGGGATTTTTTTCTTTTATTGTACTGGTATTTTATGAAAAAAAAGCCAAAATGCCATTTCTTGATCTTAATCTGATTAAAAGACCGGATATAATCACTCTCATTCTGGTCCTGATGATAATGGTACTTATGTACCGAAGTTATCTTTTTTATTTTCAATTGTATTTTGAAGAGATAGTAAACGTTTCCTCCCATATGAGTTCAGTATTTCTTCTCATTCAGGGCATCAGCTTTCTACCGCTTGCAATTATTATCGGGTACTTTGGAAGAAATTGGGAAAAAGAAAGGTTCATTAAGGTCTGTATTCTTGGGTGTGTAATAGGAATACTCGGAGTATTAATACACGGACTCTTTTATATTCAATATCCGATGGTCGCCCTGGTTATCTTTGGTGCATATAATGTATGTATCAGGATTTCTTCTTATACTTTATATTTTCTATCCGTTTCTCCGGAAGAATCCGGAATTGCCGGTGGAATGATAGAAACAGGAGTGGCTTTTGTAAATCCGATAGTCATAACAGTTACCGGGTTCTTCTTCCATCTGGGATTTCAGGTCTATTCTCCGGGCCCAATATGCTGGCAGAAGATCGGTGAGGGGTTCAGTTATGGAAATCTTGGTTTATCCATTTTTTATATATTCTGTATTATTATTCAGATAATATTACTGATATGGCTTAAAAAAAGTTCTCACAGGCTGTTACACAAGGAATACAGTGCATTCCAACAAAAATTGTAAGTTCAAGGCTATCTATGGTTTATTTGATGGAAAAAGATAAAACAAGTAATCCCCGGATTATCAGTCTTTCGATAGATGATATTGCAGAGGCGTTGGATAATTGTACCTTTGACATCCGATACATCCTTGATCTGCAGGAACAGGAGATGATCGTACTATCTGAATACCTGATATCACGCGAAGAAATCCAAGAAGTTTTTGATGAGATAGATGATGATGAAACCGAACGATATGTTCTATTTCCGATAAGGACTGATTCACAGGATGGGTATACAGATATAGAACTCTTTATTGATGATATTGAAGACCCTGAAATTCAAAACCTCGCATACCAGACTATCAGGGGTTCAGGGGCTTTTCAGAGATTCAAAGATTTTATCCGGATATATCCTGATCTTGAAAAACAATGGTACACACGGAAAGATGATCGGAGTCATCTTCGTGCTGTGGAATGGCTGGAGGAAGAGGGCTTAATCCAGACGAAAAGGTAATAAGCATTACGAAGTGTATTATGTTTTTAAGAAAAGAGAGGGTCTAAAGTTTAGTATTTGGATTTTTGGGAGAAACGATTTCTATTCACTTAGTGCCCACTTGCTGCCGATCATCTTCGGCTGCTCCCTTAACTGGGGTGAAAAAACCGTCTGTATAGAATGTGAGCTCCAGGTACCCGAGGTCAGTCTGCTGCATTCCTGGGGGAGTCCTCCCGGATTGCTGATTTCAACCCGGTCAGAGAAATCTGAACAAAGACGTTTGCTCCTTCGATGAACTAGTCTCGGTGTATGACAGCGTTGATTATATCTTTTAGTGGTAAATAATAACTTACAACACCTGCTTTACCCAAACGTTTAAATAAAAACTCATTTACCTTCAGAGGTTGATTTTACTCTCTGAATCTACAATATCATGCGTTCACAGATATCAGACCCATTATCCAAGTTTGGGTTTACCTTTGGAAAAGGTGGTGCACATACTGCACGAACATATATGCTTGAGGATCTTGAGCAGTTGCTCCAATATCTCAAGGGACCACAATTCTCTCAATCACTATATATCAATGCAATTGAGGAGGAAAATTGTCTCGGGAAAAGATCAAAAAAAACCAGAACTCTTACCTCACGACATCTTGTTGAACTCTACTCTTTAGATCCTCAAATTGCATTATTTCGAATTCTTCTCTACTTATGGGAACGAGATCCTGATTCACATCCTCTCCTGGCATTACTCTGTACCTATGTTCGGGATGCACTGTTCCGGGAAACTTCGCCATTTGTTCTCTCGCTTCAGATTGATGAGACCATTACCCGTGAAATTCTCGAAAAATGGATTGAAGAGAAATATCCTGGTCGGTTTAGTCCTGCAACCTTGAAATCAGTAGCTCAGAACATTAATGGAACCTGGACAAAATCAGGTCATCTCCACGGGAAAACCAAAAAGATCCGAACTCTTGTAAACCCTACACCAGGGTCATTAGTATATGCTCTAGTTTTAGGATATCTCACCGGAAACAGAGGGCAACTTCTATTTTCTACTGAATATATCAAACTCCTCGATTGTTCGTATGAGGAGGCCACTTCCCTTGCTGAAATTGCCTCTCGAAAGGGATGGATTGTCTATAAACGGATTGGGGATATCATGGAAGTGCAATTCCCGAATTTATTCACCAAAGAAGAACAGGGATGGATCTATGAGCAAAATTGATAAACTTCAGCAATCGTATAAAAAATTCATTGAAATTCCTTGGAAATCAGATATTGCTCCTGCACAACGAGTAATTTTTTGTGTTTATAATGAACATGATGAACTTTCCCTTCGAGCAAAGATCGATGAATTTGAATTAGCAACCAAACAAGCAAACCATCGATGGCTGCTTTTTGATCTCACCAATACTTTTCCTGAGTGGCTTGGAAATCAAAAATACGCAAAGAGTTATTTTAAAAAGCCAGAAATAATCAATCAGATTCTTCCCCAATATCCACAATATATCAAACAACAATTTCTGAAATATATCGAAGAACATTCTCCTGATGACAATTCAGTGGTTGCATTATCAGGAGTGGGGACACTTTTTGGTCTTATCAAAGTCAAAGAATTGGTTGATGCACTTGCTCCACTTATTAAAGGGAGATTGGTGATCTTTTTCCCAGGAAGTTATGAAGGGAATAATTACCGGCTTCTTGACGGATATGACGGATGGAATTACCTGGCTGTACCGATAACGGCAGATAAAGAATTTTAAATGTGTGATATTACATGATTAATCGCGACATATATCAGAAGGACCCATCTCATCGAAAACTCGTAAATGAAGGGGTTGCATACGTAAATGATGATGAAACCGAACTTGCAATGGCCGTCCTTCGGTATGAACTTGAGACATTTGTCTGTGATGGCCAATATGAGAAGGGGCTTGACCAAATTCTCTCAACCTATATCGCAAATATCGGTGCGGCACAACAACCTGCGGTCTGGGTAAGTGGCTTTTTTGGTTCGGGTAAATCACATCTGGTAAAGATGCTCCGTTCATTATGGGTAAATACTTCCTTTTCTGATGGAGCAACTGCACGAGGGATAGCAAATCTTCCTGAATCTATTCAGGATCATCTCAAGGAACTCTCAACCCAGGGGAAGCGACATGGAGGGGTTCATGCTGCATCCGGAACCCTGGGATCAGGAGCGAGCGGGAGTGTCCGGCTTGCTCTTCTTCGGATCGTTTTTAAATCGGTGGATCTTCCAGAACAATATCATCTCGCTCGTTTTGTGATGTGGATGATGAAGGAAGGGATCCTTGATCAGGTTCGCTCCCATGTTGAGAATAATGGATATACCTGGGAAGAGGAGCTCTCGAATTTTTATGTTGCAGAAGGACTTCAACAGGCATTGATTGCCATAAAACCACATTCGTTTAGTACACCAGAGATTTGTGTTGAAACACTCCTCAATCAATATCCTAACGTCCAAGATGTCTCTAATGACGAGATGGTCGATGCAATTGAATCAGCTCTGAAAGTAGAAGGGAAACTTCCTCTAACGCTTGTTGTTCTTGATGAAGTTCAGCAATTTATAGGAGAAAATCCCGATCGTTCGCGAGATGTAGATGAGGTGGTTTCTGCCTGCTGTAAGAAGATTGGAGGGAAGTTACTCTTCATCGGAACCGGTCAGACTGCAATTACCGGTACCCCCAATTTAAAGAAGATCGAGGGCCGATTCACGCTTCGTATTGAATTGTCGGATGCAGATGTAGAAACGGTGGTACGAAAGGTCATTCTTGCCAAGAAAGCGGATGCCATTACCCCTATAGAACAGGTGATGCAGACAAACCTTGGAGAGATCTCTCGCCAGCTCATCGGGACAACAATTGCCCATAGACAGGATGACATCCCCTTTTTCCCCCATGATTATCCGATGCTTCCGATTCGGAGAAGGTTCTGGGAGAATACCCTTCGAGTTCTTGATGAGACCGGAACTGATAGCCAGCTCCGTAATCAGCTCAGCATGATTCATAAGGTGATTCAGACTAATCTTGATAAACCTCTTGGATTCGTTATTCCTGCTGACTATCTCTACTTTGATTCGGCTGTCACCCTCCAGCAGACCAGGAAACTTCCCCGGAAAGTGTATGAAAAGACCATGTCCTGGATCGAGGGTTCTCCTGAAGAGCAACTCATGGCCAGGGCTTGCGGGCTTGTTTTTCTGATCAATAAATTATCAGGAAATAACCGGGAGATTGGTATCCGGGCAACCGTAGACACATTGGCTGATCTTCTTGTTGAAGATCTGAATGAAGGGAGCAGCGGACTTCGGAGCACCCTTCCTGCTCTGTTGAACAAGTGCGAGCTTCTTATGCGAGTCGGGGACGAGTACCGGATTCAGACCGAGGAGAGCTCAGCCTGGATTGATGAATTCCAAAATCAAAAGAGTATCATGGCGAACCAGCCAACACGGGTTGACACCGAACGGGAAGATCGGATACGGCTTATGTTTGGAGATCTTGTTGGGAAGATAACACTCACTCAAGGAAATTCCAAACAAAATCGCGAGGCATACCCTCTTTTCAGTGCCCAACTTCCCACAGATCATGATAAGAAGATCTATATCTGGGTCCGGGACGGATGGAAAACCGACGAGAATTCTGTCCGTGCGGATGCACGCCAGGCAGGAAATCAATCCCCTACCATTTACATCTATATCCCAAAACGTTCTGCAGATGATCTCCGTCATTATTTGATCGAATATAAAGCAGCCATTGCCACCCTCGGAAGTAGGGATGTTCCCAATACTCCGGAAGGAATCGAAGCAAAAGCGGCGATGGAGACGACAAAACAGACCGCAGAAGGTAAAATCAAGGAATTACTTGAAGAAGCATTCTCCGGTGCACGAGTCTTTCAGAGTGGGGGGAATGAGATCATCGGTAACCACCTACAGGGAATGGTGCAAGAGGCTGCCAAGAATTCCGGCCAGAGACTCTTCCCCCAGTTTTCAATTGCAGATCAGAAAGACTGGGATAAGGTCTATGAACGTGCCAAGAAGGGGTCTCCAGATGCACTCAAAGCCATTGGTGATGAAGGAGAGCCGGCAAAAAATCAGGTCTGCAAACAGATCTTAAGTTTTATTGCCGGTGGAAAGCAGGGCACTCTGATTCGGGAACATTTCGAAGCTCCTCCGTACGGGTGGTCAGGAGATGCCATCGATGGAGCTCTTCAAGTCCTCCTCGTTGGTGGTGTCATTAAAACACAGGATGATCATGGACGTGCGATTGATCCAAAGGAACTCGAACGCCGGACGATAGGGAAATCTATCTTTAAAGTCGAATCAACAACGGTAAGTACCCCTCAACGTATCCAGATTCGGAAAGTATTCCAGAAAGCAAACATCGTTGTTCCTGCAGGACAAGAGAGTGATGGAGTCAAACCCTTCCTTGAGTTTATTCAGACTCTTGCTGAACAGGCAGGAGGAGACGGGCCGAAACCGGAGAAACCAGATGTCTCGTTCATCCATGAAATCCGCCTCACCTCAGGAAATGAGCAACTCATCACCATCTATAATCTGAAAGATACTCTTCTCACCAATATCGATACCTGGAGTTCCATCGTCGAAAAAATTACCAAGAAATGGCCCCTCTGGGAGCGACTCCTTGAGATTGCTCTCTGTGCTGAAGAGACGAAGATTGCATCAGAGGTAAAACCACAGATCGAAGTCATAACGCATCAACGAAGACTCCTTGATGAACCGGATTTGATTCAACCACTTATCACTACGCTAGAACAAGCACTTCGAAGTGAACTAGTAGCTCTTGCAGAGCGTTATGATACCGATTTTTCTGAGGAGTTGAAAAGTCTTGAGCAAGATGCATCCTGGCAGGAGGTTGAACCTGAAATCAGGGATGGGATCATTACCACCTGTGGAATCGTCCGGATGGAGTCACTCTCCATTGCCACCATTGATGATCTCATCAAGACGTTAAAACGGCATCCCATCTCCAGTTGGAATGATAAGATAGATGCCCTCCGGAAGAGGTTTTCAAAAGCCAGGGAGATGGCGGCAAAAGAACTCGAACCAAAGACGCAGACGGTCACCCTCCCAAAACGGACATTAAAGTCAGCTGAAGATGTCGAGGATTGGATAGAAGAGGTCTCCGGATTGTTATCTGAATCCGTATCAAAAGGACCGATTATTCTCAGGTGAATAAGCAATGCAGACCGCTGCAGAGATCACGCAATTATTAGATGAACTGGACAATTGCATCGCTGATGATCTGGAAGATCAGGATCTCGATTTCAAGCAATGGCCAGAAAATAGTCGAAATGATGCGATTGAACTGGTTGTGAAGATGGCGGTCTGTATGACAAACGGTGGAGGAGGCACGGTTGTTTTTGGGGTTGCAGACCACGTTAAAGGTCGAGCGGATGCAATTCCGGGAATCCCCCTGGACATTGATATCAACATTCTCAAAAAGGCAGTGTACAATAAGACCGATCCAAAGATTATACCGGTTTTTGAAGATCTGAAGGTTCCAGAAGGAACCGGGCGAATCCTCATCATGCAGATACACCCAGGATTTCCTCCTCATACCGATAGTTCAGGCAGAGGAACAATCAGGATAGGGAAAGACTGTCAACCATTGACCGGAACGATTCGAGGGAAGATTGCGGTTGAGACCGGAGAGACCGATTTTACTGCTGAAGAAATTCCCGGAGATCCCAAAACCCTCATCTCCCCAGTTGCAATGGAGCATCTTCGTGATATTGCCAGAGAAAAACATGCTCCTGATGATCTGCTCCGGTTATCTGATCTCGATCTCCTGAAAAGTCTTGAAGTGATTTCAAAGACCGGACATCTTACCAGGGCCGGGTTATTACTGGGGGGTTCAGAAGAGGCGATAAAAGAGCACTTCCCCGGCTATGTCTGGACCTTTCTCCAGATGGATACTTCAACATCGTATGTTAACCGTGAAGATAGAACCTCCTCAATTCCTGCAGCAATACGCAGGATAGAAGAGCTGAGTGTTCCCTTCAATCCTATCTCAACGGTACAGCAGGGGATGTTTCATTATGAGTTCAGAACCTATCCCGAAGTTGCGATACGGGAAGTTCTCATGAATGCCTTCTGTCACCGGGATTACCGGGCTTCGGGGCCGGTTCTGGTGAAGATAAACCCGGCTACGATGGAGATATCAAACAGTGGCGGGTTTATCGGAGGGATAACTGCAGAGAATATCCTCCATCATCTCCCTGCCCCCCGCAACCCCTCTCTTGTCGGAGCACTCATCAAATTGAATCTGGTGAACCGGAGCAATCTTGGAATCTCCCGGACCTTTGAATCTTTTCTTATGGAGGGGAAAGAGCCCCCTTCGATTCTTGATATCGGAGATGCAGTCAGGGTCACGTTTACCAGGCAGGAGATTAGCCCGCTCATGCGGTCATTTGTTGCAGAACGATCGAGTGCTGGGAGATACTACTCTGTCGATGAACTCCTGATTCTCAATCACCTGGTCCACCATCCTGAGATCGATACCGGAGCTGCTTCAGCGTTATGTCAGCAAAGAGAGCCAATCATCCGGGGGATTCTTACCACCCTTGAGACCGAAGGCTTGATCGAGCGGGGAGGGGTCGGTAGAGGTACTTATTGGAGTATCTCACCTGCGATCCATCGTCGATTATCTGAATCCGGTGATTCAGAGCGTAATCGAAGGATAGACCGAGATGCAGCAAAGACACGGATACTCTCTATCCTTATGGAGCGTGCTCGCCGAAATGAACCGGGCCTTACCAATGCAGATATTCGTCACATCACCCATTTTGATCGAAACCAAGTACTCACCGTAATGCACGAGCTGATTCAGTGCCATCCCCAAGTCTCCATGAAAAAAGCGGGAAAATATACTCGGTATGAATATGGGGAGGCCAATGGCGTATGAACCGGCAGTATTCTTTTTCCCATCTGATAAGAGGACTCACAGGATCTTTGCCGAATCTTAAGCTGGCTCAGCGCAATACCAGCACAAGATCCATTCTCACGCTGGATCTTATGCTGACTCAGCGTAACTCATGTGTGAGATCCGATCCCATGCGCAATGCAATGCTCAATCTGCATTGGAACAGCATTCACCACCTTCTCATGAGAACTCCCAACCCCCTTGTATCCAATTGAGGACCATGCATGCAACCACTTGACAAATCTCTCCGAAACACCCTTGAAAAGACCGTGAAAGATGCCCGTGACCAGGCAGAAGCAGCTGCCCGAGCAGCCCTTGATCAGCTTGGGGTAGGTGATCCCTCTGCTCCCCCTCATCTTTCTGAGTCAGAGCGTGATCTTCGGAGAAGGCTCCGGATTCACGGACGACAACTCGGGGATGTCAAGTCTAACAAAGGAGTCCAGGAAATTGACCGGTTGCTCGAAGAGGTTGCATACGAGCACTGGCACCGGATGCTCTTTGCCCGGTTCCTGGCAGAGAATAATCTCCTCATGTATCCGGATCCCGCGGGTCCGATTCCGGTGACCCTGGAGGAGTGTGAGGATCTAGCTGCAGATGAAGGGGCAGCGAACGGGTGGGAACTGGCCTCCCGATATGCATCAAAGATGCTGCCCCAGATATTCCGCCCCGATTCTCCGGTCTTTGAGTTGATTCTTCCTCCGGAGTACCAGCATGAACTAGAACGGTTAGTTGGTGGGTTAGCTCCTGACGTGTTTACTGCTTCTGATTCCCTCGGATGGGTGTATCAGTACTGGCAGGCGAAGCGAAAGGATGAAGTGAATAAATCAGGTGTGAAGATCGGGGCTCGGGAACTCCCCTCCCAGACCCAGCTCTTCACCGAACCCTACATGGTTAGTTTTCTCCTTGATAACTCACTTGGTGCCTGGTGGGCTGCCCGGAGATTATCTGAAGAGGATCTGACCAGTGCCACATCAGAAGAAGAGCTCCGTCAGAAGGCTTCCCTTCCGGGATTGCCGCTTACCTACCTCCGGTTTGTGAAAGAAGAGACCGACCGCTGGACTCCGGCTGCAGGGACGTTTGAAGCTTGGCCTCAACACCTGTCTGAACTAAAGACGCTGGATCCCTGTTGTGGTTCCGGGCATTTCCTGGTGGCCGCTCTGCAGATGCTCGTCCCCATCCGGATACTGATGGAGGGGATTACAGCACAAGAAGCAATCGATTCAATTATTCGCGAGAACCTTCATGGGCTTGAGATTGATCAACGGTGTGTTGAACTTGCTGCATTTGCCCTGGCGATGACCGCCTGGACCTATCCTAATGGAGGAGGATATCGTGATCTCCCAGAATTAGCAATTGCTTGTTCGGGTCTTGCAATTAATGCAAAAAAAGATGAATGGGGATCGTTAGCAGAGGGTGACAATAATAAAGAAATTGCTCTCGATACTCTTTATGATCTCTTCATTATGGCCCCAACACTTGGGAGCTTAATTGATCTACCAAAATTTGGAATAGAAAGTGCCATTGAAGTAGATTGGGTAATATTAGGCCCTTTACTCACAAAAGCATTGGCAGGGCAAGATGAAACACGTAAAGAAATGGGTGTTGTAGCTCAAGGCATTGTTAGAGCTGCAAAAATCTTATCTGGAAATTATCACTGGATAATAACAAATGTTCCTTATTTAGCTTCAGGAAAACAAGGAGATGCCATAAAAAAATTCATAATTGAAAATTATCCCGATGCAAAAAAAGACTTAGCGACGGCATTTTTAGAACGATGTTTAAAATTATGTTGCAATGGAGGAACTGCAAGTATTGTTCTTCCTCAAAATTGGTTATTTTTAACAACATATACTAAATTAAGAGCTAAAATTTTAAGAGAAAAAACCTGGCATCTACTGGCTAGACTTGGATCTGGAGCATTTGATACTATAAGTGGAGAGGTAGTTAAGGCTATTCTTCTTACAATAAGTTGCCGTAATCCCGTTGCAGGTTATATCCGAGGGATAGATGTCTCAGGTCCAAGAACTATCGATGAGAAAAGCATAGGATTAATAAAAGGAGACTTAACGAGTGTTGAACAAAATACTCAACTTACTAATCCAGATGCAAGAATTGTTATATTTTCAAACTCTGATGCGAATGTTTTACTTTCAAATTACTCCGAATGTTATGCTGGAGTTTTAAATGGCGATTCTCCACATTTTCAAAAGAACTTCTGGGAAATTGTAAATCGTGGTGATTTGTGGTCTTTCCAACAAACAACAGTAAGTAATAATATTCCTTTTGGTGGTCAAAAATTAGTTCTATTTTTTGATATGAAGGAAGGACATATCAGAGAAGAATCATGGATTCGTAGAGAAAAACTTCATGACAGCGACCAAAGGGGAAATAAAGCATGGGGAAAATGGGGGATTGCAATCAGCCAAATGATGGAGTTACCTGTTTCATTGTATACGGGAGCTACTTTTGATTCAAATATTGCAATTATATATCCTGAGAATCAAGAACACGTGCTCCCTATCTGGACTTATTGTCAGTCAAGAGATTATTATAATGAAGTGAGAAAAATCGATCAAAAACTCAACGTAACCAACGCAACCCTCGTTAAAGTCCCCTTCGATCTCGAATATTGGTCCAAAGTAGCAGATGAACAATACCCGAATGGACTCCCCAAACCCTATTCCGACGATCCCACCCAGTGGATCTTTCACGGCCACCCAGCCAAATCCGATTCCCCACTCCAGGTTGCCGTCGCCCGTCTCCTTGGCTATCGATGGCCGGCCGAACTTGACCCAGAGATGGAACTCTCTGATGAACAGTGGGAGTGGGTAAAACGGTGTGAATCTCTCCGAGTGTTTGAAGATGACGACGGGATCGTCTGCATCCCTTCGGTCCGTGGAGAACCGACCGCTGCAGACCGCCTCCTCTCTCTTCTTGCAGCCGCATATGGGGATGTCTGGAACAACGACATTCTCTCTGATCTCCTGGCACAGGCTGATCATGCCGGAAAGACACTGGAGACCTGGCTTCGGGAGAAATTCTTCATCCAGCATTGTAAACTCTTCAATCATCGTCCATTCATCTGGCATATCTGGGATGGACTCCGTGACGGATTCTCGGTCTTAGTAAATTATCACAGATTAGATCACAAAACGCTTGAAAGTCTCATTTATACCTATATTGGTGACTGGATAACTAGGCAGAAACACGATATCGCTCATGGGGTTGATGGAGCCCAGGAGAAACTGGATGCTGCCGAAGTTCTTAAGAAACGCCTGGAACTGATCCATGAAGGTGAGAGTCCGTATGATATCTTTGTACGATGGAAATCCCTGGCAGAACAGCCTGTCGAATGGGATCCGGACCTGAATGATGGAGTTAGATTAAACATCCGGCCATTTCTTACGGTTCCTCCAGTCGGGAAGAAAGGAGCAGGAGTCCTCCGGGATAAGCCAAATATCAAGTGGGATAAGGACCGGGGGCAGGATGTGCCAAGTGCACCCTGGTATCATCTCGGTCCGGAATATGGGGGAAAAGAGGGAGATAGGATAAACGATCATCACCTTACCTTAGAGGAGAAGAAGAGGGCGAGAGAGGGAAGGAACAAATGACAGAGAATTTTATCGGTATACATCCAATTGCACAGTTCAGAAAATGTGCCCTACAAGTAAATCCGTACAATTACATAGAATTTCAAGGTCTCGCTCACGGATTATCTGAAGAAGAATATAATCAGCAATTACTTCAGATTTGTATTGAAGAGAAGATAGAAGTAGTAGGCATTGCAGATCATGGCAATGTTGATTGCATCGAACCTATCCGAGATTTATTTAAGGAGCATGGAATTGTTGTCTTTCCTGGGTTTGAAATTTGCTCTTCTGAAAAGGCTCATTTTGTCTGTTTATTTCCAGAGTTTACAAAAATAGATGAATTACACCGATATCTTGGAACTCTTGGGATGACTGATATTGAGGACGGGGTTCGTCCCTCAAATCTAACTGGGATTGACCTCCTTTCAAAAGTTTGGGACCTTGGAGGTTTGACATTTGCGGCTCATGTTACATCAGATAGTGGAGTTCTCTTTCAAAAATTACCCCATATCTGGCGAGATAAAAGACTTGTTGCGGCTCAAATTCCTAAAACCCTTGACGAACTACACTCAGAAAAGACCCTTAATTTTTACCGAATATTAACGAATCAGGACCCAGCTTATGCGAGGGAACAACCAATTGCATTAATAAATTCCCGCGATGTTAAAAAGCCAGAAGATCTTAAAAATCCAACAGCATCCTGTCTTATTAAAATGACAGTACCTTGTTTCTCTTCCTTTAAACAAGCCTTCCTGGACCCTGAATCGCGAGTCAGATTAAATTCTGATGTACCTGAAGAACACTATTCCTGGATAAATCGGATAGAATTTACCGGTGGTTATCTGGATGAAATTAATATCACGTTTTCAAAACACCTCAATGCGATCATTGGGGGGAGAGGAACAGGAAAGTCTACCTTATTAGAATGTATCCGATATGCTTTGGATATCCGACCTATCGGAAAAAATGCAATTAAACAACATGATGAAATAATCAAAGAAAATCTTGGAAAAGTCAAAGCACGAATAGAGATATTTATCCGTTCTTCAGTAATGAATGGGCGTGAATATTCCATTGCAAGAAGATATGGTGAAAGTCCAATCGTAAAAGACGATAAAGGAAGTATCTCAACATTTACACCGCGTGATCTATTACCTCATATCGAGATTTTTGGTCAGAATGAAATATATGAGATAGCTCAAGATCCTCAAAATAGTCTGACATTATTGAACCGCTTTCAGGAACTCACCGACTCTGATTATGAGAAAAAGAGAATCGAAATACTTCACAAGCTTAAGAAAAATCGTGAAGAGATATTGGATGCCAAGAAAAAATTGAACGAAGTCAATTATGAAGTAGAACGGCTTCCTCGAATACGTGAGCAGGTAGAACAGTACACTGGTCTCGGACTTCAGGATAAATTGAAATTAGTTCCTATCATAGAGAAAGAGAAGGTTACTTCAGAGAGAATACGCGATGAGATTCAGATATTACAGAATTCGATCCTTCAGGTTAAAGATAATATTTCTGATACAACCTACCTCAATGATAGTGTAATTCAAGATTTCATTCATAAAGATATTTTTATCAGACTTCAAAGTTTGATTAACGGTTTAAATGGAGAACTCACCACCTTTTTTTCACAATGCGATGAAATTGTTCACAAAAATCTTCTTACCATTGAAAAAGAACTTCAAATCCTTTCTGAGGCAATTATCCAATCAGAAGAGAATCTTCACAATACTTTTAAGGATATTCCTGAATGTCATGGAAGAAGTGGCAAAGAGATTGGAATTTTATTTCAAACCTTACTCCGAGACATTGAGCGAATAAAGCCAAAAGAAACAATGCAGAATAATTTAAACGCACAGATTTCGGCGTTGAATAAAACTCGCACTTCACTATTAGCTGAGTTATCCGAGATCCGCTCTAAACGTTCTGCAAACTTACAACGAGGATTAAGCAAATTAAATAAAAAATTATCAAAAAAATTAAAATTACATGTTAATCCGGAATCTGATAGATCAGAATTAATTACATTTTTATTGAATAGTAACCTTGATGGGATCGGTCAAAAGAGATTATCTTTCATCGAGACCATTGATGATTTTTCTCCGGTCCGTTTTGCTCATCTAATTCGGGAAGGAACACAAGCCCTTCGAGATGCTGGTTGGTCAATCACACCAAGTTTGGCGGAAGCATTGCCTACATTATCTTTCTCAAAAATAATGGAACTTGAAGAATTTGAATTACGAGACGTTATCTCAATTGAACTGAATGTTTCTCACGAGGGGAAAGAGGTGTACAGATCTCTGGAAAGGCTTTCAACCGGCCAACAATGCACTGCAATATTACACCTTCTTTTGCTTGAAAATAATGATCCGCTTATCATCGATCAGCCAGAAGATAACTTAGACAATGCATTTATTGCAGATAGAATTGTAATTGAACTCCGTTCTGAAAAAATATCCCGCCAGTTTATTTTTGCCACGCATAATGCAAACATACCCGTGTTTGGAGATGCAGAGTGGATAGGAGTAATTGAAGCAGAGGAGAACCATGCTTCAATACCTGATTCTATGCAAGGAGCAATCGATATTCCCCAAATTCAACAAAGAGCAGCAGATATTCTTGAAGGCGGCAAAAAAGCTTTCAATCAACGAAAAGACAAGTATGGTTTTTGAGGGGCTTACATGTTACGAACAGAATTATTGGAAATTGTTACAAATGGGGAGAATTCTGGCGTAGAGTTCAAAAGGGATGATATCCGGCCCGAGCAATTAGCAAAAGAAGTTGTAGCATTAGCCAATCTTCGTGGGGGGATGATCCTTCTTGGTGTTGAAGATGACGGTACGATAAGTGGAATTCAACGAGAAAATCTTGAAGAATGGGTGATGGATACTGTTTTTGCGAGATATATTCATCCTTTGATTCTCCCCTTTTATGAAGTAATTCTCATGGAAGATGGGAAAAAAGTTGCAATCATCTCTTTTCCTCAAGGTACTTCTAAACCTTACGTTCTTCGTCATAATGATCGTGAAGATATCTTTATTCGACTCGGAACAACCTCTCGGATTGCTACAAGAGAGCAACAAGCAAGATTATTTGAAAGTGGATGTATACTCCATTCAGAACTAATTCCGGTTCCAGGAACCTCTCTTCAATCGTTGGACCTCGAAAGAATACGAAATTATTTGCAATATTTTGTCAAAGATCCAGATATTCCAGAATCAAATGGAGAATGGGAGAAGCGCCTAATTACACTTGGGTTTTTAGTGGAAGTACGATCTGATTTGATTGTGTGCACTATTGCAGGTTTGGTTTTATTTGGCCTTTCCCCAAGAAGATATCTAAAGCAAGCAGGAATTCGTCTTATCGTGTATAGTTCTGATGATAAAACATACCATGCTGAATATGATGAGATAATTGATGGTCCAATGGTCAGTCGTTACTTCCTTGATGAAGATGGATCTCTTAAGATTATAGATCCCGGTATTATTGATAGGTTCTCAGAGATTCTAATCCCGTATATTTCACAAGATGAGGATGAATTAATAGACAGTTTTCAGCGAAAGAAAATATGGCATTATCCATTAGATGCAATAAGAGAAACAGTTGTAAATGCTCTCTGTCACCGTGATTGGACTCGGTTCATAGACATAGAAGTTAATCGCTTTATTGATAGAGTTGAGGTAATAAGTCCCGGAACTCTTCCCAATTCAATGAATATTGAAAAGATGATTGCAGGACAACGGTCTCCGAGAAATAATTTGATCGTTGATACTTTGAGGGATTATGGATATGTGGATAGTAAGGGAATGGGAGTTAAGAAGAAAGTTATTCCATTAATGAAATTGCATAATCAGACCGACCCAATCTTTTCTGTTACTGATGATTATGTAAAAACAATATTATATAGAAAACAGGGACTATGACAACAATTCAATCCAGGTTAATCGATTCACTCCACCGATCTGCAACCCATAACTCAGACATCGAAGTCTCTCCGGAATGCATCCTCTGGCCGGATAAAGAGCATCAATGGGAAGCAGTCATCCCCACCCTCCAGGAAGCCATCCCTGAACTATACATTCTCGGAGATTATAACACAGATAACCGAACCGGTCCGGCAATCTGGCTCCGATGTATCCTGGCCAGGAGTATCGATGAATCCTTGCCTCCCAAAGGAACCATACCAATACTCTACCTTCCCGGCGTGGGAAGATCAGATCTCCGGGCTGTCGAAGAATGCCCTGGCCATCTCAAACCACTCGCTGAACTCCAATATCGCGGGTCTGTCTGGTCTCAAACAAACGGAAAAGACTGGACCATTCTTGCCTATCTCAAATCGGTCCAGGGGGGACTCGGGCTTGACGTCAGTCAGGACACCGAGACCAAACATGCTATGATCCTCTCTCTTTCCTATTTACTTGAAGAGGATTACGATCTCCTCACCGGAAAGCGACTTGATAACGATTATTTCAATACCCTGCTTATGGGAGGAGACCCGGTAAGAGATCTTCTCACCTGGTTGGATCAGGATGATCAATTCAGGTCATCAAAAGATGAAAATGAATGGAAAGCATTTGTCCAGGTCTGTGTCTCTCAACTTGGATTTAATCCAGAAAAGGAGGGGATCCTTGCAGGTGCGGAAAAACTCGCACATCACGAAGGTCCCTGGCTTCCCATATGGGTCAGGTTCTGTGAAGCACCAAAACGATATCCCCAGATTCCGACAACCATTCGGCAATGCCGGACACCAATAGGGACTCTTCTCTGGCACACCGAAGGATCTGCCCTCGATGGCTGGCCTCAATGGAATGAAGAACAGGAATCAAATCTTCGAAGAGATCTCGCTGTACTAAAAGACCTCCCAGCCCATGAAGCTAGAATTAGAATTAAAGAATTGGAGACAAAGCATGGTCACAGGCGGCAATTTGTCTGGAGCGAACTTGGGGAATCACCGTTCGCCTCAGCTCTTTTCCATCTCTCAATACTCTCAGATATCACATCTCACCCCCTGACTGCAGGAACGTGTGAAGAGATTCAGGCATCATATCTCACATCAGGATGGAAAGCTGACGATGCAGCCAGTCAAATCATTGCCGAACTGAAAAAACCTGATGATGTAGAGATAGCAATCTCTCTCATACGAACAATATACCTTCCCTGGGCAGAGGATGCTGCACGATACCTTCAATCGATCATCCAAAAAGATGGATATCCCGGATCCATCCGGAGAGACAGCGTCACATCACAATACCAAAATGGGGATTGTATTCTTTTTGTTGACGGGCTTCGATGTGACTGTGCACACCGATTAATCGAGAAGATCACAGCAAAAGGGTACCTAACCCATGAAACTCCATACTGGGTACCTCTCCCAACAGTTACCCCCACGGGAAAACCAGCAGTATCTCCGATTCACCATCTCATTACTGGGCCTGATGATTGCACAAACTTCATTCCGAATATAGCAGAGACGAACAAACCGATTAAGACTCCAGATATCCTCCGCAGCCATATCGAAAAAGCAGGATGGCATTATATCGATCGTACGAGTACTGGAGATCCTCAAGGAAGGGGATGGTCTGAATGCGGAGATATCGATTCTGAAGGGCATAGCAGAGGACAGAAACTCCTCGGTCATCTTGATATCATCATATCAGAAATCTCAGAGAGGATATCTGAACTTCTTCAGGCGGGCTGGAACCGGGTTCACGTTGTTACCGATCATGGATGGCTCCTTATGCCTGGTGGTCTGCCTAAGGTTGAACTATATAGTGGCCTTGCTGAGACACAATGGAAACGATGTGCTTCACTGAAAGAAGGGGCATCAACGCAAGAACGACAATTCCCCTGGTTCTGGAACCCTCATGTCCAGTATGTGATCGCTGATGGAATCAGTTGTTTCAGAATGAATGAGACGTACACTCACGGGGGCCTCAGCCTGCAGGAGTGTCTTACCCTGAAAATTTGTGTCACTGCTCCTGAACAGAAAAAATCAAGCAAGATTGATATCACAGACTGGAAATGGAGAGGGCTGCGGTGCACCGTCGCTCTTGATAATCCAATTCATGGAACAATACTTGATATCCGGACAAATCCAGGGGATCCACAATCAAGTCTTGTTCTCACAACAAAGCCATTTGATGAATTTGGAAAATCTTCTGTGATTGTAGAAGATGAAGGCCTCCAGAATTCCAAAGCGATGATTGTCATTCTGGATGAGAAAGGAGGGATAATGGCACAAAAAGATACGATCATCGGGGAGCAGTCATGACCGAATTGGATCAATTGGATCATAATGCTGCAGCGTGTCTTGATGGATACTTGGTAAGAAAAGACCTGGTACGAACATTCAGCAGGCAATTTCCAGTACCAACATATGTTGTTGAATTCCTCCTTGGTCGATATTGTGCAAGTATAGATCCAACTGAAATTGAAGAAGGCCTGGCTATTGTTGAACGACAACTCAAATCCAGAACGGTCAAAGCAGGCGAAGAGGAACTCTTTAAATCCCGTGCCAGGGAGAATGGTGAAGTTAAGATTATCGATCTCATCACCGCTCGACTAGATCCGAAGACTGATTCGTATGTTGCCACCCTCCCCTCTCTCCAACTGACTGATGTTCGGATAAGTGCAGACCTGGTAAACGAGCATGAACGGATGCTCACCGGAGGATTTTACGCGGAAATCACTCTTACCTATGACGCGGCCATTGCCCAGGAGACCAAAGGAAGACCATTTGGGATAGAGGTTCTCCGAGAAATTCAGCTTTCGACCCGAGACGTTCTTAATATCCTCACCAATGCACGAACAAAGTTTACCACCGAGGAATGGAAAGACTTCCTTCTCCGTAGTATCGGGATAGAACCGGTCAATCTATCCGAGCGGTCAAAAAATGCATTCCTCCTTCGGATGGTTCCCTTTGTCGAACGGAACTACAACATCGTTGAACTCGGACCCCGAGGGACTGGGAAAAGTCACCTCTTCCAACAAATATCACCATATGCTCATCTGATATCAGGAGGGAAAGCCACCGTTGCACGGATGTTTGTAAACAATAATACCGGGCAACGGGGACTTGTTTGTCAGTATGATGTTGTCTGCTTTGATGAGATATCCGGGATCTCATTTGACCAGAAAGACGGCGTAAACATCATGAAAGGGTACATGGAGTCCGGTGAGTTCAGTCGGGGAAAAGAGAGTATCCGGGCTGATGGGAGTATTGTCCTTGTCGGCAACTTCGAGGTTGATGTCGAACATCAACAACGGATAGGCCATCTCTTCGGTCCCATGCCCCAAGAGATGCGAGATGATACAGCTTTCATGGACCGGATTCATGCCTATCTCCCCGGTTGGGATGTACCGAAGATCCATAAGGAACTCCTCACCGATCATTTCGGTCTGGTGAGTGACTTCCTCTCCGAATGCTGGACTCAGATCCGGAATCAGAGCAGGGTATCAATCCTGCAGAATCGGGTCTTTTTTGGGGGGGCACTCAGTGGTCGTGATACCAATGCAGTAAATAAGACCGTGAGTGGTCTGATCAAACTCCTCTATCCAAGCAGTGAGATGGAGGTGCCTGATGAAGACCTGGAGTGGGCGGTCCGGATAGCAATGGAGTCCCGCAGAAGAGTGAAAGAGCAGCAAAAACGGGTAGGAGCTGCAGAATATCGGAATACTCACTTCAGTTATGTTATCGGTGCCGACGGCGTTGAAAAGTTCGTCTCAACACCCGAACTCCAGAGTGAGAATAGTATCGGAAGTGATCCCTTAGAACCCGGCCAGGTCTGGACAATCAGTCCTGGTGGCAATGAAGAACATCCCGGTCTTTATCGCATTGAAGTGAACGAAGGACCCGGTTCTGGTGTAAAGATTCTGAACAAACCGGTTCCTCCAGCATTCAGGGAAAGTATGGGATACGCTGAGCAAAACCTGTATAGTCGGGCTATGCAACTTGTCGGTGATAAGGATCCCCGGCATCACGAGTTCACGGTTCAACTTCGGGCATTTGATGCAGCAAAGAGTGGAACAAAGGTCAGTATTGCAGGATTAATCGCTCTTTGTACTTCCCTTTTGAAGAAGAGTGTACGAGGAGGCCTTATCATCGTCGGAGAGATAGCCCTTGGTGGATCCATAGAACCGATTCATAATCCCGTGACGCTTGCTGAAATTGCGGTGGAAAAAGGTGCTACCGCGTTACTTATGCCGGTAACCTGCAGGCGTCAGTTACTTGATCTCTCTGATGACATGGCGACAAAGATCGATATTCAGTTTTACTCAGATGCACGGGATGCTTTGCTGAAGGCTATGGTAGAGTAAAAATTAGAAAACCTTTTCACGAATTTTGATTATGAAAAAAAAGAGGGTTGAAAGCCTTTTAAAAACCTTTGATCACGAAAAAGACATAACAATTGTTCAGCAACAAATTGATGGACTATCCAATGATGAAAAATATCAAATTGTAAAATACTTGCGTAAAAACCGGTTGAATCCTACCTATTTAGAGTATTTAATTCAATCTTTATTTGAGGATTCGAAGGAATACGCATCTTTGTTATGTTATTTTTGCGAGAAGTGCAACTATAATTTTTCGAAAGTAATATCTTTGTTTAAAATACTTCCCCTTGATGATGAAGTTATTATCGATTCTTTAATTCAAAAGTTGCTAAAAATTGGAAAACATAAAGGATCATGTGGTGCTTTTCTTTTTCGTGCAATGATCGAACAGGTTAATGATGCACAAAAAAAATTAGTGAGTTTTTTAAAAAGTAATAATAAACATAAGAAAAAATGTGCATTACGAGTAATTTTTGATTTAACACGAAATAATGAGGATCATCATTGGGATAATCTTCTTCGAGAAATCTACAAAATATTTACAAAAAATTTTGTTAAAATTGATTCATTTTTGTTTTTTTCAATTGTACAATATTTTTTTGAAGAGGGCTATGAATCCTCTGAACAGATAATTATTGATTCAGTTGATTTTTTCAAAAATGAGGCTGCTTCAGAATATGTCTTGCAAATATCAGAACGAGAAATATTTTCAATTTCAGCATTGAAAATTGCTTTAGAATACCTTGAATTAAATAATCCATTCGATTATTATACTGAAGATGGTCTGTGTAAATTATATGTTCGTGATAAGGACTTCGTATTAAATATTATTAAAACTCGGCTTCACCGAGGACTAATGTCAAATGTTTTACTTCCAGATACCCTTTGGAAATTGGTAAAAATAGATCAAGATTCCCTGCTTGATATGATTGAATCTGAAATATTAGAGGGAAATATTCCTTTTATTGATTTTGAAAATAGTTTCCTATGCCACTGTTTTAAATCTCGGATTGATTGGATATTGTGGTGTAAAATATGGTATAATCATCCCATAATGGAAGAAGTGGTTTTAAGATCTATAAACATCATTTTAGAATCAGAACGAGATTCAAACAATATATCATTATTACATGAAACAATAAATTTGGTAAAAAAAATCGCGTTAAAACATTCATTAAATTATGATAAGCTCACAAATTCAATAAATTTTGGAAAATCTACTGAATCACCAAGATTTGAGAATGCAATAAAAGCACAGTATGTGATATCTCAAATACTTAATAAATGTGATGAATTTGATATTGATCAATCTCAAATTGCCTTAAATATAAAATCAACTCCCAATCTATGTCGTACTTTTACTAAAGAATGGTTATTATCACCAGTTGATTCTTCTAATCCTCACTTTATTCTTAAAATACTCAGTGAAAAGCCTGATGATGGTTATGTTTTGACTGAAAAGCAAAATTATTTTGAAGCAGTCTTTAAAACACTGATTGAAAAAAATATCAATATAACTTCAAAAAAACTTCAGGATAGTGAAAACGCGGAAGATATTTTATTAGAATGTGAGATATTTGCATTACTTAGTAAACATTTTAAAATTGAACCTGAACCAAAGATTCCAGCATTTGGTAAGAGTAAAATTGAAGCGCGTATTGAATATAAAAAGGAAAAAAGCATAATCGAAATCGCTTCAGTTCATCAAGGTTTAGAAGAATCCTTAACCGATGTTGGTTTTTCCGGAAAGCCCCGAATAAAATATGTATTAAAAACAAAATTTGATAAACAATTAAAAAGTGGAAAGAATGACCCACAAATTCCTGTTATATTAATTATATTATGTGAATCTCCAATCGATTTTAAATTGGCATCCGGATCAATATATGGCCAAATATTTGATTCAACAACTTATAATCATGAAAGAAAGATAATTAAAGAAGGATTAGTAAGAAAAGGGAAGAATGGATTTTATGATATCAAAGGCACAGAAATCGTATCAGGAGTAATAATTCTATATAGAAATCCAATTTCATCTACCCATCCATTCACTGGGTACTTATTGAGGTGTCCTAATAAACCATTAAATGAGATCAGTCAAAAATCATGGATTTCATTAAGAAACGCTCTATTTGGTTCAAATCTAATATCAAATTATCGTGAATTTACACTAATACCAAAAATTGGAGAAAAAAAGGCAAAGTTATTACTTGATTACGGGATTGATGATCTTGTGTCTTTGATGTTGATTGATACAAAGATGTATAAAATTCCAGGAATATCACAAAAACAATTAGAGCAATATCAAAAAGAAGCAATACGAATTATTGAACTAAGAAAAACCGGATCCATCAAATATCTAAATAAAATTGATCCCCCGAGCAGAGAAATACTAGAAAACAGCAATATATTTACGATTCGGCAATTATTTGAGACGGAAAGAAAACCAGACGGAATTGATAGAAAAAAGTGGAGAGAGATTAAAAAAGAAGCAAAATTCTTTATTTATCATAAATAATCGTTAATATCAATTTCCCTCCAACTATCTTATTATACCCAAAAAACACTAACTGGAGTTGAAAATTACTGTTTTTTGGTTTTTTACCCATTCCAGTTCGCAGCGAATTCAGAGAAAAGGGGGAACCTGGGTTTTTCCGGAACATCGGAACGATCAGGCGGTGGTGAATTGACTACAGAAATCAGAGTGCCCGAGGTTGCACCCTGCCAGTATTATGGAGGGCCGGTATCGGGCCGGCCCTCCATGCTCCCCGAGCCGTGTATCACGGCACATACGTGTCGCATCGCTTAAAATATCCCTGTTTCGAAAACCGGTCAGACTTTTTCAGGAAGAGACTTTCCCGATGATCGAGAGTGCTCCGGCTGCAAGGTCAGGAGGGGGATAATCCTCCTCCTCACCGTGCAGATCACCGAGAACCTCGCTGGCGAAGATAAGCCCCGCATTCGTCAGATCTAAATTCACGCCCTGAATTAATACAATGAGGTTAAATGTTAGTCTAAATTTTTGGCTTAAAAATCGGATTAATTCTTGAAAACTACGCTATGAATTTATTTTAAATATCACAGTTGACATCTGACGAATATGGGATAAGCGATTCATATGCCAGTTTCCGGTACTTCATCCAGGTCATCAGGAGCCCGATTCCATTCAGAACGGCTGCCCCGGTTGAGACCAGAGCCAGAACGAGACTACCATCCATCATACTCACCTCCTCCCAGGGCAACCACTTCAGAGACCTGCATCGGACCGGCGGCATAAGTCCGGCTGCTTTCTGAGGTGTTATTACTCCGAGTTTCTGTTGAGAGAGACACCAGGCCGGTCCCGTTGATCAATGTCCTGGACCTGGTTCCCTCTTCTCCGACCTGCTTGGTCGAGATGATCTGCCCGTTCTGCATAAGTCCGGATGAAGCCAGTTCTTCGGATCGTTTCTCCTCATTCTTCGTTCCCATGAAGGAACAAAGGAACGAGGAGACATCCGGTATCCGGTAGTTACCGGCATACCCATCATACCCGATCGCCCCGAACCGTTCACCCGGAGGGTGGATTCAACCGGTCCTGATATATTTAGCCCGGAACACTATTAACCTGAACTACGGAGTTGGTACACACTACAGATCTTAATATCCAATTATAACACATTGTTTCGAAATACCTCGGCAAATATTGATTTTTGATTAGTGTACAACCAAGCACTACACGAAGTTTTCAATTTGAAACTTATTTTAATTAATAGCGATATTTTGAGCATTTTTAGAAAATAACTTCGTAAGTAGTGTACCCAAACACCTTAACTCAGGTATTAATTTCCCTTCCGTGAAGAGGCTGTAACAGTACAACTTGTCTCCTCCAATCACAGTTTTACTCAGGAAAAAAGCCCCGAGCCCGATTATGGATGTCGTAATCCCGCTTGTATGAGAAAACTGCCATGATAAGACAAGGAAGATAACTCCCGCTACTATCAGTCATTTTTTATCCTTCGCTCTCCGGTGAGAGTGTAAAAGGAGGTATTTTAATTATACCAGAATAGCCAGCAGTATCAGTCCAGGTATCAAACCAGATCTGGATAGTATCAGATTCGTAACTGCTGACCCTAATCGAATCACGTTTCAGCGTCATTGAATAGAGATCCACGCTTTTGTAATGACACTAAGGGCACACTGAATCCGTCTTCAGAACTGTCATGTGATGAAGTTCTACCCATTACCGTCCAAGTTCAGCTTTTCAATGATGCTTCTTACGTTCAAGGTGATCCAACTGATGTTAATGTTTTCATTGAAATTTTGCATTCTATTAGATATAGGACCATAGTGCTTCCTTTGGAACCGAAAAGATATTCTCTGACCTTTACTGATCAGGATCTTCAATTACACCATACCTGATTTCAGGTTCAGCAATGTACCAGGTACTCTTTGGATCTGAATGCTCACGCTCAAGATATAAATATCAATTTTCAAATGCATCTATAGGTATTTGAGAGAAATAAGCCCAAGAACAACATGTTTGTAATCTGCTGTAGCCCAGTAGATTTTTTCAAAACCGAGGTTTGCTGCTGTTGATACTTGTAATTTTTTCACACGGGCCATAATTCAGAAATTAAAGAGTTAATGTGGCAATCAATAAAAGTTATTAAATAGTGGCAATATTTTAGGCTATTGCACAAATAATTCACATGTATGCAATGGATATAGGTTTCTGATAATTTGTATTTGCGTAATTGATAAAAAAATGGTTGAAATTAATAGCCTCTTTTTTATGTTCACCCGGAGTTATAGTAATTAAGGATTATCACCCACCTATATCATACATATGCCCAGAGTATTATCTGATCGGGATATCAGGATTCTCTCCAGATTAGCCCCGGAATTCGCAGGAGAGACCTGTAACGGTTCAGGAACAGCATATAAATCCATTCTCCCTCCGGTAGCAAACCATTACTCAAAAGATGCCGGGGACTTTAAAAACCGGATTTTAAGTCTAGAAGATCATGACCTGCAATATATGGTGGATCTCATTATTACCGGGGAGGAGAGCCTTCACTGTATCCCTCCGGATTATTACTTTATCTTTGAAAACGTTATTAAAGAAAAAATCGGGGAGGATAAAGCACGGCAGGTTGCAGGAGCTTATGCATTCTCCTGTGAGTGATCCGGATTATTCTAAACCGTAACGAATATCTTAAATGCATAAATGAAATTGAGTCTTCCTTTTCACTCTTAAGAAAATTGTGTATATCAACAGATACTGTCAGTCAGCATAGCACCTTATATTTGTAAAACAGAAGATATCATATGAAGAAAGAAAGTATCAGAGTCATATTAACACTTCTGCTCTTTATAACACTCATAGGATATGCCGGGGCATATATCATCACAATTGACGCCCCGGAGTCAGTAATAAAGGGAAGCCCCCTGATTGTCACCGGAAATACAACTTTTCCTGAATCAACATATTTTGACCTTGTCCTTTACTACTCGAAATATACTGCAGGAGAAGTGGCAAGACAAAAAGTAATAATTGATCGTAACCAGATATTCAGGGTTCCTTTTGACACAAAAACACTGGATAAAGGCCAATATAAAGTTGAAGTCCATGATGTGGTATCAGACAATAAAGATTTTGCAAACCAGCAGTTAGGATCCTCTTCTATTTTAAGTAAGATCATTCAGATAAAAGACAGATCTGATGAGATTACTATCACCTCTCCTACAAACCAGTCTATAAACCAGGCTCTATTAATATCCGGAAGAATGAAAAATATTGGAAACGGTGTGCTTACAATAAGAGTATCAGGACCAGACCAGTTTATATCAGGACCTGTCCAGGTTATAACCACAAAAGAATTTACAGGTAATACCGGTGATTTCTCGACTACGGTAGAAGTGAATTCTGCCGGCGATTATCTCGTAAAAATATCTGATAAGAACGGATATATTGGTGAATACTCATTCACTGTTACAGATACAAAAACTTCTCCGGATAATACATCAATGCAGCCTGTTATTACCGGGGAGCCTTTGGCAACACCGGTAGAGACAAAAACGAACCCCCCGACTCAATCAGAAATCTCAGACGGGACTGTAACACCTGTCGTAACTGATGCCAAGGCAGCATCACCATTATCATCAGTCGTAGTAATAACTGCAATAGGCCTTATTTCAGCACTAATATCATTAAACAGAAGAAAACATTAATTCTTAAAAAGAGATGTTTTTTATTGATATTTTGCATAAAAAGTAACCAAAAAATTCAGGCATGAATAAATGATTTGATAATTTCTTCTCCTGTTTTTAATGCATCCTCAATCCGGTTGGTATCAGATCCTCCTCCCTGGGCCAGTGTCGGCTTTCCACCGCCTTTTCCGCCTAAAACGCCACATACAGATGTTACAACCTTTCCGGCATGAACCTTCGGATTCCCTGATGATACCACAACGTGAGCAGTATCCCCGCCGGATACAAGAAGTGAAACCCCGCCTGCATCAGATACGCTGGTTGCTATCTTAATAAGTTCAGGGCCTGAAAGATCTATTCTTTTAATCAGGAGAGAGACACCGTAATAAATTTCTGGAGAGAGATTTTTAAGTTCCATACAGGTAATCCTTGCTGATAACTGTTCTATCTCCTTCCTCTGTTCTTTCCATTCCTCGAAGAACCTTCTGCAGGTTGTAGGTAATGCCTCAAACTGAACGGAAAAAACCTCTGCAGCTCCTGAAAGCAGGGCTTCCTGGCGATGTTTATACTGAATAGCAGCTACACCTGCTGCAAACTCTATCCTTTCCACACCATCCTGGACATGCTCTACTCTTATAATCGAGATCATCCCGACATCACCGGTCCTGACACAATGCGTCCCGGCACAAGCCTCAATATCTCCGGCTACTTTTACAACCCTGATACTGGAACCCGGAGGTACACCACCCTGGTACAGGGAGAAACCATACTTCTGTTCAGCCTCTGTCCTCTCTTCCCATGCAATAGAAGTAGGACTATTTGCCATAACAAGTCGGTTTGCCACAACCTCTATCCTCTTCAGTTCCTCCGGAGTGATATGTTTATAATGCCGTATATCAATCCTTGAACTCGATTCTCCCTTTTGTGCCCCGGACTGATGGATATGGGCACCAAGAACCTCTTTTGAAGCGTGCAGGAGGATGTGAGTGGCAGTATGATGACGCATCAGGGATAGCCTCCGATCCTCATCAATTATTCCCCTTATATTATCTCCCTTTCTCACTAGTCCTTCCTTTATCTTATGTAAGATCACATCTCCGAGTTTTACGGTATCCAAAATCCTGATTGAGAAACCATCAGGCGTAAGCAATAACCCGGTATCCCCCGGCTGACCCCCTCCATCTGGATAAAACAGGGTCTGATCCAGCACCACAAAATCAGCATCGAACACTTCCAGTACCTGTGCTTCAAACTCCATCGATCCAGGGCGCTCATAGTATAGTCTCTTTGTACCCGGAAGATTTGCCAGCCGTTCAAGATACTCAAAAAGAGGATTTTTATCACTCGTCTGCACCGATTCTGAGTGCATGTTTGCAATTCTGGAATAGAAATCATCAGGGAGCTCCACTACTGCACCCTGGGCCATTGCAAGGTCTCTTACCATATCAGGAGGAATCCCATGTGAATCATAGAGTGTGATAACCTCATTTAGGGGGATCTTTTCACACTTCTTCTTGTACCCCTGGGCCAGTCTCTCAACTGTTCTTGCACCCCTCTCCATCGTACTCTGGTACTTTTCTATCTCACGGTTTACTATCTCCATGACAACATCGGAGTCCTGCTCAAATTTTGACTCTCCGATGATCTTCATCTGGCGTTCTATAAGTCCACAGAGTTCATCGTCCTCAAGGCCTGTCTCACGCATCATCCTGAGAGTCCGGCGTATTACAAGACGTGCAAGGTATCCGTCTTTTGCATTCGATGGAACAATACAGTCTCCAAGCATGTAAGAGAGGCACCTTGTATGATCCACAATTGCATAGACATTCTCAACCGGTGCTATCATCTTCTCTAGTTTTTCTACAGGAATGCCAATCATTCCTGCAACCTTCTGTCTGAGTTCGAAGATCCGCTGACCGGAAATATCCATGAGCCCTGCAAATTTTGCGTTCTCACCAAGAATCCGGATAAAGTCAGGATCATTAAGCCTGTGTCCTATGCCTGCCTTCTCCATCACATGACTTACCATCTCCGGAAAGACTGCATCATATATCGTCGGAGAACCATGTGATGCCCATACAAATCGTTCAAGCCCGTAACCGGTATCTACAATCCGAAGGGGCATCGGATAATAAGGTGTCCCCTCAAGTTCTATTGGAGGTTTATTCGTCTTCTGTTTTCCAAGGCCCATAAAGACAAGGGTTGCAACCTCAAGCCCTCCTATCAGGACTTCTACACTTGGACCGGCATTACCCCCGCCTATCCATGGATGCTCCTTATATGTAACCATCTCCTTCTTTGCTCCAAGTGAGGTCAGAAGCTGGTCACAAAGTTCAACTGTATGATCCTTCCAGTAAACCTCTTTTGAGTCGTTATTAAAGGCATGATGGGCCATCATCTCAAAACAAGTCAGATGCCGCCCTGATCTTCCAACTGAGTCCAGATCATTGAGTCTTATACACGGCTGGGATATTGTCAGCGGATTTGCAGGCGGGGGTACAACGCCACTGGTTACAAATGGCTGAAAATCTGCGATAGAAGCGATAGTAAGATAAATATCATCACGCCACCTGGCAGCCACAGGATATCTGTCTATACGGGTATGACCCTGTTTTTCAAAAAATGAGAGATATGCTTCACGCATCTCATCCACATTGCGTGAATGGAATATCGGATTTCCAATAAACTGATACGGTTCACACGGAGCATCTCCGCAAATTGTCCGATCAGGGTCTCTGGTCCAGAAAGCATTGCCACATTTTGTACAAATATTTCTGACAAGCCCCTCGGACCTGAAATAATCAAGTTGATACTCATCTTCCATCATGAGGATTACCGCGATTCCTTAGATATCCTCTTTTCACCTATATGGGTCTGTTTGCTTCTTCGATGAGATCTTCATAGTACCACAGATCAATGAGTTCATATCTCCCAAGTGCCCGTGCAATAAAAACAGAGAGAATATGTGCGCACAAACCTCCCCTTCTTGAATAATCCTCACATGAACAGAACATATCATAAACGACATACTCTCCACTCTCACCAACAACAACAAAAAAATCGCGATATCTTTTTACTCTGTCCTGATCCACGATTTCAAGGGCTTTTCTTCCCCGGTTATGATACTCCCGGATGATGCGCTGACGCATCCTCTCATCCGGGATTATCTGACTGCATAACTCCTCAAGTGGATTTTTCATGAAAATGAATGTATGAGCGGAGGGTCATCCAGATAGGTCCAGCCGTATAAAGCTGCCAGGGCACGCATCGCTGGAGATTCAAGGGCATAATGAGTAGATTCAAGAAGTGTAACCGGAGAAGAACGGTATACAGAATGCCTCAGTTCGGCTGATAAGAATGCATCCGCACCAAGTTCTACCGCTTCATCAATCAGGTCCATGTCAAACCCGGATCCTCCGACGATCGCAAGCCTAGAGAGTTTTTCTACCCTGCCCCAGACTCTTAATGGAGCATGAAGCCGCTTTGCTATCTCCTCAGGACTTAGTGAGCAGTCCCCTACTAATCCCAGAGATAACGGAACAGTATCTGTCATTGAAAGAAGAGTGGCAAGTGTGTCATTAACCCCGGAGGGTGCATGATCCCAGTTTGTGTGCATGACATAGATATTCAGTCCGGAACTGAGTATTGACCTTAAGAGGGAAGCATCATTCCCTGTTATACTGGTAACAGGATTCCAGATCGGGGTATGATGGGCAATAAGAAGATCACATCCTTCTTTAATTGCCCTGGATACAATCACCGGAGTTACATCAAGGCAGGTATGGATGACAGATATCTTATCTCTACCTTCAATTATGAGTCCAATCCTTCCGGTATCAAACGATTCTGCGAGCTCAGGGGGGGCCAGCTCTTCAAGACGCCTGATAATATCTTCCCGGGATGCGGGAAGATCAATTGCCTGGCATGTCATTGTATATTGAACTAGGAAGAGATACCTGAAAACAATTGGGTTCTCCTGATAACTACACAGATATTCTGTGGATCTCATCTTCTGCCAGATGATAATTCCCCTGACAGATAAAGATGGCTGCACGTATCAATCTTGAAACACGGATATCGTCAGTCCCCTTATCACCCTCATTAATTATCCTGAAGGTTAAGCTGAGAACTTCATCATCTGCACCCGCCTGCATCAGGGCAAAGGCATGGGCCACATGCGGGCCGCATCTACCTGGATGAAGAGGCCTTCTTTTCAGGTCTGATCCGAACCATTCCGGATGATACTCCGTTCTCCAGCCAATAACATTCAGTAGTTGTCCGGCCTGGTCAAACACCATGGATTCTGGTGGAATATTCGTAATAATTTCATTAAGGAGTTCAACGGCATTTTCAAGATTCCCTTCTTTTTTAAAGACTTCTTTTAAGGCTTTTCGAAATACCTGTAGCTCAGGAGGTAATACTATGCAACAGAGATCAGGGGAGATTCTGCCGGTTATAATAAACCAGATCTCTGCAATTATCTCACTTTCTGTCATCTCTTTACTTTTTTGATACGATTTCTTCTTTCATTATGAACTTGGCAATAAGGAAGACCACAACTGCGATTATGATAAAATTCAATAATTCTGCTGCAAATGGACCAATTCCAAGAGCGACAGGACCAAAGGAAAGGACAGCCTCCTGCCAGTTGCCAGAGGGAGTAAGCACATTAACCCATGGCATTATGAGATTATCAACAAAAGATTTTACAAGCCCTGTTGCAGCAATACCCATAATAAAGGCGATGGCCATGGCAAGTATCTTATACTCCCGCATGAAGTCGAGAAATTCCTTAAATAATGACATGATACCCGAGGAATATAGATAAACGACTAGTTGAAGTTTGTGGATCTTATCAGGAAGATCAGACCTTTGGCTGCTGCTGGGTTGCACAATGAATAGTTCCAAATCCCATAATCATTGCACGTGAGTCAATCCCTACAACTTCTCTATCTGGAAAGAGATTTTTCAGACGATTTAATACAACATCGTCATTTGGATCGTTAAATACAGGTACCAGTACAACCCTGTTTCCGATGTAAAAATTCAGATAACTTGCAGGGTAACGATACTCTACATCAGAGATCTCCGAAGGCATAGGGAGGGGAATTATCTCCAGAGATTCTCCATTCTGATCCTTCTCCTTACGCAGGATATTGTAATTCTCTAAAAGGATCGGATAATTATCATCATCCTCATCATCTTCCAAAGCGCAGACAATAGTTCCGGGATTTACAAACCTGGCAATATCATCAATATGTCCATCCGTATCATCTCCTTCAATTCCCGTATTGAGCCAGATGATATGATTAACCCCAAGATAATTTTTTAGATACTCTTCAATATCCCACAGATTTAACGACGGGTTTCGATTCGGGTTAAGAAGACAGGATCTGGTAGTGAGCAGACACCCTCTCCCGTTTACATCAAAAGACCCCCCCTCCATGACAATCCCTGGTGAGAAAGGAATTATCCCAAGTGATGACACTATCTCATCTGCGACTTCCCCGTCACTAATTAGTTCCTCGTATTTCTCTCCCCAGGCGTTAAACTTCCATCTCACAGCCGAAAGTTCATGAATTCCCCGGTTTACAAGAAAAGTAGGGCCATAATCCCTGATCCAGACATCAGAACAGGAACTTGGATATAACTTTACCATCTCCATATCAGTTCCTGAATTTTTGAGAATTTCTGATATCTGATTCACAGAGACCTCTCCAGGTATAAGGAGATTCACCAGTTCACTCCTGCTAAGGAGCCTTATGATCTCAATGTATGCCTGCTTTACCTCCTCAAGGCATGGAAATGTCAGATTATTACCAGGCCATGTCATCCATACCGCTGAATGTGGTTCCCATTCGGCTGGCATATGGTACCCAAGGTTTGCAGGTGTATCTGATCGCTGAAAATCTGACTGATCCGTTTTTATCATTAAAGGTCCATAAGTTTCCTGGCGCCTGTTCCTGAAAAAACCCCATCCATCCCTAATACATGGGCCATACCCCAGATCTATCTCCCCGATTATAATATCCTCTGATGCTCCTGCATTGTCAATTATGCGACCAAAGGCGTCACAGATAAATGAACCTCCAAAGAAGGAGAGTTCCTTTTCAGTGCTGCACCGGTTTACACTAACAACAGGAACACTGTTTGCGATGGAATGAGACCGCTGCACCAGAGTCCATGCCTCTTTCCAGTCACCCTCTGCAGGTATCTCTTCCCCGATATATCCAAGAGCAGTCGGATAGAGTATCATCTCAGCACCCATCAGTGATACAATTCTGGCAGCTTCCATAAACCACTGATCATAACAGATAAGAACCGCAATATCTGCATACCGGGTCTTAAAAATTTTATACTCTTCACCCGGACAGAAGTAACCCTTTTCGTAAAAGTGAGGATCCTGCGGGATATGGATCTTATGATAGGAGGGAAAGAGAGATCCATCGGCATCAATTACAACTGCACTATTATAGTAATATCCACAAGGCCCTGATTCACACAGAGGAACTATCAGGACAACCTCTTCATCTCTCGCTAATGATGAGAATCTCTCAGTAACAGGTCCCGGAACAGTAGTTGAGTAACCAGAGATCACCTCTCCGATCTCTCTTGGAAAATAAGGAGTGGAAAAGAGTTCCGGAAGACAGATAATCTCTGCTCCCATCTCTTTTGCTTTCAGTACAAGGGTCTCTGCATCAGAGATGTTTTTTTCAATATCATATCCAGGTGCGGTCTGAATACCTGCGACGGTTATAATCCTTTTCTCCATGTAGACAACTCTTCAGAATACCTGAACATACTTTGTTTCAGACTCAGAGTTTCCATAAATATCGTCACCGGCAAATGATGCCCTGACGGCATATTGACCCTTGTCGCCAGCATAAAATGAGAGGATAAAACTCCCGGATTCATCTGTTTTAACCGGCCCGAGTGCCTGCCATACCCTCCGGTCATCATCATCACATATCTCACAACTATAAGAAGGAAGCCCAAACTCATACCAGATCTGCCTGAAAGCTACTCCGTTGCCATCATCATCAAAAAGCTGGCCATTTATCCGTACATTATCACCAGAAAACGGACGGGAATATGGGCCATTTAGAGTGATATATGTCTCTTTTGCCCTGGTCCTGGCGGAAACCTTGACAGGTGCATTCCCACTTTTATAATCGTTGTATCTTGCATTAAAAGCCCAGTCTCCCATTGAATCAGCAGGTATCTCAACTCTGAATATTCCGGACTTGTTCACATTAAGCTGATAATATGCATCAGCCCCGCTTTCATGTGGAGAAGTCACCTGAAGGAGGATCTTATCATTCGGATTTAAAAGGAGAGCAGGATCAATATATCCCTCTACTGATATTATATCTCCCACTTCTACATCAGGTGGAGAGACTAAAAGATCGATATTTACCTGGTTTTCCACCAAAGACTCATTCGTTTCCGCAGTAACAAATCCTGTTAAAAACAAAAGGATAATAGTTATGCCAGTTAAAATTTTTCCACTTAAACAGACAGGATTCACAAGATTACTGATGCCACTGGATCTGTGAACCATACAGGGTCTGGGTAAAACCTGTTCGATTATTACTCTGGATATGATATTATCAGAGAAATAATCCGGTCTCATTCTGTCATCCCTTTCTTTCCGTTCATATATTTAAGAAGCCATGGAATTCCATCTGACGATGGATGAACTTCAATAAACTTTTCAAATGCCTCAATCTCTATTCCACTGTTAATCACCCATCCGAGGTATGCCATCGCAACTGACGCTGAAGGAGAGGCTTCAGAAAGGCTGATTATTTTATTATTTTTATCAAACCCAACCATTGAAAATCCTGTCTGCCTTGCCGGTACCTGCCAGAAGGTTCCGGGTCCCGCAGGTCCGGGGATTGAAATTCCTTTTCCATCAATTCCTGGATTTGAGCAGAATGCCAGATCATGCCTGAGCTTTATTGCCTGGGGGACAGTCAATGGTTCAGACGCGGATATTCTTCCCAGAATTGTATCAGCTGCTCTTCTCCCCATAAGTCGTGCTATAGGAGTCAGATGACTGAATCCTGTTACATCACCGGCTGCGTACACACCAGGAACAGATGTTTCCATTAGCTCGTTCACTAAAAGAGAACCATCCTTACCGAGGGCTATTCCAGAAATAAAACCGGTATTAGGAACCATCCCTGCAGCAAGAAGAACAACGTCTGTCTTAATCTCTCTGGTACCTTCAGAATCATTTATTAATACCCCGGATACCTCACTATTCCCTTTAATTTCTCTGGCGGTAGCATTCTCAATTATAACAACATCACTAAGTTGTTTCCTGGCCTCATCCACCAGGGGACCTGGAAGAGCCCGAAGAAAGGTACTGCGTGCAAGGATTGTAACCTTTACCCCAAAATTACTGAATATATAAGCATATTCTGCAGCTATTACCCCGCTACCGATTATTACCATATTATCAGGCAGATCTTTCATTGAGAGGATGGTATGTGCTGTATATACACCAGGAAAGAAAGAGCCGGGAATATCCGGAATATATGGATGTGCCCCTGTAGCAATTACCACAGCTTCAGCAGGCGTATTTACGCCATCAATAAAGAGAGAAGATCCCTTAAGTTCTGCAGTCCCAAAAATTACTGAAACACCTGCATCTTTTGTCTCTTTATCCAGTATACCGGCAATCTCCCTGATAATCTCTTCCATCCTGCTTTTTAGTATGGGATATGAAAAACCGGTTGAGAGATTTAAAAAACCCATTTTATTAAAAGATTTGATCTGATCCAACAGTCTTGCCACATCATTCAAAGCACAGATAACCATGCAGCCCTCATGCAGACACTGGCCTCCAAGTCCCGCACTTCTCTTATCAACAAGCCTTACCTCTTTTCCTGCTGCTGCAAGCCGCATAGCGGCATATCGCCCCGCCGGCCCGCCACCGACCACGACAATCATGAAGAACAATTACAGACAGATGCAGATATATATAGAGGATCTGGGTATAACAAAAAAGATTAGGTATTAAGATCAGGTTTCATCAGGATTATCACCGGAATCAGATTCTGAAGCCTCTGATGATTTCAAAGGCAGCTTTGATAGGGTTACGTCAAGTATCCCGTTATGATAAGACCAGGTTGATGTTTCTGGAATAATAGGGAACTTAAGGGATATTGTTCCTGAAAGACCACCTGCATTGATATGGCACTCATCTGTCTGGAAGATAACCTGGGGATCATCTGATACTCCTGATGGAAGTTGTATTGTCAGGAAGGCTGTCATCCCATTATCTATCATCTCATATGGAAGAGCATCGGACCTTTTGCTTCTGCCATCATCAAAGAGCCCGCCGCCCAAAGAACCTCCGGTAATAATTGCACAACCGATTATACTGGGTTTCTTTTCTCCGTCATCCTGAAATTTATGCATATGATGTTCAAGTGTTGTTATCTGCTCCAGTAATTTCAGTAGATTTTTTAACAGATCATCATAAGGATTATTCGGCATATATACCTCTTATCTCGAAATCCTTTCCTTTATTCAGTACTATTCCTTCATCTACAAGCCTTTTTACTGTAGATTCAACCACAACCTCTGAAAGGGCAGTAATATCAGAGATCTCCCCGACATTTTTTGCTCCATGTGCCAGGGCAACAGATACCAGAAGAATCTCATCATCTGCACCACTCATCTTACCTTCACGCAGAACATCATCGATCTGATGATCGATCTCATGCTCCATACTCTCCACTTTTCTAAAGGCATCATCCCTTTCAGAGATCATCTGTCTTAATTTCTGAAGTCCAAGCAGGAAACGCTGATCAGTGGAGAGGATTACAGGTATCAGACCGTGATTCCGGAGATCCAGGTGTACCTGGATAGAGATGTCATGCTCAAGGTAGTAATACTTTCTTCTCCTGTCATCACTGCGGAATGATAATATCCTTGCCTGTTCCAGCATCTGGAGATGATCTATCACAGCTTTTGGAGAGATCATTAGCCGATCAGATATCTCAGTCACAAAACAGGGTTTTTCCCGAAGTAACTCAATTATCCGCCTTCGGTTTCGATTACCTAAGATATCAAGCAACCGGGATACCTCTGTCTGGTCCAATGTCACTAACTTTATGTTAGTGAATAATAATATTTATCATATTCGGTAATTGGGTGCTTCATCAGTGATAGTAATATTATGCGGATGGCTTTCTTCATAGCCTGCATTAGTAATACGGATAAACCGTGTCTTTTCATGCATATCCCTTATAGTCCCGGATCCGGTATAACCCATTGCTGATTTTAGTCCGCCGATCATCTGGTAGATAACATCAGCAACCGGACCGACGTATGGCGTTACTCCTTCGACACCTTCAGGAACAAACTTTGTCTTTCCAAACTCTTTTTTCTGGAAATATCTGTCTGATGATACTCCGGAACTCATAACTCCAAGAGAACCCATCCCGCGATATTGTTTATATTTTCTGCCCCTTATGGTAACGATCTGTCCGGGAGACTCATCTGTTCCTGCAAACATATTTCCCATCATAACCGAATCGGCACCTGCAGCGATTGCTTTTGCTACATCACCACTAAATCTGATACCCCCGTCTGCAATTACCGGAACATCTGCAGGACCTGCAATCTCTGCAACACTTGCTATGGCTGTAATCTGAGGAACACCCACACCGGCGACAACACGCGTTGTGCAGATAGACCCGGGTCCGATTCCAACCTTAAGTCCGTCCACAGTATCGATAAGTACCTCTGCCGCTTCTCTTGTTGCAATATTGCCGGCGATAACATCACAGGAGACACTGCCTTTGATATCCCTGACATTTCTTACCACATTGAGGTTGTGACCATGCGCACAATCCACTACGATTGCATCAACCCCTGCATCTTCCAGTTTTATTGCACGATTATGATCAGATGGCCCTACCGCTGCTGCTACAACAAGATTACCCTCTCGGTCGCGGATTGCGGATGGATACTGCCTCTTCTCCAGTAGATCCTGCATCGAGATGATCCCGGTGAGAGTTCCTTCTGTACCAATAACAGGCAGACGCTCTACCTTACGCGAGTACATCAGATCAAATGCATCCTCTGTTGAAATCCCTTCTTCAGCCACTATCGGCTCGTGGGTCATTATGGATCTCACTGGCTTTGATCCTACCTTAGGCACTATAGCCCTGAGATCACGCCTGCTCACTATTCCAATTACTTTCCCGTTCTCAACTACCGGAACACCTCCAATTCCATGATATGTCATCATCCGGTCAACATCAGCGATGAGAGAATCAGGAGACACTGTCAGAACTTCCCGTTCAATAATCTCAGACTCATGCTTGACCTTTCTGACCTCATCAACTTCCTCTTCCGGACTCATATTCCGGTGAATTACAGAGAGTCCTCCGGCTCTTGCAAGGGCTATTGCCATATAAGAAGTGCTGACTGTATCCATGGCAGCACTTACCAGAGGAATATTCAGGGGTATATTTCGTGAAAACCGACTTTTTACATCAGCCTGGTCTGGTTCAACTTCAGAAGCTGCGGGTAAAAGAAGGACATCGTCAAAAGTCAGCCCGGTATCTGTTTCCAGTTTTTCTATATACATATCAATGAACCATACTAACAGCTTTTAGCACTAATTGTTCCTGAACTGTTGCCGTCCTATCACCACCACAGACCATCCCTCTGACCCCGATTATATCAGGATTTATTCGTTTAAGCGTCACAATATCAGGGAATTTCAGAGATCCTGCAAGAGCAGTCTTAAGGCCCAGCGTGCGGTTGAGCGTTGTGAATGAGCTGAGTTCGGACTCATCCATAAATTCAAAAGTAGATCGTCCATCCTTTATACCGGTGTCCACCATGGCAATATCTGCACCGGCTTTTGCTGCAAGTGGTGACATTTCAGCAGGAGAGATCGTATCAAGCCGTTCCCAGTCAGAATAAGCGGCTATAACAACAGATTTTTCAGGATATGACTCTTTTACAGCTCTTGTTACAGCATTAATCAGGGTTCCGGCTTTTTCTTTCCCATTAAACATAAGCCCGATCTTGATATAGTCGGCTCCGGCTGCAGCCGCACCAAGTGCTGTAAGGGCAGCTCCACCAGGTTTAAAATCAAAGTCACCTATGGCTGCGCTTACAGGTTTATTGGTAAGCTCCTTTATCCCCCTGATTATCCAGGGAAAAGAGGCACCAAGTGATCCCTCTTCCGGTCGTTTCACGTCAACTATATCAGCAGCAAGTGTATGTTTTGCTTCTTCAATACTTGCAGGGCTAACAAGCAACTGCATACATTTTATGGAACCGGTATCTAAATAGTGATTACGTTTGGAATATGGACCTTTACTTAGCCATCGACCTGAAATCCGGCTCCGTTGTTCATGGAAAGAGTGGAATGAGGGATCAGTACGTGCCGGTGCGTTCAATGCACGCAGATACATATGACCCGGTCGGTTTTATTGAACAGATTAGACCCAGGTTTCTTTATATTGCTGATTTAGACAGGATATGCGGAACAGGAAGTCATGATGCATTAATTCCGGAGATATCTGTCAGGACTGAAAAAGTGCTTATAGACAGAGGATGCAGAAAGCCTGGAGATTTTTTACATCTGCCTCACGTCTCCGATATTATCGGGACTGAAACTGCAGGAGATGCCATAGACGATTTTTCAGAGGGTGTCCTATCAGTTGATATTAAGAGCGGTGTTGTTATTCCCTGGCAAATAGATCCAGGAGAATTCCTTCGTTCAGGAGTAGACAGGTTTGAAACGGTGATAATCCTGGATATCGGAGGAGTTGGTACAAAAAACGGGTTAAAACAGGATCTTCTTATATCATACAGGGAGGCATATAATGGAACGCTCCTATGGGGAGGAGGAGTAGCAGATATGAATGATCTTCTCCTTCTTGAAGAGACGGGATATAATGGAGCCATTATCGCAACTGCAGTCCATACTGGTATCATCCCGATAGAATTAATCAGGAGGGGAACCCTGTGCTTGTAACCATAGAAGGTATAGACGGAAGCGGAAAGTCAACACTCCACGAAGCGCTTGAACATGCCCTTGAGGATTTAAAGCCCGTAATGACACGCGAACCTGGTTCAACCTGGATAGGAGATGCGGTCAGACAGGCGATCAGGGAAAATATTAATCCTGTAGCTGAAGCTTTACTCTTTGTTGCTGACCATGCCGCACATATAAGCACAGTAGTCATACCTGCATTAAAGGAGGGAGGAGTTGTTATTTCGGATCGTTTTATTGATAGCAGATTTGCATATCAGCAGGTCACTCTGGAAGGGTTTCTTCCTGATCCTGTTTCCTGGCTCATGGCAGTCCATGACGGGTGGACAATCATTCCTGACCTGACCATTCTCCTTACCGTTCCGGTTGAAGTTGCCATAAGTCGTACTGGTATCAGGATTGAAAAAGAGCATTTTGAAGAGTATAATACCCTGGAGAGTGTTCAGAAGAACTATTTAAGCCGCGTCGAACTTGAACCCTGGCGATTTATAATTCTTGACGGAACAATGCCAAAAGAACAGATCCTTACTGTCGCTGAAGAAGCAATCCGGCACAAAAAAGAGATTACAGATAAGAAAGAGAGAAAAAAAACCAGACTCTAAAAAGTGCGACAAAGAGTTCAGGCCTCTATTGTTATCACCAGATCGTCACTTATTGTCACGAGGTCCACTGAAGATCCTGCAACCATGTAAGAAAGCCTTGGTTCAACAGATCCTTCAGGAACAGTGATCTCCTCTCCCAAAACCATGATTGATGAAGGAAGATTACTAATCTCTTCGGGAGACAAAGCTTCTACTGCCTGCATGAAAGCCTTTGCTTTTCCCCGCATTAAAGGCCCGATTATTCCCATATTAAAGTTAACACCTGTGATAACCCTTGAGAGTTCAGGCATTCCGGTCTTCCAGATCATATGGCAATTCAGAGCTGAACTGCCATCTCCTGAATCGGCAATCTGAACAGGATAATAAACGGTTACATTCCCAATCGGGGCATTAAGAGCAAGACCCTTGTCATGTTTATACCGACGTACCTCTGATATAACCTTCATCAGCACATCTCCGGACTCTCCTGCCTTTGTGTCCTGAAATATTCCATCTACCCATGGTTGCTTATGGACAGATCCCTCTTTAAAGTATGACCACACCTCTTCTGCAAAGTAGGGTGTAAAGGGAGCCATCATCCTGCATATCACTTCCAGAGAGGTCTTTATGGCAGAACAGGCACTATCCCTCCCACCGGACTCATCCTTTTCTTTATAGAGGCGGCCCTTAACTACCTCAATATAATTGTCGGCAAGTACATCCCAGACAAACTCCCTGATCCCTTTCATTGCCTTGTCAAACTGGTATCTCTCAAGTGAATCCGAAACATCCCTGATAGTCCGGTCAAGTCTTGTAAGCAGCCAACGGTCTGCAAGGGCAGTAACAGGTGCATCTTCATTATATGGAGCACGATTAAGTTGCATCAGTGAAAAACGGGCAATATTCCACATCTTTGTCAGGAATCGGCTTGCTGCGACAACATCGTTCCAGTTGAACTGTATATCAGATCCCGTGGCTGCCCCAAGTGCTGCCCACTGTCTTAGAGAATCTGCACCATATTTCTCCAGGATCTCTTCAGGTACCGTGACGTTGCCCCGGCTTTTACTCATCTTAAACCCGTCTTCTCCCAGCACCATACCGTTGACAAGAATCTGTTCCCACGGTTTCTCACCGGTCAGTGATACTGAACGAAGAATAGAGTAAAACGCCCAGGTCCGGATGATATCATGCCCCTGGGGCCTGATTTGTGCCGGGAAGAGTGGAGGAATCTTCGCACTTCCGTCCCAGCCGGTTACATGAAGCACAGATATTGAAGAATCCATCCATGTATCCAGTACATCAGTTTCAGGTACAAAATTTCGGCTTCCACATCCAGGACATGGCTTTTTAGGGGCATCAACGGTCGGGTCTACCGGAAGATCTGCCTCATCAGGTAAGAGGATCTCCCCACAATCCTTACAGAACCATATCGGGATAGGGGATGCAAATATTCGCTGCCTGGAGATACACCAGTCCCACTCCATCTGGGAGATCCAGTTCTCCATGCGCAAAAACATATGTTCAGGATACCAGTTGACCTCACGCGCAGCTTTAAGAGCGGCTTCATGGGGAATTCTAACAAACCACTGGTGTTCAGACAGGATCTCAATCGGGGTCTTACACCTCCAGCAGGTACCAACACGCTGCTCCAAAGGCTCCTGCCTGATAAGGATCCCGGTTTCTTTCATATCAGAAAGAATCGCCTTCCTGCACGAAGAGGTGTCCATACCGGCGTATACTCCGGCAATTTCAGTCATATGACCGGTCTTGTCAATAGCTTTACGAAGAGGCAGACCGTGAATCTTCCACCACAAAACATCCTGCTTGTCACCAAAGGTACATATCATTACTGCACCTGACCCAAATGTGGGATCTACTGCCTCATCACAGATAATCTGAACATGATGCCCGAAGATCGGGACTTTTAGTCTCTCTCCGGTTCTTCCGGCATACCTCTGGTCTGATGGATGAACTGCTACTGCTACACATGCTGCAAGCAGTTCAGGTCTCGTGGTTGCTATCTCAAGGCCTGAAAAGTTGAAGTAATTCAGCAGAGTAGTCCTGTCACTGTAATTTACTTCTGCAAATGCTATGGCAGTCTCACATCTTGGACAAAAGTTGACAGGGTGATCTGACTGGTAGATCTGCCCTGCTTTAAACATCCGCAGAAATGAGAGCTGGGTTTTACCAAAATAATATGGCATCATCGTGATGTATTCATGGCTCCAGTCGATTGAGAAAGCCATTCTTCGCATGGATGCCCTCATCTTTCCTATGTTTGAGATCGTCAGTTCACGACACATTTCCCGAAATTTCTGCCTGTCCACATCATTTTTAGTGATCTTATGAATCTCCTCAACCTTCACTTCAGTCGGAAGACCGTGACAGTCCCATCCCTGCGGGAACATCACATTAAAACCTTTCATTCGTTTATATCGGGCAAGAAAATCTATATAGCACCAGTTAAATGCGTTTCCAATATGAAACTCCCCTGTCGGATACGGCGGAGGAGTATCTATGATAAACCGGGGTTTTTCAGATCCCTCAATAAAATAGACATCTTCATCTTTCCATGTCTGTTGCCACCGTGTTTCAACCTCACGGTATTCATAAGTTTTGGGAAGTTCTTTCCGGACCCGCGACATCTCCTATACGTTTGTGGGTGTTGGCTAATGTAGATGATGGATACTTTTTCTTTATTTCAGTACCCTATAAAAAAAAGATCAGCAAAGGGATCCGATGCTGCAGGAGGGAATATCGTCATCAGATGCGTAGGATAATGATATCGGCTGTTTATAATAGTTCATCGCATGTTCTTTTGCCTTCTGGGCCTCTTCTTTTCGTCCAAGTTTCTGAAGAGCTGCGGAGTAATTATTCCAGGTTTCATAAGTTGATTGCCCCAGATCTATCGCATGTTTGTAAGCATCTGCAGCCTCGGAGAGGTGCCCCTGGGATGAGAGAAGATCCGCATACTCATCCCATAAAACCGGCTGATTATCCACGATTTTTAGAGATGTATTGTATGCCTTAAGCGACTCCTCCTTCTTCCCCGCAGTAAGCAGCATCTCAGCAAGTGAGGCATATGCCACCGGATCTCCTGGTGAACGATTGACAACGCGGTTTATGGTATCGATAGCCTCATTAGTTTTTCCTGATTTGTAATTTACATATGCAAGTTTTTTCAGGACCACATCATCTTCTTTCTCTGCCAGAGCTTCGGTATAGATCTCTGCCGCCTTTGTATAGTTATAAAGATCCTGTTCAGCATCCCCGTACGCAATCAAAGTATCACGGTCCAGTTTGCCCGTATTTTTTAGATCCGAAAAGGCTTCAACTGCATATTTTGCCTCGCCTATCGCGACAAGCCCGTTAGCCTGATTTTTGAGTTCTTCTGCAGAAAGTCCCGTTGAAGTCCTGTTAACAGTAATATCAGTAGGTTCTCCCCCGGTTTTACTTGACCTGATGCTTGAGGACCATGGAATAACATAGATATAATCATACTTATATGAGCAGTCAGCTCCCGGCAGTTCACATTTTAATGTAGGATAATACATGCCGAGTTCATAATATGTATGACTTGTGTTGGCAGTGTTTGAGACATTTCCATCTCCAAATGTCCATTGTACAGACTTGCAGAGGTCTCCTCCAGGAACCGAGAAAGATACCTTTAGTGGTTTCTGGCCTTCCGTCGGGCCATAGTAAGGAGATGCCTCAACCTGGACAATGAAAAACCCGAGAATAAGCGATAAAATCAAAAATAAAACGCCCCAATTCTTACAATTTTCAGAGAGGTAATTCAATATATTCACTGGTTATCATTCAGCTCAACCGGTTATAGTGTTTCAGGTACAGGCAGAGAGATATTATTCTATCCATTAACTAAATACATATCAATGATTGATATCAGGAGAATAATTGCATTTGCCCTTGCAGGCATACTCCTCATACTATCCCCTTATCTCCTGTCAGGAATCCCTGGTTTCCTTGTGATCCTTGCAGCAGCCATCCTGTGGTATAAAAAAAGTGAATTATGGCTCTGCATTACACTAGGTTTAGTCGGACTATTAGGACTCGTCGGAATAATACCAATCTTCATACTCTGTGCCTCCATCCTGATAGTAGCCACGACTGAACTGATATTCTCCCTGATGAAGGGAAAAACCCTAGAATATGCTCTTTCTTTTACAGGTGCCCTGTTTATTGCAGCTTTTGTTATGGAATACCTCGGTTCTTACCCATGGCTGTCTGTAGTTGTAGGGACTACTGTTGCAGTTCTGATTCATTCAATCATCGGAACAGAAAAGAAGGCTTTCGCAATCGAACTGGCAGGAGTGGCGGGAGTTATGTTTATTCTGAATCTGCTTGCATATCAGGCTGCCTTTCCGCTGGTGGTAACAGCTGCAGTGGTTGCTTTCGGATTTAGTTATCTAGCCTATCGGCTTAAAACTGCGGATATACCCGGGCTTTTCTCTGCCGCACTGGTTGGGATTATTCTAATTGTATTTGCAGGGATCTCCTGGTTTCTGATCATGCTGGCCTTCTTTGTTCTTGGTGCCATGGCAACAAGATACCAGATGGATTATAAAAAAAGCCTGCAAGTAGAAGAAGCAAAGGGTGGAGTACGCGGATATATCAACGTATTTGCCAATGGACTGGTATCTATGATTGCTGCAATCGGATGGGGAGTAACGCAGCACCCAGTCTTCATTGCCACATATGTCGGGAGTGTATCCACTGCATGCGCAGACACAATAGCAGGAGAGATAGGAGTATGTTCAGGAAAACCATTGCTTATTACTACATTACAACCGGTCCCTGAGGGAACTAACGGGGGTATTTCAGTTCTGGGTGAGTTTGCAGGATTACTAGGAGCTTTTTTGATCTCAGCCTGTGCATTCCTTCTTAATGCTGCTGACATCTCAATATTTGCTGCTGCAGTTGTCGGGGGATTTATCGGAACTAACCTGGACAGCCTGATAGGAGAACTATTCGAGAACAAAAAAGTTTTCGGAAACGCAGGGACCAATTTTCTGGCAACTCTTGGAGGGGGAATAATTACCGCCCTCCTCTGGATTATTATCACTCATCTGTGATTTAATACTTATACCATCGCCCTTTTTCATCGTACTCTCCGGTAATTAAAACTGTCTTATTTGATATGCCATAGTAACAATGATATTTATAAGCCAGGAAAAACGGGATGAATATAAAAGTCATAAAACCGAAGACAAAAGCGGATATGACGGTCCCATCGGGACCGAGAAATGTCTGCCAGTCTGTGAATGTATAATTAGAGAATATCTCTCTCTGGGCAGTCATATTCATTTCAAGATAGGGTGTAAAACGATCGACCAGTAGCATTCCCCAGATAAATGCCCCGATAAATGTTGAAATTAGTAGCATGACTGCGGATATTACGATACATCCGACCGTTGAAATAAAATCACGTGAGCAGAGTTCCATGCTGCGTTTTAATGTAGGAATGATACCCGGGTTTTCACATGCCGCTACATTATCGGTATACCATAAAAAGATTGTAACAGGCACCAGAATCCCAATTAAAAGACCTGTAATGGTATAAATGTCGTCACCAAACCCCATGATTGAGAGTGGTATTGTAAACAATATCACCATAAGGAATATGATCCCTAACAGAATGATGATTGGAAGAAGTACCGGAAAATAGGTCTTGCACCCACCTGAAAAGAAGGATTTAAATGAAGAATCACCGGTGCTCAAAACATGGTTTACAGATCCCATGAAAAACGGAAGAAAAACAAGTGCAATCAACGCAATCTTCTGTGCGATAAATGAGTTCCCGGATAGTTCAAGCCAGACGAATACAGAAGTTATAATTCCCCCATATATTCCGGGTATCAGGATCACAGGATTTTTCACCAGCGAGGAGAAGGCCTCTTTAAGAGCCTTAAAGATCATTTACCGGTTCCTCGGCATTGCAACAATCTCCCGTACCTGTAGATCAAAAAAGCGTGATGTGCTAGATGGCTTTATTACACAAACGGTATCAACCCCGTTTCCAGTACCACCAAGAGAAATTACTTCACTAGCAATATTAATAATCCCCTGATCTGCGGCAATCAATGTACACTCAACAGCAACCTTAAGCCCTACGGCCACAACCCTGCGAAGAGCCTCAGCAACTGCTTCACTGCGCGATCCTCCGCCAATTTTAGGAGATGCCGAAAATGCGCGTTCAAGCCCTGATAAGACATGGGTTCCGGTGATTATTGAAACACCACAATGCTTCAGTCTCTCAGCAAGATCACCATCAAATTCCCATACACCAGGACTTGAAAAACCAACAACATGAGTAACAACCACAATATTAAGGCCTGTTCCTTTTAGTTCCTCATATGCCCTTAACGCTGTTGCCCCGCTTGTGCTCGGGACAATAATTGTGCCTATACCGAGTTCTCCGGCACGTTCAGCACCGATCCGGAGAGCATCACCAGTATTCTCTTTACCCGGATTATCAAAATAATACACTTTTTTGGTGCAGTATCCCATACTTACCTGTTAGTTCGCTCAGGGATTTGAGGACCATCTATGATTACTCTTGCACTAGCTGGAAAACCAAACTGTGGCAAATCAACATTATACAGGGCTGCAACAATGGCCCCTGCTGAAATTGCCAATTATCCGTTTACGACGATAGATGCCAACCGGGGTATTGCCTATGTAAGAGTTCCCTGCCCGTGCAGTCTCCTGGCGCACAGGTGTGGGATATGTAATGAAGGAAATCGGTTTGTAGCTGTTCATCTGATCGATGTCGCCGGGCTGGTTCCTGATGCCCATACAGGCAAAGGCCTTGGAAATCAGTTTCTTGATAACCTGAGACAGGCAGATGCCATCATCCAGGTAATCGACGCCAGTGGGGGGACCGATATCGAAGGGAATCCTGATCAACCCGGAAGATATGATCCCCTATCAGAGATCCCCATGCTTCAGACCGAGATGGCGATGTGGCTGAATGGAATTATCGAAAAACACTGGGCTAAAATGCAACGACAGGCACAATCAAAGACCTTCTCAATTATTGCCGGTCTCTCGGAGATTCTTGCAGGACTTGACATAAGGGAGGATCATATTGTCGAGGCAGAGCGTAAACTTGGAATAAATCTTAAGACAGCGACCCCTGATGACCTTAAGGCATTTTCAAAAATTCTGTTTCCTCTGGCAAAGCAGACCATCATTGCAGGAAACAAAGCTGATCTAGCCCCCATTGATCTTCTGGATAAAGTCAGTTCATCTGGTGCAATTCTTACATCTGGTGCTGCTGAACTTGCACTGCGGACAGCAGCCTCAGCAGATCTTATAAAATATCTGCCGGGAGATACAGAATTTACCATTCCGGATGAAGGAAAACTAAGTCCCGCCCAATTATCTGCTCTCTCCAAGATTCAATCCTTCCTAAAACTATCCGGCGGAACAGGTGTACAGAAAATCATCAATAACGCAGTCTTTGATCTCCTCCAGATGATTGTTGTATATCCAGTTGAGGATGAAACTCATCTGACGGATGGTCAGGGCAGGGTTCTTCCTGATGCTTTTCTTATGAAGAAGGGCTCGACTCCTCATGATATGGCATATCAGGTCCACTCAGATATCGGGAAAGGTTTTTTGTATGCGATTGATGCAAAGACAAAAATGAGAATAAAGGAGAGTGCTATCCTAAAAGACGGAGATATAATCAAGATCGTTAGTACAGCAAAATAATCCGTATATTTTTATACTAATTAATCAATATAACACATTACAATGGGCGGCGAGGTCTTTCAGGCCCAGGTACTGAAAAACTTTTTTGATACGATCACAGGTACCGACAGGAACCTTACACGGATATACATGTGCGTATTAAGCCTCGCTAAGCTCAGAGGCGAAGATATAGAGACTATAGGACATCTTATCGAACAGGCAAAACAGAGTAAAATTAAGAAAGAACTCTCGATTGATATACTCGACTATATGTGTAAAATAGCTTCTGAACTGGAGATCACTGCGGTAAAAACAGCCTTCGGCGTCAGGGATCTCGCCGAAGTAGTTCAGGATTTTGATTCGATAAGTATCGACAGTCTTTAACCGAACAACAGGAAGGGAAATTCCCTACCCTGGTCTTAAGAGATCTAAAAACTTACCTAATGAATATGAAGGTATGCATAATGTGCGGAGGTGAAGGGACACGCCTTCGTCCCCTGACTTTTGAACGCCCGAAACCATGTATTCCAATAGTAAACAAACCTTCAATAGAACATCTGGTTTCTCATCTTTCAAACCTGGGGTTTAATGATATTATCGTTACATTAGGTTATAAAGGGGAAGCCGTTGAGCAGTCTTTGGGTGACGGAGCGCTATTTGGAGCTAACATCAGTTACATCTATGAAAAAGAGAAACTTGGAACAGCTGGAAGCGTAAAGAATGCCCAGTCAATACTTGGAGATAAACCATTCCTGGTCGTTGGCGGAGATCATATTACTGACATTAACCTTCTCGAATTTTACCGTGAGCACCTGAAACAGGCACCAATTATAACAATAGGTCTTATTAGCGTGGATGATCCCGGTGAATATGGTATAGCAGAGATCGATGTGGACAACCATATACGGCGCTTTAGAGAAAAACCGGGACCTGGAGAAATTTTCTCAAACCTGGCATCTACCGGGATGTATATCTGTTCACATGAGGTTTTTAATTATATTCCTGATGGAAAAAAGTTTGATTTTGCCAAGAATCTCTTTCCAATATTGATGGAGAAGGGAAGACTCCTAAACGGATGGCTGGCAAGAGGTAACTGGTCAGATGTTGGAAGCCCGGCCTCTCTCAGGATGGCAGAAAAGTGGAAACTTCAGGATATGAAGTATGCAAGTATTACCGGGGACATGGATGTCAAAGACGCAAATATTCAGGGTCCTGTGGAATTCGGTAGTTCGATATACATAGGAAATAAAAGCAGGATCGTAGGACCGGTAGCAATTGGCAGTGGAACCTCAATAGGGGATAATGTTCTGATAGGACCCTATACATCTATCGGAAGAAATTGTGTGATAAGAAGCAATGTGAGGGTTCTCTCTTCAACACTTTATAACCGGGTTGTAATTGGCCAGGGCACTTCGGTATCCGGTGCGATAATTGATAATGATGCTATGATAGGAGAGTTCTGCAGTGTGGAACATGGATCAGTAATCGGCCCAAGGACTGTTCTTCGCAATAAAATTACTGTCCATTCAAACACCAGAATCTGGCCGGACCTGGTAATCACTGACAATACAGCCGTGACAGAACATCTTCTGAATGACCTTTACGATTCACGATGTGAAGGATCCTGATCAGGATCCTGTATCACGGTTCCCATCCCCCCAAACCTGTGAGTTCCTGCAATAAGCGGGTGACGGGCATAATCCATCACCTGAATATCATCAATTGTTATAAGATTCATCGCTTTTGCCGTTCTCTCTAGTCCCAGTTCAATATCCTCGGAGATCTCAATTATATAAGCCTCCAAAATCTTGATACCAAGTCTTTTCGCAGCAACGGCACGGTGATGTCCGTCTACCAGAATCATCCTCTTTGGTGTTTTTATCACAATCACCGGCTCTGCCAGCCCTTTTTTGATCTCATAGATCCTTCCTTCAAGTTCGTCCATATAGATTCTGGACTGCGTAGGAAGGAGGGTTTTAATCTGAACCGGACCTTTCGAGAGGTGGGGCTTTATTTCATGAAGCCGCTCAATGGTATCCATTAGTTTGTAAACCTTTTCAGGAGAGACGTGTTCAATCTGAGATCTTACAACATCAGTATTTGAAATAATTCCCAGCAGTTCATTCTTCTCATTAACTACAGGAAGTTTTTGAATTCCGGAACGGATTATTACCCTTGCAACATCACTTATAGCCATTTCAGGATCTGCTACTATGAGATGATGACTCATTATCTCCTTTATCTGGGTATCGGGATGTACAAACAGAAGATCCCGTGCTGATATGTAACCTACCACCACATTGCCATCCATTACAGGAAACCCGTCATGGGAGGTTATCTTGATTGCATGAATGACCTCCCGCGCGGTGCCGGTCTGTGGGACTGTATCCACATCGCTTGTCATGTAATCACGGACCCTCTTCTTATCCATACGAATCTACTCTCCGTTTGCAGAAATGAACCCTTCGTTTTAATTACCATAATTTTTTTGGGCTAATACTCCACATCACGAAGTTATTACCTTTATCTTCACGAAAGGATGACATAATTAGGATGAAAGGGTTCCGTCATCAGCCTGCAGAGAAAAAACAGGAGACAAACTGGACTAAAATCGGGATTGTAGTAATATGCGTCCTTATGGCAGTTTTTATGGTTGTTTCCATGTTTGGAATGACATGGCTGAACATATTCACCCAGGCAAAGCCGGGTAATTCAGCAACAGTAGATTTTACTTTTCGTGACGCGCAAAACCGTCCTATAATTTCAAGTGTCAATTCAGCATTACAAGAGACTGAAGGAAAAGATCTACTGGTGTTTAAAGCTGCCTCGCTTCCTGTAAAAGTAAATGTGACAACTGATGAAGATATGATCCCGATACAGGCAGTAAATCCCTACTATGAGTCGAGAACCATAGAATATCTCATGTTCGGGCCTGAACTTAACCTGATAAGCAAATCTCTGGAAGGGATGGGTGTTGGGGATTCAAAAGTAATAAACAACCCGTATGCAGAGGAGATGTCACGGGAGATGACAATGGAACAGTTTATCAATATCTCCGGAGAGGATTATGCCAATATATCAGTCGGAGATCAGGTACCACTGGCATTTGTTGACAGACCTGAGATAAATCTTGATAACACTACCAGCTCGTCATATATCAGAACCGCAGTAGTTACTAAAAAGGATGAGGGAAATATTACGCTTAACTATGGATATCCGGTTATTGATATATCAGTTTCAAAACTCACTACCGGCTAATCAGAGTCGGTAAGCATAAATTCTTTTAATCCGGTTTGCTACCTCATATTTTCCTTTTCTTCGCTGAACGATACCATTCCTTAAACAGATATGATCAATTCTTGCCCTGATATTGTTGATTGTGATGATCTCGTCAACATAGAACTTTTCATCACCCTCACAAGGAGTAAAGAACGGAGTTGTTTTCTTTCCGTCATGCACTGAAATCCTGACCAGTACATTATCAATAGCTCTTGCCCATATGGTTTCAATCTCATCGGCTATCGCCCTGGTAAGACGTTTATCACCAGATTCGATGGATGTTATCTCAACTCCCGAACCTTCTCCATCATCAAGTTCTGCAATGATATAATCCCCGACACTTACCTCTTCGCCACTATCAAGTTCTGCTTTGCATACCATTGATATTTCTTCCCTACTTACAATTGTCTTGACTGAGACGGGGACTGGCTCTGGAGGTATGGGATGCCTGGATGTCAGGCCGCATATGGTGCAGCGAATGATCATATCCCTTGACTCGTTCAAAATCTCCTGCTCTGTCTCTTCTCCACAGGTATTACAATATGCATCAACTAGATCCATTGATTACACATGGAAGAGAGTGTGTAAATAGATGGTCAGAGCAGAAGAGCAGTTCGTGGCATATGGTCACAAAAATATTACTGGTACCCATAAATCCACCTTTGAGATAACCCGTGAAGATGAACTCACACCGGCAGGCAGTTGCATTATTGCCATTGGTGCGGAAAAAGGGGCTGCAGACCTGTCAGATACCTTTAGAAAGATATTGCAAAAACCAGGGGCAGTCCTTGAAACCAGGCTTACTTGTGAAGATTTCAGTGTAATAATCCTGTCAGAAGGTTCTCCTGACTTGGCGCTTTCTCATAAAACCGATATGGTCTGGAGAAGAGCATCATTCACATGTGATAGGACTATCGGCATCCACTCGGATCATACTGCCCGGAATATCCCAAGAGAGATGATTAAAGTACTCAAGAGCGGGAGTATACTTCACATTCATCTCATTGTCTCCTCCAGGGATTGATCCGGGTTGAATTTTAATAGATAAGTAACGAAGATGTATAGCGAAGTAATACTTGGAGGATTAATCAGATGGATAAAATGGGTCTCGGAATGTTAATTGCCGGAATTATACTAGTTATTGCCGGTGCATATGGTATCTGGTATTTCCTGCCTGATGTAATTGATGTAGTAAAGGGAGCAATAGGTATTATTGCGCTTATTATAGGGATTATACTTGCAGGAATCGGGTTTATTCTTGTAAAGGATTAACAACTTTTCCTTTTATTACATTATAATCGCTTTATCAGGTGTATCTCTACAGGAATCTCGTGCTTATCATGCCTGTGAAACCAGAAAGTTCTGGGGATTGTAAGACCTGCACTAAGTGATGTGGTTATTATACCTCTTCCACTGATGTATTCATTTATAAAAGTCATCGATCCGGAGTTAAAAATACCATAAACCGTACCGGCTTTCAAAAGTGCCAGATCAATAAATGGACGATCTGCATGCTCTTTCTGCGCTCCAAAGGGTGGATTCATTATTACGGTATCCACAGCAGGTATAATATCAGATACATCTTCTCCGGTGATATCTGAAATAATAAATCTGATACTGCATCCAAGTTCTGATGCATTCTCTTCAGCGATTCTGACCGCAGCAGTATCTACATCAACAGCAGTCACTGTTGCACCAAGCAAGGCTGCTCCAATAGCAAGGATTCCTGTTCCACATCCAAGATCAAGAACATTCTTTCCGGTAATGTCACCAGATAACATAGCAGTATGTAAAAGTCTTGCAGCAAGAGGAGCAGGAGTCTGGTACTGCTCTAATTTCTCTGAAGGTAAATTAAAATTCCCGATGCGTTCGAGAGTCATCTCAAGTTGACGGAGTTTCATCTTATTTCATCTACGATATAATCAGAAAAATCTCTTACTCCACAAAGAATCTCAAATTCGGGAGGGGTTAGAACAGGAACAGAAAAACGAGTCTGATCATCAAAGGCAATTCTTGGACATGCAGTATTAACATAGCAGGAAAAACCCAGGTTTAAAAGTTGATCAGAAGTCACTTCATTAAGATATACCATAAATGCCGAAGGAGATAGACTGCAAAGATATTCAGCGAGAGTTTTACGACATTGCCCGGTTTTGGAAGAGACTATCACGCCCACTCTCTCTGCCGTTCTAGCTTTCTGAATCAGGCCGAACCTTACCCTGAGCATCCTGTCTGCATCAGCCTCCTGAATGTTTCCGGTAACCGGATCACATGCCAGAACCCTTGAACCGGTTGTAAGCCTAATCCCCATGGGATGAAACATCCCGGTTCCTATAAAGATAATCTCCTCTGCTAAGGTGGAACGGGCAGACTCAAATGAACAGCCAAGTACCTGCCCGGGATACGGTGTTCTCTCTGAAGAGGGACCTATGATAACTTCTATACCCGCATCCCGAAGGATCTCTGATGCCTCTGGCAAAAGATGAATGTGCTGAACAGTTGTAACAAGTCCTGCTTTATTCCCGGAAAGCATAGGTATTACCTCCCGGATTACTGTTAGATCACCATCCACTGGCCATATCTCATATATTACACCGGTTGTCGCATCGACGGGTGCATGGCCGATATGAAGCAGTACATCAGCCTGATCCCTCACATGGATATCGAGATCACAGGCACCATAACATGGATCTCCACTAATCAGAACCTGAAATCCAGCATCAGAGAGTTCTTTTGCAAGTTTTGGCAACATTCTCTTCAGGCCTTCAGGAGCCTGGAGGGCTATTTTTTTATAGCCCAGACCTGATAGTTGCCTGATAATATCAGGTGCTCTGGTCAAGAATCTTCACCGATTCAGCCACTTCAATAGAGACAAGATACTTATAAGGTATTGAAAGGGAAGGACTACCCTTTTTTATAACAAAACAGATATCACGAATTTCAGCACCGATACGGTTCATGGCAGTAATAACCGCATTCATTGTTCCCCCGGTGCTGATAACATCATCAATGATTACAATCCGATCTCCTTCTTTTATTCCATTGATAAACATTTCACCCTTAGAGTAACCTGTAACCTGACTGACATCGTACTCACCAGGGAGGGTGTATCTTCTCTTTCTTATGATATTCAGGGGAATATCTGTTATGAGTGAGAGGGAGGTTCCTATTGGAATGCCCATGGCCTCAGCAGTAACAATATAGTCCACATCTTTCAGGTCCATAAGCCTGATAATTCCCCTTGTAATCTCACGCATAAGGGAAGGAGAGATGAATGGAATTCCATCTGTCACAGGATGAACAAAATAATTATATTCTCCTTTCTTTACGATCGGGCTGTTAATTAACGACTCAATTAGAAGCGGATACATAAAAATCTCCAAAATCGGTTAAGAATGATTCAATAACATCTCTGGTCACATGCGGCATACAGACTATACGCAGATCTCCCTTCCGTGTATACGATACAATCCAGGGTTTTGGAACCTCTGATTTATCAAAGGTTGCAACATTTACGTCTGGTGTTACCTTACGAGAAAGCCCGTATGCTTCCATACCTTCAATAAGACGTCGTGTATTATCCATGCACCCGTTCACAACTGCCTTCATTCCACTCCTTCCAAAGTACGCCATAACTGCATAAGCGCTCACAACCGAAGCTCCAGGTCTTGTTCCGGTCAGGCTGAATGCCTGTTTTGTGGTAAGGTAAGGTGTCTGAACCAGTAGATTACAAAAAACCTTCTCATCGCGCACCATTAGGACACCCGAAGGAATAGTACTCATTCCCATCTTATGGGGGTCAACTGATACTGATGAAACTCCGGGAATAGAAAAATCAAATAATGGTGCGTTGTCAATAAACGGCAAAACCAGCCCACCGAATGCAGCATCCACATGAAGGGGAATTTCTTCCTGTTCTGCAATCTTACCAAGATCTCTTATCGGATCGGTCATTCCATACTCAGTACTGCCCGCAACAGCAACGATGCAACATGTATTTTTATCAATTAGCTGCTCTACTGTATTCAAATCCATACGATACTGATGATCAAGCGGAGCAATACGCATCTCTATATCCATCATATCACACGCCTTCTCAAATGAGAAGTGAGCAGAGGCTGGAACGATTATATTAGGTTTTTTCACTTTTTTTGCTGATTTAGTAAAACGTAATACCTGGATGTTAGACTCTGTTCCTCCTGATGTTGTACAACCTCCGGCAGTAGGTTCATGATATAGATCAGCAAACCATTCAATAAGCTTCTCCTCTATCCTTGTTGTACCTGGAAAAAGACCCGGATCTCCTAAATTTGTTTCGATAAAAAGATTATGGGCTTTTACAGCTTCCTTGTGCGGAACTGTACACATCGAAGAGAGAATATGAGAATATGGAGTATCCTCATTTCTTCTGGCTTTAAGATAGCAGAATAGTTCATCATCTGAAAGACCTTCAGCATCCATTTGGTATTCTCGCCGCATCCAGAATGATTCGCTTTTCTGTTCTTGCAACTGTTTCACGGATTTTGGCTATTGCATCGATGTTTGAGGAAACACTTGTGATTCCATGCTCAACCAGCCACTTGACCATATCAGGCTCACTCCCGGCCTGACCACAGATAGATACTTCAACTCCATTCTTTCTGCAAACCTGAATGCAATTATCGATGAGCGTCAGAACAGCAGGATGTTTCGGCCAGTACATATCTGTAACATTCTCGTTGTTGCGATCTATTGCAATTGTATACTGAATGAGGTCGTTGGTTCCAAAAGAGGCAAAACTAATCCCTGCTTTAATAAAGTCCTCAATCAATATGGCACTTGCCGGAATCTCAATCATAACGCCAAATTCGATATTGTCAACATCCACACCTTCCTGGCGGAAGAGTTCTTTTGCCTGGATAAATTCCCTTGGATGAGATACCATCGGGAACATAATACCAAGATTATCATACCCGAGGTTCCAAAGGCGTTTAAATGCTTCAATCTGAAGTCTGAACTGATCTCTGCTCTGAAGATCCCTGCGTATCCCGCGCCATCCAAGCATTGGATTATGTTCGATGGGTTCATTCTCTCCCCCCTGCATATTCCTGAACTCATCGGTTGGTGCATCAAGAGTCCTGACCCATACCGGTTTTCCATTAAATGCATCAAGCACAATCTTGATACCATTCATGAGTTCTCCAATAAACTCTTCTTCATGCTTGTTCGTGATATACCAGTTTGGAGTTTTGTTAAGTCCGAGGATTAAATGCTCAATGCGTAAAAGTCCCACTCCGTCTGCACCTGTTGCAGCTGCCCTTGCTGCTGCTTCAGGCATGGATACGTTGACCTTTACTGATGTAGCAGTAATTACCTGCGCTGGAGCAGCAATTACTCCGACCTGTGAGGATTTCCGGGAGGCCTGATCAGCAATAACACCATCATAAATAAGACCTTTTTCACCGTCAACTGAAATGATCTGCCCGTTAGTCAACTCTTTTGTTGCCTTTTTTGTACCTACAACCGCAGGGGTTCCAAGTTCACGGGAGACTATAGCAGCATGACATGTCATTCCACCCTCATCAGTAACTATTGCCGCAACCTTTCGCATTGCTGGAACCATATCCGGATTGGTCATCCTGGTAACCATTATGTCACCTTCATGAACCTTACCGATGTCATGAGCATCATCAATTATAATAACAGGCCCGCTGGCTATTCCTGGTGAAGCACCTTGTCCCTGCAGAATTACTTTCTCAGTAGAGACCGCCGTTTCGCTCCCTGCTTTTCTGCCCTTGTCTCCCTTAATCGTTGTTATCGGGCGTGACTGAAGGATATAGATCTTTTCGCCAACTATACCCCATTCCATATCCTGAGGGATTCCATAATGTTCTTCTGATACAATACCATATGTAGCAAGTTTTTTTACTTCATCATCTGAAAGAACCTGTTTCTCCTGTCTTTCTGCCTCGACGTTACGGGTAATAGTACCATATGTCCCATTCGGAAGGATTTCTATCAGTTTGGATGCTATAAACCGATCAATGGTGCGCTCCTGCCTCCTGTCAAAGACATACTTATCAGGCGAAACTGAACCTGATACGACTGCTTCCCCAAGACCCCATGAACCTTCAATAATTACTAAAGATTCACCGGTTACAGGGTGGGAGGTAAACATAACCCCGGCTTTTTCTGATGGAACCAACTGCTGGACTACAACTGCAATATTTACAGAATTATGATCAAAACCCTGTTTTGCGCGATAATAGATAGCTCTGGCACCATATAGGGAAGCCCAGCAGGTCTGAATTGCTTTCAGAAGATTTTCAATACCCTCAATATTAAGCACTGTTTCTTGTTGGCCGGCAAAACTGGCGTCAGGTAGATCCTCTGCTGTCGCGCTTGATCTGGCTGCAACAATGTCACCCGTTCTTGATAACTTTTCATATGAAATACGAATCTCTTTTTCAATATAAGGGGGCATTAAAGCATTATTCACAAGATCTTTAGCTTTATTTGCTGCAGATTCCAACGCATCATTATCATCAACATTTAGGCCATCAAAGCAGGCAAATAGCGGGTCTTCAAGCCCTGTATCAATTAAAAATTTTCTGAATGCCTGACTGGTTACAATAAATGCAGGGGGCACAGGAAGTCCAATTGATGCCATTTCACCAAGTGAAGCACCCTTACCACCTACAGATAAAATATCCTCTTTCCGGGTTTCTTCTAACCAAAGAATTGCTGGAACTGCCATCATGCAGATAAACTCCTGTGTATGTATCTGCCTTTAATTGTTAATAGTAACTATCTCTTATTATTCTCCAAATAAGCAGGAGATCTTTTCTTCGATCTGAAGATAAACCATACTTTTATATGGTGAATATACGTATATCATAGGGCAACATCCCGCCTTAACTCAGACTGGTAGAGTGCGCGGCTGTAGACTGAATTGCCGCCTTAGGCAAAAGCGCAGCTACCGCGATGTCCCCGGTTCAAATCCGGGAGGCGGGATATGCTTAAACCAGCCCAGATAGTGTAGTGGCCTATCATGTCGGCCTGTCACGCCGACGACTCGGATTCGAATTCCGATCTGGGCGTTCCTCTTTTCCAACAATCTTCTATAGTTTTGAAAGAAAGTAATATTGAAGATTATTCGGTGTCTCTATGAGAAGAATATTTACAATATATATCGGTTTTTGCCTAATAATTGCGCTGATTAGTATATCCACTGCAGATATACTGCCTAATGGGACTAATACTACTAATCGTAATATGCCATCAGAGACTAATCTCGAAGTTATCGGGTCAATGTCCTCTAAACAGACATATCAGTTAAATTCAAACAGTGCCGGAGGACATGAAGGGGGATTTCTTTATGAAGGAGAGAGAACATCTTCCGTAATATATAAAAATGACCTGGTAACAAACGGGGGATATCTTTCCCAGAGTAAGGGATTAAATCTGGATGAAGGGCCTAAAATAAGAAATACCTATAATGTGGATGGAACAACAGTATCGACCTATCTTACCGACCCAGAAAAGGGAAGTAAGATGAGTGCTTCGGAATCTGTCCAGATGTCAAACTCAGGTAACTGGAGTAAGACTAATCTTTCAGTCAGAAACCCTCTTGTTCAGGACATAATCGGGAGATATGTAGGTGGATTTAACAGTAATTATGCTGGTGGATCAGATGTGGATCTAACCAGCGGACAGGTAGCAACTATGGTCAAGACTAGATCTGTAGGTGTTGATTCTTCAGTTCCGGCTGAGATGGGATATCTTATCGGAATACACCCGGATCTCTCATCAGGTATGCCTTATGCATCAGGATCCGTTGATACACAGTTCTCCTATTCAAACGAGGAAGGATCAGAAAATACAACAAATCTCTCTTCCACAAAGGAGATGAAAGATGAGACCAGTGTAAATGGTCAGATATTTACCTTTGGAAAATCCTTCAATATTGTATCAGGAATTTCTACAGATTGAGTAATTCAGGAAAGATATTAGAAGACGCAGACAAACCAGATTAACGTGAAATATATGAAAAAGGTTCGCGTCATAATCCCCATTTTCCTGACTTTAATACTTATTATGCCGACTGGCATTTATGCAGATACATGGTCGATAAGTCCGGCATTTGAAGATCATTCAAGCGGATCCACTTCTCTAATAAACATGGAGTCATTTGCCTCAGAGTCAAAACTTGGAATAAAAGCAGTAGGGGATGGTCCTGCACAAATCTCATATATGATAAGTATCACTCCGATAAATGGAACTGATTACGCTATTGGGACTGTAAGAACAGATTTCCAGGGTTCAATTATGGAAGCCAGAGGTACAGGGCAGAATGCTTCTGCGAGAAACGAATACAGGGACAAATCAATGGTTAGTGGTTACATAAAGAATTTCATGAAGTCATTTTCATATTCTTCAGGGATAACAACATGAAACATCCGGGATTTTTATTCTCTATTTTTATTATTATTCTGTTTTTTTTGCTTTTTACGCCGGTATCAGTCGCATACACCATAAAACCGGTAGATCTGGGATCTCCTGAATTCAGCTATGGATGTCATCCAAGTTATGATGACTTTCTGATCTCAACTATTGTTGCAAACCTCACCTCTGACAGAACACAGGGTGATGTGCCATTCAGAGTAAAATTTTATGATACATCATATGGTGATTACAACAACAGAATATGGGATTTCGGAGACGGGAATACTTCTACTGAAAGAAATCCGGTCCATATATTCAGGCAACCTGGCAACTATGATGTGAGCCTGACTGTTTTTAATAATTATTCTTATGAGACTTCTATGGCAGACTATCAAAATAATTCCAGAGGAGAATTAACCGATATGATGTGGCAGAGCGTTGACCGCCATCTGGATTATATCACTGCATATGAACGTGGAACAGGAGTCAGACAGGAGGTTTCAGAAGGATGGTACCCTGAGGAACAAAAGGCCCTTAAATTGCCTTCCGGCGCAGAAGGGGCAGTAGGTAGTGCCTCATTCACAGGAAGTGAAATTACTTTATACAACAGTTCCAATGGTTTTTTAACTGAGATGGGTTATCAGGACAGCCTTGAGATAGCAGGGATATATAATCTCGTAAAAAGTGTCCCATATAACTCCGGTTTTTAACCTTTTTTTAAGTGATACTAATGAAAATTGATCGTATTTATGTAAGTTTATCAGTTACAGGATCTCTTATCCTGTCCTTAATGCTATTATTTTGTGGCTGTATAGAAGACAGACCCGTGGATGTTACTAATATCTCATCAAATCTTTCGGACCAGGCAAAAATACTCTCAGAAAATGGGGATATAAACCAGGCTATTTCTGTTTATGATGCCGTCTTAAAACTAAACTCTACTGATCCTTATCTGTGGCTAAAAACATCAGATCTCCTGATGCAGGATAATAGAATTAATGAAGCAATAAGCGGGTATAATCAGGTATTAATTCTTGATCCTGGAAACAGTTATGCCCATACAAAAAGAGGAGAGGCATATGTAAAGATTGGGGATATAAATAAAGCCACTTCAGATTTTACATCGGCAATAGCCTCAAATCCATCTTTTGCTCCAGCATATATAGCCCTTGGAGACATTTATTCAGCTAAAGATGATAAAATTAGAGCGTTACAAAAATATGAATATGCAATAAATCTTACTCCGGATAATTCATCACTCTGGGTAAAAAAGGCTGATATTCTGTATAATCTTCAAAGATATAATGATGCAGCAAGAGGATATGATAAGGCCATTAAGTTAAACAAAACAGATGCAGAATCATGGCAAAAATTAGGCGACATGTTGCGCTATTCTGACAGGAACAAAGAGGCTGCAGTCGCTTACCATGAATTAAACACATTAATCCCCGATGTAAAAAATAATGAACTAATTGAAGCAGATCTACTTGAAAAGATAGAAAAATACGATTCTGCTGCCGAAATTTATTCCCGTCTGGTTTCAAAATCTCCAGGGGATATTAATCTTTTAATACCTCTTGCACGACTTTTAAACAATCTTGGACAGTTTGATCAATCGGCAGCCATATCCAGAAGTGCGCTTTTAATTAACCGTAGCAATTCAGATATCTGGACAAATCTTGGATTATCATATGCAAACCTAAATAAAACTGCTTCTGCATATGATGCCTTTAATCAGTCCTTAAAATTAAATCCACATGATCCACTGGCACTCTCCAGCAACGGATTCCTTCTTTTAAAGGATGGCAGATATCAGGAAGCACTTTACATGTATGAAAATGCTACGGAGATAGATAATTCAGATCCGTTAATATGGATGAATAAAGCAAGGTCTGAACTGGCTTTAAGTAAACGCGACATTGCTCAGAAATCAGCAACCAGGGCAACAAAGCTGGCTCCGGATTCAGAAGAGGCATGGTATCTTCTGGGAGATGTCTCATCAGTAAATAAGGATTATTTTACCGCAAAAGATGCATTTGAGACAGTATTAGAACTTAACCCACTAAATGACAATGCGTGGAAGTATCTTGTCGATACATTACAGAACCTAAACCAGGTAGATATATCTCTTCATTATTATGATGAAGTTATTGAAAAGAACAAAAATATTACCCTGGCATGGATGAGAACCGGATATGCTGCTGATAACGCAAAACGTTATGATCTTTCAGAGAAGGCATATGGTGAAGCTGTAAGAATTGAACCAAATAATACAGAAGCATGGACAAATCTAGGATTTGCAAGATTTAAACAGGGAAATTATCTCGGTGCAATCGAAGAATTTAATAAAAGTATCGAGATAAACCCAAATGAATCAGTGTTTTATATAAATAGGGGTGCAGCATATCAAAAAGTGGATCTGGATGACAAAGCTTATAATGATTTTAATAAAGCACTCGAACTTGATCCAGAAAATAGAGATGCACAATATGGTATGGGAAAAACCCTCTACAAGATGGGAAAGATCGAAGAGGCATACCCTTACTTTAAAAAGATAGGTGAGAACCTCTATATTGCAAGGGTTTTTGATAACCTTTACCAGGGAGTAACAGTTTTTTCAAATAACTGGAATTTTTGGAGATATAGTTACCAGTGGTGAACATACCCTTTTTTCATCAACTTTTTTCCGTCAATCAGGATATCCTTACAGTCGGTTACTTTACCAACCACACAATAAGAAAAAGAGATAGCATTGATATTTTCAGGAGATATAAAGAAAAGCAGTTCAAAATCTCCTCCTCCATATAGAGCTGCCTCAAGAGCATCGGAGCGATCTGCATCATCAGGTAATGGAATAAGGGAAGATGAGATCTCCATACCACAACCTGACTCTCTTGCAATATCATATAAAGATAAAGCCAGCCCGTCACTGATATCCATCATTGCATTGGCACCTGCCAGTCGTGCAAGTATTCCTTCTCTCACCCTTGGTTCAGGTTCACATAGTATCTTCCAGTACTGTTCATGGCCATTTAAACCGAGTATCGCTCTTCCAAGTACCCCTGTAACACAGATAAAATCACCTGGTTTTGCACCTTTTCGAAGTACAGGATTTCCTTTTTCAATAATCCCAAGCCCGGTTGACACTATTGTAAGTTCATTATGTGCATCAAGATCTCCCCCTGCATACAAAGCCTCAAACTTTCTGCAACAGGCATCAGCACCTCTGATAATATCTAATAGCCGGTTCTCATTATCAAGACCGACAGCAAGAAAGATCTGGACAGGAGCTGCTCCCATAGAAGCAATATCACTTATAGTTACAGCTACCGACATCCAGCCAATCTGCCAGTTGGAAATCCCCCGAGGGAAATCTGATTTCTCGTGAAGCATATCTGTGGAGGTTACAATTGTCGCACAAGGAAGTGAGAGAATTGCGCAGTCATCACTACAGGTTTCATCTCCTGTAACCGGTCTTATCAGATCCAGTAGTGCTCTGTCATTCATCGCTTCTTCACCCTTTGTTCTCTTTCAGCTATGTATTCTTTCATCAGTCCCTCAAGCATCTCTTCACTTTTTCCTTTTCGAAATAAATCCAGATTCTTATTCCATCCAGCTACAGCTTTGTCTAATCCTTCTTTATTGCATGATCCAATCTCACCTTTAATCCTGATATCAAGTCCACAGGATAAAACCAAAGGAATGCCTTCTTCAAAGAATATATCAGATATCTCAGGATTTATCGAACCAGCCGCCTTTTCATTAAGAATAACAGTACTAATACCTGATGTTCCAATATCATGAATAATACCTCTACCCCAGGATGACAGACTTTTAAGATATAGCAGATCTCCGGCATTAATACCTATCTTTTCTGATAATATTCTAACACTATCTCGGGAGAGGTCAGGCAGAATCTTTATGGGACAGGTTCCTTGTGAATATAAATCCTGATTTTCGGTTTCTTTTATTCGTTTTAATCGACGGAGAAGTTTTTTGTTATTTTTTTCTTCTTTTCTCAGTCTGACTTTCAGATTTGCAATGATATTATCACGTGTAACAATATCCGGATCAATATTGATCTTATACTGACGTTCTGCTTTCATTTCTGCTATACGCCCTTTCAGCTTCTGGTTATCCCTTTTAAGATCTTCTATCTCCTTCTGCAGATCAGATACAAGAATTCGCAGGTTTTTTACCTTTCCATCGAGAATCTTAACCCGTTCATCAGATAAATCCAGGTTTATTTCTGGTTTCGTCTCTTCTTCTTTTGGTTTAGGTTCTTTTTTTACAGAGATAATCTGCTCAAGGGACTGCCCTCTGATGATTCCAGCTTTTACTTCATTGAGATCAATTCCTGCCGGAACACGTTTAAGGATTATTGAAAATTTATGATTCCAGAACTTATATGCTTCCAGGGCTGCAGAAAGAGCATCACGCTCATGATCATTAGTGTAATGATACTTACCAGAAAGTTCATACTTTGTCTCAACACTAATATCCTGCCTTGGAGTATAAGCAACGGCCTGAAAAGCGCGTCTTATTTTCTCAACCGTGTAAGGCATCACTGAAACATCTGATGCAATAACCAGTGGTTTTCCTATAGAGCAGAGAAGTGTCGTGGTATCAGCCATGGTCATCTGGCGTGAACTATGCAATTTTATTAATGATCCGGATAGATCCATTGCCGCGATCCCAAGTGTTGTTCCTGGATCTATCCCGACAATAAGATAGACCGGACGCATGGACAAGGGCCTGTACTGAATCCTTTCAAGTCTTTTACCTAAAAGTCTTACCTGAACATCCCCTCCGCGTGAAGAACTGACCGGAATCTGATCTCTCTGTTCTCTGACATGGAAAACCACCCTGGATACTC
>Ga0209340_1000206_pt1 | contig 78681 bp, 79 predicted proteins | sample EPASupsiteSAE323_FD_187266 | JGI IMG/M metagenome (GOLD analysis project Ga0209340, IMG submission 187266) | Bioremediated contaminated groundwater from EPA Superfund site, New Mexico - Sample SAE3-23 (SPAdes) (version 2) | ecosystem: Environmental > Aquatic > Deep subsurface > Groundwater >... | reverse complement strand
AGATCGACGACTTCGTTGCCGCTCAGAAGACGGACGAATTCGCAGCTGAATTTGCCATGATGGCGGATGCCATGACTTCTTTCAAAAATATTGTAGATATGAATGCTGCCTGGACGGCCGGCGACAAGCAGATGAAACAGCTCTTCGCCACCCGCACCATGCATTCCGGTGCTAGAGTTTACTGCGGCAAGCTGTTGCTCTCCCAGGCCCTCTTAGCTTCCAAGAAGCTCGCGGAACTGGGCGACGATCACTTCGATGCCAATTTCTACAAGGGCAAAATCGCCAGCGCCAAGTTCTATATAATGAACCATGTCCCCGAACTCTTCGGATTCGAGAAGGCCATGAAGGGTGCCGACAAGAGTGCTATTGACATAGCCGAAGCGTCGTTTATGTAATATGAAGTTTCCAACTGCCAGTATTAGATTCCGGTAAAAGATAGATCCCAATAGAGCGGAATTCATAGGAATTCCGCTCTATTGAAAAGCAAATACAAAATGGGGCTATTGGAGGGTCAATAATTATGAGCGTACCTTTTATTCCTGAATACCAAAATAAAATGAAATTCGCTGATGAAGCGGTAATGGTTGTGCAACCTGGTGACTGGTTGTATTATGCTTTTGGATTTGCCTCCTACAGTGATCTGGATATTGCTATAGCCAAGCGCAAAGAGGAACTTCAAGATGTAAAAATATTCAGTGAAAATACCGACTGCTTCTATCATGCTGTGGACTTAGTCACAAATCAAGGACATAGCGTTATTTATCCTAATAGTCTTATCCAATACTGGCGGGATATTGAAGTAGTTAAAAAACCATCCAGAGTTAAAATCAATCAGGTTAATATACTGGACCATAAAAATAGGCTGCCCAATATTATTTTTATGGCTGCTGTAAGCCCGATGGATAAGGATGGGTATTTCGGATTAATAGGTAACTCCTTATTTGATCTTCAGGTTCTTAAAATAGCTCAAACCGTTATTCTGGAAGTAAACGAAAATATTTGTAGATTATCAGGTGTTGGTCAAGATTGTATTCATATTTCCCAGGCGGATTATATCGCACCCGGCAGTAATGCACCCTTAATGGCATTTGATAAGAGTCCCGGTAATACGTTCAAACCTAATAAACGAAAAGAATGTGGTCGCTTTACTATTAGCAAAGCTTTATAGCAGCAAAGACAAGCTAAATAGAATATCGGCCATGGCTAATTTGATGCAGAAGGGGATGACGCCATATGAATCAAGTATGGATGGATGAATATAAGAAGAAACTGGTCACAGCCGATGAAGCGGTAAAGTGTGTTAAGTCGGGAGACTGGATAGAATACGCCTTCGGAGTCTGTTCAGCCAATGAGGTGGATGAAGCTCTGGCCAGGCGTAAAGACGAACTGCAAAATGTAAAGGTACGTTGCGATATAGGCTCATATAGGCACTATTCAGCGGAAGCAGATCCCAGTGGGGAGCATTTCACCTGGAACAGCTGGCATGTAGGCGGCGAAGACAAAAAATTTATAGGCAAAAATCTATATTATGTACCTATGAAATTTCATGAGAATCCTTCTTTGATTCGCTATAATGCATGCCCCCCCAACGTCTCCGTGTGCATGGTGACCCCTATGGATAAGCACGGTTATTTTAATTTCGGCCCAGGTGCGCCTTCGGTTTGGGCAGCCATGGAGAAAGCAGATTACGTTATAGTAGAAGTTAACAAGAATATGCCCCGGGGTCTGGGTGGCAACCAGGAATGTGTTCACATTACCCAGGTGGACTTTGTAGTTGAAGGCAGTAATCCATCCCTCCCGGTTCTTCCATCGCCCCAACCCAGTGAAGTAGAAGTCAAGATTGCAGAGTATATTATCGAGAGACTTTACAATGGCAATTGCATTCAGCTAGGGATTGGCGGAACGCCAAATGCGGTGGGGAGTATGGTTGCGGCCTCGGATTTGAAGGATTTGGGTGTACACACCGAAATGTACGTTGATGCGTATGTGTTGATGGCCAAAGCGGGTAGAATTACCGGTGCGAAGAAGAATCTTGACAAGTATAAACAAGTGTATTCGTTTGCTATGGGAAGCCAGGAATTATACGATTATATTGATGATAATCCCGGTCTGGCAGCATATTCGGTAGATTATACCAACGATCCCAAAGTTGTTGCCCAGATTGATGATTTCGTGTCTATAAACGCCTGCATCGAGATAGACTTATTTGGACAGGTCTGTGCAGAAACCGTAGGTACGCGTCACATTAGCGGAACCGGAGGCCAGTTGGACTTTGTTGAAGGAGCCTTTAAATCCAAGAATGGACAGAGCTTTGTCTGTCTTCCATCGACTATAGATCTCAAAGGAGTTGTCGGTTCCAGGATAAAACCAATTCTAAGTCCGGGAGCCATCGTGACTGATCCCAGAACTGCAGTCCATATGATTGTAACAGAATATGGAATAGCCAACCTGAAGGGTAAGAGCACCTGGGAACGTGCTGAGGCGCTGATTTCCATAGCGCACCCTGATTTCCGGGACAGCTTGATAAAAGAAGCAGATAAAATGAATATCTGGAGAAGAAGCAATTATTAAACTTTGAAATCAACATGGCGGTAGGTTAGAATTATTTTTCTACTATCGCCTTTCTTCTTTTAGCCGCGCACAATCCCATATTTAGCAGCTTTCCTGACCACTGTCGGCTGGCTTACGCCTAATGCCCTGGCTACAGCATAAGTGGAATTATAGACGGAAAAAGCGTTTTGCAGAAGTATGCGTTCGGTATTCTCCAGCGCGCTTTGCAATGGGATAATCTCCGCCTCCAAATCAGTGGAAATTTTAAAAAAATTTGACCATGAAGCCAGATCATAAAGATTAATTGTATCATGCATGGTTGTCACCACCAGGCGCTCGATCAAGTTCTCGAGTTCTCGTACATTTCCGGGCCAATCATAAGTCATAAAACGCTGCAGTACCAAGCTGGAAAGCTCTTTCTTCATGTTATATTTTTGGTTAAAAATCTCCAAAAAATGTTTGCTTAATACGGGGATCTCATCCCGGCGTTCACGCAAAGGCGGAATGAAAATTGGCACAACATTCAGGCGATAATACAAATCATTTCTGAAGAGATGTTTGGCTACCATTTCATCCAGGTTCCGGTTCGTTCCGGTTACAATTCTAACATTGATTTTCGTCGGTTCTGTTGCCCCAATTCGGGTTATTTCCATTTCCTGAATAACCCGTAAGAGCTTGACCTGCAGGTCTAGCGGCAGATCGCCAATTTCATCCAGAAATATCATTCCGCCGCTGGCCAATTCAAACATCCCTACCTTGCCCTTTTTGCTGGCTCCGGTAAAAGCGCCGGGTTCATAACCGAAGAGTTCAGATTCAATCAGATTATGCGGAATAGCACCGCAATTAATCTTTATAAAGGGCCCATTTTTGCTGTTACTGTTAGAATAAATGATATTGGCTATCAGCTCTTTACCTACCCCCGACTCACCCTGAATAAGCACTGTAGAATCTACCGATGCAATGTGAACTACCACCTTAATTAACTCTTGCATTTTATGGGAATGAATAATACATTTTTTTGAATTCAATATTTTGAGATTCTGCAGTTCTTCTTGATATAGACGGCTCAGACCTTCCAACTGTTCAAGCTTTCCCTGCAATTCATTTAATTCGGTGATATCACGTACATTGGTGACCACCAGAATGGCACGCCCATCATCATCATAAATGGGGGTGCTGGTTACCAGGGCATTTTTCCCCGTCTTGGCCTGCAGCGATATGGTAACGCTCTTACCTTGTTCCAGGGCCAATAGAGTGCCCGAATTCGAATAAATACCTTCCTTGACCAAATCACGCATATTGCGTCCAATACATTCAGCCGAGGTGACACCCATAATGCGTTCAAAACCCTGGTTAAGCATTAAGGTATTGGCCTCTCCATCGGTAATATATAAACCGTCATAGGAAGAAGCGAAAATGGCATCCAATTCTCGCTGTCTCAAACCTTCAACATGTTTAAGCTTACGTTCCAGTTCGTTTAGTAATGAAATATCGCGGGCATTGGTGACCACAAGGATAGGATTGTTTTCATCATCGTAAATGGGTGTGCTGGTAACCAGGGCGGTTTTTCCTGTCTTGGCTTTAAGCGATATAGTTACACTCTGCCCCTGTTCCAGGGCCATGAGGGTTCCGGAATGGGAAAAGACCCCCTCATTAACTAAATCACGCATATTACGTCCGATACATTCATCGGAAACAACCCCCATAATACGTTCAAAACCTTGATTAAGCCTCAAGGTATTAGCTTGTCCATCCGTAATATACAGGCCATCATATGAAGACTCAAAAATAGCGTCCAGCTCTTTTTGCCGCAAACCTTCCACATGTTCCAATTTGCGTTCTAACTCATTCAATTCTTCTTTAATGCTTATGGTCATTACTCTCCTAACCCGGACGCACCGGAGCCTTTGCCAAGGATAGTTGCATCAATTTATTATAGCATAGGTTGATTTATTTATTGGACTATTAAGGATATCCATATTTGCATCCATCTTAAGCTGGATATCGACAATCATAGTGAAATAATTTTTATCAAATTTGCTGCAAAATATGATATCATTTCTCCATGTGTGCTGCCCTAATAGCTTTACGGTAATCTAGTATGGATTAGAAGTAAATAGGGAGCGGGGCTTAGATTAATTGTAGGATAGGAGAATGGATTCAGATGGATGTGCTGCTTACGTTAGTACCAATTGTCGCTGTATTGTTTTTTTTAATCGGGTTAAAATGGCCGGCAGATCTCAGTGGTTTTATCGGGTGGTTCCTGGCCATACTGGTTGGTTTCTTCTTCTTTCATACTTCCTGGGAGGTAGGCTTGACGGCTAGCCTGGCGGGGATAATCGCATCATTTCCAGTCTCACTCATGGTAGCAACCTCTATTTTCCAGATTACCTTTTTGGAAAGCACCGGGGCTTTAAAACGAATTGTAGTATTTGTTAAAACCATCGCCAAAAACGATCATACTGTGCAGATTATGATAATAAACATGGGCATTGGTACCTTGCTGGTATCCGTGGGTGCCACCCCGGTATCAATACTGCCTCCAATCATGCTGGCTTTGGGATATTCCACCTTTGTAGCCGTTGCTTTACCCGCTCTGGGTTTTGATTCGCTATGTACCTATGCTCTTTTAGGTGCACCTCTAGTAGCTTTCTCCGATTTAACCGGAACCGGACTTACTGAATCGGCTCTGGTCTTCTCGCAGTTCATGCCAATTATATCGACCATGATAGGATTTGGCATGCTTTATATAGTGGGAGGCTGGGCTAAGATAAGAGAAGGCCTTGTGCCATGCCTCTTGGCTGGACTAAGTATGGGGCTGACTGCTATGGCTGTTGCCCATGGCGGAAAAGGTATTGTCCTGACCGGAGTTATGGGTGGAGCCGTCACTATAGCAGTAATGTTGGTTTACATGAAGCTATCAGGCAAAACCATTCTTGACCGAACCGCTGTTACATCGCAGGAGATGGAAGTGGAACGTTCCATGTCATTGCTGAAAGCCCTTGGTCCCTGGATCATTCTAATAGGGTGTTGCCTGATCATCAACTTCTACCAACCGCTTTACATATATTTATCAAAAAGTTTGGGAATGCCTCTGAGTATTATCCCTGGTGGCAAGCCTATTATGACCAGGATGCTTTGGAATGCATATACCTGGGTCATAATAAGTACTTTGCTGTCTGTGCCCTTTATTAAACCAACTGGAGCACAATGGAAAGATATATGTATTAAATGGTTGCGCAGAGGACCTCGCCCGGCTTTTTCAGCAGCGATATTCTTTGCTATTGCTTATGTGATGATGTACTCCGGCTATGCTCCCATTTCCGGCAAATGGCAGCTGACCAACTCAGCTTTTAATATGATATCGATTCTCGCAACCAGTTCGGCACAATTCTTTAAAGGGTTTTATCCGGTTGCAGCAACCTATCTCGGCTTGCTGGGCGGGTTTGTAAGCGGTAGTGAAGCGTCCACTATTGCCCTGTTCGCCAAATACAACCTTATGACTTCGAAGCTTCTTAATATTAATCCTCTGGTAGTCACTGCCGGGACGGCTATTGCCGGTGGTTTGGCCAGCGTGATATCACCCGCCAAATTGCAGAATGCCGCTGCCACTATTGATGCCATGGGAATAGAATCCCAGGTTATTAAGGTAGCGGTAATTATTTCTATAATCTTTACCAGCGTAGCCGCTATCCTTACTTTTATCTGGGCCTAACATTACGCGGCCCCTTGTCTGTGTCCCACAGAGGCTATCGTTCTTTACTGTGCATTATCCTTAAAATGTGAAAGTTGAAATCATAAAAAACCTGAAGCTGTCGCTCCAGGTCTTTTTTATGATTTCTGTTTTTGTGCTACTTAATGGTAGCCCCAGGGGGAATCGAACCCCCGTTTCCGCCTTGAGAGGGCGGCGTCCTGACCGCTAGACGATGGGGCCAAGAATGGCAGCCGGACAAGGATTCGAACCCTGGCGAACTGATCCAGAGTCAGTCGTGCTACCACTACACCATCCGGCTGTGCCCCGAGTTAATTACTCGCGCAAAAAACATTATAATATAGGGTCGGATGATTGTCAAAAGGTTTAAAGTAATATCAGGTAATTTCCCCATAATGAAACGTTACTATTTTAAATTGTCGGAAAAGAATGAATAATACAGCTTTAAGACAGAGTCCGGATATAATCTATAGCCCGGCTGATTCTGTCCCGGCAGGCATCCGGACCCAGTAATTCAATTACGTCAAAAAGACCGGGGGTCATCGTCCTTCCAGATATGGCCAGGCGGGTCGGATGAATCAATTCACCCGCTTTTAAACCTAGAGTTTCGGCCTTAAGCCGGGTGGATTCTTCCAGATGGGAGGCGGTAAAATCAAGTGTATTAGTGATTGCCTCAAGCATCGCCTGCAGCTTCTCAACACTGCCCGCTTTGCGGAAATACTTTTCCGTTCCTTTTTCATCATAAATTTCCGGAGGAATGAAGAAATAACGAGCCAGTTCGGGAAGTTCATTCACAGTTTTGGCACGGCTTCGAACCAGAGCGATTACTTTACCAAAGAACCCTTTATCGACCGGCGGAAACCATCCCTGGTGCCGGGCTTGGTCCTCAGCCAGGCCGGTAATTCTGTCGATATCTGCGCAGGCCAGGTAATGACCGTTCATCCAGGCTAGTTTGCCTGTATCATAGATAGCCGCCGAGAGGGATAGATCCCCTAATGCAAAGCGGTTCAATACTTCCTCCCGGCTGCAAATATCTGCATTTTCACCCGGCGACCATCCCAATATGGCGAGGTAGTTGAACAAGGCTTCCGGCAAATAGCCTTCATCGCGAAATTCTTGCACAGAAGTAGCACCATGCCTTTTTGACAGCTTGCTGCGGTCTGGGGCGAGGATCATGGAAACATGAGCAAATTGTGGCGGCTTCAGACCTAGAGCCTGGAAAACCAGAAGCTGTTTGGGTGTATTGGAAAGGTGTTCTTCGGCTCGCACTACATGGCTGATTTTCATACAATAATCATCCACCGCGACTGCAAAGTTGTAGGTGGGCCACCCATCTGATTTGGCGATGACAAAATCGTCCAGCAGACTGTTGTCAAAGCTTACATCACCCCTTAAAAGATCATGAACCACAGTATATCCTTCCGGGGGTACTTTCAACCTGATTACCGGCTTCATACCCTGGGCTATGCGTTTTGTTACCTCCTCGGGGTCAAGTTCCCTGCAGGCGCCCGGATACAGATAGTTCTTCTTTTCCAGCTGGGCTTTTTCCCTCTGCTGTTGAAGCAAATCTGTAGAACAGAAGCAATAGTAAGCTTTTTCCTCATCCAACAGTTGCCGCAAATAGTGCCGGTATATGGCCAGCCGTTCACTTTGCTTATAAGGCCCGTAATCGCCACCAATGTCCGGTCCTTCATCCCAATCCAGGCCCAGCCATCTCAATCCTTCCAGAATACCTGCGGCTGAATCATCCAATGATCTTTGGATATCAGTATCTTCCAGGCGCAGCACCAGCCGGCCTTTTTGGCTGCGGGCCAGAACCCAGTTAATCAGGGCGGTGCGCGCCCCGCCTATATGTAAAGACCCGGTAGGGCTGGGGGCAAATCTCACTCTGATATTTTCCATGATCTCTTCACTCCTTCGTTAATACATAGTAGCTTATCCCCCAAGAATTTTCAAAACTTAAGCGGCAAAAAGAAATATGTTCGAAAATGAGCGCATTACTCATATATTAGAACAATCAGCACAAGGAAGGTTAAAAATGGAGGGATTAAGTTGACTCGAAAGGGCTTGCCTTCACTGGGTGTGGTGATAATCATTGGTTTGGTAATATCAATGATACTGGCGGATTTACGATTGAAAGAAAGCATCCTTGATATTGCCGAATCTCAGGCGCAGTTGAAGGTGGTAGAACTGGTTAACCAGGCGGTTACTGACAAAATCGTAGCCCAAACCGATTACCGGGACATAGTATATATCCATAAAGATGATAAAGGCAGGATCGAAATGCTGCAAGCCAATACTGTCAAACTGAATCAGATCATGGCTCAAACTATTAATGAAGTCATAAACAGCATGAACAAGCTGGAATCACAAAGCGTAAGTATTCCTCTGGGACAGGTGACCGGTTCCATCTTTATGGCCGGTTATGGACCCAAAGTGAAGGTGAATATTATACCGGTTCAAAAGGTATCGGTAGAAGTGGAGAATAGATTCGAGCAGGCCGGGATTAACCAGACCCGGCATCTGGTATATTTCAAGATTAATACCATAATAAAAATTGCGGTTCCGATGGTCCACAAAGACATTAATGTATCTACCACCGTACCGTTGGCAGATACGATCATCGTAGGAACTGTGCCTGATACCTACTTAAACCTTAGCATCCCTGGTCAGAGCCCGGCTGCTTCGGTAAAATGATTCCCACACAAAAAGCTCCCTATAAAAGAGAGCTGCAGAGTGTCGATAAAGGCAGACCGAGCAAAAAAGCTCACCCAAGGGTACTCCATCCTGCGGGTACTCCTGATGTACCGTAAACGGTACAATTTAGGTTGCTGATGTGCCGTAAACGGCACGGTTTAATGTTGCGGGCACAACAATGTTCACTTCGCTCACCAATAATGATGCTATTGGGTTTTTTTGACGGTCTAGAGCTTCTGGCTGAGTTGTCTGTAGAGAATATCCGCCAGACCAATAGAGCCGGTTTTACTCATTTGTTTTGAATATTCCTGGTCAAGCATGGTTTCGAAGGTCTCAGAGGCAAAGCTTTTCTCCCATAAATCGCTTTTGGGAATGGTAGCGCGCATGGATTCGATCATCTTATCCAGGAAAACCGCCTCTAATTCCTGACAACTGGCCATAAGCTTAGCTTTATCTTTTTCGCTGACGGCATTCTCCAGCGCCTTAGAAAAATTTGAGCCGTCGCCCATGTCTTTGCTTAGGTCTATCTGTGACTTCAGCGTTTCGGGGTTTATTAACGAACTATCAATCTTCATTTCATTTAACCTCTTTATTGGTATTGAACTGTCAATGTATACTGAAATATCACCTCAGGTTAGGTTTCTTGGTTTATCTGCGCAAGCCATTAGCGGTCTGCAGCATTTCATCGGAAGCTTGAATTACCTTGGAGTTGATATCATAGGCTCTCTGGGCGGTAATCAAACTAACCATTTCCTCCACTACTTTAACATTAGACATTTCCAGATATCCTGATATAAGAGTGGTACTGGAATCAGATTCAGGGTCCCATTCTATGGGATCACCGGAATTGGATGTGGCCTGATAAAGATTGGAGGACTCTTTCAATAACCCGGCAGGATTCGTAAACTTAGATAATTGGATTTTACCAACCTCAGTTGCTTCAGTACTGTCTTCGGGAATATAGGAAATGGTACCATCAGTGGCTATACTGACCTCGGTGGCGTCATCAGGTATAGTAAGCGGGGTGCTGTCGCCCACAACCAGGTAGCCATCAGTGGTTACCAGCTGACCGGTGCCATCCCGTTTAAAGGAACCATCCCGAGTATATCGGATTTCTCCGTTTGGCAGCTGAATTTGGAAAAAACCTTCTCCACTAATGGCAATATCATACGTGTTCTCAGTTTGCTGCATACTACCCTGACCAAACAGGGTATTGATAGCAACGGATTTAACACCTAATCCAACCGAGAGACCGACAGGTTCATTAGTAGTTTCTGTGGTGGCCGGACGTCTAATCAACTGGTAAAGAAGATCCTGAAATTCAACTCGTTCTTTCTTAAACCCCGTTGTGTTGACGTTAGACATATTGTTGGCAATGGTATCGACATTCAACTGTTGCGCGTACATACCGGTACCCGCAGTGTAGAGAGACCTCATCATCCTAGTGCCCTCCTCCAACAAATTATGGCGACGATACCTCAATCAAATCGGTACCGCAACGGGCCTCTCTAATGAGTCCAGCCCGAAATATATATCAATTGGTATATCGGCTCATGGTATTAAAATATTTAATATGGATATGTGGAAATATCTGCTTCAGAGGGAACGAAAAGCATATATGTCATGAATGCTAATTATTACGCTGGAATACTATAATATTCGCAGGCAAGTTTTACCGATAACATTCATATATTACAAACATAGCTATTCTTATGATTGGGAGTGGTATCTGATGGTGAAGGTATCCGACTTGCGCATGCGGGAGGTCATAAACGTCCTGGATGGTAAGAAACTAGGAAACATTATCGACATAGATTTGGATCTTGAAAGAGGGAGGGTTCTGGCCTTCATGCTTCCGGGTCAGGTCAGAGGATGGAGTTTCTTTTCAAAAAAGGAAGAACTAATAATTCCCTGGGACAAGATTGTACGTATCGGTAGAGATGTCATACTAGTTGAAGTACCGACATTTAATGAGCTTGAACAGTCCTACGGCGGGCGTTTTTATGATGATGAGTAAATATTGTTTTTGTGACGGGTTTATCGGCTTGATTATCATTGATTATTTATTCATAATAAAGGCGAATAGGCATTTAACTATTTATTAATACTTCTGTATCGGGGTGACCGCATTTGCTTTGTCCTTACTGTCAGGGAATAGAAAGTAAAGTAATAGATAGCCGTTCCAGTGAAGATGGATCGGCTATTAGAAGGCGTCGCGAATGTATGGCCTGTAGAAGGAGATTTACCACTTATGAACGGGTTGAAGAAAAGCCTTTGCTGGTCATTAAGAAAGGTGGTTACCGCGAACAGTTTCAACGAAATAAATTGCTGAACGGTCTTTACCGGGCCTGTGAGAAAAGACCGGTTAGTTCAGAGACAATCGAAAAAATAGTCAATTCGATCGAAGCCGAATTGCAGGATAATAATGACAGAGAAGTGAGTAGCACCGTAGTTGGCGAGATGGTTATGGACAAGCTGCGCAGTTTAGATGAGGTCGCTTATGTACGATTTGCCTCGGTCTACCGTCAGTTTACCGATGTCAACAGCTTCATCAACACCATCGACCAGTTGAAAAACAGCTAGGGGGCGACAGGGGACGAGGCACAAGGGGACGTTTCTCGTGTGCTATACAGCAAAACGGCGGAGCACACGAGAACCGTCCCCTTGTGCTTCCTATTCTTCCAATTCTGCGTCCAATAGCTGCAATGCTTCATCAGCATAAGATTCGGGTACGGCTACTTCTATTTGACCCAGCGGCCCTACGGACAGACCAAAAACGGTTCCTATTGCTTCATGTACCAGACGAACCGGAATGCCAAAAGACTGTAACAAGCTTTCTATTACCGCATCCTCGGGTGGTGATACGACCGCTATAACCGTCCAATTGTTATTATTGCCGTCTGAGTTGCATTGGGAGCAATTCATAAAAACACCTCCTGAGGACATTTTAAATGAAACGGAGGCTCAGGACAAATGCAGACCTGGAACTGGTCAGAGAAAAACGGTATACGCATTATAACCATGGATAATTGGCTCCAGCAGGGGATTAATATGGCATTTTCCACCCGCCATGGCGGTTTAAGCTCGGGAATATATGATTCTCTCAATATGGGATTACATGTTGGAGACCAAAAAAAGCTGGTGCAGGAAAACCGCCGGAGATATATGCAAATGTTTTCAACTACATTAGAGGATGTGGTATGCTGCCAGCAGGTACACGGCTGCCGGGTAATTAGCGTTAATGCTGGTGACCGGGGGAAGGGAGCCATGGAATGGGCCAACTCCATTCCCGGCTGTGATGCCATGATTACCGATACACCGGGTGTTTACCTGATGAGCTTTTATGCTGATTGCCTGCCGGTATATTTTTATGATCCGGTTAAGCGGGCGATTGGTCTGGCTCATAGCGGTTGGAAAGGCACCATGGGGAAAATCGTAATCAAAACCCTTAAAGCTATGCAAACCCGGTTTAGTAGTCGGGTAGGGGATATATTGGTTTTTATCGGACCGGGAATCGGTTCTTGCTGCTTCGAAATATTACCCGATTTGGCGGGAAAAGTGGATGCCGAATTTAGCCACTTACATGATATAATTAATTATAGCAATAATGGGGTTATTACCTGGGACTTGCAGGAGACCAACCGGCAGATGCTGCAACAAGCCGGGATAGAACCTCACAACATATGCGTTTGTTCTATTTGTACAGCATGCAACACCGGGAACTTTTATTCCTACCGCATGGAAAAAGGAGAAACGGGCCGCATGGCTGCGGTGTTAGGAATTGAATATTGAGGTGGAAAATTTGTTGCCCTCCAAGATACTGGTGGTTGATGATGAAACCTATATAGTTGAACTGGTAAAATTCAATCTGGAAAAGGAAGGCTTCCGGGTGGTGGTAGCTTATGACGGTCAGAGCGCTCTCGATATGGTTAAGAATGAGTCTCCGGATCTAATCATACTTGACATTATGCTGCCCAACATGGACGGGTTCGAAGTTTGCCAGACCTTGAAGCATGATGTGAAGTATAACTTTATCCCCATTATCATGCTAACCGCCCGGGGTGAAGAGATTGATACCGTTCTGGGCCTGGAACTGGGGGCGGATGACTATATTAAAAAGCCGTTCAGCCCGCGGGAATTGCTGGCCCGGGTAAAGGCCCGCCTTAGAGCCATCAGGATTTTGGAAGCTGAAAAAGCGGTTGGGACCCGAGTATATGTTTACAAAGATCTCATTGTGGTTCCGGATCAGCATGAGGCTTTTCTCGGAGAGATAAAACTTGAGCTAACGCCTAAAGAATTTGAGCTCCTCAGATTACTGGCATCTCATCCCGGCAAGGTCTTTACCCGCGAAGTACTTCTGGAAAAGGTTTGGGGATATGAATTTTCCGGAGATACTCGCACCATTGATGTCCATATTCGGCATCTACGCCAGAAAATAAACGACGATTCCAATTTTCCCGAATACATTGAAACAGTAAGAGGAGTTGGCTACAAATTTGTGGAAGAAACTCGTATGCTCATTAGAAGGGGAAATGAATGAAAGATTTCGACCAAGATAAAACCACTATGAATGCTATATTAACCAGCATGGCGGAAGGAGTGCTGGTTGTTGACCGCCAAGGGCGGATCATCGTGGCCAACAAGGCTGCGGAAAATATTTTCCTGGTTCGGGATGGGATATTAACAGGTAAAATCTTCTGTAATTTATCCGAAAATGAAAAAATCAGTAATATGGTTAGCTGGGTTCTAAGAACCGGCAAGGAAGTATTTATTGAAACCGTTATTCGGCCCCATACCCAGATATACCGGGTTCATGTAGCCCCGGTTAAAGGGGAAAACAGCAAAATTGACGGTGCGGTGGCTGTATTTCATGATGTTACCGATGCGCGTAATTTTGATCAAATGAGATCGGAATTTGTGGGGAATGTTTCCCACGAGCTGAGGACTCCGCTGACATCAATCAAAGGCTTTGTAGAGACCTTGCTGGACGGCGCTATGGAAAACAACGTGCTATGCCGGCGTTTCCTCACCATAATAGACAGTGAGACCTTCCGTCTTAGCAGATTGATTGAAGATCTGTTAACCCTGTCTTCGATTGAATCGAAAGAGCGGGATATGGACCTTCGGCCCTTATGTATAGCTCGTTCTGTTTTCAACGTGATGAACATCATGGGGCCACAGATCAGCGACAAGTCTTTGCGGGTAGAGTACATATATGAACCCGATTTGGCCAGCATTTATGCCGATGAAGATCTACTGAATCAGGTAATTATTAACCTATTGGATAATGCTATCAAATATACACCGGCTCATGGCACAATAATCATCAAGAGTCGAACCAGGGATAGTCGGGTGATAACCACTATTACCGACACCGGCATGGGTATCCCTCACGATAGTCTGCCCCGCTTGTTTGAAAGATTCTACCGCGTTGACAAAGCCCGTTCCCGCGACCAGGGAGGCACGGGATTAGGACTGGCCATTGTAAAGCATATTGTTGAGTCGCACGGTGGAGAAGTAATGGTTGAGAGTGTTTTGGGAAAAGGATCTACTTTTGGAGTCAGCTTTATTGCTCTATAATATCCTGGGAGGAAAATAAATTGTCGACTAGAACGGCGAGATTTGTGCGCCGGGGCAAACGAAAGAGTGTAATTAAAATAGTGCTGCTGGTCATTCTGGCCATAATCAGCCTGGCATTTATATACCAGATCGGGGTTCATGCAATATCCTTCTATGATAAGATAAGCCGGGATGTCAGGGTGGTTGAATATGGACGTTTGGAGGACAAACAGGCTGCCAAAGCTATCTTTTTAAATAAAGAAGAGACCGTTACCGCCGAGTATGACGGCCGTTTTGAAAATATGGTTAAAGATCATGAAAAGATCAGCAAGGGATCGTTGTTGGGCTATTATATTAGTTCCCAGGGGCATACTCCCATAATTGCGCATACTTCCGGCATATTCACCTTGAAAACCGATGGCCTGGAAACAGTACTGGGCAATCTCAATCTACAGGGAGTGGGACCGGAGATATTCCAATATCAGACCATAGCACCCCGAGAAGGTGAGTTGATCCTCGCCGGGCAGGCAGTATACAAGATTGTGGATAACCTGACTCGAACCCGTTTGCTGGTGCACTATCCACTGGGAGATAAAAACGATGATCTTAAACTTAAGCAGCAAATCAATGTTGTAATGGCCGGCAAAGACTTGGGCAAGGCTGCTATAATCGACCTCAAGACAGATTTTGGCGAGCAGTTGATGATGTTGGAACTCACAGGCTTTCACGAAGATTTGTTAAACCAGCGCTACGTGGATGTAGAATTAGTATTTGGTTCCTATCCCGGGTATATCCTTCCGGTCACCGCCCTGGTAGAAAAAGAGGGAAAAAAAGGAGTATTCTGCACACAAGACGAAAATATTATATTTAAAGCAGTTGAGATTATCAAAATTAAAGACGATAAAGCTGTTGTAGAGGGATTAAACAAAAATGATCTTCTGGTTATAAACCCTCGCCATTAATATTTGGGCAGGCAGGTGGTTCAATGGCAGAACTGCATCACAGTTTGATAAAAGTGCGGCGAAAGATTGAGCAAGCCGCCCGAAGAAGTGATCGTAACGTTAGGGATATTACTCTGCTGGCGGTCACTAAAACCGTCGACGACGCTGCAGTTAGGCAGGCCTATGATTTAGGTATCACAGATTTCGGCGAAAACCGGGTGCAAGAATTAAATCACAAAATGTCTGTTCTCCCAGAAGCCCATTGGCATTTTATTGGGAGATTGCAGACCAACAAGGTTAAAGAACTTGTGGGCAGGGCGTTTCTTATTCATTCGCTGGATAGATGGACACTGGCGCTGGAACTGAACAGACGCGGCCGATATTTAGGGATAAAAGTTCCTGTACTGGTGCAGGTTAATATATCTGCGGAAGACACTAAAACCGGACTTTCACTCGATGATGTGGAAAGTTTTTTTCAGTCGTTGAGAGATTTGAGTTCGCTTCAGGTTCTCGGCCTTATGACTATTGCCAGGCAGAGTTCCGAACCGGAAGAAAGTCGGCCTGTGTTCAGAGAGTTGGCTGAACTCAGGAATAAGCTGAATCGTTACCAGGGTGGGAATATTGATTTAAAGTATTTGTCGATGGGTATGTCGCAGGACTATGAAGTTGCCATTGAAGAAGGCGCTAATATTGTGCGCGTAGGTGGCGCACTGTTTACATAGATTATTAACTGCTATTAATTTGCATTAGAAGGAGGAGACAGCATGGGCGTGATAGATAACCTATGGCGGTGGTTGGGGGTTCAGACCGAAGTAGAAGAGGAGTATCATGAAGTACCGGTCATGCCGGAGCGGGATAATAAAGTCGGTTCGAATGTAGTAAGCTTGCACAGCAGCAAAGGGATAAAGGTGATTGTATGCGAGCCGGAACGCTTTGAGGAGGTACAGACCCTGGCTGATCATCTGAAGAACCGCAAGCAGATCATTCTTAACTTTGAATCTACCCGACCGGAAATATCTCAGAAGATTATAGATTTTATTAGTGGAGCGGTCTATGCTCTGGATGGTCAGAGCCAGCAACTGGGCCAAAATATTTTTCTGTTTGCCCCATCTTCAGTAGAAATAACCAGCGACCACAGAACTTTAATGCGCAAACAAGACTTCATTCATGAACCCTTCGGAGGGAAGAGATAATGCCTGGTAAGCTAGGCATTATCGGTTGCGGAAAAATGGGGTATGCTCTCATTAAGGGCATTAGTTCGGCATCGGCCTATACGGATATTTATGCCTGTGACACCAGCAGCGAGCGCAGCGAATTGATGGCCCGCGAATTCGGAGCGATACCGGTCAGTCCCGAAGAACTGGTTAATAATGCTGATATAATTATTATGGCGGTTAAACCCGGACAGGTCATGGAGTTGCTGCACAGAACAGCTGAACGGTGGAATGAAAAACAACTGCTTATTTCAATTGCCGCGGGGATTAAAATCGCCAGCATCGAAGCGGCAGTTGTCAAACCCTTGCCGGTGGTGAGGGTGATGCCAAATACGCCCTGCCTGGTAGGGGAGGGTGCTTCCGGGATTGCTGCCGGGCATTATGCCAGCCAGGCGGATATAAAACTTGTACAGGCAATGATGGACAGTGTAGGGATCTCGGTCATAGTTGATGAAGCCTATATGGATGCGATTACGGCAGTGTCGGGGAGTGGACCTGCCTACGCTTTTTTGGTGATTGAAGCGATGATGGATGCCGCCCTGCAGTTGGGGTTGAGCAGTGACATGTCCCGTCAACTGGTTATGCAAACCTTCAAGGGCAGCATAGCCATGTTGGAAAAAACAGGTGAACATCCGGCGGTGCTAAAATCTCAGGTTACTTCTCCGGGGGGTACTACAATTGCCGGACTCCGCAAGTTGGAGGCGGAGGGTATCAGAGAAGCCTTTTTCGCTGCCTTGGAGAGAGCCTGTCAGCGCTCCAAGGAGCTGGGCTCTCAATAATTGACAGGAGGTTTAGCGATTGAGTTCTTGGCAAATTATTCAATTTGTAAATATAGTTTTCGAGGTTTTAACCTGGTTAATTATAATTCGTTGCATTTTATCATTTGTTCGTCATGACCCTTATCAGTCATTGATAAGGTTTATTTATGAAGTGACCGAACCTATCATGGCTCCCTTCCGGAGGCTGATTCCGGCCACCGGGGGGATAGATTTCTCACCGATAGTCGCCATGCTGGCCGTAACGCTGGTTCAAAAACTGGTAGTGCAGCTTTTGTCCGCAATATTATAAATATTCATTATAGAGGAGTATGGGAATGTCTTCGCATAATCTGGAACTATTGGCTCCTGTCGGAAAGATGAACCGCTTGCGGGCGGTCGTCGATGCGGGTGCCGATGCTGTATATCTGGGTGGTAAACGATTCAATATGCGAGCTCTTCGAGCTGATTTTAATCTTTCTGATAATGAGATAATACAGGCCGCCGATATTTTACACCAGAAGGATAAGAAGCTGTATATAACGGTCAACAACCTGTACAGCACAGATGAAATTGCCGAACTGGGCGATTATCTTTTTTTTCTACAGGACACGGGCGTAGATGCCTTGATTGTGCAGGATATTGGTGTTGCCGAGTTGTGTACCCGTTTGAAGATCAAAATCCCCCTTCATGCCAGCGTGCAAATGGGTATCGCCAACCTGGAAGCCGTAAAAATCCTCGCAGAAAACGGATTTCAACGGGTAATCCTTTCAAAAAATCTGGCTCTGGATGAAATTGCGGCCATTGCGGCAGGTACTGATATAGGCATAGAATACTTTGTGCATGGAGACCTGTGTATATCACATACCGGACAGTGCTACATGAGCAGCTTTACCGGAGGCCAGAGTGGAAACCGCGGCAGATGCGAAAAACCCTGCCGCTGGCCGTTTAAATTGTTGGCAGATAATGAAGAAAAAAATAATGAGTACCAATACTTGCTCGCTCACAAGGATCTGTGCTTGTACCAGCACCTTCCTGAGCTGGTTAATGCCGGGGTCAGTTCTTTCAAAATTGAAGGACGTATGCGAAGCCCTGAATATCTGAGTTTCATTGTTTCCACTTACCGGCAGGCTCTGGACAGGTTCGTAGCCGATGCGGGATCATATCAAACGGATCCACAGGAATTATCGACGCTTGAGGAACATCGGGTTCGAGATTATACAACCGCCAATTTGTGGGGGCGCATGGGCAGAGAAGGCATAGCCGGGGACGGACTTAGAGAACCCGTAATAATCAGTACGGCCCACCATTTTAAGTCTTCCGAACCGGGCGACTTCAAGAAAGCTGCTTTCAATCCGCACCCAGCTCCGGAAATGACTGTGCGGGTTGCAGGCATCGATAGTTTTCGGGCCATTTTGAAGATGGAACCTGATAATATAATCCTGGGTTGTGAACAGATCCGGCAAAATCAGCACAATTGGACACCAACGACAATTCAAAACGCCATCGAGATGGCATCAGACAGCAGAACCAGAGTGTTCTTGGAAACCCCCAGGATTGTCAGTCAAAGTGACCTGAAAGGTATAAAAGATTTACGGACCATGCTTGACGACCATATTCGTATTTATGGACTAGTGGTAAACGATCTGGGAAGTCTAAATATTTTCCGAAATCTCGGTCTGCCCATATGGGCTGGTTATGGCCTAAATGTTTTCAACTCCAGTGCGGCTGTTTTTCTTAAAAAGGAGGGCATTAGCCGGATAACCGCTTCGCTGGAAATAGACGGCACTAATCTTCGATCGATGATTCAGGAAATGATCCCCCTGGAACTGATGGTACACGGTCCCCTGCCCGGCATGGTGAGTGATTATTGTATTATCCGGGCGGCTTGGCCGGAAACGGAAGCGGAGTGCCCCATGTACTGCTTAAGGAATGAATGCAATTTGATGGATAAATGCGGACAGAAGTATAAAATCTACACCGACGATAATTGCCGGAATTACTTGCTTTACCCCTATGATTTATGTCTGTTTCCGTATCTGGCACATTTAAGCTCCTGGGGCATTCAGTCAATTAGAATCGACGGTCAATACTACCTTCCGGAAAAACTGGTCAAGGTAGTTGAAATATACAGTGAAGCTCTGCAGCAAATAAAATGTGGGCAGTGGGCTATGCAGGACAATTATGCCGGTCTTTTGGATTTATCTCCGGAGGGCCTGACCACGGCTTTATTCGGTACGATGCCCGAATTATCCGAGGGCGATTGCAACGAAGGGGGATGAGGATTTGATAACGGGAATGGAGATACGCAATCAACAGTTCAGCAAGTCTATACGGGGATACAACGAAGATGAGGTGAAAAGTTTTTTGCTGCAACTTGCCCAGGATTATGAGAACATTTACATGGAAAACTCGCAATTAAAAGAAAATGCCCAACGAATGAGATTCGAATTGGATAAATACAGTAAAATTGAAGAAACCATGAATAGTAGCCTAATCCTGGCGCAGCAGACCGCCGAGACCCTGAAAGCCAATGCCCAGCGGGAAGCAGAAATAATTCTGGACAATTCTAAACGGATCATTGCGGAAACCCTGACAGCTTATCAGGAAGTAATTAAACGGCTGAACATGTTCAGCCTGGAACTCAAGACACAATTAGCAACCGAATTAGAAATGCTGGAAAAGAATCAAAAGAAGACCGAGGAATTATCCAACTTGTTTTTTAGTCAGGATATAAAAGATCTGATGGTAAATCTCAACAAGCTGAAAGTGGAAGAAAAAGCTTGATGTTGCAGATTGCAGAGGTATCCGGGGGAGTGCGGCTTGAAGTGCGGGTACAGCCACGTTCTTCACGCAACCAGGTAGTAGGAGAGCAGTCCGGGGCCTTAAAAGTGAAACTGACCGCTCCCCCGGTTGAAGGGGAAGCTAATGCAGCCTTGCTGGTATTCTTAGCCGAATATTTCGGGATTCCCCGCAAGGATATTACGCTGCTCAGAGGGGAAAGCTCACGCACTAAGCTGGTGGAGATTAAGGGCCTCAGCGCGGAGACATTGCTGAAGAAAATTGAGATCCGCTAAGAACTCTTTTTGAGAATAATGGATAGGAGCATGGCCAGGAGTATTAAGGCTGCGCCGACGAAGCCTTGATGACTGAGGCGTTCCCCAGCCCACATATATCCGGCCAGGGCGGCAAAGACAGGCTCGGTGGTTAGGACGATGGCAAAACGAGTAGGCGTACTGTACTTCTGCAGGTAATTCTGTAAAAGAAAAGCCAGCGCGGTAGCAAAAACAGCGGTCACTATTATGGCCGACAGGGCATTGAAGGTCAGTCTCTGCGGCCACGGTTCGATTATGCAGCCTATGAACATGCAGATCAGCCCCACAAAAAGAAGCTGTATCCCGGTCACGGCCATGGCGTTATGTTGGTGGGAGTAGCGGTCGACATAAAGGATATGCAGAGCGAAGCCGAAAGCCCCTATCAGCACCAGAAAATCTCCGTAAGTCAAGGTTAACGAACCGGCCGGAACGGAAATTAAAAACAAGCCTATGGCAGCCAGCACAACGGTGATAGTGGTGACCAACGAGGGGCGCTCTCTATGAAGCAGACAATACATAATGGGAACCAGAACCACCGATACGCCGGTTATAAAACCGGCGTTGGAAGAGGTTGTATATTTAAGCCCCAGGGTCTGGAACACATAGCCGATAAATAAAAAAAGCCCTAGAAGGCAGCCTACGGATACAGTATGGCGGCGTATATTAAATAGATTTTGAAATGAAAGGGCTGCCAGGGCTAAAAAAGCTAGAAGAAATCTCATCCCCAGGAATAGAAAGGGACCGATATCTGTGAGGGCATTTTTAACGATTACGAAAGCGGTTCCCCAGATACAGGCAACAATTAGCATAATTACGTCAGCCCTGGTACGCAGGCTAAGGTTTTTCAGCATTAAAGATACCTCGATCACATAAAGTAAGCCTTTAAACGGGGCTATAATTATAAGATAACTATTCTACAGTAACAGGAAAACGACCTGATTTCAAGTTGAGTAAGTATTGCCCTACCCAAGAAACATAACCCAACAATTCTATTGTTGATTTACTATTATAACTGTATAATTACTGTTAAGAAATATGAAAAGGAAGTGGGAGGATTGGTCAAAAAAACTATTAGGTTGTTGTTGGTAGGTATGTTAATAATGAGTCTGGCATTTTCGTTCGTGGGATGTGCCCAAAAAACCACAGAAAACAAAGCTGCAGATAATAAAGCCGCAGCACCCAAACCGGTATTGACCGTAGGTTCAGAGACGACTTATGCACCGTTTGAGTATACCGAAAACGGAGAATATGTCGGTTTTGACATGGATCTGATCAGAGCCATCGGCACTGCGGCAGGTTATGATGTGAAGATCAACACCTTGGGATTTGACTCGTTAATCCCGGCGGTAAGCAGCGGTAAAGTTGACTGCATTATCTCTGCGATGACCATCAAGGAAGACCGGGCCAAGGTTGTCGACTTTAGTAAACCTTATTTTAAAGCTGGTTTAATAATTGCTGTGGCTCAGAAAACCGAAGGAATAAAAACTCTCGATGACCTCAAAGGTAAAAGACTGGCTGCCGAAGTCGGAACAACCGGATTGGATGCTTCCAATGGCGTAAAGGCCAAAGATCCCAAAACTACAGTTAAGGTATTTGACTCGGTAGGAGAGGCCTTTATGGAACTGGAAAAGGGCGGCGTTGATGCAGTTATCAACGATATGCCGGTTACATCTTACTATGTTAAGACCAAAGGCAAAGATAAGGTCAAAATGGTCGGCGAAGTATTTGCCGCCGAAGACCAATATGGCATAGGCATTAAAAAGGGTAACACCGAACTGCTCACCAAAATAAACGAGGGACTTGACAAGGTGAAAGCAAGTGGGGAATATGACACACTTTACAAAAAATGGTTTGGGGATCAAAAATAGTCTAATAACTGGAAACAAATTAGAAGCGCGAGTAACCAACCTCGCGCTTTTAGCTTGTATTTTTAAGGGGGAGCCAATATATGTCGCTAATAGCTGTTCCGTTGACCCTAGGCAGTGATTTTATAAGCTCATTACAAGCTATTAACGGGTTGCAAGTGGTAAGCAAACACATGCCCTATTTATTGGAAGGAGCGCTTCTTACCCTTTATATTACTACCCTGTCCGTAATATTTGGAATGATTCTGGGTTTGATTACCGGATTATGCAAAATGTCAAAAAATCGCATCCTATTTGGGGTTGCAACGGGCTACATTGATTTTTTTCGGGGCACTCCTCTTTATGTACAAATACTATTACTATATTTTGGGATACTACCTTTGTTTATGGATGCGGGACCATTCATAGCCGCCGTTATTGCTTGTTCCCTTAACAGCGGTGCCTATATCGCGGAAATCGTCCGGGCCGGAATACAGGCGGTGGACCGGGGTCAGATGGAGGCCGCCCGTTCCCTGGGTATGACCAATCGCCAGGCCATGACCTATGTTATCTTACCCCAGGCTTACAAAATTGTAATCCCTCCTCTCCTTAACGAATTTATCGCGGTTCTGAAAGACACCTCCCTGGTAGCCGTAATATCTGCAGAAGAACTGACTTTACGAGGAAAACTCCTCTATTCCACCTTTTTTGAGGCCGCCTGGATTTGGGGCACTGTGGCCCTGATATATTTCATAATGACCAAGACCCTGGCTTTACTGGGAGACTACATCGAGAGGAGGATGGCTACTGAATGATTCAGGTAAAAAACGTACACAAGAGCTTCGGCAAGCTGGAAGTCCTAAAAGGCATCGACTGTTGGGTAGCTCCCCGGCAGGTGGTATGCATTATAGGTCCCAGTGGCTCGGGAAAAAGCACCTTGTTGCGTTGCATCAACCAGCTCGAAACTGTGAATTCGGGGCAGATAATAATTGATAAAGAAGAGGTGACCTCACCCAAAATCGATATTAATAAAATACGACAGCAGGTGGGCATGGTCTTTCAGCTCTTTAATCTCTTTCCCCATAAAACTACCCTGGAGAATATTACTATGGGGCCTATAAAAATACAAGGAAAGAGCAAAGATGAGGCAGAAAGTATCGCCAATGAATTGCTTCGAAAAGTTGGGCTGATGGACAAATCGGCGGTATACCCCAATCAGCTTTCCGGCGGACAAAAACAACGGGTGGCTATAGCCCGGGCGCTGGCCATGCAACCTAAGGTTATGCTGTTTGACGAGCCCACCTCGGCGCTTGATCCGGAAATGGTAGGGGAAGTGTTGGAGGTAATGAAAGCCTTGGCACACGAGGGAATGACCATGATGGTGGTCACTCATGAAATGGGATTTGCCCGCGAAGTGGGGCACCGGGTGGTATTCATGGATGAAGGAGTCATAATGGAAGAAGGATCACCGGCCCAGATTTTTGATAATCCCCATAATGCCAGAACCCAGTCGTTCCTGAGTAAGGTATTATAAAATGTACGTTTGGTATGACAGGGTAGCACAAGGGGACGGTTCTCGTGTGCTACTTAGTAATAAGGAGGCACACGAGAACCGTCCCCTTGTGCTACTTGTGCTATGCTTGTGCTATGAATAAAAAAATTTTAGCCCAAAAAATATTGGACCTGTTGCAGACTCAATATCCAGACGCCGGTACGATGCTAAAGTTTTCTTCAACCTTTGAACTTCTGGTAGCGGTAGTGTTATCAGCCCAGAGTACCGACGCGCAGGTTAACAAGGTGACAACCGAAATGTTTAAGAAATATAATACCCCGCATGAATTTGCATCAATGGATATTGCTGAACTTGAGGAACTGGTCCGCGGGGTGGGCATATATAAGAACAAAGCAAAGGCCATCAAAGGTCTGTCGAAGGTGTTGTTAGATAGATTTAATGGTGAAGTACCGGGAAAATTTGATGATTTGATGCAATTGCCCGGAGTCGGCCGGAAGACTGCCAATGTAATGATGGCGGTCGGTTTCAACCAACCCGGTCTGGGGGTTGACACCCATGTTCACCGGGTTGCCAACCGCCTGGGATTGGTCATGGCAAAGAACCCTGATCAAACCGAATTGTCTCTTAAAAAAATAATACCCGTTGACCGGTGGAGTAAAGCCCACCATTTATTTATTTTTCATGGCAGAAGAGTGTGCACCGCCCGGAAACCAGGTTGCGGCAGGTGTGTAGTTGAGGCGCTTTGTCAGAAAGTTATTAAATAAGGGTAAGGGTAACAACAGCGCACAGGGGGACGGTTCTAGTGTGCTACACAACAGTATAATTAGCACACGAGAACCGTCCCTCTGTGCGCCTCTGTGCGCTCTGTTACTGTGTATACCTGGCAGCAGTTGTATTGTCAGGGGCTATATGCTAAAATATATTACGATTTTAGGGCAATGAGCACCTTTCGTCCCCGAGTCTCCTGTTAATCCTAATTGTGTATATTATTCATCTAGTAAAATTCTCATATGACAAGGCGGCAGCTCTTTGCCATCCATGGCACCGCTGCACTAGTCCATCCTTGGACGTCGGAGTTTGAACAATACTGGACGTATTGTGATTGACGACAACACAGTCATATATGAATTTGACCGATGAGAAGATATAGAATTAGGGTCGACAGGGGACTAAGATGAGGGGTGTTTTGTTAAATACGGGAAAATATATTTTGGTAAGGTGGTTTTTTATTATGGCCAAAGGCAAATACGATGCGACGTTGAATCTTCCCCAGACTGAATTCCCGATGCGTGCGAATCTTCCCAGCCGTGAGCCGGAGATTATTAAATACTGGGAAAAGATTGACGTTTACCGTCAGATACAGAACCAAAACCAGGGTCGGCAGAAGTTCATACTTCATGACGGACCTCCGTATGCGAACGGGGATATTCACCTGGGACACACCCTGAACAAGGTCTTAAAAGATATAATTGTAAAACAGCGCTCCATGCTCGGTTTTGATGCGCCTTATGTTCCGGGATGGGATACCCACGGACTTCCGATTGAACAGCAGGCGATAAAGAGTCTCGGGATTGACCGGCATAAAACCGATGTGGTGGAATTCCGGAATTACTGCCGCGATTATGCTCTCAAATATGTGGAAATTCAAAAAGAACAGTTCCAGCGGTTGGGGGTTCGAGGCGATTGGGATAAACCCTATCTAACCCTCAGTCCCGAATTTGAAGGCAAACAGATTCAAGTATTCGGCGAAATGGCGAACAAGGGCTATATTTATAAAGGACTGAAACCGGTATACTGGTGCGCAGACTGCGAGACAGCTCTGGCCGAGGCTGAAATCGAATACAATGATAAGATATCTCCCTCGATATATGTTAAGTTCCCCGTAAAAGACGGTAAGGGTCTGATTCCCGAGGATGCCTTTGTGATCATCTGGACCACTACCCCGTGGACGCTTCCTGCCAACACCGGCATATGCCTGCATCCTGATTTTGAATACCTGCTGGTGGAAGTGAACAATGAAAAGTACATTCTGGCCAAAGGGCTGCTGGATGAGGTCGCCCATGAACTGGGTTGGGATGAATACAAAATTATTAACGAATTTAAAGGCAAGCAGTTGGAAAAGGCGATTTGCCGCCATCCTTTTATAGAACGCGATTCTCTTTTGATATTAGGAGAGCATGTTACCTTGGATGCCGGCACCGGTTGTGTACACACCGCCCCCGGGCATGGTGAAGATGACTTCTATGTAGGAAAAGAATACGACCTGGAAATAATATCGCCGGTGGACGATAGAGGCAGATTTACGGACGAAGCCGGCAAATTTGCAGGCCTTTATGTACATAAGGCCAATAAGGATATAATAGCAGAGCTGGAGATGCTGGGGATGCTTCTTAAGGCGTCCGATTATTCACACCAGTATCCGCACTGCTGGAGATGCAAAAATCCCATAGTATATAGGGCCACCAACCAGTGGTTTGCTTCGATTGACGGCTTCCGCCAGGATGCCCTGGCAGCCATAGACAGTGTTAAATGGATACCCTCCTGGGGCAGAGAACGCATCTATAATATGGTTCGTGATCGCGGCGATTGGTGTATATCGCGGCAGCGCACCTGGGGTGTACCCATCCCTATTTTTTACTGTGCGGCCTGTGGGGAGACAATTATTAACCGGGAGACTATTGAAAAGGTTAGCGCCCTGTTTTCCCAATATGGCTCTGATATTTGGTTTGTCCGGGAAGCCGGTGAACTGCTGCCGGAAGGATATAAATGTCCCAACTGTGGAGGAGCGGAGTATACCAAAGAGACCGACATAATGGACGTATGGTTTGATTCCGGTTCCAGCCATATGGCGGTTCTGGAAACCCATTCCGATTTAAGATGGCCGGCTGATTTATACCTGGAAGGCAGCGATCAGCACCGGGGATGGTTCAATTCATCGCTTTCCACCTCGGTAGCGGTACGGGGGATTGCCCCCTATAAAGAGGTCCTGACCCATGGTTTTGTTGTGGATGAAAAAGGCTATAAGATGTCCAAATCTATGGGCAATGTCATTGATCCACTGGCCATGGTTAACGAATTAGGTGCCGATATCTTAAGGCTATGGGTGGCGTCAGCTGATTATCGCAATGATATAAGTGTTTCTAAAAATATTATCAAGCAGTCCAGTGAAGCCTATCGTAAGATAAGAAACACCTGTCGCTTTATTTTAGGTAATCTGTTCGATTTTGACCCGGCCCAGGACACGATTCCTTATGATCAGCTAACTGAGTTGGATAAATGGGCTTTACTAAGGATGGATAAACTTGTCCGCAGGGTTACGCAGGCCTTTGAAGACTATGAATTCCATGTGGTTTTCCACGCGGTTCATAATTTTTGTACGGTTGATCTTAGCAATATCTATTTTGACGTATTAAAGGACAAACTCTATTGCAATGAACCCCATGACCGCGAAAGAAAGGCCGCTCAGACGGTGCTTAACCAGTTAATTAATTCGCTGTTGGCAATTCTTTCCCCGATTTTGGCCTTTACCAGCGAGGAAATCTGGAGCTACGTCAAGAGGGAAGGGCAGCCGGTCAGTGTACAGTTGCTGCCCTGGCCGATAAGTAATGATGCTTATATAAACGATGCCTTGGAAGCCAGAATGGATAAGATCCTAATGCTGCGTGAAGTTGTTACCAAGGCCATGGAAGAAGCCCGGGTTAAAAAGGTCATCGGACATTCTCTGGGCGCCCGGGTAAGTATTTATGCTGCGCCTGAGTGGTTGACAACACTGCAGGCCACCGATCAATTGGATAAAATTTTAATTGTTTCCCGGGTTGATCTGGCAGGGGAGGAAAGCCGTGATGCTAATGCCATTGCCCTGGAGGGAGTATCCGGGTTATGGGTCAAGGTTCAGGCTGCCGAAGGGGAGAAATGTGAGCGCTGTTGGATTATAGATCTATCCGTTGGCGCTAACCAGAAACATACTACATTATGTAAGCGATGTGCGGAGGTTGTTGATAAATTGGAGGGATATGATGACCGGGATTGAAGAAGGCAAGCGTATCATAATAACTGTGCTGGGGCATGACCGGGTGGGGATCATAGCCGGAATATCCGCTATCCTGGCCGATTCCCGGATTAACATCCTCGACATAAACCAAACCATTTTGCAGGGCTTTTTTACCATGGTAATGGTCGCGGACATATCTGCCAGCACCATTGATATCGCCGAATTAAGAGATATACTAAACCACAAAGGGCAGGAAATGGAGCTGCAGATAACCGTACAACACGAGGATATATTCCGCTTTATGCACCGGATATAGCAACAGCAGAGCAAGCAGGGGGAGATTATTATCTCTCCCTTATACTTATACAGAGATAAATGCTAATGATTTACCGCGTCTATAATTCACAAATTAGGAGGTGGCTTATGCCTTTTAGTATCAGCAAGGACGAAGTACTGGAAACTGTAAGAATGCTGCAAACCGAGAACCTTGATATCAGGACCATAACCATGGGTATTAGTATCATGGATTGCCGGGGATTAACGGGGGAAGAGACCGGTCGCAGGATATATAATAAAATAGTACGCTATGCATCCCAATTGGTAAAAGTTGGTGATGATATTGAAAAAGAATATGGAATACCCATTATTAACAAGCGAATCTCGGTAACCCCGGTATCAATAGTAGCAGATGGCCTTTCCCGCCGGGATATGGTTTCAATTGGGCTATACATGGATCGGGCCGCTACAGATGTAGGGGTAAACTTTATCGGTGGGTTTTCCGCTCTGGTTCACAAAGGATTTACTCGTGGAGATCTGGCGTTAATCGAGGCTATTCCTGAAACCCTGGCAATCACCGCGCGGGTGTGTTCTTCCGTCAATGTGGGCACTACCAAAGCCGGAATCAATATGGACGCCGTCCACCGGATGGGGGAAATCATAAAAGAAACAGCCGGACTTACCGCAGCCCAGGATGGGCTGGGCTGTGCGAAACTGGTGGTATTCTGCAATGCAGCTGAAGACAACCCGTTTATGGCAGGTGCGTTTCACGGTGTAGGAGAAGCCGAATCCACGCTTAACATTGGGATAAGCGGTCCCGGCGTTGTTTTAAGCGCAGTTAAGAATCATCCTGATGTTGATCTGGGACAACTGGCCAATATAATAAAAAAGACCGCCTTTAAGATTACCAGAACCGGCGAAATGGTAGGTAGGATTGCCTCCCAGAGGCTGAATGTACCCTTCGGCATCGTCGATCTTTCCCTGGCTCCTACCCCGGCCATTGGCGACAGCGTGGCTGATATTCTGGAGTCTATGGGCTTGGATAGAGTAGGGGCGCATGGTTCAACCGCTGCCCTGGCCATGCTGAACGATGCGGTTAAAAAAGGCGGAGCCATGGCTTCTTCCTATGTAGGGGGATTATCAGGAGCATTTATTCCGGTGAGCGAGGATCAAGGGATGATCAATGCCGTGGCAGAAGGAGCCTTGAGCATTGAAAAGCTTGAAGCCATGACCTGCGTGTGCTCGGTAGGCCTGGATATGATTGCTATTCCCGGCGATACCCCGGCGGAAATTATATCAGCCATAATTGCCGATGAGGCGGCTATCGGCATGATAAACCGGAAAACCACGGCGGTTCGAGTTATTCCGGCTCCCGGAAAAAAGGAGGGAGATTGGGTGGAATTCGGAGGACTGCTGGGTCATGCCCCGGTTATGAAGGTCAACAACAATTCTCCAGCCCGATTTATCGGGCGCAAGGGACGCATACCGGCTCCGATACATTCACTTAATAACTAGGGGGACCGTCCCCCTGTCCCCCCTGCGGCGTAACTTGAGTAATGAGGTATTTATGTTTGTGTAATTGGAATAATATTTTATAGGAGCGGGGTGAGGATCATAGATTATAAACCCGAGCAGGTCAACGATGATAACAAAGATGAAAACAAGCTGAACCGTCTGAGTGAGAAAATTGATAAGCTGGCGATAGACATTGAAAAAATGGGTATTGCCGAATATGTGGCGATGCTCAGAAGTCCCCGCCGTCTCCTGTTTATAAATTTCTTATCCGGGCTGGCGCGTGGATTCGGTATGGCGATAGGTTTCACCGTACTGGCGGCTCTGGTTCTGTATTTACTGCAAAAGATAGTAGTGCTTAATATGCCGGTAATAGGTAATTTTATAGCTGATATCGTCAGTATTGTCCAAAATGAGCTTAGTATTGGAGGGAGTATTTTTCAAAGCCACGGGGGAACTATATGAGGTGTGAAAGATGGATGAAAGAGACAGATTACTACTCCAAAAAGAACAGTTGGAACAACTAATTAAAAACAAGCAGGACAGTTATTCCGATCCATCGGGGTCATGGAACAGCGGACTGTCTTCGTATTCTTCCCATCCGGCGGATATAAATACCCACCTGCAGGTTTTGAACAATGAATTGGAACGGATAAATGCTGCACTGGAACAATATTATCCGCAACAGCTTAGCTAAGCGTGATGTGACAGGGGACTGTGACAGGGGACGGTTCTCCGTCACGCTTAAGTAAGGGTGTGACGGAGAACCGTCCCCTGTCACATCCTGTCTCCTCGTTGATATAATGCAAAAAATGGTATATATTTAATCTGCATACCAAAGGTATAAAGGAGGCTGATGCCTTGAAAATCGGGGTTTTTACCGATAGTTACAAACCCTATACCAGCGGGGTGGTAACTTCGATTGCTAATTTTAAGGAAGAACTGACCCGGTTGGGCCATGAAATACATATATTTGCTCCCAGCTATCCCAACTACGATGAATGTGAAGATAATGTCTACCGCTATTATTCAGTACCTTCACCGACCAATCACGACTTTACTCTGGCCATTCCGATTCATCCGGGAATAAACTCGCTGATTAAAAACCTGCAACTGGATATCATCCATGTTCATTCACCTTTCACCATGGGCCGGGTGGGTTTGCGTTATGCCCGCAAATATAACCTCCCTCTGCTGTTTACCTATCATACCCGCTATGATCAATATGTGCATTATGTGCCCATGGCCCATGATTTGGCCAGAGAAATTACCATCAAATATAGCAGTAATTTCTGCAATTGCTGCAATCACGTGATAGTACCATCCGCTGAAATTGAAACCAATATACGCGCTTTCGCGGTCAGGACGCCGATTTCGGTGATTCCCAGCGGGGTACCCATAGACAAGTTCGTAAACGGGCAAAAGGATTGGCTGCGCCAGCATTATTTAATTCCCGAAGAGAACCGAATCCTTCTATTTGTGGGCCGGCTGACCAAGGAAAAAAATATCCCTTTTCTGATCCAGGCTTTCCAGGAAGTAAAATCCAATTTGCCTCACACCACTTTGGTTATAATAGCGCAGGGGCCGCAGGAGGATGAACTTAAGAATGTGGCCAGGAATCTGGGGATGTCTTTACAGAATGATATAGTTTTTACCGGCTCCATGCCCTTTGAATCTTTGGTAAATGCGTATTACTCAGCCGATTTATTCGTCTTCTCTTCACTTACCGAAACTCAGGGGCTGGTTTTAATTGAGGCCATGGCGGCAGGCCTGCCGGTAGTAGCCGTGAGGGCATCGGGTGTACAGGAAATGGTTGATGATGGATTAGACGGGCTGCTGACCTCCGCCGATACCGATCAACTGGCTGAAGCCATATGCCGGGTTTTAAACGATGAACAACTCTATAAAAACTTACAGGTCAATGCCAGGGAAAAGGCTCGGCGCTATTCTTCCGCCAACATGGCTCTTAAGCTGGAGAAACTATATATCGATTTGGTTAGCAACAGTGATAACAGATACGGACAAACCGGTAATATTCGTTTCCGGTTGGGTATATAGGGAAGAGAAAAGGTAATAAGGATATGCTTAATCTGCGCAAGACCGTTGCCATATTGATCGGTAAAATACTTATTAACATGAGTCGTATGCTCGGTAATCAAGGCAGCAATCTTCCCGGTCGGGTGGCCTTGAAGATTTACCCGCCTTTGCTGGAGGAACTGGCCCAGAATACATATAAAGACAGCTTCATTATTACCGGTACCAACGGTAAGACCACCACCACCAATATGATCGCCGAGATATTTAAGACCAACGGCAGTTCGTACGTTCACAATCAGGCCGGGGCCAATATGTTGAGCGGAATTACCACCGCTTACATCCGCCAGACCAACTGCACCGGGCAAAGATTCCATGATTACGCTCTGTTGGAGACCGATGAGGCCAATGTACCCCTTCTGCTCCCCATAATTAAACCCCGCCTGATCCTGATCACAAACTTTTTTCGCGATCAGTTGGACAGGTACGGCGAACTGGATATTACCATAAACCTTATTAAAGAAGCTGTGCGTGATACCGACACTGAATTGCTGTTAAACGCCGATGACCCGCTGCAATCCCATTTTTCCAAAGAAACGGGGTTAACCTGCTGGTATTACGGCTTTGGCGATACCGGCTACGACAGCTTAAGTGACGCGGAGAGCCGGGAAGGCCGGTATTGTGTTTTCTGCGGGCATGAACTGAATTACCGTCGCTATCATTATGCTCAACTGGGACAGTATCATTGTCCCGGTTGTAATAACCAGAATCCTAAAAACCACTTTACCGGACATGAGCTAATAATGAATCCGCATATTAATATGCAGGTTAATGATATTGTTTTGGAAAGCCCCTATCAGGGCTTTTTCAACGCCTATAATGTTTTAGCGGCGGTTTCTCTGGCCAGGCTGGAAAAAATCGAAGCACAGATAATTAAAACTGCCCTGGCAAACTTTCAGCCGAGCGCCGGGCGCATGGAGGCCTTTAATATCAATGGCAAACGGGCAGTGTTGGTGCTGGTAAAAAACCCTACCGGTCTGAACCAAAGTCTGGCTATGCTTGCTCTGGATCAAGCCGATAAGAACCTGTTCATAGCCCTCAATGATAATGCCGCCGATGGCCGTGATATTAGCTGGATTTGGGATGCTGAAGTGGAATTGATAGCCGACCGGGAAGCAAGAATTATGAGAGTAATCTGTTCGGGTCAGCGCAGCGGGGACATTGCCGTAAGGGTAAAATACAGCGGTTATGATACTAAAAAAATAATAATCAATACCTCTTTAAAAGAAGGAATAGAAATAGCCATAGGTACAGAATGCGAAGTCAGCTACATATTTTGTACCTATACCGCCCTTTTTGCCAGCCGCAAGATACTTGCCAAAATGCAGGCGAAAAATCGCGGAACCATGCAGCAGCGCAGCGAACCTGCATCCAATATATAACAGGTGGTGAGAAGATGGAGAAGTTCACTATTGCCCATATGTACCCGGACCTGATGAACCTGTACGGTGATCGGGGCAACCTGCTCTGCTTACAAAGAAGAATGGAATGGTATGGTCTAAACTGTCAGATAAAAACCATCCTCCTTAACGATAAGCTGGATTATAGTCAAATCGATATGCTCTTTATGGGAGGCGGTTCCGATCGCGAACAGGGTCTGGTTTATCATGATTTGATTCATAAGGCGGATCAGATGATGTTGCAGATAGAGCAGGGATTACCGGTACTATGCATATGTGGCGCCTATCAACTTTTGGGAAAGTATTACAAAAGCCTGGACGGGAAGGTCATGGATGGGCTGGGCTTTTTCGACTTCCATACTACCGGGAAGAAAGGGCGTCTTATCGGCAATATACTGTTGGAGAGCGAAATAAGCGGCCAGAAATTCACTATTGTAGGCTTCGAAAATCACGGGGGAAGAACATTCTGCAGTGATCCGGAATTGCATAGTCTGGGACAGGTAATTAAAGGCTATGGTAACAACGGCGAGGATAAACGCGAAGGGATACGATATAAAAACCTTATAGGCACATATCTGCATGGCCCCTTGCTGCCCAAGAATCCATATTTAGCGGACTTCTATATCCGGTCTATGGCTGAACGCAGAAGCATAAGCATCAACCAGTCCCTTGATGACAGTATAGAAAAACTGGCCCATGATCAGGTTAAAAAAATGATAATGTCAGCCTCTTAGCTTATATTGAAAAATTGTTTCTATCCTCCCGCAGCCAATCTCCATAACAGCCCCAAAGTATATATTACATCCGAGTGGATAAGCTAATAGCAAAATGTACCATGAAGGAGTGGATAGCTATTAACTCGGATAGCCAAGCACATACCATATATCCCTTTTCGCCTGATCTGATCAGCAACCGCATGAAAGAGCTGCTGACAGCGGATAATGCCGAAATAAATAAAATACTGGATTATCTGACTCAGAATAATGGCAAGATGATTCGGCCCCGGATGGTCTTCATATGTGCCTCCATGGCTGCACATGATCCCGTTGTGGTGCGAGACATTGCTGCCGCAGTGGAAATGATTCATTTGGCTTCTCTGGTGCATGACGATGTTATAGACCATGCTGTCATCAGGCGGGGACGTCAGAGCGTTAACAGCCGCTGGGGCAACCAGGCCAGCGTCTTAACCGGTGATTATTTATTTGCCAGCGCGTTTAATCTCATAAATAAATACGATATGCAGGCCGTTATGGAAAATGTGACTACTACCATCCGCATCATGTGTGCCGGAGAAATCAAGCAGATGTCTCTGGTTCATGATCTCAATATTACTGAAGAAGAATATCTCGAAAAGACTTATGGAAAAACCGCCTGCCTGTTTGCCTCCAGTTGCAAGGTGGGTGCTCAGGCAGCTTTTGTGCCTGAGCAGCATGTCCATGCTTTGGAGCAATATGGTCTTTGTCTGGGATATGCTTACCAGATTATGGATGATTTGTTGGACTTCCTCTCTGATAGCAGTATGGTGGGTAAACCGGTGGGAAGTGATCTGATCGAGGGCAATATAACCCTTCCGGTTATCTATGCGCTTAAAAGCCTGGAATATGGAACATGGCTGCGGACATTACTGGAAGCCCGCCAATTAACGCCCCGGAAGATGCCCCACGTAATTAAAGCCCTAATTAATAGCCAAGCGGCTGATAAATCACTAGATTTAGCATGCCAGTTCGTAAGCCAGGCCATGGGTTACCTGGATATTCTGCCTTATAGCCCGGCCATAACGGAACTTCAGCTTCTAGCTGCGCATATGTTGGAAACATACTACCAGCAAACTAATCATCGGCAAACCAATCTTAAACATCCTGCCATCTTCCAGGAGGCATCCCGCCATGAATCTTTTAGCAGTTAGCACCCGGAAAAAACTAATCAAGCCGTTCCACTATTCTAAAAACCGAGGGAGTAAGGCGCAGATACTCTTCCGCTACATATTCCATACTCTGCCCAGGGTTCAGCGATTACTGCAATACTGGAAGGCCGAGGCTGGTCTATGCGAGGATAAGGAATTACGAACCCAGGCCCTTAACAGCCTAAGCGGCAAGGATTTTCATTGCCAGGGCGGGGCTGTCTACGCGGTTCCTTACCCGGAAAAGGAAGACTTGCTTCTGCGCTTAATAGTTGCCTATCAAACTCTGTGCGATTATCTGGACAATCTCTGCGATAGGGCCGATTGCCTGGATGGAGAGGCTTTTCAAGAACTGCATGAATCCCTGCTGGATGCCCTTGACCCCGGAGGAGAACTGCATGACTACTATCGCAGCTATCCATACCGGGATGACAGCGGATATATAGTGAAGATGGTGGAAGAATGCCGTTGCTGCCTGCAGCAGATTCCGTCTTACAATGTGGTTTGTGAGGACATAAGAAATTTGGCCAGGCTCTATATTGACCTTCAGGTAAAAAAACATATTGACTGGTCGCAGCGTGAAAAGGTGCTGATAGACTGGGCAGCGGCCAGTCTCAGTGACTATTCTGATATACTATGGAATGAATTTGCCGCTGCCAGCGGTTCAACCCTGGCTATTTTCGCACTCTTTGGATTGGCTACTCGAATTGATATCGAACGAAATGAAATTCAGGCGCTATTAACAACTTATTTTCCTTGGATATGTGGATTACATATAATGCTGGACTATTTTATAGATCAGGAAGAAGATCGCAGCGGGGGAGATTTGAATTTTACCTTTTACTATCCTGATCCAAAAACAATGATAAACAGGCTGTCATTTCTTATCCGCGAGTCGCATTTACGCGCCAGCCAGCTACCTCGGCCTGCCTTTGAAAAAACTGTCATAGAGGGACTGCTGGCCATGTATTTTTCTGACAAAAAGATTAAAAAACAAGGATTTGGTAAAATTGCTGCCGAATTAATTAATTCATCAGGCCGGGGAACCCAAAACACCTACCGCCTTTGCTCCTTGGTGCGGAAATTTATTTAATGGACCGCTGCGCTGATACTATAAATTAATGAGGAGGGTATCAAAATGAACGACGTAATCGAATACAAAATCTACGGAGATGACATGCAAATCGTCGAGGTTGAACTCGATCCCGGCGAGGGCGTTCGGGCCGAGGCCGGAGCGATGATGTTTATGGAACAGGGAATAGAAATGGAAACCTCCACCGGTGGCGGTATTTTCAAAGGATTTAAGCGTGCGATTACCGGAGAAAGCTTTTTCATAACGACCTTCATGAACAGCGGTCCCAATAAACGTACTGTAGCCTTCGGCGCACCATATCCCGGCAGGGTAATTCCACTCGACCTCGCTGCTCTGGGAGGAAACTTCATCTGTCAGAAAGACTCTTTCCTATGTGCCGCCCGGGGAATTGAAATTGAAATGGCCTTCACCAAACGCATAGGAGCCGGATTATTCGGTGGGGAAGGCTTCATCCTGCAAAGACTGACTGGTGACGGCCTGGCTTTCATTCATGCCGGTGGTACGCTGGTGGAAAAACGATTAGCCCAGGGAGAGACCATCCGCGTAGATACCGGTTGCCTGGCGGCATTTGCTCCCACGGTGGATTATGACATCCAGTTCGTAGGAGGTTTTAAAAATACACTGTTTGGCGGCGAAGGGCTATTTATGGCTACCCTTACCGGTCCGGGACCGGTCTATCTGCAGAGCCTGCCCCTGTCGCGGCTGGCGGACCGTATCTATGCAGCCGCCCGCTTCCATAATAAAGACGAACAAAGAGGCATCGGGGGAATCGGCGGAGCGGTTCTAGGCGCCGGGATACTAGGCAGTTTATTGGGCGGGGATATGAGTGATTAGGGGAAGCTAAAAAAAATATTGTGCGAGGAAGGAAATAAAGAGGGATGGTAGAATATAACATGACATAGATACTAATACTATTGGCTCATATCAAGCAGGACTTGAAGCGAAGAAAGGAACATGGAAATATGGATCTGGTAAAAGATACCAGTGATCATATTGAGCTTGATCAACTAATTAGGAGTGAAGCTACCATAAAAGCTTTACTTAACGCTTCTAATGAATCAGCTTTTTTATACGATGACCACGGCTATGTACTCACCCTTAATGAAACTGCGGCGAGACGCCTGAATATGGAAGTAAAAGATGCAATCGGACGGCATGTGAGTGAAATATTCCCTGCAGAAGTCGCCAGTAATCGTATGAAGCATATAAATAAGCTGGTTGAAACTAGAGAACCGGTAAGATTTCAAGACAAACGTGATAATCTGTATTTTGATTTGTCTATGTTTCCTATATTTAATCAGGATGGCAAGGTTGAAATGCTGGCTGCCTTTGCTTATGACATAACCGAGCATAAGCTGGCGGAGATGCAAATCCTCAAGCAAAAGGATGAATTGGAACGCTCAAACCAGGAGTTGGAGCAATTTGCCTATGTTGCGTCCCATGATTTGCAGGAGCCTTTAAGGAAGATTGCCAGTTTTATTACCCTCCTGGAAAGGCGTTATAAAGGCAATTTGGATGAGAATGCCGACCGGTACATCCACTATGTGGTTGATGGCGCCACCAGAATGCAGGGCTTGATAAATGATCTGTTAACGTATTCCCGGGTGGGCAAACAATATTCAGAGACAACTGTGGTGGATTGCAATCATGTTCTTTCACAGGTAATGCGCGACCTGGAACAGGTAATCAAAGACAATGACGCTCAAATTGTCTTTGGAGAAATGCCGAAGCTCTGGGCTAATTCAGTGCAGTTAAGACAATTGTTTTCCAACTTATTGAGCAACGCTATAAAATTTAAAGGACCAAATGCACCCGAAATACATATAAATGCCCTGCAACAAGACAACAAATATGTTTTTTCTTTCAGAGACAATGGAATAGGCATCGAACCAGAATATAAGGAACGAATATTCCAGATGTTTCAGCGTCTCCATACCAAAGAAGAGTATCCTGGAACCGGTATCGGACTGGCTGTCTGCAAAAAAATAGTGGAGCTCAACGGGGGACGAATCTGGTTTGAATCTGAGAATGGGACGGGAACCGTCTTTCATTTTTCATGGCCGATTAAAGGAGGAAATTGATGTGGAAGAAATTAATTCATTTAAGATCCTGCTGGTTGAGGATGATCCGGGCGATGATGAGTTAATCAGGGAAGGATTTAGGGACGCCAAAATACTTATTGATTTGCAGTCCGTCGATGATGGGATTAAAGCCTTAAAATACCTTCGTCACGAACACCCCTATGAGGATAGCGCCACACCGGATATTGTTCTGCTGGATTTAAATCTTCCCAAAAAAGACGGACGGGAAGTTCTAGGTGAGGTAAAGAGCGATCCCCAGTTGCGTAGAATTCCAGTCGTGGTTTTGACTACATCCGATGCGGAAATTGACATTGTTAAAAGCTATACGTTAGGGGCCAATTGCTACATTACTAAACCGGTAAATCTGGACGGTTTCATCAAGGTAGTAAAAACAATTGAAGGTTTTTGGTTGACGGTGGTCAGGCTTCCCTATAATTCAGGAGAATATTGAGGTAATTATTATGGGTGAATTCATTAAAATACTGGTAATCGAAGACGATGCCGGAGACAGACTTCTAATTAAACAGGTATTATCGGAAACTGAAGGTACTGGCTATGATATTCATTTTTGCGAGCGTCTTTCCGCAGGCATGGAAATGCTGGCGCAAAATAGTTTCGATGTAATTCTTCTCGACCTAATTCTTCCTGATTCATATGGAATGAGAACTTTTGAACAGGTATACGAAAAGTATAGTGGTATTCCTATTGTTATACTCAGCGGATTAACCGATGAGCTTCTTGCTCTGGATGCTGTGCGAAAAGGTGCCCAGGATTATCTCATGAAGAACGAGATAATCCCGGCACTGGTTAAAAGGGTAATTAATTACGCTATTGAAAGAAACCTGCTGATAAATCAACTTAACGAAAAATCACTTACCGATGATTTAACCGAACTGTATAATCGGCGTGGGTTTTTGACCATGTCACAGCAGCATCTGGATATGGCCAGGAGAATTCAAAAGAAAATCGGACTTTTCTTTATAGACTTGGATGGAATGAAAGAAATTAATGATAAGTTTGGGCATAAGGAAGGTGACCGCGCACTTCTTTATGTATCAGCAATTCTTAAAGAATGTTTCAGGGTTACGGATTTAATTGCACACTTGCACGGAGATGAGTTTGCTGTTTTAGTATACGTGGACAGCAATAACGATCTAAAGGAATTGGAACAGAGAATTAGGGATAGAATCCAGAAACAGAATCAGGTTTCTCCGAATAAATATTTTCTATCAGTCAGTATGGGCACCATATATATTGATCCCCAGGAGGATATCGACATTCTGAAATCACTGGATAACGCGGATCAATTGATGTATGTGGAGAAACTCGAAAAGAAATTAAATTATTTGCAAAACATGGATTAAGTAATAAGCCCCTGGAGCTGACCCAAGACCAGCCCGGGGGCATTTAAATTTAACACCTATCATTTTACCCTGAAAATCAAACCCTGCCTCCATTGGATTTGATTATAGCCACAGCCCGTTCAACCTTATCATGGGTTGTCATCAGAGTTAGCATGAAGGACTCTCCTCCGGCCAGGTTATCGCTGTTTATTCCCCGTCCCATTTCAGTATCATTGGCTGCCAGCAAAGGATTTAATCCATCATCTATTCCCGCGCTATTCGAATAAAGTGTTGGCCCGTGCAGGGTAAGGGCATTATTAACGGGATTATTATATTCACTATCATTAATCACCCCAAATTTCGAAATCTGATCAATCTGAATATTTCCTTCATCAGGTACCAGTCCGGCATTCTTCAATGCTTCCACAGCCTTCTGCGCCATCGTACTGGAAGGGAAGAAGGCCAGTATGCTGCGTTCATTTTTATTTAATTCCACACATATCGCTCCCATCACTTTTTCTTAATTTGGCTGAATAGAAGGAGGATTATACAGGGAGCTTTTGGCGCGAGAAACAAAAATAAAGCGCCTTCACGGGATGAAGATGCTACCATATATTCGGAAAATAATGGTTTTTATTCCAAACCAAGCTCTTTTTTTAGTGCCCTCTGTAAGGTCTGAGAAAAATTAATACCGGCTTTTTCAGCCTTGGTATTCAACCAGTTAGGAATACTCAAGGTCTTCTTAATTGCATGATTGTCGTTTTCACGGCGATATTCATCGGTATCAACATCGATAAGATTGATGATACTGTTTGGCTCGGCAGAAATATCTTGAGGCTTACTGGGGGCTGGAACTACTTCATATTTGTTTTCTGCATCAACCAGCCACATAGAGATAGCATCACGGGCCATTTCAATAGCATCCACTAGCGATTCACCGCAGGAAAAACATCCTGGCAAGTCAGGTACAGCTATGTTATAACTGCTATCCTCCGGGGTGATTACTGCAGGATATACATATTTCATAACTTTCTCCTTTCAAAGTTTAGATTTGCCTTTAAGGCAGGGTTTTATTTTAACCCTGCAGCCCGAAGTATATTGTTTAAGGTTCCTGTCGGAAGATCCCTTTTATGTCTAGGTATAGGAATTTTTATTCCTGGTTTGTTAGGATTGGTGGCTAGGTGGTGTTTCTTGCCTTCTTTAATGAGCCAGCCATTTTCTTTGAGTATTTTTATGACTTCCCGCTCGGTCAAGCGAACACCCCCTGTATGTTAATTATAATACGTGTTTATACGTATATCAAGAATTCCGGCCTTCAGGCGGGATGAGGATTAAATCCTTTTGTCCAGGTGAACTTCCAGCAAAATAATTAGTTGAAAGATATGACTCAATAACCTATTATTACTATAAAATTGGCAACAAAATCTTAACAGTAGTATTTACTCAAGCCATAAAACCGAAAGGAAGATAGTATGATTTGGAAGGATAGGTATAATCTTGGCGAACCTCTTATTGAGGAACAGCACCAGGAGCTTTTCAGAAGGGTCCCTGATTTTGTAGAAATCCTACGCTCATCCGTTGTGTGGGAGGAGCGAGTTGAGAAAGTCAACCAAACTCTGAATTTTATGAAGGACTATGTTATCCCAAGGAAACCTCACTTGAGATGGTTAAGATCATGAGCGGTATGGAGTTTTCAGAGATCGACGACTTTGTGACCTCTGCAATGGGCGAGATCGCCAATATAATAAGCGGAAACGTCATGTCAACCCTCTCCGTTCAGAAATTAAGCTGCGATATCCTGCCCCCTCATATTATCGACAATACCGGAGACAAGGCCAATATTGATTATAAATTCTACTCAGGCATGCAGATATGTACGGATATCGGAAATATCGATCTGGATATCATGCTAAATACCACGCCTGATAAGCAATAATGCACGTAAAAATATAATACGGTTATAGATAAAGCTTAAGACTGATGATAAAGCCACTGATTGCGTAAATACAAAATCAGTGGCTTTTTGTGCACCTATCAATTGACCATGACTAGTTCCGGCTAATGTAGAACAGAACAATTATTCTAAAATCTTGGCAAACAGGCAGGAAATATATACAAAATATAGAAAGATTGTAGAATGGAAAGAAATGTTATTAGGAAGTGACGGAATGAGGATAAGCATTGAATTATCAAGTGAAAAGGAAGTAATATTACCAATTCATTACAACAACATTCTCCAAGGATTCCTGTATAAAAACCTAACAGATAAGGATTATCGAACCTTTTTGCATGATACCGGCTATCAACTGGCGGATAAAAGATTTAAGCTTTTTACCTACTCGCGGCTGTTGGGTAAGTTCCGGATGCTAAAGGATACCGGTATAATAGCCTTCTCATCCCCCATTACGCTGGTTGTGGCTGCCGGAGTGGAACCGTTCATTACCGACTTGGCTGAAACCTTGATCAAGTCAGAACGCTGCTATCTAGGCGATAATCCGGTGGACATTAAAAGTATATCAGTACACAAGAAGTTTACACCGACCGACAAAGTGCAGATAAAGATGCTTTCGCCAATAGTGGCCCATAGAACCATCTTTGAGGGTGAGAAAAAAAGAACCGAATATTATTCACCATGGCAAAAAGAATTCGGCCAACTGGTCACCAATAACCTTCTTAGAAAATACCAGATCATACATGGAAATTTACCTGAAAACCTGGACTTCCGCGTAATCCCTAACGGCAACCAAGAATCTAAATTCGCACGAGTAATAAACTATAAAGAATTTTTTATCAAAGGCTATGCTGGGATTTATTGGTTGAAAGGTAACCCTGATCTGATCGAGGTTGCCTATAATACTGGCCTGGGTAGTAAGAATTCCCAAGGGTTTGGGTGTTGGGAGGTGGTGGGGTAGGAATTCAACAATTAAATAGGAATTTGAGTATGGCAGGTGCATATGATATAATCCTGCAGAGGCAAAAATAACAGAATACCTAGGCTACCCCTGCAAGGAATTGAAAGTAGAGAGATGTTTGATTAATTTTTAGCTTACCTATTAGGGGTCTCTTTTGCACCTATCAACCACGATAGGTGTATTTTTTATTAAATGGAAAATATATCTTGCCAAATCAACAATTAAAGAATTATAATGCTAATAAATTATAACTAAATTAAATTAATAATACATAACTCTATAAAAATATAACAAATAGGAGGTGATTTATTGTTATCGTATGATTTTATTCGTATGGGTTCTATACTCAGGCGTTCCAATATGAGATCATTAGATTTTTTAAGATTAATAAGCGATTGTGCTAACCCACAGGCAAGAAATTTTATGGCAAATGTTATATTCTTTGAGATCGATCAAACCAATGCTGATACTGACATAGCTATCTGGCCTTTTGAAGAATGTGGCAGTTATATCGAAGGTGCAAAGAGTAAAAGAGTTTTTATGCCTGATATAGACCGGGTATTGGCCTTTCCTTTTATGCTACCCAGTGGGGGCAACCCTTTGAAACCTCAAGGTAGGTATCCGGTATCCAGTTATTTGATCTATGATGCCCAGTTTAGAGATTTTGAGAAAAGCAGTGGAGCTATTGTTAAATTTATTACCGGTAGAATATCTAAAACCATAGGAATACAGGTGAATGACAGGGAGATCGAAAAACTTGCAGGACTGTTACATGAGAAGCTTAAAGAAAACAATTTTTCTTCTCAGGAAAAAAAGTTGGGATTAATGGTGCTTGCCAATATTGATGGGAAAGATAGTCCTTATATTTATTCAAATATAAATACAAAAAGGCAAGGTAATTATTTATCCATAGGCAAAAGCAAAATATATGCTGATATGGAAATTGTGGTTGATACAAATAAAGTATTGCAATATTTTTGGCAGTCAACTTTCCAAGAAGGTACTGTATGTGGCAGTAAAAGCAATGGAATTTGCAGTACCTGTCATAGTTGTACTGAAGTAGTATCGGGATATAATAAGTCTTTATCATGGCTGCCAACTACCTGGGGAGGTCCATTATCTTTTGGGAATGATCAGAAGTTAATTGAAAGCATTGCTTTATGTAAAGAATGCTATGCTGATTTAACTGTAGGAGCAAATCTTTTTAGCAGATTATCCAGGCTGGTTGATGCAAACTTGCTAAAAGAGATATTTTCACCAGTAACTTCGGCGGTAGCCAAAAATCACATCAAGAAAAGTGGAAGGGAAAATATTTATGGAAGCATGATAACATTGCCGTTAATGGATGAAATACTTAATGATGAGGAATTAAGCGATGAGTGGGTAGACGCTTTATATGAATCTTTGGAGGAAAGCAATTCGATACGCAAAGGTAAACCATTTGTGGTAATGCATATGGACAATATTACTGGCTTTGCGGCTAGAGTGCCAGATATATGGGTCAATGAAGATTTTCGTTTAACCCTTATTTATTATTCTGGTGATCCGGGGAGACTTGATATTCACCTTAGAGCAGTTATAGAAGATATTTTGCCATCTACAGCGGAGAAACTTAACGAAATCCTTACTGATATAGCAGATGAAATGGATAACATTATGACCGAATACTCTTTTTTAAGTGAGCAGAGCATTACCTGGAAGAAGAAACAATTGCAGAGTTTGCTTTATTTGTTATCGACAGCTTTTGGTGCGCCTTATGTTTGGACAAGCATGCAAAAAGCTTTCAAACGAGAATATATTGACAACAAACTCTTTATAAAAAACATTTCGGTTAGAATGGCTCAGGAAGCTAAACTAATGCCGGATTCCATCTTTAATCTGCAACAGGAAAGCATTGAATATTTTGCAGTTAATAGCTTTTTAACCAGGTACAATGATGAACTAGCAAGACAAAAGGGGGGACAAGTAAATATGAAAAATGTAAAGGAATTGATCAGTTTAACATGGGAAACGCCGGTAGAAGAACTGGCCTTTGAAAACATTGATGAGCTAGGTTTTGCTGCAGGGCAGGTAATACAAAAGTTCGGAAACAGCTATTACAAAGGAAATAACCAAAAAGACTTTATTAAACATCGGGTTTTAACCTTTGGCAGCAGCTTAACTCCAGATGTAATAAGAACCAGAGCACTTGGAAAATTAGAAGAGTACACCACTATGTTAAATTTAAAAGTTTTCCCAGATGTATTGAAAAGAGGGGCAGTTGTATCAATGAACTTTGTCCAGTTTGAACAGGATATTATAAAAGATAAAGATAGATTTATGGCTGCTTTTTGGGCCGGCTATTCTCTGGGCAGGAAAAACAAGGCGGTCAAAGATCAACAAGATAATCAAACAGAAAGTCAGGAGGTCGAAAAAGATGAACAGTAGCGAATTACTATTTGTGAAATGTGTTAAAGATGGCATACCCAACCGGGACCCTTTAAACGATTCCAACGCACGACGCATTTTTGGTGAGGATGATGGCAGGATATCCCTTTCAGATGTAAGCATCAAACGTGATATAAGAGATTATGTTCTAGCCAAATATCCGGATGGAGTAGAAAACAACTTTATTTTTGTGAGAGAGGAAAGGACAGAGGAAGGTAAACTTCTGGGACGATCAAGCCTTGCTGATAAAATCAAAGAAAGATCAGGAAGTAAAGCAGAAAAAATGCAGGAAGTATTAACTGAAAATGCCTTTGATGTTAGATCTTTTGGCATAGTCTATAGTGTGAAACAGGAAACTTTCAAACTAACCGGGCCGGTTCAATTTGGATGGGCACATTCTATGCACCCGGTGGAAACCCAATATGTACAAGGGACGGTAGTAATGCCATCCAAAGATGCTAAAAACGTAGCTGCCGGAGAAGAAGCCCAAGAGGCTGGTCAGGGAACCATATGGACCAGTTATATCCTGCCTTTTGCAGTATTTGCTGTACCTGCCATTATAAATGCTAACATAGCAAAAGAAACTAAAATGAATGAAAAGGATGTAGAACTTCTATTAGAAGGTTTATGGAATGGAACCAAACAGAGACAGGCAAGGGGGAGAGGGATTCAACAACCGCTTTTCCTCATGCATGTGGAATATAAAGATCCAATGTTCAGGATAGGATATCTGGAAGAAAGCATCAAACTGGTACCCATAAAAGAAGACCAGGCCCCTAATAGGTTGGAGGAAGTTACTTTAGATGTAAAAGACCTGGCCCAATTGCTGGCAGACAATGAGGATAAGATCAGTCAAGTGAGGTATTGGGTAGAACCACGGTTAAAAATAAGCGGAAAGCTGTATGGGGACAAGGGTGAAATCTGGTAGTAGAAGCTTGCGGGAAAGGGGTGGAAATATGCGAGTTCTAGTATTTGATATTCGGGGGAATATGGCTCATTTCCGTATGCCCGATACTACCAATACCCACGCCAGTTATCCGTTTATACCCCATACCACGGTTAGGGGATTAGTCGGCTCCATACTGGGATTATCTGAATTTGATGGAATCTCTCTGGTTGGTATTAGAATAATGAGACCGGTACGCTCTACGATGCAACAAATGTCTATGTTGGGTAAGGGCTGGTTAGGGAGTGACAATTCTTTTAACAGACCTACAACTATAGAATTATTGGTTAGTCCATATTATCGAATTTATTGGACGGGTGATTACCTGGACGATCTAGAGGCATGTATAGTAAACAATAAAAGTCATTATCATACTTACCTGGGAAGCGCATTTGCTCTTACTTTCCCTCAATATATTGGCAATTACAAATATAAGGAGATAAATGAACAGCAGGAAATAGAGTGTTCTACGGTTGTTCCTATTAATGGCATTAGAAAGTTGATACCTAGCCAGGGGACACATTACTCGCGGGTTGGCGGCATGCATTATGAATATCTTGGGGATAGATGTTTTGGTAAAACCTGCAGTGTATTATATGAACCAATGGCTCGAAATATTTCGCTTTATCCTAATACTGACGTGAATAATGATAATGTAAAATTCTGCAGATTGGAATCGGGTGAAACTATATGTCTCTGGTAAGATTTGATTTGTGTGAGGCGCGACCGGCTCTAAATGGAAAGACCTTTTTGCTTTCAGACCACTTAGAGCAGGTGGCAGAGTCTTGGGGGGAAAATAAGGATTCATATTATGAACGGCTCTATTTCTTAGGCGGACTTTGTCACGATGCTGCCAAGGCGAGGAAGGAATGGCAGGATAAAATTAGGGCTGTTAAAAGGCCTATTCATGCTATTCCTAGTGCTATAATATTTTCTTTTTATGCTATGAAAATGTTTGATACATGGGATGCAGAAGCAAAGATAAGCAGAATTGAGAAAAGTATTCTGCGGACGGTTATTCTAAGAGTAATTCGGGATATTTGTGACCATCATTCTGAACTTCGTGATATAGAAATGAATTGTCCCTGGCATGATACTCCTAATAGTAATATTTTTTTTGCTGACATTGACCTATCCGGGTTTCACTGTTTTTTATGTAGCTATTGTATTGAATTTATCGATGTACCTGTTCCATCGCCAGACGAATTAGTTACCTGGAAGAATACCTTTAAGGACAAATGGCTTAAATGGCAGTCAAGTGACATGCCGGTTAATTTCAAAAAAATAGGTATAGCACAGAATATTAGTGAAGATAGCGCAAAAAAATTACTGTGTTTTAGAAGTCGAACTGCATCCTTTATAGCTGGGGACCGGTTTGATGCAGCCCAAATTTCTCTGTCTGAGATTAATAATAGTATGGCTGAAGAGGCCGTAGCTGTGTTTGAGAAATATTGCTATGATACCGGGAAAAAATTGATCGAAAAAGATGCCCAAACTAAAGAAATGGTTGAAAAACGCCAGAAAGCCCAGGCGGAATCATTACAACAATATAAAGAAAATATTAATAAAAATATTTATGCACTAGCTTTACCAACAGGATTGGGCAAAACGCTTACCTCTCTGCGCATAGCTCTTGAGGCATGTCATAATGGTAAGGCCAAAAGAATTATTTATGCGGCGCCTTATATATCCATATTATCTCAGGCATCTAACGAAATAGCGGATGCTACGGAGCTGGAGGTACTTCAGCACCATCATCTATCAGTCTTAAATGAGGACGAATTTGATGATAAAGATATCCTGATTATGGAATCATGGCAGGCTCCAGTTGTTACTACTACCTTCAACCAGCTATTTAGAGCGTTATTCCCTAAAAAGGCACAAGATTTAATTCGTTTGCCAGCCATGCAAAATGCCTTTGTAATAATTGATGAACCTCAGGTAATAGATAGCCAGGTTTGGAATCTATTCTTGGCACAGATAGAAACAGCGATCACAATATTTAATTGCCAGATATTATTTATTTCAGCCACCCTGCCACCATTTGAATTTGGTTTACAACATCATCCATATGAAATAATTTCAACCATCGAAATGCCTACCCGGTATAGTATGAATTATTCGACCGCCATACAAACAGAATCTGATTTAGCAAGTTCTATAGCAAAATTAGAGGTTGATAATGTTTGCGCGGTTTTTAATACTGTAAAAGATAGCTGTGAAGTATTCAAAAAAACCAGAAATGCTTTAGAGCAGGATGGATATAAAGTCTATTACATTGATTCATTGTTTGATGAAAACCGTAATCTTGTTAAGAAAAGCGCTTTATTATTGAATTTAAACGGGTTGATGACTCCTATACATAAAGAATTTATTATAAATGCCATTGGTTGTGAAATTAAAAGAGCTCCAAAAAAGTTTATGAATATAATTGTTATATCAACTCAGATTATCGAGGCTGGAGTAAATCTGAGTTTTCAAGGCGGACTAAGAGCTCTAGCTATCGTACCCTCACATATTCAGTTTGCCGGCAGAGTTAACCGTCATGGGGGGAAAAGGCAAGGGAAAATTACTGTCGTCAATTTCATGCGGGATGGAGAAACAGATTCAAGAAAGTGGGTTTATACATCAAGAGCCGCAAGAGAAGAAACCGACAGTATTATGGAAGAATGTAAATGCTGGGATGAGAAAACCAGTCTTAATCATTTAGACGATTATTATAAGAAAACATTTGAACGGAATAGAGAACAAGCAAAACTAGGCGAATTCTCTCTGGTAGCAAAGGGTGAGTGGTCTTTATTTGCAGGGATAGAGCCTTTCGGCAAATCTCATGAGACTTTCCCTATTTTTATACCATGGCCCGACAGGAAAACTATGCTGAAGATCAGCGACTATTATAGTAAAAATGAAATCAAGAATAATACAATACGCCGCGTTATTAGCATGATGAATAATTTCCATTTAACAGATGTGGGAGATATTTATGAGATGTATCTTGACAAAACAAGGCTTGGTTCACTTGATTTTGTTCAAAGAAAGCAATTTAATGCGCTAATGCAACAGTTTATTGTTTCAGTCGGAGCTAAACTAAAAAATCTGGGTATACCAACATACGAAAGCCCGATTTTACAATTATCTCAGAAAGACTTATATGAGATGGATACAGGGTTAGGGCATCATGTCGGGTATGAAGATTTGCAGTTGTATTTTTAGCATCTTTAAAAAGCAATCTTGTTTTTATGAAATTGTGAGGAAATAGCTAAGGGAGGTAAAAATATATGGCATTAAAAGAATTTCAAATCACTGTGAACATGCCTGAAGATTTTTTACCCTTATTAAAAGAATTGGCCCAAGGAAAAACCCCTGAAGATAATGTGATAATATCACTGGCGATAGGCTTATTCTTATCCAAAATCGTGTCTCTTGGTAAAGCCAGCGAAATGGCTGGACTCTCTTTAAACGATTTTATCTTTCTCCTAAAAAGCAACGATATACCCTGGAAAGAGTATAGTAAGGAAGACTTACAGTATGATTTACAGGCCATTAACGAGGTAGAATTAATTAAGACTTAAGAAACTAAATCAAGGGAAGCATCATGGAAAAACGCAAATTCACGGTGATTATTGAAAAAGATGAAGACGGTTTATACGTAGCCAGTGTACCGGCGTTACCAGGATGCCATACTCAGGCGAGGGATTTGGATGAATTGGATGAGCGGATAAAAGAGGCTATCGTTCTCTGCCTGGAGGTTAATGAATCAGAAAGCGAGTATAAAACCAGTTTTGTCGGCATTCATGAGGTTGAGGTCGCTATATGAGTAAACTGCCTGTAATATCCGCTAATGAACTGAAAAATATTATTGCATCTGGGTTTCCGGCTTAAGCGGCAGGTGGGAAGCCACGCTTTTTTTCAGCACAGTGATGGACGGGCTACGACTGTACCTTTTCACCACGGGGAAGATATTGGACGTGGCTTGCTTCGCAAGATATTACGTAATATCCAGGTTGAACCGGACGAATACCTTAGATTAAGAAGGACAGTCTTGTAAAAGCAACGAGGGGATGGGAGTTTTGGATTTTACAGTTACTGGGACCCTGATCTGGTACTACTACATATGTAAAAGAGAAGTATGGCTTATGGCTCATCAATTGATAGCGGACCAGGATAATGAGAACTTACGCATCGGTAAAATAATTGGTGAAAGTACCTACCCCCGCGATAAGAAGGAAATCGACTTGGGTAATGCCAAGGTTGACCTGATTCGAACCGAAAATGGCGATCTGGTAGTTGGCGAGGTAAAAAAGAGTTCCCGGTTTGTGAATAGTGCATCGAAACAGCTGCTGTTTTATTTGCTACAATTAAAAGAAATAGGTATTAAAGCCCGAGGGGAGCTTCTTATTCCGGAAGAGAAAAGGAAAATCGAAGTGATTCTCAATGAAATAAGTGAAGCGGAAATTCGGTCAGCGATACAGGATATAGAGCTGATTGTAAGCCGGGAATTGGCACCTGAACCGGTGAAAAACAAGTACTGCAGAAATTGCGCTTATAGTGAGTTCTGCTGGGCTTAGCCCGATGATATGTTAGGAGGAAGTATATGCAGTCCATTACTATAACCATTAATGTTCCGGAGGAAATATTGTCCAATATGGGTAAGGACAAACACGAATTTGAGTCTGAAACTAGGGTGTGGCTAGCCACCCATTTATTTGTAGAAAAAATTTTGTCGCTAGGAAAAGCTGCTGAGTTGGCAGGAATAGGAAGGCTGGAATTCCTGGAATATCTGCAGACTCAAAAAGTAGATGTATATCGCTATGATGACGAGGAGTTGGCCGAGGAACTGGAGAACATTAAGAAAGTGTTAAAGGGGTAGGCTATGATAGCTGTTATTAATTCAAGCCCGCTGATTAGTCTGGCCGTAATTAATCAACTGAGTCTGCTTAAGGGAATATTTACCGTTGTACATGTGCCTGCCCATGTTTACCAGGAAGTATTGGCCTACGAGGCCCAAAAGCCCGGAGCCTATCGGATTCAATTGGCACGGTTGAAGGTAACTTCAGTTGCAGATGAAATGACAGCAAAAGTCCTATCTTATCAACTTGATCGAGGAGAAGCTGAAGTAATAGCTCTGGGATGCAAGATAATGCCTGATTTTGTGATCATTGATGAATTAAAGGGGCGTAGAATTGGCAAATACTTGGGACTTAATGTGACAGGAACCATTGGATTGTTGCTGATGGCAAAGGAATTACAGTTGATTAATAAAATACGCCCTTTCTTAGATGATTTAATAGAGAAGGGTATCTGGATATCGGATAAATTGTATTCTCAAGCATTAACACTTGCTCGGGAAAAAGATTGAAGAAGGCGTTAGCAAAGGTGGTAGGACATGAAGAAAACCATATACGTGTTCAATGATGGTGAATTCAAAAGAAAAGATAATACACTATTTTTTGAGACGGAGGAAGGCAAGAAATATTTACCGGTCGAAGATATCAAAGAAATCGTTGTTTTCGGCGAAGTATCATTAAATAAGCGATTTTTAGAATTTGTTACCCAAAAGGAAATCATCATTCACTTTCTTAACAGCTATGGTTACTACATAGGGTCATTTTATCCGCGTGAGCATCTTAATTCTGGTTATATGATTTTGAAGCAGGCTGAGCATTATATCGATGAAAACAAACGATTGCGTATAGCCCGCCTATTTGTTCGCGGGGCTGCAGCAAATATTATAAATGTATTGCGCTATTATGAGAACCGGGGAAAGTCCCTGGAAGTTGAGCTTCAGCACATCAATGGATTGATTGATAAGATTGACATGTGCCAGAATGTTGACCAATTGATGGCTATTGAAGGGAACATACGAGAGTCGTATTATTCTGCTTTTAATACCATAATTGATAAACCAGATTTTATTTTTCGCGGGCGTAACCGTCGGCCCCCCCAGGACAGAATTAATGCTTTAATTAGCTTTGGCAATACACTGGCCTATACCGCGGTGTTAAGTGAAATCTACAAGACGCATCTAGACCCCCGGATTGGCTATTTACATACTACCAATTTTCGGCGCTTTTCATTGAATCTTGATGTTTCGGAAATATTTAAACCCATTCTAGTGGACAGGCTGATATTTTCTCTTTTGGGACACAACATGCTGCGTAGCACTCACTTTGAAAGCAAGGCCAATGGGATATTGATGAACGATAAGGGAAGAAAAGTATTTGTAGAAGAGTGGGAAAACAAGTTGAGAACGACGATTAAACACCGGGAATTGGGGCGAGAGGTTTCATACCGCAGGCTTATTCGCATGGAATTGTATAAATTAGAAAAACATTTAATGTCAGAAAAGGACTTTGAGCCGTTTGTGTCTCGCTGGTAGGGAGGGACTGCTTTGTTTGTAATATTGGTTTATGATGTGGGCCAAAAAAGGGTTGGCAAAGTATTGAAGACCTCCCGTAAATATCTTTACTGGGTGCAAAACTCGGTGTTAGAGGGGGAGATAAATGAAAGCAGTTTTAAGAAATTGAAAATTGAACTAACAAGGATAATAGATGAGGAGTATGATTCGGTGATGTTCTATACATTTCGAACCACAAAATACTCGGAAAGGGAAATTATCGGGGTTAAGAAGGGTGGAGAAGAAAACTTCTTATAGTCGGCCCATTTTTGTCGTCGACCAGCAGTAGCGTGAAAAAACCAGCTTTGCGACGACAGTTAAAAATCCAATTAATACCGAAGTTGATAAAGTATAATTACATTAAATATAATATAAGTTACCAGGATAGCAGATGAAAAGCTATCCCTAAAAAATGGATTTTTGACGGGTTTTTAGCTTACCTCCGAGGAATTGAAACCCGCGCCCATGGGTGTTACAATAACAGCCTCAGATGTTTTTAGCTTACCTCCGAGGAATTGAAACTCAGTACAATGGTACTCTGCATAGCAGCCGTGGCGGCCGTTTTTAGCTTACCTCCGAGGAATTGAAACTGTCTGACAGCGACTTCTCTCAATACTGCCAATTGCGTTTTTAGCTTACCTCCGAGGAATTGAAACTGTCGTTTGGTCATCAATGTTGCAAAAGACGATTCAGTTTTTAGCTTACCTCCGAGGAATTGAAACGCTGAGTAACGGCGCATAAGAGTAAGTGAAACCTGAAGTTTTTAGCTTACCTCCGAGGAATTGAAACGCCGTAAGGCTTTCATAACTGACAGGGACAACGGAGTTTTTAGCTTACCTCCGAGGAATTGAAACTTTTCCTGGCCAGCCGGTAATCCTTACCCTCGATTGTTTTTAGCTTACCTCCGAGGAATTGAAACCCCTCGATTTCTAAATATATTTTTGAACCTGTTAGCCGTTTTTAGCTTACCTCCGAGGAATTGAAACATAGAGAGGATATCTGATTTTTTAGAGTTTTATGAGGTTTTTAGCTTACCTCCGAGGAATTGAAACTTCCATTTATGCAATGTGCAGAAACAGCCCTTCCAGTTTTTAGCTTACCTCCGAGGAATTGAAACTAAAAGTTTTAATACTATTTTCAATCAGGCTTTCGCCGTTTTTAGCTTACCTCCGAGGAATTGAAACACATCAACCGACATCAAGGTGGAGGCTATCGGTTCGGGTTTTTAGCTTACCTCCGAGGAATTGAAACCAGGTAAATAACTGTAATAATTGATTTTGGGCTTTGTTTTTAGCTTACCTCCGAGGAATTGAAACACGGATACAATCTCCCGTAATATGTTTAACTCTCCAAGTTTTTAGCTTACCTCCGAGGAATTGAAACAGAAATCGCGGGCCGCATTCTTGATCTTGCTGAAGTTTTTAGCTTACCTCCGAGGAATTGAAACTAGTATGTGTTATACCCCCCGCTAGTATGCGCGAGTTTTTAGCTTTCTTTCCAAGTGAACTTCCAGCGAAATAATTAGTTGAAAGATATGACACAATAACCTATTATTACTATAAAATTGGCAATAAAATATTAACAACAGAATTTCCCAAGGTGGAAAAACGAAAGGAAGATAGTATGATTTGGAAGGATAGATATAATCTGGGCGTTCCTCTTATTGACGAACAGCACCAGGAGCTTTTCAGAAGGGTCTCTGATTTTGTAGAAAACCTGCGATCGTCCATCGTGTGGGAGCAGCGAGTGGAGAAGGTAACCGAAACCCTGAATTTTATGAAGGACTATGTTATCACGCACTTTCATGATGAAGAGGAATATCAAAGGCAAATCGGATATCCTGAATCTGCTGCACACAAGAAAATTCATAACGATATGGTGAAATATGTGGCTGAGGTAGCGCGCCAATATGAGCGAGAGGGCTATGACGAGCGGCTTATGCAGCAATTTGCCGGTAAGCTTTTAGCGTGGCTGATTAATCATGTAGCTTCAGAAGACCAGAAAATAGCGGATTTCGCAAGAAAGGGAGTGGTTGACAATGGTTAACGTGCTGTATGCCCCTTTCTTTAATGCGACACGGGATGTATTCAAATTGATGCTCGATTTGAATAACATCTCAGATAAGCCCCTATCCAATAAAGATGTGCCTACCCTGAACGGTAGAATAGATATTGCAATAGGTATAATAGGTGATTTACAGGGCAAGGTTATCTATTATTTTCCCAAGGAAACCTCACTTGAAATGGTTAAGATCATGAGCGGTATGGAATTCTCAGAAATTGACGATTTTGTAACTTCTGCATTGGGCGAGATAGCCAATATAATAAGCGGAAATGTCATGTCAACCCTCTCAGTTCAGAAAATCAGCTGCGATATCCTGCCCCCTCATATTTTAGACAAAACGGAAGACAAGGCCGATAGTGATTATAAATTCTATTCGGGTATGCAGATATGCACGGATATAGGAAATATCGATCTTGACATCATGCTAAATACTGCACCGGTTAAGGAATATCGTTAATGGAAAAACGCCCTTTTTCAGTAATTATCGAAAAGGATGAAAATGACTTGTATGTGGCTAGTGTACCTGATTTGCCCGGATGCCATACTCAAGCTAAAGATTTGGATGAATTAGATGAGCGTATAAAAGAGGCTATAATACTATATTTAAAGGTCGATGAGTGTGAAGAGTACCCACTAACGCCTTTTTAAACCATAATAGAAAAACCGCTAAGCTCATAAAAAGGCTCAGCGGTTTTTTCTTTGCAACATGTTGATATGTGCCTTTAATACATGGAAGACTAGAAGAACCTTTTACGGGCGAAAACAAAAGCCAAAAGGCTTGATAAAGTAATCGATATCAATATCGTTAGTATAAAAGCGAATGGATAAGTTTGCAGCGGCAAGGCCACATTCATGCCGAAAAAGCTGGCTACCATAGTGGGTATGGATAGTATTATGGTAAACGAGGTCAAGAATTTCATAACCACGTTAAGGTTATTGGAAATTACCGAGGCAAAGGCATCCATCATCCCACTGAGAATGCTGCTGTAAATATGAGACATCTCTATGGCCTGCCTGTTTTCTATTATGACCTCTTCAATAAGTTCCTTGTCTTCGTCATACAGCTTAATATAATTGCCTCTGACGATCTTCTCCATTATCATTTCATTGGACCTGAGTGACGTTGTAAAATAGACCAAACTCTTTTCAAGACTTAACAAGGAGTATAATTCTTCATTTTTCATGGATTTGTGCAAAATTCTTTCCAGTTCATTGGTCTTTTTATTTATCTGTTTTAAATAACGCAAATAGTATTCAGAAACACGATACAGGATCTGCATGGAAAAGCGGGTTTTCATATGCGTCAAAAAGCCCTTGATCTTCTTTTGCACAAATTCATCAATTATGGAATTGGGCCGCAAGCAAACGGTGAGAATATAATCGTCTAAGACGATAATACCTAATGGAATCGTGTAATAGAGAGCTGATTCTAATTCATCCGGATCAAATACAGGGATATCCACAATAATCAATATATTAGAGTCTTCCTTTTCAATACGGGGTTTTTCTTCTTCATCCAAAGCGTCAGTAATATATTCGACATCGACATTGAACGTTTTTACAACCCATTCAATCTCTGCTTGAGTGGGTGCCGTAAGAGCTACCCAGCAGCCTTTTTTGATTTCATCCAATTTTTGCAGGCTTCCATTTTCAGCGCTGCAGTAAATGTTCATCATTAATATCACCCCCAACATCAAGTATTTAAGCCAACTTATTGAACCGGCACATGATAACGGATCAATTCCCGCAGTGCTAAACAATAAAATAGTAGTATTTATGCAGAATACCAAGCATTTGATATCAATCTACTAATGCAGCAAGCAATGAGGGAAAGGTGCAGCCGTTATGGCGTTACCTGGATATTCCCCAAGAATGGGAGAGGTTCATAGGTTCCCCGGGTGGATAAATGAAACCCTCCGCTGAAAAGTATTCCCCTTTTTCGGATAAAGGCCATGATCGGTAATCGGGTATAGGTTCCATATAACCACCACCTTTAAGTTGGAATTAAACAACTGAACGTAGCTGTAATACTAATAAAAATAAAAAAACTCCGGAAGGCATAAACATCATGCTCCTGAGTTTGACGCCTTCCCCTCTCGTCTGAGCTTTGACTTTGTGAGCCTGGAGAATCATTCTCAGCAACATTAGGTAAAACCTTAAACCGATAATACCTGTTAACCCATTGGGGTCTCTCGACCTTTCTGGGTAGTTGCATGCGGACACACAGTAATCTCGCCTAACGAGGAAGCAGTATTGAGTTCAATTTGATTGTAGGCCGGAATTTCGCTATTTGTCAAGGCCATATTTAAGCGGATGGACAAAATAACAATTTTCTTGGCACCAATAAAGCCGGACATTCGGCCGGTGTAATACCGCTATCCAAGCAGGAGGCTGATGCTACCCTATTGGCAATATATTTCTGGAAATCCGCCTAATATTATCATTGTGGTAATGACTAAAAAAATTTTAGTAAACTGTGTGCTCAGGTTATTAATAATAAATGCTAGTATTAGATAATAGGTTACACTAGGATGAATATGGAATACCGGTTTGGTATTATTAATAAAGGAATAATGATTAGGCAAAATAGAAGAAACAATAAAGGACTAAGTTATTTTCTCCCATATGGTACTAATTGGAGAGAACCTCAGAACTATTGTACCGCCGGATAAAAAGATATACTATTTACTAAATGAGCATCTATCTGCCCCTGCGTATATTTATGCAAGGGGAAAGATGCGGCTTTGTTTGGCATTAAGGAGGAGTTAACATAAAAGCTTTCAAAAAGGTATTAATTGCCAACCGAGGGGAAATTGCCATACGCATTATCCGGGCCTGCCACGAATTAGGCATTAGAACGGTTTCGGTATATTCCAAAGAGGATAAGCTGGCATTGTTCAGGACCAAATCGGATGAATCGTATTTGATCGGCAATAACAAAGGACCCATAGAAGCCTATCTGGGTATTGAGGAGATAATCAGCCTGGCTCTTAAGAAAGGTGTCGATGCCATTCATCCCGGTTATGGCTTTTTGGCGGAAAACCCCGAATTTGCCAAGAAGTGCATAGAATCAGGGATCGAGTTTATCGGTCCGACCCCCGAGATGATGGATAAATTGGGCGATAAGATTAAATCGAAGCTGGTAGCCCAAAGCATAAGCGTGCCTACTATTCCGGGTGTTGAAAAGCCTATTAAGTCGGACAAGGAAGCCCTTCGGTTTGCGAGCAAATGCGGTTACCCGATTATGCTGAAAGCCTCTGCGGGCGGCGGTGGCCGGGGGATGAGAATTGTCAGGTGCGAAGCGGAATTGCTGAAAGAGTTTCATAGCGCGAAAAATGAAGCCCATAAGGCTTTTGGATTTGATGATATCTTTGTTGAGAAGTATCTCGAGAATCCCAAGCATATAGAAGTTCAGATCCTGGGCGATAATTATGGTAATGTGGTGCATCTGTTCGAAAGGGATTGCTCCATACAAAGACGGCATCAGAAGGTAATTGAGTTTACACCGGCTCTGGGAATCCTGGAAAGTCAAAGACAGGTCATCTGTTCGGACGCGGTGAGAATTGCCCGGTCAGTAAACTATAGAAGTGCGGGTACGGTTGAGTTTTTGTTGGATAGACAAGGCCAGCACTATTTCATTGAAATGAATCCCCGGATTCAGGTGGAGCACACTGTAACCGAAATGGTTACCGGTATTGACATTGTTCAAAGCCAGATTCTCATAGCGCAGGGTTATGAGTTGGATTCGCAGGAAGTGGGCATTCCGAATCAGGCTGCTATCGACATGAGAGGCTATGCCATTCAGTGCCGGGTTACAACCGAGGACCCCACCAACAGTTTTGCTCCCGACACAGGGAAGATAGATACTTATAGAACCGGCTCGGGTTACGGTATAAGGCTGGACGGGGGGAATGGCTACACCGGTTCCATTATCAGCCCTTACTATGACAGCCTGCTGGTAAAAATAATCGCTCATTCCCGCACCTTTGAGGACACTATTAATAAGGTTAAGCGTTCTATCCGCGAGACTTTGATTGGCGGGGTGAAGACCAATGAAGCATTTTTGCTCAATGTTCTATCCCACCCTCATTTTTTGAAGGGTGAATGTGATACCGGATTTCTTGATGCCACTCCGGAGCTTTTTGATATAAATCCCAAGGAAGATCAGGAAGCCATTTTGCTGAAATTCATCGGGGAAAAAGTGGTTAATGAAAGTATAGGTATTAAGAAGGATTACGACGTACCCCGGGTACCTAGATTTAACGGTGATGAAGTACTACATGGCAGCAAGCGGATTTTGGATGAGAATGGTCCTGAAGGGGTGGTTGAATGGATAAAATCTCAGAAGCGGCTTTTGCTGGCTGATACCAGCATGCGGGACGCGCACCAGTCATTGATGGCCACGCGGGTTAGAACAGTGGATATGTTGAGGATTGCCGAAGCCACCGCCCATTACGGCCAGGATCTGTTCTCGCTGGAAATGTGGGGCGGAGCTACTTTTGACGTGGCCTACCGTTTCTTGAAAGAATCCCCCTGGGATAGGCTGTGCGAACTGCGCCAGAAGATTCCGAATATTATGTTCCAGATGCTGCTGCGGGGAGCAAATGCGGTCGGATATACCAATTATCCCGATAACCTGGTGCGGGAATTTATCAGGGAGTCAGCCCAATCCGGTATTGATGTCTTCCGCATCTTCGATTCGTTGAATTGGCTGCAAGGCATGGAAGTCGCCATCGATGAAACCCTGAAAAGCGGTAAAATAGCTGAAGCATGCATCTGCTACACGGGTGACATTCTGGATCAGCAAAGAGACAAGTTTTCTTTAAAATACTACATCAAGACCGCCAAAGAGATTGAAAAGCGGGGTGCTCATATTCTAGGCATTAAGGACATGGCGGGACTTTTGAAGCCGTATGCAGCGGAGAAGTTGATCAAGGAATTGAAAAATGAGATAGGCATACCCATTCATCTGCACACCCATGATACCAGCGGCAACGGTGTGGCGACATTACTGCTGGCAGCTGAGTCGGGGGTAGACATTGTTGATACCGCCTTTAACAGTATGTCAGGGCTTACCAGTCAACCGGCTCTGAATTCAGTGGTTGCCGCCCTGGAAAATACGGATCGGGCCACGGGAATAGACCTGGATAAGATTCAGGAGATATCCGATTATTGGGACGATATCAGGCCTATATACAGCCAGTTTGAGTCCGGGCTTAAATCCGGCACGGCTGAGGTCTACAAATATGAAATTCCCGGCGGCCAGTATTCCAATCTTAAACCGCAGGTGGAAAGCTTCGGGTTGGGACATAAGTTTAAAGAAGTCAAGGAAATGTATAAAAGCGTTAATGAGATGCTGGGAGACATAGTGAAGGTCACTCCTTCATCCAAGATGGTGGGCGACATGGCCATTTTTATGGTCAAAAACGATTTGCACCCGGATAATATATTAGTGAAGGGTAAGGAACTGGCGTTTCCCGATTCGGTGGTAGCATATTTTGAAGGGTTGATGGGGCAACCCGTGGGCGGTTTTCCGAAAAAACTGCAGAAGCTGGTTCTGAAGGACAAGAAGCCCATTACCTGCCGCCCCGGGGAACTGCTGGAACCGCTTGATTTTGAGGCGATTAAAATGCTTCTGGCAGAGAAATATGGAATTCAGCCCGGCTTTAAGGATGCTTTGAGTTATGCTCTGTATCCGCGGGTATTTGAAGAATATTTGGAATTTAAAAAAGAATACGGTGATTTGAGCAGGATGAACAGTCCGGTATTCTTCGACGGCCTGAGCGAAGGCGAGGTCTCAGAGATTGAAGTGGATGAGGGCAAGGTATTTATAGTCAAGCTGGTGGAAATCGGTAAGATTGATAAAGAGGGCTTCAGGAAAGTTGATTTTGAAGTGAACGGCAGTCAAAGGGAAATCACCATACTGGACAAATGTTATCAAAAGGGTGAGGCCGTATTATTAACGGTTTATGCCGACCCGAAGAATAAGAATGAAATTGGAGCCAGTATTCCCGGCACGGTCAGCAAGATAATGGTCAAGGAGGGCGAGACCGTGAAGGCCGGACAGAGTCTGCTGGTTATTGAAGCCATGAAGATGGAAACCCAGCTCGCCAGTCCATTGAATGGTACAGTCCTGGGCCTTACGGTTCAAGAAGGACAGCAGGTGAAGAGTGGAGAGTTATTGATGACTATAGAATAGATAACTGAAGATTAACATTTACCGCTGCCCGAAAAGTTTAGGACAGCGGTTTTTTTATGATTAAATGTTACAGTTATGGAAATGATATGGTATAAGCAGTATTAATCTTATGATATGCTATGTATAAGCACTACTTTTTAGCGAAGGGGGATTACTATGAGATTCATGGCCAAAATGATCAACCTGGGTCTGGGAGCTATCAGTCTTACCAAGGAAAGGGCCGAGCACTACATTGATGAAATGGTGGAAAAAGGGGAACTGAGCCGGGAAGACGCCAAACAGACAGTGGAAGAGGTTATGAAGAAGGGTGAGGAACAGCGCAGTGAGGTTCGCAAGCTGATTCAGGAAGAAATCGATGACTGGAAGAGTAAATTTGGCATAGTGACCAGAGCTGAATTTGATAAGCTGGCAGAGCGTATTAAGGACCTCGAAAGCAAGCTGCCGCAGTAATAATAAGTTGACATTGTATGGGGGCGGACCTTCTGCAAGTACCCTGTTAACCCTAATTGTATATTTTATTCATCGAGTAAAATTCTTGTATGACAAGGCGAAGGATTGAGCAATACTGGACGTATTGCGATTGACGACAACACAGTCATACATTAATTTGACCGATGAGAAGGTATAGAATTAGGGCTAACAGGGTACCAGACAGTAAGGTTACGTCCCCGTTTTTAACGGAGGACGAGTTTTTTGCATATAAGGGATGGCCTTGCCCAGCTTAACCATATACCCAGATATCGTGAAGTTGCCAATGTCTTAATAAAACATGGCTTTGGCTTTCTTTTCGACCGTTTTAGCATGAGAAGGATTATGGGAAAGCTGAAAGAGGGCGACTGGCAAAACAACCCCGAGGTATTCAGCAGTCCCCAACGACTGCGCTATGCTCTGGAAGAACTGGGACCTACCTATGTAAAACTGGGGCAGTTGTTAAGTATTCGTCCGGATCTTCTGGGTCCTGAATATATTTATGAGTTGGAGAAATTACAGAATGAGGTGCCGCCTTTTCCATATGAAAAAGTACTCGAGGTATGCAGGTTGAGCGGTCTCGACATCGAGCATCAGTTTCGGAGCTTTGAACCAGAACCTATGGCGGCTGCATCCATTGCTCAGGTTCATAGAGCGGTGCTGAAGAGTGGGGAAGAGGTAGTAGTAAAAGTACAACGTCCGGGCATTGAAAAGATTATCGATACCGATCTGTTGATACTGGCTGATTTAGCCCGGCTTATAGAAAGACGCACCACCTGGGGAAAGCTATACAAACTGAGTGAGATAATGGAGGAATTGGGTACCGCCATTCGCAACGAACTTAATTTTGAGCTGGAAGGCCGCAATGCTGATTTGTTTCACAGAACCTATCTGCACGACCGGCAGGTTAAAATACCCCGGGTATTTTGGGATTACTCGTCCCGACGGGTATTGACCCTGGAATACCTGGACGGAATTAAAATATCTGATTTAGGGCAGTTAAAAAAGGCTAATTACAGCACCGCGAAGATCGCCGAAAATCTGTTGGCGGCCCTGTTCAGACAGATATATGAAGAAGGCTTTTTCCACGCTGATCCTCATCCCGGCAACATTGCCATAGGTTCCAGCCAACAGATTATCTTCTATGATTTCGGACAGGTAGGGGTGATGGACGGGGTTCTTAGAGAGCACTGCATTGATTTGTTGTTGGGTATGATAGGGCATGATGTAGATGGTGTAACCAGAGCCTTATTGTCCATCGGAGTCAGTTCCCAGCATGTTGACCGCCAGGATCTCAAGCGGGATGTGGCCCGATTGGACCAAAAGTATTACGGGTTGCCGCTGTCCCAGGTCAAGCTGGGTGTAGCTCTGGCTGAACTACTGGAATTAAGCACCCGTTACCAGGTGCGTATACCGGCCGAGCTATCCCTGCTGGTAAAAATGTTGATGACCATCGAGAGTATTGTCGCTCAATTGGATCCTTCAATAAGTTTAGTTGATATAGCGGAGCCTTATGGACGGCGGATAATGCAGAAGCGCTATGCGCCGCAGAATCTTGTTGCGGGCCTGCAGAGAACTGCACTGGATTATACCAGGATAGTAAAAACATTACCACGCGATCTGGAAAACATAGTCAGTCTGATTAGCGAGGGAGAATTCAAGATAAAAATGGAAAACGTCAATTTAAATAAGGTAACCGCCAAATTTGACATTATGTCGAATCGATTATCCCTGGCCATCATTGTCGCCGCCATTATAATCGGAACATCATTGATTGCGCAGAAAGACAGCAGCGCCTTCATAACCGGAATTCCCATAGTGCAATTGGGTTTTTTGATTGCTATGGTACTGGGGTTGTTCTTAGCCTACTCCATAATCAAAAGCGGCAAATACTGACCAGACCGTCAAAAAAGGCGAATCACAACTCCTTGCCATCCATGGCATCGCGACACTAGTCCTTCCATGGACGTCGCAATCAACGTACTTTATACGGGGACATTCCTTACCCGTAGGGAAGGTGTGTCCCCACACCTTAGCCCGCCTCAATCACCCTGCGGGTACTCCTTATGTTCACTACGTTCACATTATAAGGTTGCACGGGCTTTTCGAGCGCCTTGATCTTCACCTTCATTAATTGGTGAGCAAAGCGAACATCAGTGTGCTCTTGAGTGCTTTTTTGCTCGCCCTGGTTATAATTGATCTATCCTCTAAATATAGATGGATAAGCGATATTTAGGGGGGGTATTATGGCATTATTTAGATATTATAAATGTATTTTGATCACTTTAATTCTAATAGGTGTTTTGGGGGTGGAAATCATCCCTGCGGCTGCTGCAGTTGAACGCAAGCCTATCAATCATGTGTTTTTAATAAGTGTGGGAGGACTTAATCGCGAAGGTTTTGCGAGTAATCCCACGCCTAATATGAAGTATCTTATGCTGGAAGGAGCCGCCAGTGACAAGATTCTGGCTATCCGTGCCGATACCATGGAAGCTGCTGAGGCCTCGCTTCTAACCGGAGCCATGCCTGAGACCCATAAGCATCTGACCGCCAACGACAAGGTGGAGGTCGAATCCATCTTTGATTTGTTCAAAAAAAACGGTAAATCCGTGCTGACGGTTGACGGCACCGGAGGCAAGTTATACTCCTTCGCCTATGGGGATAAGGAGTATTTAAAAATGGAGGCTCATTCTTCCAGCAAGGTAATAATGGAGGAAGGCTTCAAAAGATTTAGCCAAAACAAACCTTTCTTTTCCTATCTGTATATTGACGAATGCAGCGATGCTTTGCTTAGACAGGATCAGGATGCCTATTATCATGCGATAAGAAATTTTGACACCCAGTTGGGGGTATTTCTGAAGAAAATCAAGGACAGCGGCTTGCTGGACACATCTCTGATCATAGTAACTTCAGCCCGCAGCAGTTCCTCCAGCAATCTTGTTCCGCTGATTATCAGCGGGCCGGGTTGCAGCGTCAACGCAGGAATTAATGGGGGAATGATCATTGACATCGCTGCCACCATCTGCCGTTTAACCGGCCTGGAAAACACGGCCGCTTCCAGGGGACTGCCTTTGTATGGGGCCTTGACAGTGAACGAGGAGGAAAGGCAGAACTTCTATGCCGCCTGGATTAGAGATTTGCAAAAGGATAGACAGGCCAACTGGAATGGACTCTACCGTTTGGAGGATGAATTAGGAAGAACGGTTCGGCAAATGGCTTCAATCAAAGAGGAGAAGCAGAGCGTTTTCGACTTCGCCGGGGAGAGGGAGCAGCTGATAATCGGTTTAAAAAGCAAGTTGACAGTAGAAAGAGCCATAGTTGCTGTGATACTGCTACTAATGACGGGTGGTTATTTATTGGAATATGTCATCTTGAAGAGGAAATTCCTGCTGTTTAAATAATTAATCAATGAATATGGGACCGGTAGATTGATATTAAACTACCGGTTCTTTGGTTTGTAAGAAAATAATAGTGAAAATAAATGCCGGTCATGCAGGAAAAATGCCCCAGAACGAGAATTGTTAGAATTAAGTAAATATTATGGATATTTTAGGCGTATATGTTGCTCGGAAATAATTTTTAATGGCTAATTCAATATATTGGGGAGGGGTAGGTTATGGCAGACAACAATGAAAAATATAGGCTGGTTACCAGAAGCGACTTCGATGGATTGGTATGTGCGATGATACTTAAGGAGATTGATATTATTGATTCCATCAAGTTCGTTCATCCCAAGGATATGCAGGATGGCAAAATTGATACCACCGCCCGGGACATAACTACTAACCTCCCGTATGCTGAAGGTGTTCACCTGGCATTTGATCATCATGCCAGCGAAATCACCCGTTTGCATGGCACTCACGAGAATCACATAATTGACCCTCATGCTCCCTCTGCCGCGCGAGTGGTTTATAATTATTATGGCGGCAAGGAGTCCCTGCCCCGTATCTCGCCGGAAATTATGAGTGCAGTAGACAAAGCTGATTCGGCTCACTTTTCGCTTGATGATATTGTTAATCCTCAGGGATGGGATCTGCTTTCTTTTTTAATGGATGCGCGCACCGGATTGGGCCGTTTTAAAAACTTCGGGGTTTCCAACTATAATCTGATGATGGATCTAATTGCCAAATGCATAGAGCATCCTATTGAGGAGATCTTGCAACTGCCGGATGTGAAAGAGCGGGTTGAACTATATAATGAGCACCGGGAATTGTTTAAGGAACAAATAAGAAAATGCTCAACCGTATACAGGAATTTGGTAGTGCTGGATCTTCGCAATGAAGAGACGATTTATTGCGGCAATCGCTTTATGATTTATGTCATATTTCCTCAGTGCAACGTTTCCATTCATGCGCTGTGGGGGCTTAACCGGCAAAATACGGTTTTCACTGTAGGAAAATCAATAATCAACAATACTTCCAAAACCAATATCGGGGAGATAATGCTCGGGTATGGCGGGGGAGGACACCCCAATGCAGGAACCTGTCAGATTGACACTGATAAAGCTGATCAAGTTTTGCAGGAAATCATTGCTAAGATTAACGCTGACGGATAAACAATTATGAACTGTCCATGAATTTATTACCGCTTGACGGAATATGCATATGGTGATAACATGATCGGGAATGAAATACAGTCAAAGCTGTGATCAGGAGAGTAGTCTATGATCTGTTGCCCAGAGAGCCGGGATTGCTGAGAACCGGTAGCAGGTTTGTGATGAAGGCCACCTGGGAGTGCTGGTTTAAATACTTTAGTACCAAGCCAGCCGGTAGCCGCCGTTATGGTATGAGCTGGGCTGTTGCAGCCAAATAGGGTGGTACCGCGGGAAATAACTCTCGTCCCTTTTAGGGATGAGGGTTTTTTTTATACTATCAGAAAGTATAACATTTTAAAAATGATGATAGTATAAGTGCAACCGCGGTTCCACCGTCGCCAGAGGCTCGGCGCAAGCCGGGTTTTCTTTATATTTTTGGGGGAGATAAAAAGGAGGCGAACCGGGAAAATGGATTTACGCAAAAGGGTTCTGGAGTTGATGGAGCATGATGCGAGGCTTAGTGCCAAGACTCTTGCTACCATGCTGGAGGAAGATGAAGAGGTTATTCAAAAGCTGATCAGTAAAATGGAAAAAGAAAAGATAATTCTCGGCTACAATACGGTGATTAACTGGGAAAATGCCGGTTGTGAAGGGGTAACCGCCATGATTGACGTAAAGGTAACTCCGGTGCGGGATCTGGGTTTCAACAGCATAGCCGAGAGGGTCTATCGTTTTCCTGAGGTTCGTTGTGTGTATCTTATGAGCGGAACATATGACCTGTCAGTGGTAGTTGAAGGGAAGACCATGAAAGACGTGGCCCGCTTCGTATCACATAAGCTGTCAACCCTCGAGCATGTTCAGAGCACGGTCACTCATTTTGTGCTGAAACGCTATAAGCAGGATCACTTTATATTTGAAGAGCCGGAAGAAGATAAAAGGCTGGTGGTAAGCCCATGAGCGTAATGGATAAGTACCTCTCCGAGGTCGTTAAATCAATTCCTCCGTCAGGAATAAGAAAGTTTTTTGATCTGGTAAGCCAGACCGAAGGGGTTATTTCTCTGGGGGTTGGAGAGCCGGATTTCGTCACTCCCTGGCATATTCGCGAAGCCTGTCTGTATTCCCTGGAAAAAGGATATACCATGTACACTTCGAATTCAGGTTTGCCGGAATTGAGGGAGGAAATAGCCAGATACCAGCAGCGTACTAATGGACTGGATTATGATCCGGATAAACAAATATTAATTACCGTAGGGGTAAGCGAGGCCATCGATATTGCCCTGCGGGCACTTATAGAACCGGGGGATGAGGTTTTGGTGCCGGAACCCTGCTTTGTATCATATGCGCCCGGTGCGGTGCTGGCTTACGGCAAGGCGGTGCCGGTGGAGACCTTTGCTGATGATCAATATCGCTTAAGACTCGATTCTCTGGCCGAGAAGATAAGTCCGCGCAGCAAGGTGCTGTTCCTGGCTTATCCGAATAATCCCACCGGCGGTATTATGGACCGCGAAGATCTAATGGCTCTGGTGGACATAATTATAAAAAATGATTTGATCGTCATAAGCGATGAAATATACTCGGAATTGACATACGAAGGGGAACACGTTTCCATAGCTTCACTGCCGGGCATGAAAGAACGCACTTTGGTAATGAACGGTTTTTCCAAAGCATTTGCCATGACCGGATGGAGAATCGGATATGTATGTGGTCATTCAGATATTATTGGGGCGCTGACTAAAATACATCAGTACACGATAATGTGTGCTCCCATAATGGCTCAGAAAGCGGCCATTGAAGCTTTGCGGCACGGCGAAGAACAGATGCGCAAGATGATCGATGACTATAACTATCGTCGCAAACTGATCGTGAACAGCTTAAGACAGATTGGCATGGACTGTTTTGAACCCCGCGGAGCTTTTTATTGTTTCCCTTCGGTTAGCAAGACCGGTCTGAGCAGCGAGGAATTTTGCGAAAGACTGTTGATGGAGGAACAAGTAGCCGCCGTACCCGGAAATGCTTTTGGCAGCAGTGGTGAGGGATACATTCGATGCTGCTATGCGGCCAGTGTAAGCAATATTGAAGAGGCCGTCGAACGAATGGGGCGGTTGATAGAGCGACACAATAATGCATAGCTTACTGCAAAATGCGTTTTAATTTTAGCTAAACAATCGAATAGGGCGGAAATAGGAATGATTATTACGATATTTTTTTAAAGGGTTTTGGAGTTGCGGATTGAACCTCTAAAGTATAACTATAAAGGAGGTTTGGTCATGTTCGGTGATATTACTGCCAGCGACATTGAACTTCTTAATGCTTTTGGCAACTTGGCATCCTCTGCCCAGAGAGAACTGAAGGATTATCTGAGGTATCAATTGTGCAAACAATATAAAAGAGAACTGATGGCCTCGATCTTTCATAATCAACTCCTGGGCAGTCTGTTGCAGAGCCTTTTACATATTGTGGAGCGGGATGAATTTCCCATTCCGCAGATTGAAGCCCGGATGAAGCAGGTAAGCGAGCTTTATTTTGGTATTTTCGAGAAGATCCATAGTAAGTACAGCGAATTGGTAGAGAGCCTGGACAGTGTCGAACTGGTAAAAGAATTTGGCAATAACAGCTTTCAGAATATTGAGCGCGCCTGCCGGATTGAAAATCGTATACTCATTCGTATGGAAATTATCGAATTTTACGAAGGATATTATAAACTAGCCCAAAAAAAAGATGCTAGAAAAATAGTTGCCGTATAAATCTTGCTGTATAATAGTAGCAACGTAAACGGAATATGGGGGCTAGCTAATGAAAATTAAATTTTTGGGTGCCGCAAAAACCGTCACCGGTTCATTTTATTTGCTTGATAATAATAGGGTGCGGTTTGCAGTTGATTGTGGTCTTTTCCAGGGTAATAAAGACCTTCGGGAAAAGAACTACGCCGATTTTCCCGTTGATCCCCACAGTATTGCCTTCCTGATTTTAACTCATGCTCATATCGACCATTCGGGCTTAATTCCCAAATTATGCAAAGCTGGTTTTAGCGGACCAATTTACTGCAGTCACGCTACCTATGAACTTTGCCAGGTTTTATTGCCCGATGCCGGTCATATCCAAGAATTTGAAGTTGAAAGAAAGAATCGCAAATTAAGCCGGGAAGGAAAAATTTTATTAGAGCCGATTTATACGGCCGAGGATGGGTCCGAGTGTCTGTCTCAATTCCGCCCGGTAAATTATGACGAAGTTGTTGGTTTGAGCTCCGGAGTAGAGATGAGGCTGCGGGATGCGGGCCACATTTTAGGCTCCAGTATTGTAGAACTATGGATAGAAGAAAACGGAAAAAAAGTCAAGATAGCCTTCAGCGGTGATCTGGGGCAGGGTAACCAGCCGATAATTAAAGATCCGACCGTTATTGAGAATGCGGATTATGTGGTAATGGAATCCACCTATGGGGATAGATACCACAAAGGAGTAGGCAACCGGGCCGAGCAACTCTATAAAATTATTGAGGATACCATGCGAAGGGGTGGCAATCTGGTAATACCTTCCTTCGCAGTAGAAAGAACTCAGGATTTACTGTACGATTTAAGCAAACTTCAGGCTCAAGGATTGTTGAAGCCTAACATAGATGTTTATATCGATAGTCCCCTGGCTATCGCGGCTACGGAAATATTTCTTCACAACACTTCCTATTATGATCAGGAAACTATGGAAATGGTCAACAGCGGACATCATCCCTTGAAACTTCCCAATCTTAAATATTCTCGAACTCAGCAGGAATCTATGGAGATTAATAAAATACAGAAAAACGCCATTATCATTTCCGCCAGCGGCATGTGTGACGCCGGAAGGATTAAATATCACCTCAAGTATAATTTATGGCGCCCCGAATGTACGGTTTTGTTCGTAGGTTATCAGGCCAATGGTACCCTGGGCAGGAGAATCATGGACGGGGAGAAACTGGTTTGCATTCATGGGGAGCAGGTGGTAGTCAAGGCAGACATACAAAATATTGAAGCCTATTCAGCCCACGCCGATCAGATCGGTTTAATGTCCTGGCTGAATAATATTAAGAATATAAAAACCGTCTTTATGGTGCACGGTGAGGAGAAATCGCAACGCGTTTTGGCAGATCTTATTCAAAAGGATTTGCATCTTCCGGTCATTATTCCCAACTGGCTGGAAGAAATAGAACTCCGACCGATGGAGGAACTTCAACCTATAAGTATTGTGCAACCCGTTCCTGAAGTTCGTACGCAGACTTTCAGCAAAGCTCTGGCTGCCGAAGAAAAATACCTGCGACTGCGCAGCAAGTTAAATAGTTTCTTTGAGGAAAGATATAACAATGCTCAATATGATGAACTGATTGAGAAATTGGATAAGCTGGAGACAGATTTATAGAAACAGTTGATAATCATTATTAAAAGTGCTGTCATATTGGCGATGTCATCCCGTCAAGCCTTAAATTACGTCTTTATCCCAAATTGGAAGCCCTTAGACGAGAAGATTGTGGTTTATTGATATCAAGATAACTAATTCTCGTAATTGCGTATTTGTTACCTTGTAAATTTAAGTGCTATAATTTGCTAACTTCACATGGGGAGTTGGGATATTAATGCAACAACAATCAGCCTCGATAGAGATTATACGCTGGGGTTATGCCCATTTACCGGGAGCGGTTTTTTATTACGCTAAGGAACTGGAACTGGACATGGAAGATATAGGAATACTATCAACCATGTTTTACGCCTTTGAAAACAGTAAACCTCTTTATCAAGCTGGGGTAAGAGCAGGACAGATATTACAGAGTTGTTCAACCCTGACAACCCATAAACTTTCACGGAAACTTCTTAAATTGTCCAAGCTCGAACTTATAGAGGTTATAGAAAGCCCGCATAAGAGCTTTTCTGACAAAGTGGTCAAATTGGAACCATTGATGAACAAGCTGGCGCAAATGGTTTTGAGGGATCATCCCCAGATTATTCCCGCGCCCAATCAGGGTGCCTATCAATCCCAGGAAGAGGTCAACCAGCAGTTGAAGGACTATCAAGCCCGGATCGAAGAACTGGAGGTTCAGCTTGACGAGGAGATGAGCCGGCGTCAGTCACTGGACTACTATGATAGTTCCGATATTAATTTCAAGCGGGTGGCTGATTTTATTGCCAAAAAAACCGGCAATCTATTGAGCGGCAAAATGGAGGGTGAACTGAAGAAATGGCTTAATGAGCTGGGCTTTAACCCGGAGTTCCTTCTCTGTATGCTGGAATTGACTTTTGAACGGAATATAGTCAATCCTCGCGACATTACCAAGATTGCCAAGGATCTGAAAGAGTACTCCATTAATAACGTAGATGGTTTAAATATTTATTTTAAGAATTATGTGGATTTAGAGAAGAACCGGGTGGCCCGTCTGAGCCAGTTTGATCCGGATATTATTGAATTTGGCAATTTTACCGGACTGGATATGAATGCCGAAGCCCGCAAAAAGGTGTATTATAAATGGAGATATGATTGGGGCTTTGGTCACCAGATGATTATGAAGGCCGGTGAGTTGATGTGCCAGCACACCAAAAACGGCGGTCTGGAGTACATAGACAGTGTTCTTAACAACTGGATGAGCAAAGAGATAAGGTCGTTGTCCGATGTTGAGAAGGAAATTGAAGCTTTTAAGAATAGAAGCAAATCGACGAGAAATTCCCTGACAAATGAAAAAAGCCCACCCGGTAAGCGTGACAGCAAGGAATACGAATTTTATGTGCCGCCGGAAATTCTAGCCGAATTGAAAAGCAAGGTTTAACATAAGCCGGGCTATAATGGGGACATTCCTTACCAAAGGAAAGGTGTGTCCCCTTATATTAGCTACCGGCTTTTATGGTGGAGGATATAAATGGCTATAGAAGAATTGGATTTAAAACCCTATCTTTTTGACCTGGAAAGCGAGCGGCGCGTGTTGTCTTCCATGCTGCACTCCGAGGAAGCCTGTATAGAGGCCTATAATTCACTTGCGGTAAGTGATTTTTACTCGCCTCAACACGGCACGGTTTTTGAACTGGTCAGCAGCCTTTACGAACGGGAAATTCGACCCACCTACGTCGAACTGGTTAAAGAGGCGCACAACCTGGGTATGCTTACCAGCCCCCGGGATATTGAAGATTTAAAGTATATTGCCGAACACTATATAGATGACGGCAATATTAAATTTTGGATCAGGAATGTACATGACCGCAGTCGTTTGCGTAAGTTTGCCAGCTTTCTGCGCCGCAATATGCAGATCCTGCATGAAGAAGTCGACCAGGATGTGGAACAGGTTCTGATGGCGGCGGAGGAAGAACTTACCAACCTTACCGCGCTGGAGATCGATGATCATGTTGATTCCCCTGATGAACTGTCCAAGCTGGGATATGAAGAAGTAGAGCGCCGCTTTCTGCGTTACAAGGAAATTAAGGATAAGCACCATGGAGTCATACCCTTGGACGGCCTTCCGACCGGTTTTTATAATCTCAACAAAGTAACGCTGGGATATAAACCGGGGGATCTTATCATCCTGGGCGCCCAGACCGGTCATGGAAAAACATCCTTTGCTCTTCACACCGCCAATGCGATTGCTATCAAAGCAAAATATAACATATTATATCTAAATACCGAGATGAGCAGGTCACAGATAGCCCTGCGCTGGGGATCGATTCTGTCGGGAATTGAACATGAAAGGGTCCGCAGTGGTGAAATTAATGAGTCGGAATTGTCGCAAATATTTAGAGGCTATTCGGATTTGGGGGAAAGTGGGTTTTATTCCTATCCTTGTCCTAATCTGACTCCAGAGAAAACTATTTCTATAGCCCGTAAGTTCAAGGCCCAAAAACAGATAGATATGATGATAATTGACTATATCGGACGTATGGATAAACAGGACCCGCGCCTGCAAGAATGGCAGGTATTGGAACAGATAGTTAAAACCCAGAAGATGCTGGCTCAGAATCTGCAAATGGTGGTCATGTGTCTGGTGCAATTAAATCCGGACGGGTCTCTGCAGGGGGCCAAACGGATGAAGAACGAATGTGATCTGATGCTTAAACTTAGTCCTATTCCCAAAGAGGAACAGGAAGAGAACGAAGAGCTGAAGAAATTTGACATCATGCCTAATTACGCCTTATTTGTGGACAAGAATCGCGACGGACAGAGCGGCATCCGTATACCCATCTATTTTGACCTGCAGAAGCAAACCATGAAGGATGTAAAAAGGGTATCAATATAATGCCAGGCGCAAATATCAAACTTAAACAACTTTATGATGCCACCGTCAATACAATTACAAAGCTGCACTTGCAAAAGGGGACATTGAGCATGGAAGAAATGCATTGTCTCCTTTCGGTTCTTGATCAGGTAATAATGGGTACCGGGGACCCCGGTTTAAGCAAACTGTTACGCCAGTGGCAGGCCAGCGAACGGGATGAAGAGGTCGATTCCATAATCAAGGCCACATTGTTGAGTATCGATTTTGCGGATAATGATTCTTTGCTCAGAAATATGGAGATTATTAAGGGGTTAATATTGTATAATAAGAAGTTGAAGGATGGCTAAGCAGCCTGACGCAGAATAGTAGGATGGGAGAGGAAAAGGATGCCAATATGGAATAAGGCCATGGAATGTATGCCGCGAGAGGAAATGCAAACCCTGCAGCTTCGCAGGCTAAATAATACCCTGCATTATGTCTATGAAAAATCGCCGCTATATAAAAAGAAGTTTGACGATATCGGCTTTAAGCCGGATGATCTTAAGAGTCTGAGCGATTTAAGCAAGCTCCCCCTGACTGTAAAAGATGATTTTCGGGATGGTTATCCCTTTGGCATGTTTGTGGTACCTATGGAAGAGGTGGTAAGAATTCATGCATCTTCCGGGACTACAGGCAAATTAACCGTGGTGGGTTGCACCAAAAATGATATGGAAAATTGGACTGAGATCCTTGCTCGTATGATAAGCATGACCGGGGTTAATTCAGCCGACGTCACCCAGATTGCCTTTGGCTATGGATTGTTTACCGGAGCCCATGGTTTACAGTACGGCATGGAGCGAGTCGGGGCTACGGTTATCCCCATCTCGGGCGGGAATTCAGAAAAACAGCTTATGATTATGAAGGATTTTGGCACTACGGCCTTGGTATGTACGCCTACATATGCTTTGCATTTGGCGGAAGTGGCTGTGGGACTCGGAATTGATCCCCGCACTGACCTGAAGGTGAGGGTCGGACTTTTCGGCGGGGAAGCCTTTTCAGAGGAATACCGTAAGGAAATTCAAAGCCGCTGGGGAATGCTGGCAACTGATAATTATGGTTTAAGCGAACTGGGGGGGCCGGGCTTCTCCGGAGAGTGTGAATTGATTTGCGGCCAGCACGTGGCGGAGGATCATTATATAGTGGAAATACTTGATACTGAAACATTACAACCGGTTGGCCCCGGGGAATTGGGGGAAGTGGTAATCACCAGCCTCAACCGGGAGGCAGTACCGGTAATTCGTTATCGCACCAAGGACATTTCTTCTCTGAACTATGCACCCTGCGATTGTGGTCGGACCACTGCGCGCTTAAGCAAAATCACGGGTCGCAGCGACGACATGATGGTTATCCGGGGCGTAAATGTATTCCCCTCTCAGATTGAAAGCGTACTGGTGAACATGACGGAATTGGCCCCCCATTACCAGATTATTCGATATAACAAAGGGTTCCTGGAAGATATAGAGATTCGGGTAGAACTATCTGAAGATGCCTTCACAGATAATTATGCCAAGCTGGAAGCTATTGAACAGCGGCTCAAGCAAAAGCTGTTTAAGACCCTTTCCCTGACTCCCAGGGTTAGGCTGGTCGAACCTTTCAGCATTGAGAGAACTGCGGGTAAAGCCATCCGGGTGATCGATAACCGGGATAAATAATTATGGATAGGAGTTTTGCATGATGCGGGATTTTGTTAAAGACCGGGCCAGACCGGAAATATTCAACCTCAAACCTTATGTGCCCGGCAAACCTATCGAAGAGGTAAAAAGAGAACTGGGTTTGGATGACATTATCAAACTGGCATCCAATGAAAATCCTCTGGGACCATCGCCCGCGGCTTCAAAAGCTGTGGGGGAATTCTTAAGCCAATTGCACATTTATCCGGATGGTAATTGCTACGAACTTAAAAAGAGGCTGGCATCAGTTCATGGTGTTGAAGAGAAGGCTATTCTGGTTGGAAACGGTTCGGATGAACTGCTGAAGCTGATGGCCGAGACCTTTCTTAACCGTGGCGATGAGATCATTTATGCCCAGCCATCCTTTTCGGAATATGAGTTTGTCGCCAGGATTATGGGGGCGGAATGCATTGAAGTTCCCCTGGTTGACTTTACCCATGATCTAGCGGCTATTTATGATGCGGTTACGGCCCAAACTAAAATGGTCATTATCTGCAATCCCAACAATCCTACCGGAACTATAGTAAGTGCTGAAGCAATTGATGAATTTATGCAAAAAATATCCGATGATGTTCTGGTAGTTTTTGATGAAGCTTATGCTGAATACGTTGAGAGCATTGATTATGCCAGCGGTATAAAATACGTCAAAGAAGGACGCAATGTTATAGTACTAAGAACATTTTCAAAGATATACGGCCTGGCCTCTTTGAGAGTTGGCTACGGATTGACCACTCCCGGTATTGCCTCTGCAATTGAACGGGTGACGGAGCCCTTTAATGTGAATATGCCCGCGCAGATTGCAGGGTTAGCCGCTATCGATGATACCGAGCACGTGAGCCGCAGCCAGGCTACGAACTCCAGCGGCAAAAAATACCTGTATAGCGAGTTCGAAAAAATGGGCCTTTTTTACGTGCCCACGGATGCGAATTTTATTTTTCTGGATGCCGGCAAGGACTGCCAGGAGGTCTTCAAAGCCCTTCTCAAGCTGGGAGTAATTGTCCGCACCGGAGATATTTTTGGGTATCCCAGTTTTATTCGCGTTACCATCGGTACTACAGCAGAGAATGGGCGCTTTATTCAAGGCTTGAAACAGGTTCTGGGTAAATAGGCCCGGATTATGATTATCGTCAAGACTCATTATAAGGATGACAAAGCCGGGGCAGAACTGATAAATGCCCTAGCCTGTTTGGATGATCTCGAAGCTCAGCCATTGTTTTTATGTATAGGATCGGATCATCATATTCTTGATTGTTTGGGCCCCCTGACGGGGACAATGCTTAAAGGCTGCGCTCCAGACCTGAAAGTTTATGGTACTCTGGAAAGACCTTTGCATGCCAGAAATCTGGTGAAAGAAATAAGAGAAATCAATAAACTGCATGAAGGCCGAATCTTTGTTGCTATTGATGCCTCCGTGGGTGATGAAGAGGAGATCGGGATAATCCAGATAAGGGATGGAAGTTTGCTGCCTGGCAGGGCCTATGCCAAGAATCTTCCCGCTGTGGGGCAGTATTCGATAACCGGGGTAGTGGATGTCAGACTCAATAATCCAGGTAGGATTAACAATCGACCCGGATTGGGGCACGTTTACCATATGGCCAAGTTGTTGAGTGAATCAATAGGCAGTTGGTATGCCGGGAAAAATATAACCAAGCCTGATAGGAGGATTTTGATGAAGAAATTGATGATAGGAAACGCAGCTATTGCCAGGGGAGCTTATGAAGCCGGTGCTACTGTTGCGACTGCCTATCCAGGTACCCCCAGCACAGAAATAGTAAGCGGATTCGCCGAATATGAGGGGGTATATGCCGAGTGGGCGCCCAATGAGAAGGTGGCTATGGAAGTCGGAGCAGGTGCTTCAATCGGTGGGGCCAGGACCCTGGTGGCTATGAAACATGTGGGAGTCAATGTGGCTGCCGACCCGCTTTATACCTTTGCCTATACGGGAGTTACCGGAGGGCTGGTAATCATCTCCGCTGATGACCCGGGTATGCATTCCTCCCAGAATGAACAGGATAACCGCGGATATGGACGTTTTGCCAAGTTGCCGGTCGTCGAGCCGTCCGACAGCCAGGAAGCCCTCGACTTTACCCGCCTCGCATTTGATTTGAGCGAGGAATACGACTCTCCGGTTATGCTTCGGATTACAACCAGACTGGCCCATTCCCAGACCATGGTGGAAGAGGGAATAAAGAAAGATGTTCCCTTGAAAGACTACAAAAAGAATGCCGTTAAATATGTTATGCTGCCCGGACATGCTCGCATGAGGCATGTCGAAGTGGAAAAACGGATGTTGGCGATGCAGGCGTATGCGGAAACCAGTCCCCTTAACCGGGTGGAATGGGGCAGCAAGGACGTGGGCATTATCACCAGCGGGGTAGCCTACCAGTATGTCAAGGAAGTGTTGCCCGGGGTATCGGTGCTTAAGTTGGGATTGACCAATCCTTTGCCTAAGAAACTCATCCAAAGTTTTGCTGAACAGGTGGACAGGCTGATAATAATTGAAGAACTGGAACCGGTTATTGAGGAGCAGGTCAAGTCCTGGGGTATTAAGGTTGAGGGCAAAGAACTGTTCACCCTTTTAGGTGAATACAGCCCGGAAATGATAGAAACAACGCTGGCTAATGTTAAGCCTGCTCTTTCTTACGGACTTGAGAAAGAGATTCCCGCCCGGCCTCCCCTGATGTGTCCGGGTTGTCCGCACCGTGGGGTATTTCATATATTAAGGAAAATGAAGCTGACAGTGATGGGTGATATTGGATGTTACACCCTGGGCGCATTGAGCCCGCTGGAAGGGATGGATGCCTGCATCTGCATGGGTGCCAGTATCGGTTCGGCATTGGGGATGGAAAAGGCTCGCGGTGCAGATTATGCCGGCCAGACAGTTGCGGTTATCGGGGATTCGACCTTCGTTCATTCGGGCATAACCGGATTGATAGATGTTGTGTATAATCAAGGCACATCAACCGTGATTATATTGGACAATGATACCACTGCCATGACCGGCCACCAGGAACACCCGGCAACAGGCATGAACATTCTTCACCAGCCTACCAACAAGCTTGATATTGAAGCTCTGGTAAGAGCTATCGGCATCAAAAATGTGCGCGTAGTTGATCCATTGAAAATAGATGAATTCCAGAAGGTATTAGAAGAAGAGTTGAAACGACGGGAACCCTCAGTAATAATAACCAAGAGACCATGTGTATTGTTAAATGCCAATTCCGATACAGGCAAATACTATGTGGATGAGGAACTTTGCAAGGGCTGCAAGTTGTGTCTGAAAGTCGGCTGCTCCGGGGTGTACTTTATTGAAGAAGACAAGAAGGCTGTCATGCATTCCAGCTGCGTAGCCTGCGGGCTTTGCCCTCAGATATGTACATTTGATGCCATCAAGAAAGTGGAGGGATAATACATGCAAAGCCAAACAACCAACATTTTAATTGTAGGCGTGGGAGGGCAGGGTACTTTGCTGACCAGCCGTATTATTGCTCAAGTGGCGGTACAACTGGGGTATGACGTAAAGGTATCCGAGGTTCACGGTATGGCTCAAAGGGGCGGCAGCGTGGTTACCCAGGTAAGATACGGCAAGAAAATATATTCACCTATTATCAAAAAGGGTCAGGCTGATATTTTACTGGCCTTTGAGAAGATTGAAGCGGCTCGCTGGCTGGACTATTTAAAAGCCGATGGTATGGTTATAATAAATAACGAACGGGTAAATCCTCTGCCGGTCATGAGCGGAAAAGCGAAATACCCGGATAACATCCATGAACGGGTGGCAGGTCTGGTCAACAAGACTGTTGTGGTAGACGCTACCGATATTGCAACCCGTTGCGGCAACATCAAAGCCGCCAATGTGGTTCTGGTGGGGATGTTGAGCCAGGCTTCCGGAATACCGGATGAAGAAGTGGTAAAGGCCATTCAGGCTATAGTTCCTGCCAAAGCTTTGGATGTTAATCTGGCCGCATTTCGCGAGGGCTGCAAACTGATGTCAGATGTAGGGTAGGGAAATCGTACTAAGTTCAAAATATTTGGGAAGCGGGGAAGCAAGGGGACGTTCTTTTTGCTTCCTTTTTAATGTCCATAAGAATGAAGCAAAAGGGACGTCCCCTTGCTTGTGCGTCCTGAAGGAATGACTGCGCCGGAAGGAGAGTGAAACAGCAGTCAGACCATGCTTTGTAGGAGATGATGGAAGGCCCATCGGAATCGGCATTCAGGTGTTGGTTTCAAACCGCCTTT
>Ga0209340_1000199_pt1 | contig 80874 bp, 100 predicted proteins | sample EPASupsiteSAE323_FD_187266 | JGI IMG/M metagenome (GOLD analysis project Ga0209340, IMG submission 187266) | Bioremediated contaminated groundwater from EPA Superfund site, New Mexico - Sample SAE3-23 (SPAdes) (version 2) | ecosystem: Environmental > Aquatic > Deep subsurface > Groundwater >... | reverse complement strand
AAAAGAAAATACGGATTTGGAATGAGGAGTATAATAATTTAGAGCATTGCGGTCTGAATGGAAAAACTCCAATAGAAATGCTAGAATTATTTCATCTAGAAAGTGTCAAAAGAGGTTAGGTATAACAATTGACATATTGTCTTATTAGTCGTATATTTCCCTATAACGTTCCTTTAAATCTTAATGCGACGGCTTGACTTAAGGAGTCTGTTCTTTAAGTCAGGCTGTCGTGTGGCAGTCTTGAGGTATTCTTATGAACAGTCTCGAGAAGTTCCTATTGCTGCTTATCGAGGTCGTTAGACACGACCTTGCCAATTATTCTTTGGCCATAGGTGGCTATGTTGAGTTGTCGAAAACGGCTGATGATGCCGAAAGAAAAATCTATTTGGAAAAAATAGGCTATTCCCAAGAGAGCCTAAATCGCCTGTCCTTTTTATTAAAAGAGTATGGAAAGGGCGGAAGCAATTCCTGGTGGTCCTTGACTGACATATATAGTCATTGTATTCTGCCACAGGGAGTGGCAATAACGGTCGAGGAAGGCATAGAGAGAATATATGTTTATGCGAATTCTCTCATCCCAAAAGCGCTCGAAAATCTTTTCAATAATACCATAAGACACGGCGTAAAGGTCACAAAAATCGAGATAAGCTTTTATTTCCTTGAAACTGGCGACCTCGTCATTGTTTATAAAGATGACGGAGTCGGTATCCCTTATGAAGATAAGGACCATATTTTCAGAAAAGGATTCGGTAGTAATACCGGTCTGGGATTATTCTTGGTAAAGAGTATCTTGGATATCACTGATATGGAAATATCGGAAAACGGACATCCTGGAAAAGGAGTCGAGTTCAGGATAGTGGTACCTCAAGGAGCATACATAATACAATAAACTATACTATAAGATATGGTTTATTTTTTATCTCAAAAACATTTCCGTTAAGATAAAAGCAATATAGATGAATAAGAGAATTACTGCTTCTTTTTTGCTGATATGACTATCGTTCTTGATAAATATAAAGAAGAAGAGTATGGCGATGAAGAGATAGATTCTGGCCACTCCGAAGGGAGAAAAGTTGGCGATATGAATAGGATTAATCAAAGAAACAACTCCCAAAACCAAGGTGGCCGGAGCAACGATTGTTCCCATTAGGTCTCCCAAAACCATCCATTCCATCTTTTTCCTAGCTGCGGTGATGGCAAAGAATATTTCCGGAGCACAGTTTCCTAGTCCGACGATAAAGAGACCGATCATGGCAATAGGCCAATCAAAGGTCACAGCAAAGTATTTGGCCGACCTGACGATTCCTTCTGAAGCCACAGCAAAGACAGCCAGACATAATATGATTTTAAAGATTCCGGAAAAAGAAGCCTTAAAACTTTGAGTTATGGGAGCTTTGTCTTCACAGGTCTTGCTGAACCTTTCTTTTTTGGAGAAGAGCCAGAAAATATAGACAAAAAACAGAGCAATCATTATCACTCCGTCGGATCGAGAAAGAACATTGTCCCAGATTAGGAAGATGGGAGTGACCGCTGCAATAATAGTGAAAAGAAGGGTGTCGTGAACAGTTTTGCTTTTAGCCGGGATGCCATTCCTGGCAAAAAGAGCGGCTAAAGCGATAGCTAGAGTCAAGTCGACCACATTGCCCCCGATGACTTCTCCGAAAGAAAGTTCGGGAATATTGTGCAGGGCGGCGGATATACCGACGAACAAATTAGGCAAAGAACCGATAAAAGCCATTACCAGAAAAGAAACCACGAATTCTTTCCATCCCAGAAACTTGGCGATTTTAATCAAGCTTTTGACAACCAGTTCTCCTGATAGATAGAAAGCCAGACAGGAAGCAAGGAAAACCAGAATATATAGTAATGTGGTCATTTCTTGTGTTGTTTATTGTTTGTTTTATTATATTATATCTGTGTATTTTTACAATATTAAAAATCCGACTGGTTCATTAATAATGGAATAGAGAAAACCATGAAATGAGATGAATACATCCTACCTGTAGAAAGATATCTTTCCCCATCCTTTTCAAAAAAGTATCCGGCTCCCATTTGTTCAAGAAATACAAAACCCTGATTTTCCATTGCTTTAATAAGAGAATCAGAATTCTTTGTCAGATATTTTTCATTATCTATCTTTACCGCATCCGTACCCAAGATTAATTTGGGCAAAGCCAAAGCTATACCAAGATGGTTTTCTTCTTGGCTGAGGGCCTGGCTGAAAATTAAGAAATAAGTAAAACAGAGTAGCAGTATTATTCCGAAGATTGCAGTTAGGGCTGTTTTGCATTTTGAATAATTCGCCATTACACTATGGATTATATTACTATCAGCATATTTTTTCAATAAAAAAAGAGCCTATTTGGTAAATTATCCGTATTATGGCTCGATTATTTCTGCTGGTTTAACCACATTCATCAGGATGATTGCCAGATTTTCTGGAAGTTCAGGCAAATCGGCTTCATCTTGTGACCGTTCTTCGCAGATGGAGGCATCGACAAGATTGAGTTTTTCAAGGCCAATCTTTTCGATAGCTTCTGCGATGTCTCCCGGCAGCCGGTAGTTTTTCACAGAAACGATTCTATCTGGGGCGATGTGAATCCCGCAGAGATTTATGGGCTTGGGAGTGTATTGATGGTTAATTTCGTAAGGTCCCCCAAGATTGAGAAATTCCTTTTTTGGATTTTTAATGATCCTTGTTCCATCCCTATTTACAGAGATAAGCATTTCTGGAATGCTGTGGTCTGGCCCTGTTGGATACTCAGGGATAGACATTGGCACTCTGTTCGTGAGGAAATGAATATCCTCCGTTCTTTCCAATACTGTTGTAATCACTTCAGTCAACTCCTATCTTTACAGATAGTGTAAACAAAAAATACCATAAACTGGTATCTTTGTAAAGAAGCGCCATGTCGAAGCGCCGCCATTGACAATAGACTGGACTGGGTGCATTATTGTCTTATAAAAGGCTTCGGTCTCCGAAACTCCTCTTCAAGGGGAGTTTTATTTTCCTAAAATTCTTATAACTTCTTCCTTTACTTTTTGATAATCAACCTTGGGAAGCGTCGTCATCTTTTTAATAATTCTTTTGTTGCTGATTAGTTTTATTTGCGATAGAACAATATAGGATTTTTTTGTTGCTCCCTCTAGCATACATTCGTAGTAATAAGGATTTGTTTTACTTACACTCGTAAGTGGCAATATCCAACAAGTGCCATTACCAAAAGTTTTTAATATCAAAACAGGCCTTACAAATTTTTGATTTTTACCATCAGCTTCATATCCAATATTGACGCCCAAGGAACACCACCAAACTTCTCTTTCTTTATAATAAAAAGTTCTGTTTATTTGATCTATTTGTTTTTTATCTGTATTCCACAGATCGAAGTTTTTACCATTTATAGATTAATTATCCACAAATTTATACTTCAAAGATATACTTATTCTAATACAAAAGATTAAAAGATGCCAGCTATATTGGCGGTCCTAACCGGATTCGAACCGGTGTTCTTAGATTGAGAATCTAATGTCCTAGGCCTCTAGACGATAGGACCAATACAATACTTAAATATCATATATATCACTTATTGTCCAAGGTTTCTTCATCGTAATCGGGAGGAATTTGCCAGTAATCGAGAATGTATTTGGCCAAGTCATGGAAAACAGGTACGGCTGAGTATTCGGATGTTTTAGTTGCGGTTGGATTATTCAACTTAACTAGGATAATGAACTTGGGATCAAGAGCCGGAGCGAAGCCCATGAAGGTCTGCCAAGTGTGTTCGGAATATCCTGATTTGTTGATTCCCAAAGAACTGTATGGAACTTGGGAAGTTCCGGTCTTTCCTCCAATCCAATAGCCATTAATCTTGGCCAAGTGTCCGAAACCCTTTTCAACAACATTAATTAGCATTTGTCTTAATTGAGTGGTTGTTTCTTGGGTTATCACGTTTTCTCTCACTATCTGAGGCCCTATTTCCTTTGTTTGGCCCGCTTTGGTTATCTTTTCGACTATATATGGCTTATACAGTTTTCCCCCGTTGATAACGGTGGAAAAAGCCCTAATCATTTGCAAGGGATTTATTCCTATTCCCTGTCCGAAAGCAACGTTGCCGAAAGTGACTTCTATTTTATTATCCAAGGCCTTTTTGACTTCTTTATTCGAAGAAGAAACCTCTCCGGCCAAATCGATTCCACTGTCTTCAAACAATCCAAAGGACTTAAGATAGTTATAGAATTTCTGGTCGCCTATTTTGCTTTCAGCAAACATGACTCCGGTATTGATTGAGCCCTGGAGAACTTCGGTCATGGTCACCTTGCCCCAGACCTTATTCGAATAATTATAAACTTTGTAGGTGCCGAATTGTTTGTATCCCAAAGTGTCATCAAATACGGTTTCAGGTGTGACAACTTTTTCATTGATGGCCATACTCATGGTTACCGGCTTGAAAATGGAACCGGGTTCGAATAATTTCTGAATGCAGGAATTTTGGAAATGTTCCATTTCTTCACCTTGATAGTTATTGGGATTGAAATTAGGAGACTGGGCCATGGCGATTATCTTTCCGGAATTGGGATCCATGACGATTATTTCCCCTCCCTCGGCATCGTATTTTTTAACACCTTCATTTAAAACTTTCTCGGCCATGAATTGGATATTATAGTCAACGGTCAAAACCATATCGACTCCATTGAGAGAATCCTTTTCAGTCAGATTGAGAAGAAAACTATACGGATTCTTTTCTCTTTTCTCCAAAGCGGTCTTTCCCATCAATTGTTCGTTGTAGTATCCTTCGAGTCCGTACTGCCCTTCCCCGTTCTCATTGATGAAGCCGATTAATTGGGAGCCGGTTGATTCCTGCGGATAATATCTTTTGGTCTTGTATCCGACATGCACCCCATCCAATCCCAAATCATTGACTTCATCGGCTTTGTCAGCCGCTATTTTCTCCACGACGATTTCATAGAAGCTTCCCTCTTTGCTCATCAAAGCAAGAAGAGTATTTTTGTCTTTGTTGATAACCGGAGACAATAGCTCCGCTGTTTTTTCTTTGTCTTTTATTTCTTCGGGAGAAATGAAAAGATAGGGCTCTTTTTCGGTCATGGCCAAAACCTCCCCGTTCTTGAAAGAAACCTCTCCCCTTTCTCCCTGAGTTTCGGACAACGATGTCTGTTGTCCCTGAGCCATCGCTTTATAGAAATCCCCTTGATTGATTTGTAAATAAAATAAGCGGGATAAAGCTATCCCTCCTATTAAAAAGACGATTCCGATGACAAAATTTATCCTTCCGTTGTTAACCATAATTATTTAGCGGCAAGAGAAGTTTCGGGAACGACGATGTAGTTGAACTTACTAACCTTTTGAAATCCTTCAGCCACAACCTTTTCTTCAATGTTAACCAAGTTTCTATCCTTACTAACAGCCAGTTTCAATTCAGCGTTTTCTTTTTTCAAATCCTTGATTAACGCTTCCCTCTCTCCTCTGATGTATCCTGCCTCAGTCAATTTTACTACCTGGAAGACATAAAAGCAAACCAAAACGAAAGCAAGTAATACGGCAACTGTGAAAAATCTTTGGGAATCTGTTTTGGCTATTGTCATATTTTTATTCCTATTCTTAATTTTGACGATCGGCTTCTCGGGTTAACTTGTATTTCTTCTTCACCCGGAACAATCGGCTTACTTGTTATTATCTTCATCTCTCCGCTCTTTTCTTTTTCCTTTAAAAACTCTTTAATGATTCTGTCTTCCAAAGAATGGAAGGAAATAGTCATCAATCTTCCTCCTTTGTCTAATACTTCGAGAGCTTGCGGGAGAGCGTTCTTGAAATTATTCAATTCATCATTAACAGCGATACGCAATGCCTGGAAAGTTCTGGTGGCAAAGTGTGTCTTGCCGTGGTGATAGAATCCCGGTGTCGCTTCTTTAATGATTTGGACCAATTGCAATGTGCTCTTTATCTTCTCCCCTTTTCTTCTTTCAACTATTTTCTTCGCAATCTTTCTCGCGAAGTCCTCTTCTCCATATTCTTTTAATATTTTTTCAATCTCATCTTCTCTCCATTCGTTCAGTATTTGTTCCGCCGTTATGTCTCCCGAATAACTCATCACCAAGGGTTCGTCTTTCTGAAAGCTGAATCCCCTTTCTGATGAATCGACATGGTAGGAAGACATTCCGATATCAAACAATATTCCTTTTATATTTTCAAATCCATTCTCTTCAACAATCTTTTTTAAATTGACATATGAATCATTGACTGCTATCAGTCGTTCATTCTTTTCAACTTGGTCGAATATCTCTTTGTCTATTTCGATTCCCAACACTTTTCCTTCGGGTCCGTTTCTTTTCAATATCTCTTTGGTGTGACCCCCGCCATTCATCGTGCAGTCGATATAGTTCTCATTCGGTTGAATATCTTCGGTTATTTCTTTTAATAATACTGGTATGTGCATTCTATATTCCTAATTCTTTTAATCCTTCGGCAATGTCTCCAACTTGTGTATCGGTTGTCTGTCCGTACTTCTGCCATCTTTCTTCATCCCAGATTTCAATTCGGTCGAACAATCCGGCGATCACAACACTTTTTCTTAATTTGGCGTATTCTTTTAAATAATCGGGTATTAAAATTCTTCCCAAGCTGTCGATAGCCACATCCATAGCTCCGGCCAGCATTACTCTACTAAAACTTCTGGCGCTTGATTGTGACAAAGGAAGCTTGCTTAATTTTTCAGCCAAAACATCCCACTGTTTTTGTGGGTATAAAAAAAGGCACCCGTCTATTCCTCTCGTTAAGACTGCGCCGTCAGCTAAAACACTTCTAAACTTGGTCGGTATGGTTAACCTCTTCTTGGGATCCAAATTGTAGTTGTATTGTCCGATTATCATGGTTTTGGTTGTCCACAGCGATTTTGGGTTATCCACACTTTCCCCCACTTATTAACACTGTACCACCATTTTACACCACCGCATTTAACTTGTCAACCACTCGTCAACACATTAAAAATCCTTTATTCTAAAAGGTTTTTAAGAGTTATCCACAGAGGAACAAAAAACGCCAGTTTTCCACTGGCGTTGTTTTGTTTAATAGCAACCGATTTGGGTTTTCGTGGGCGATAAGAGAGGAGTACAAGTACAGCAATAGGTTACATGGTTATAAGGATACACGGTGCACGCACTTATTGACGGACCACTTGCATCATTAGTCGCATCAGCCCACGCTCGAGCTTCCACTCCATTCACAGGACCAGATCCATATATCCAATCAATGCCTCCACCGTACCAACAACGACAGGTTCCCACAGATTGGTCTGCCACTGGGGCCAACGTAGACCATTCCCTAAACTGCGTCCAACCCGAAGGACATACGGTAGCATTAAAACGGCACTGATCTCCAGATTGCCCAGACCCAACCACAGTTCCCCCCACAGCAGCACAGTTTACATTCGTATGTACGCTGTTTACCAAAGCAACTGGATTAGATCTTGTAGCTAAACAAGATGGACTAGATCCTCCTCCTGTTCCCGCACAAGACCAATTCGACGAGGCACCAACAGCGGGAAAAGCGGGACTTCCAGAAGCTGTACCTGTAGTACAATATGTTCCGGCATAAGCTGTATCGAGAGCGGTATAGGTGGTATGAGCAGGACCGCAAACCCCATTGACTGGTGTGGCAGCATGCGTAGCAGTACAAGATATAGGAGAACCACTGGTTACCGGACAAGTCCAAGTAGTTGACGCTCCCAGAGCCGGCCAAGCAGGTGAAGCGGGAGTAGAAGTACCCATTGCACAATATGCACCGCTGTATGCAGTCGCAGAATAGACATAGGTTGTTGCAGCAGCACCGCAAGCATTGGTTAATGTGGCTAAAGCACTCAAACAATTACCGGTACCATTGCAAACATCTCCAGTTCCGGTTATAACTCCAGAAACTTTCAGATTACCGGTCACTTGCAGTTTTTCTGTCGGACTATCCGTCCCAATCCCTACCTTATTATCTGCTGTCACACATATTCCGTTAGTACATTCCATTTCAGTCCAAGAATGTCCCATGGCTGGTTTTGATGCAGTATATGCTCCAGCTATTTCTGTTTGAAAAACTTGAATGTATTGATATATTCCGGCAATCAGTCCGATTACCATAATACAAAAGAAAATTATTAAGTGTTGTTTTTTCATATTTATTATTTACTAATTACTTTTTTTATTTTTGTTTCATGTGTTTTATGTTTACCTCTGCTTAAGTACCCGCAGTGGCGGTTTCTATACAAAAAGCCCACCACAGGAAGGTCTTGCGACCTCTATAGGAGTTTCCCCCTATAACGTAAACCACGCCCTATGATGGGTTGTCTGTGGTTTACGATTTCTGGCCATGCCTTCAATTTCTTGAAAGTTTAGGTCACGCGAACTATTAAATTGTAATTTAATTATATCTTAAGAATAAAAAGATGTCTAATTTAAAATCTCCACCCTTTTAAGGATAGAGATTTAACTTTTGATTTTAAGAAATGCTTATCGTAAAACTATTCGGGTCTATTTGAATCTTTCCTCCTTGAGGAATGGCATCATTTAACAATGCTTTAGCAACAGCATTTTCAACCTTATCTTGGATGACTCTTTTCATTTCTCTCGCTCCGAAGACCGGATCATAGCTTAATTCCACTATTTTGTTTTTTAATTCTTCGGTAATGATTAATTGCATCTTTTTCTGAGAAAGATTTTTGTTTAATTTTTCCAGATTTATTTGAGCGATGCTCATTAAGTCTTCTTTGGTTAAAGATTTGAAAACAACGACACCATCAAACCTGTTCACGAATTCCGGCCTGAATGTTCCCTTCTCAAAGATGGCACTTAACAGTTCCTTCTTTATCTCCGCCATCTCCTTGTTCGCCCCTATCGCCTTTAAAATGACCTGGTAGCCGGCATTAGAGGTAGCAATGACGATAGTGTTCATGAAGCTCACTTTTCTTCCCAGATTGTCGTTTACATACCCCTCATCCAAAACCTGCAAGAAGATGTTTAAGACATCGGGATGGGCTTTTTCTATTTCATCCAACAATACCAAAGCGAAAGGGCTTTCTCTGACCGCCGTAGTCAGTATTCCTTCTTCTTTTTCCGAACCTAATAGTCTCTGAATATCATCTATCCTTTGGAATTCGGACATATCGATTCTAATCATTTTTTCTTCGGAACCGAAATATGTTTCGGCCAATGCCTTGGCTGTTTCCGTTTTACCAACACCGGTCGGTCCCAGGAACAAGAAGCTTCCCATCGGGCCTTTTCTGGTTTGCACTCCGGTCCTTGCTCTTCTTAAAGCCGAAGAAATCTCTTTAATGGCTTCAAGTTGTCCAATGATTCTCTTGTGCAGAATATCTTCCAGATTTAAAAGAGTTTCTTTTTCTTGGCTTCGTATTTTTCCCACCGGTATTTGTATTTTTTCCGAAAGTATCTTGTCGACATGCTCTGGAAGAACAGAAGAACTGTCAACGTATCTCCCGCTATATATCACTGTTTCTTCAAGAAGATTCAAGGCCTTTTGCGGGAAAGGAAAATTTGAAACGTATTTTTCGCAAACTTTGATTATTTCTTTAAGAGAAGTGAAAGGAATGAATTTTTCATATTGGTTTTCCAGTCCGAAAACTTTATTCTCTATCACCTGCAAAGTTTCTTCTTTGTTCATTTCTTCAACCTCAACTTTTTCAAATTGAGCCAACAGTGACGGTTTGTTTTCAATATTGTGATGGAGTCCTTTTAAAGAGGTCAGGCAGATTGTCTTAAATGAAGACATGTTTAAATACGGTCCGATGATTCCGGAAATATCAACCACTCCGGCTTTCTGCTCTCCACCCAAGAAATCATGAAGGTCGTTGATTATTAAAACAACATTGCCGGCATATGCCACTTCTCTGAAACACTGGTCCAAAACCCTTTCCATTTGTTCAAATGAAGAAATATTCGATGACAAGGTGAGAATATCCAATTCAATGAAACGGTTGTTGTTGAGGCCGGAAACAGATTGGTTTAATAGTGTTTTTTTAATCAATCCGTGGATGATGTTCTTTCTTCCTGCTCCCGGTTCTCCGATGATTAAAACATTGCCGGCATCTTTCTTGGAAAGGACTCTTTCGATTATCGGAACTAAGTCTTGGTGCCCGACAATGTCTTCAAATCCCCTTCTTTTAACTTCATTGGTCCAGTCGGTTGAAAAACTATCAAGGGTGGGAGTGTATCCGGCTGTCCAATCCCTTCCGATTGATCCGGCTTTCAAAAGGTTTTCATAGCTCCACCAGCATTTGTTTTGTTGTATTTTTCTGTATACTCTTTCTTGCCATTCGTTGACTTCCTCGAAATCTTCGGCTTCCAACTCGGAATCGGTGATAATCTGCATTAGGTTGGGTTCGACCTTGCTTAAAGCAGAAATAATATCCCCTTCTTTTATCTCTTCTCCGTTTCTTCTTAAGGCGGCCTTGCCCGCTTCTTCGATTATCATTTCAAAGTTTTCTTTGATTGTCTGTTCTATTTGTGGATTGTTTTTCAATTGCTCCTTCAGTCCTTTGAAGTCGATAAAGAGACGAGAGAAGATGAAAATTATCCTCGGGTTTTTTTCATCGAGAAAATGACAGAGCATAGTCGAAGGACCGGGATATCTCGACCCGATCTTTTTTGCGTCTTTGAAAGCTTCGCCCAGATATTTGGCCGATTTCAAACTGAGGAAAGAAGCCAAGTTGTATTTCTTATCGGACAATGCTTTTTCTAAAGTTATTTCCTTTTTGCAGTTTTTTAAACATTCTTCAAAAAAGGAATTGAAATTCTTCATTATAATCCACAATGAAATAAACAGGATTATCGCTCCTTCGATTTGCTTCAAATCATTGTGTTTGAAAAAGCTGTAGCCGAGGAAAAGGATAAATCCGAGAGATAAGAAGAAAGATATCTTTTCCAAAACTCTAAAACACCAGAAAAGGGCTTCCGCTTCGACCACTCTATATATATCTGATTTTTCCAAACTGATCATAGGTATTTAAAGCTGTATATTAAGAAGTAAACGGCGATGAAAGGATAAACGATGGAAAGAACAGTCATAATGATTCCAATGATTAAAACAATGACTTCATAAACAATGAAGAAAACAATCAGGAAAAGACGCATGATAAATCCTATCACCCTTGTAATAATATTTGAGAATGCGACTTCGATCCATTTGCCCGGGTCGAATCCCCTGCCGTAATCCCAAATGTATCTTCTCCAAGGAGAAAAAAGAGACCTTATCGTTTCTTTTATCGAAAAGAATTCGGAACCGAAAACGAGATAGTTTTTGGTAATGGTTAAAACTTTCTTGGGGGTGAGTATTAGTTGCCAGTATAGGTATTTGATGAAAATATTCATGCCCTTTTGAATGATTAATATAATTATAACGGTTTTAATCAAAATGTCCACAAGAAAAGAACTTGACAATAATTTATCTACAATTATAATGATAACATCATTAGAAAAAGGTCGGTCTAGATATAACAAAAAATAACAAAAAGTGTTTAAAATTAACCTTTAATAAACGGAATATGATTTTTGAAGAAACATTAGAAGAAACCAAATTATTATTGGAAGGAGGGGACGAATCTTGCGAAGCCGAAGAAGATGAAGTCGAAGAAGTTAGTGGAGAATTCGAAGAAGATGAAGATGAATTTACCGCTGACGATGATGATGACGATGACGACGATGATGATATCGATGATGATGACATTGACGACGATATCGACGAAGAAGATGACACCGTAGATCCAGAAGAAGAATAATCTAAATCAATGGCCCCGCTCCTGCGGGGCTTGCTATTTGCCTTTTTTCTTCCGAGTTGCTATCATTCTTAATGTATAATAATAAATAAAAAACCATTATGGAAAAACAGATGAACAGGTGGAGAATCGCCACTTTGGTCTTAGCGGTTGTATCGGTTGTCATGGCGGTTATGCTATCCCAATCGACATTCGCCCCTTCAGGCAAGGCAGTCAATATCGCAGTTGACTATATTAATAAGTATTTATTGGAACCAGGAATGACAGCCAAGCTGGACAAGATTGAATCGGAGAGAACAGCTCCTTTCCAAAAGATTACCCTTGATATTAATGGACAGAAATTCGCTTCATTTGTGAGCGTTGACGGAAAGTATCTATATGCTTATGAGCCGACTAATATCAGTATTGCTCCGGACAAGAGCGGAGAGCCGGAAATGCTCCAGAAAGAAGCTACCGACGTTGAAGGAAGCTTTAAAGAAATAACGGGAGTCGATGTTTGCAAAGAAAACGAAAAACCGATAGTATATTTCTTCGGTTCATCGGGATGTCCCCACTGTATATGGGAGAAACCGATATTGAAATCAGCGATTGCAGAATTCGGCGATGCCGTTTCCTACCATGAAAATATTGACACGGAAACAGACTTAGACGTTTTTAATAAGTACAGTTCAGGATCCGTTCCCATGACTGTTATCGGTTGCAAATACTACCGAAGCGGTTCAGGTGAAGCAATCGGAGAAGCGGCTGACAAAGAGGCCTTAATAAAGGTAATTTGCAGGGCTACAGGCAATCTACCGGCCAGCATCTGTCAGTAATCTAAACGAGACACCCGAAAGGGTGTTTTTTGTTTGACACAAAACTAAAGAATCTATATGATTAATATTGTTCTTTTAAAAAGTATTTGATGGCTTGCTTTAACAATATTTAAGTGTTGTTTAAGCAGGTCATCATTTGATTGGTGGCTGTATGGAGGTGCATACTATGTGCTGTGACTATTGAACTAACCCGATGTTTCAGTGTTCGCTCTAAAGCGATACTCCGTCTGTTGACGGAAAGTTCTTACGCTACGATTGCATTGTGAAAAATTATCATACATTATGCCCCAAATGAGGAGAGGTTCTCTGCGATTATCAGAGATCGCTCTCCAATGAGTTTTATCGCGTTCTACCAATTTGTGTGGACGCGTGTTTTGTTATACAAAAGAAGGACTTGACAAATTATCTAAAACCTCTATATATTAATAATATAAGCTCTTTACATATAAATAAGAAGGTTTCTGGTGGTCTATTTTAGCGATATTGGTATCTTTAAAATAGGCCACTAGATCATTCACTTGATGAATGTTTTGAGGTGGCAAGTAAGGTAAAAGGTTGAAAAATACCCGACGCTGCATAGATTCCCCAGGAGGGATGCCTATGAGCTCAATGTCAAAGAAAATCCAAAACTACCAGTGTTGTACCGGTGTTGGCGGCCCTGTTGCAGCAATTTCTGCGGTCCTCCACGATGTTGTAGTCCAGATCCAGAACTGACGTCACCCAGCCCCAGGCAGGAAAGATTTCATGATTCGTCTCTAGGTATGGGCACCGGGTACTGCTCGGTGCCGTTAATGGAAAACAACATTAACGAAAGTTTTGAGCAAAAGAAGCCAAGTCTTCTCTTGCGCCCCACGTCGGCATTATTGGATTTCGATTACCGCCCTGTTACTCCATTTAGGGACTATCGATCTACCGTATGTTTGCCCAGCGTGCCACGCCTCATGTTGCTCTGCTTCGTTGATGAAAAAGAACGAACAGGATTCTTTAGAGCTAGGAGGATCAAAAGAAAGCCAGTAGGAAAGCCAAAGTGCCTCTGCGTGCTTATCAAGTACGTACGTATGGAATCCTATAAACATCCTCCAAACCCCGAACACAAGCTACTTGCAAGGGAGGAAAGTCGCTTGTATGTGCACAGGTAAATGCACATTGATCAACCGAAAAAGGGATGCTCTCCGTATCCCCCAAACCTCCCATTGTATCCTTCTTAATTAATCGCCATATACGTCCTAACACTGTTAGGCGTGTTTCTTTTTATACAACAAAAAACTCCCCCTTCGGGGAGCTGATTTGTTTTACTTTAGTTCTACAGTTGCACCGGCTTCGGTGAACTTCTTTTTCATTTCTTCGGCTTCTTCTTTCTTGGCATCCTCCTTGATTGTCTGAGGAGCTGTGGCGATTGCGTCTACCAAGTCCTTGGCTTCCTTTAGACCCTTCTGAGTCAAGTCCCTTACAACCTTGATGACTTCAATCTTCTTGTCACCGGCTGATGTCAAAACAACATTGAAAGATGACTTCTCTTCGGCTGCTTCAGCGGCTGCGGGAGCGGCGGCTGCTGCTACCATCTGAGGAGCGGCTGATACACCGAACTTCTTTTCTAGAATTTTAACCAATTCGGATAAGTCTAGGACTGACATTTTTTCGATTTCCTCAACAAGCTTTTTGAACTTTTCAGGAACTTCGATTGTTTCTATTTCTTCTGCCATATTGTTTTTTTATTTATTATTTTTATTATTATGCTTTCTTTTCTTTAATTTGAGAAAGAGCGAATACCAACTTTCTCATATTTCCACTCATTACTCCTACCAAGTTTGTTGCGGGAGCGGATAGTGTTCCCAATAACATGCCTAATAGTTGTGTCTTGCTCGGTAATTCGGCTAACTTGATTACGTCGGCCATTTCGTAGAACTTGTTCTCCAGGAATCCTCCGAGGATCTTGGCCTTCTGGTTCTCTTTTGAGAACTGGTAGACCGCTTTGCTGGGAGCAATTTCGTCTTCGTAACCGAATACCATTGCTACTTCTCCATCCAATTTCTTTGAATCAAGCTCTATCTTCTTGTTCTTCAGAGCTATTTCCATCAAGCTTTTCTTGGCCACCTTCATCTCGCTTCCGTTTTCCTTAAGGTTTTCTCTCAATTTGGCCAATTCCTTAACCTTGATTCCGGTGAAATCCATAAAAACAATGCTTTTCTGTTTTTCAATCTTCGACTCAAGGTCATTGATTATATTCTGTTTTTGATCTCTTGTTAAAGGCATATGTATTAAAAAATCTGTGGTTCCACAGACAAAAACGAAGTGTCTATCCTCGGCAGGACTTATTTGCCTGCTATCTGTGGATTATTATTTAGTTATGCATCAATTATATCTATTTTTTGATTTTTGTCAACTCTTCAAGAATGGCTTCTCCGAACTCTTGACTAAACTCGGCGTTTTCCCCGGTAATGATGTTTCCGTCAATGACAATTTCTTTTCTTTCATATTTAACGTCATTATCTCTTAAAATATTGATAGCCGATTTATCCAACGCGGTTGACCAGACGGTAGCCTTTTTACCTATCAATACTCCGGCTTTGGCTAGAATGGTCGGGGCGATACAAATGGCCGCCAAGAGCTTTCCTTTTGATATTACTTTTTTGATTATCGAATAAGTCAGTTCATTGTCGAGCAGTTCCACTGCTCCACGTCCTCCCGGAAAGATGACGACATCGAATTCATCGATATTGATGTCATTAATTAAAAGATCGGCCCTGGCTTCTCCGCCGAACTTCCCTATTGCCTTGCATTTATCCGAAGCGGTTTTAATATTTATTCCTCCTTTTTCCAAAACTTCCTTGGTGACGAAATATTCTTCATCTCTGAAGTTATTGGAGGCGATGATGAATAATGCTTTTTTCATATGGTAATAGTATAGCATAAATAAAAAAGGCGGTTAAGCCTTGACGGGAGGAATTTGGATCAACTCCCCCGTTTTAATGTCATACTCATGGCGCTCTTTTGTGTAGCGGCACGTTTTGAGGATAAGATTTATGAAATCAACATTGTTCACGCTGCGGGCATAAGCTGCTGAAAGGGCCAATCCGTTTTCTTTGAAAACGATTAGTCCTTTCTCGGCCAGTTCAATAAGAATTTCCTTTTTCTTGATGAAGTTTCCGAATTTTTTCTGGTCGCTTATGCCCCCATATCCTTCTCGCAAAACCCATTCTATTTTTTCGTAGAAGGATTTCTTTTCCTCTTCGTTTTCAAAAGGCTCTTGCATTGTAATCACAACCGAAGTCGACATGCAACTTCATTGATAACTTATCACGCAAACAAAAAAGAGGCAAATGCCTCTTTTCATATATTAGCTTTCGACTTCCTGTTTTTCTTTTCTGGCCAATCTCCAGTGGATTAAATAGAGAGGAAGAGCGATTAAAAACATTGTTATCGAGTCCACCATCTTCTTCTGTCTCTCCGCTTTTATACAATTATCTCCGGTGTTTTCCTTTTTCCAGTTTTCGTAATCTTTGAGCATATTGTCTATTTGTGTTTTCTGGTCTGCGGTAACATCTGCTTTTCCTTTTATGCTTTCCGCGTCAATCGTTGAAACGAAATAAGGATAGCTGTTGCACATGTTGTAGTCCTTCTTTTCCGCTTCCGGGAAGGCGTATGCCTTAAGAGATGTGTTGACCAGCGTTCCTATTCCCACAGCCAAGAAAATTAGACTGATTAAGGCGACGGTGTATAAATAGATTGTTCTTATCACTTTTGTTGTTTTTGTCATATGTATTTTATCATTGTTATGTTGTCTAATAATTTTCCGTAATGGTTGTATCCTTTTTTAATTGTGCTTATCTTCTTAAAACCCATCTTTTTATACAAATTGATGGCGACCTTGTTTTCGGAAATAACACACAGGGTGATTATCTTAACTTTCAGTTCTTTAATAGCTTTTTCAACTATTTTTTTAAAAAGCTTTTCTCCCAATCCTTTTCCTCTCGCTTCTTTCATAATCGATATTCCTAGTTCCCCGACATGTTTTCTGGGACCTGAATCAATCAATGAAACTCTGGCGTTGCCACAGACCTTTCCATTAATATCAAGTACTAGATAAACTCCGCTTTTTTTCTTTATTTCTTTTGTTATATTTTCAAGGTATTTTCTTTCTTCTTTGACGGTTTGTTTTCTTTGGACAGTGATATATGTCTTTTCTTTAACTAAAGAATTAATCATTTCAAGCGTTGATTCAAGGTCGCTCATTTTCGGTTCTCGGAAAGTTATTTTGTCCATAACAAAATTATATCACAAAGAAACAAAAAACCAAGCTCAGATGAGCTTGGTCTTGTTTCAGATATTAGACGCGGCTAACGTTTACTGCGTTAGGTCCTTTCGGAGATTCGCCCTTTTCAAAAGATACTCTGTCACCAACTTTCAACTCGTCGTAGCTTACGCCCTTGAGTTCGTTGCTGTGAAAAAATAAATCTTTTTCTTCGCCATCAACTGTGATGAAACCGAATCCTTTGTCTGTAAGGTTTTTGATTGTTCCTTCCATGATTTTAAGGTTAATTTTATTATATTTTAAGGTTTTACCCTAAAGTTCAATTACTTGAATAAGCTCGACTAAATTTTTATCCAGTAACTATCTTGTAAACATAGTAACATTTAAAGGTAAATCAGTCAACTCGTTTTAGAATTAAAGGATATTTGTTATTGTAATAATCAATAAAGGATAATATAATATATTCAAGATAATAATATAAATAACAATATGAGTATCAAAAAAATATCAGGCATAGCTTTTTCTATCGTATTAGGACTGTTTATTTCTTTTAATACGGTGGGAGCGGTAACCAATGTTCCGCAAATTAGCCGTAATCTAACCATCGGCTCAACCGGAGATGATGTTAAAAGCTTGCAGCAGTTTTTAAACAATAACGGTTATTCCGTTGCTCCGTCGGGAGTCGGTTCAAAGGGAAATGAAACCAGCTATTTCGGCAATGCCACTCAAGCTGCTTTAAAGAAATTTCAAGCTGCCAACGGGATTTCCGAGACGGGAGTCGGCACCAAGACCAGGGCCCTGCTTGCCGGTCTGGTTGGTACCGCTACTTCCACTATTCAAAGTTCTTCTTCTGATGTTGCAAGTCAGATAGAAGTTTTAAGGAATTTGATTGCACAACTTCAGCAAAGATTGACTGCCCTGTTGGCATCAAGCGGCTCTACTACAACTACAACCACTACCAGCGACAGTGACAATCCATATATTTCTTCAATCAAGGTTGTTGATGGAGGAGATGCTGGGTATATCGATACCGATGACGTCATTACTGTCACTTTCAGCGAAGCCATTGATCCTAAATCGATAAACAGCAATCTTAGTGCCGGAAGTTCTGTTTCCAGCGTTTCATATTCTCAGGTCGGAGGAGTGAGAGTCTCTTTATCAGGAGTTTTAACTATTGAAGATGTAGTCAGTTTCAATATGGGTTCGGTTAAAGATGCCGGAACCTTTACCTCTAAACTTGCTTTAAGCTCTAATGGAAAGATTTTAACAATCACCTTAAATGACGGAACCGATGTTAAAATTGAAACAGAGAGCTTTGGTAAAGCCACTCAGATCGGAGGGGTGATAAAAGACTTAGCTGGCAATAAAATGGAAAACAATTCCAGTATCACTTATCCGACAGGAACTTTTGGCGGAACTAGTGACGACACTTCCCCCTCCATATCATCAATCTCCGTATATGACGGAGGAGATGAGGGATATATTGATGTGAGCGACCGAATCACAGTTACTTTCAGTGAAGCCATTGATCCGGAGTCGATTAACAACAATCTTAATGAGGGAGAAACCATTACCGGAGTCGAATATTCCGATGTGGCCGGAATCAATGTTTCTTCATCGGGAAAAGTTACAGTAAAAGGTATTGCCACCTTTGATATGGGTTCGGTTGATGATTCGGGAACATTTATTTCTAAAGTTGCTTTAAGCTCTAGTGGAAAGGTTTTAACAATCACTTTAACCAGTGGAGATGATATTAATATTAATGACGAGGACTTTTCTGGTGCCACTCAAGTCGGAGGTACAATAGAAGATAATGATGGAAATGAAATGGAAAGCGATTCGAGTATTGATGACCCGACTGGGACATTCGGCGGAACCAGTGATGCCGGTTCTCCCTATATATCTTCAATCTCTCTTTCCAATAACGGAGATGAAGGATATATCGATACTGGAGACAAGATTACCATCACCTTCAATGAAGCCATTGACCCGGATTCAATCAGTAGTGATCTTGATACGGGTGATTACATCACCGGAGTTGCCGCTTATTCGGAAATTGGAGGCGTAAGTGTTTCTTCGGGAGGTGAAGTGACCATTGAAGAAATCACAACTTTTGATGTGGGATCGGTTGCTTCTTCCGGAGCATTTACCTCTAAACTCGCCTTGAGTTCCAATGGAAAAGTTTTAACGATTACTTTAACTGATGGAAGTGATGTTCGCATTACCACTAAAGAATTCAGCAATACCACTCAGATTGGAGGAACAATTGAAGATATGGATGGAAACAAGATGGGAAGCGATTCGAGTATCAACTACCCTACCGGAACATTGTAGTAGTTATAAAAAAGAGACGGGATTCTATCCCGTTCTTTTTTTACCGATGTAAATTAGTGAATTAAGGTTTAATTTTTTTAAACTGGCCCAGAGATTTTTTTACAAATTGTCCGAACTTACGGTCTTTCCCTCTTTTTTCAATATCAGTCATTTCGTAATAATCAGATTCTTTTTTTAATCTAATGTAATTAAGATATTTATCCTCGTCTAATTTTTTTGTTTCGACAGCTTTTAAAACAGCGCAACCGGATTCATGTGTGTGAGTGCAGTCGGCATATTTGCAGTTTTCAGACAAAGCAATGATTTCATCGAAAACATCATCTATGCCGCTCTTTGCGTCTGCTATTCCCACTTCTCTCGTTCCCGGATTATCGATAACAATTCCACCGTTTTTTAAGAAATACATTTCTCTGGTTGTGGTTGTGTGTTTGCCCCTACCTGTTAAATTACTAATTTCTTTTGTTTCAATTTCATTTTTCCCGAGCAGTTTGTTTATCAAAGATGACTTACCAACACCGGATGAGCCCAGAAAACAATATGTTTTTCTTTTTTCTATGCAATTTATCAATTCGTTTAATCCTTGTTCGGTAATTATGCTGGTCGGGATAACGTCAACATTATCGAACCTCTCTTTAATTTCGTTTATTTTCAAGTTCGATTCTTCTTCTGAAATCAAATCTATTTTATTTAATATGATTACAGGTTTAATTTTACCTTCTTTGGCCAAAACAATATATCTTTCAAAGCGGTTGAGATTATAATCTCTGCCCACTGATTCAACAATGAAAGCCGTGTCGATATTGGTAGCGATAATCTGAATACCTTGTCTATTGTTGTATTTTTTTCTAAGTATGGTTTTTCTAGGTAAAATTTCATGAATAATCGCCATTTCTTTATCGGGCATGGTTATAGCCACCCAGTCCCCAACCGCAGGATAATCTTCTCTCTTTGTGGCATTGAATATCTGCTTTCCTGTTATCTTTGCCAAATACTCACCCTTTATATCCTTTATCCTGTATGATTCTTTATATTCAGCGATAACTCTGGCTATCGAATATTCTGCCTCCAAAGATTTTCTTTTCAATTCAAAAAAATCATCATACCCCAAATCTTCAAATTTTGTAACTTCATTAATCATTTTTTTATTATACTTCTAAAATGAAAAAACGCCAATTAAGGCGTTTGATTTTGCAGGGCAAGGAAAGGCCTAGAACCTCTACCATCCAAGCAGTATAAGGGTTTTTCGGAGGTCTTAGTGATAGTCAATTTGAGGTACCTGGATCTGGGTAAAATGAGGCAGTCTAAAAGGATCTAAAATAGATATCTTAGATAATATAGCCCTGTTATTAGAAATATTATGGCTATGGAATATCTCATTATTAATTCAACCTTTTGTATGGATTTAAAAGCATTACTAATCCTTTGGGCACTAAAGGTTATTAAAAAGGAAAATATAATAACTGGTAATCCAGTACCCAAAGCGAACAATAAAGGTATTATTATTCCATTAGAAGATTTTAAAACTAAGGGAATAAGAGCTCCGAAAAACAAAACTCCGCTGTAGGGACAGAAAGCTAAAGCAAACAACATTCCCAGCAATAGAGAACCAAGATATCCTTTATTGGTTAACCATAGTTTAATTTTTTCGATTTTATTTCCTCCAATTCTAAAATTAATCTTAAAAACTCCAAACATAAAGAGAGCGATAAGAATAAGTATCGGTCCCAATGCTTTATCTCCCCATCCTTGAAAAAATTTAGAAAGTTGGAAAGTCGAAAATCCGAAATAAATCAAAGAGGCTATAATTGTATAGCTTAATCCCCTACCAATGGTATAAAACAATCCATTTAATAACGACCTCTTAGCATCTTTTATATCTTTAGAAATATAAGCAATAGCAGTAATGTTTGTTGCCAAAGGGCAAGGACTGATGGAGGTTAAAATACCAAGCAAAAAAGCTGTTAGAAAAGGAATTTGATAAATATCTATTAAGTAATTAATGGAATCAATCATAATTAACTTTTTAGAATATTGTCTATTTTTTCTTTGAAATATTTTTCAAAGCCGGTTTGGCTGTTTACCATCCTCCAGACCATAAAGTCCTGTTCAATGTAATCTTTGCCGCCCCTTATCGTATTAATATAAAGAGATGATCCAGCCGCTTCAAACTTTTCGGCCAACTGATAGTTTTCCGGTAAGTCAATGTTTATTTCCCTAAAAACTATCTTTCCTGAAGTTAATTCTTCGCTAAAATTATTATTAATCGTTTGTTTGGCATATTTACCGACATTAATACAAGAAATGCATCTTTGAGTAGCATGAAAAACAAATACCTCTACTTTATCCACTTTCGGTAATTTAATATCTATAACACTGTAATTAGTATTTATCTGCTCTTTTTTCTCTTTATTGTTGTTAAGTAAAATAAACCCCAAAGCAACAACAAAGATAGCAATGATTATTATATATTTCTTCATAACTTACCTTAATATTAAATTGAATAAATAACCGGTAAAAATAATACCCAATCCGACAATTGAAGCATAGATAACAATCAATTTAGTTTTCATCACCTTTTTTAAGATAATAAACTCAGGCAAGGACAAGGCGGTTACAGCCATCATAAAGGATAAAGATGTTCCTATTGCTACCCCCTTTTCGGTTAAAGCACTAATCAATGGAATTACTCCTGCGGCGTTGGAATAAAGAGGAATACCGATAAGGGTGGCTAATGGAACGGCAAACCAATTATTACTACCTGCATACTTAGCCAAGAAATCAGCTGGTACGTAACCATGAATCCAGGCTCCAATGCCGATACCAATTAAAACGTACACCCAGATTTTCTTGATTATGTCCAAGGTATATTTATTGGCATAATTTATTCTCTCTTTAAAGCTTTTTTCTTTTATTTCAAAGCTAATATTTGCTTTGTTTTTCAAAACAAAGTCAGCCAGCAAGCTTTCCATCTTTAATTTATCAATAATCATTCCCGAGAAAATAGCAATCAATAATCCGCTAATAATATAGATAGCTGCTATTTTGAAACCAAACATACCTAATAGCATAACCAAAGCCACTTCATTAATCATTGGAGATGCTACCAAAAAAGAAAAGGTTGCTCCTAGTGGTACTCCAGCCTCAACAAATCCTAAAAACAAAGGTACGGCGGAACAGGAACAGAAAGGAGTAATAATTCCCAATAAAGAAGCTAAAACATTTCCTAAATATTTATTCTTCTTTGCCAAATACAATCTCACCTTTTCGGGAGTAAAATAGGTTCTGATAAAAGAAACTATGAAAATTATAACAGCTAAAAGTATTAATATCTTAATTGAATCGTAAATAAAGAAATTAGCTGCTGAATAAAGCTGAGTCGAAGCATTTATTTTAGACGTTAATAAATCAGCAAGTAGTTTTACGGGGTAAAATATGTCCATATGTTTAATTAGCAATTACCTCCACAAGAACAGCTGGAAGATTTTTCTTTTGTATCAACTATTCCCTTTTGATAATTTATTATAGTTTCTTTTATTTCTTCAACATTAGGAATCATCCCAACGATGATCGGTTTTCCATTAATAGCTAACACAGGGAAAGACATTACTCCTAACTCCATCGCTTTTTGAATGTCATCAATATATTCAACCTCAATATCTAATCCCATCTCAGTTACCGCTTTTTTTGTTAAATCAAATAATTTCTTGCAAGATTCGCATCCAGAACCGAAGATTTCTATTTTTTCTATCTTATTATTCATATTTTTAATTAAAATTTATATTTGCTATTCTTTTTCCTTTTTCCGTAAGAGAATAATAAACCCAAAGTCCCCTTTTATCGTCTTTTATTAGATTTGCATCTTTCAATGTTTTTAAATGATGAGAAACGAGACTTTGAGATAATCCAAGATTTTCAATAATCTTACAAACACACTGTTCCTCGTTCTTTAAAATACAAAGAATCCTAAGGCGGTTTTCCTCGGCGATAACTTTTAATAATTCTACAGCATTACTTGTTTCCTTAAGGGCTTTCTTATTTTTGCAACATTTCGGTTTCATAGTATATGAATACATATTAATATACTTTTGAATTGGCGTCAAATAAAAAATAGTCATTTCTGGCTATTCAGTTAACTTTGTAATAACCAATATCTATTTATTAATAACAAAATTTATTAATATATACTCGGCAATTAAGGATGTCATTAATATAATAAAAAAAGAAACAAATCCAGCTTGTAAAGATAATTTTATAATCTTTTTCTTTTCTTTAAAATGATGGGAATATTCTTGATATGTAATAAGAAAAGACATTAGTCCAGCCATAAAGCTGAATCCTGTATCGATTATTAAGAATATTGCTAACAGACCTTGTATCATTGTTTATTGATTTCTTTTATTAACGGAGGAAGGAGGTCTTTTTTACGAGACATCATTTGTTTTAAATAAATTGAGTTGTTTTCTATTTTTTTACCGAATGCTTTTTCAAGATATCTGTTTTCTCCACCGATTAATAATTCCGATCCTTCATTAATAATATCGGTAAACATTAATATTAAGAAGGCAAAGTTTTCTTTCTTAATAATCTCTTCAATTTTTTCAAGAAGTTTTTCTCGTTTTTCTTTGGCTTCATTTAAATCGACTGTTTCAATCTGCCCGATGCCAAACTTTTTGCCATTTTCTTGGAAAATCTTAAAGTCGGAATAAATAATTTTTTCAGTTGATAATCCTTTAAGGTTGGCTTTTTTCTTTTTTATATCTATTCCAAAATCTTTAAGATTCTTAATTCCAGCAATTTTACCTAGCTTTTTAGCTATTACAATATCTTCATTGGTTGTGGTACTTGATTTGAAGACTATGGTGTCTGAAAGTATTGCTGAAACTAGGAGTCCAGCCAATTGTTTTGTTATTTTAAACCTACTGTCATCAAGCATTTTTTGAGCTATTAGTGTAGCGGTAGATCCTAAGGGTTTTATAAGGACAGATATTGGATTAGAAAATGTGCATCCTATTTTGTGATGATCTATGATTTCTCTTATTTCAGCATCTTCAATTCCCTGAGGGCTTTGGCTTGTTTCATTATGGTCAACCAAAATGACTTTTTTACCTTTTATAGATTTTAATTTTATTGGTGTTTTCACTTTGAAATAATCAAGTACATATTTTGTTTCTTGATTTAAATCTTCGGGGATCGCCGGAATTGCATTTATCTTCTTCTTTTTTAGAAATTCGGAATAAGCAATGGCCGAACATACTGTATCAGTATCAGGTGATTTATGCCCAATAACGTAAATGGTTTCTTTATTCATAATATTTATCTTAGGTTATTTAAAAAGATTATAGCAAAAAATCACCATTTTGGCGATTTTATTGATTTACCATTAGTGTGCAGGGCGATGGGACGAACTTGGAACCTTTTTGAGGTTGGGTTATGTATGAAAAAAGCGACTATTGCTGTGGTTCTTCTTGAATGAACCAAGCTTTAATCGCCGAACCCATTAGGATGATTCCTAGGGTAAATCCTATTGCCGCTGTAGCTGGCACGTTAGCTTGTTTAAATATCGTCATAATAACGAGCCAAACATCGGTACAAATTGCAACAGTAATAGTAAATTTAAGAACTTCTTCTTTTTGCCACCTGCCGATTGCTACATTTCCACTATATGTAATTGTGAAAAGAACAATTAGTGCGATAGCTCCGTATAAGCATTCAACATTCATAACCGTTGCTACTATTAAAAGTAGCAGAGCCATTATGGCAATCATTTTGAATAATAGTTTGCTCACCACATGAATTCCTCCTTTAGTTTAAGAATATATTAATTAAATTAAATGTCAATATTTTTAAAATTAACCCTGGAAGGATTCGAACTGAAAATCGCTAATTAGCATATAGCTTTTTAGATTAAAATTGTGTTTGCAGGCAACCCCAGTCTAGAAACCCCGCCCTCCAAGCAGTGCAAGGGTTCTTTGGAGGCCTTGGCGATAACTAATTTGAGGTGTCAGGGTCTGGGTAAAATGAGACAAATGAGACAGTATAAAAAGGGTTTGTCCGTGTCTCAAATCATTAATGGTTGTAGGAAATTTTTAGCTTCTTCATAAGCTCTTATTATGTGTCTCTTAAGATATAGCTTTTGCTCTCCGTAAAAGAAACAAATATCATCATTGTAATCAGAAGTTAATAATATTTCATTAATTTTTGCTAGATTTGTTTTACCATAAGCAATATTAAAGGTAAAAACAATATTTTTATCTAAAATATGATTTGGTGAATCAATGTGACAAGTCGCATCTCTAACATATTTTATTGCGTCAGTAATATCTTTTACTACTTCTTTACCGCTACTATCTTTTAATATAGTAACATCTTCTTTGAAATTTATTCTTTTTCCTAGTTTTTCTGATTTATAAAGTAAATCTCTTAATTTTATTATTAAGTCTATAAAGGCAGATTCCATCAATGGATGACCTATATTTTCGCTGTCGAAAATATCTGTATTTAATATGGTGTTAATCTTATTAATATCGGTCATTATTTCCGATTTTATTTTGAAATCCATAATTTATATATTTATTCCCAGTGATAAAGAAAGAATATTTCCTAATACTGACGTAATAACTCCAGGTACCCAAGTATTTTTAAGAGAATTATATAGTTTTTCAATCGTGCCCTTATCAGCAGTTTTAACTTTTTCAGCAATCTCGTTTAACACACTATAAAGATTTTCTATTTTTTCCAACATAGCGGCATCGGCAGATGATTTTGCAATTTTAATTTGGGGGCCTCCTATAGAACTTTGTAATCCTATTGTTGTTGATCCTACTCCTCCACCAATTGCACTGACCGACATGCCCGTTCCACCATTAGAAGCTGTGGCCATCGTTCCAATAACACTGATATTAAAATTAAATTGGGCAGGATCATTTTTAATTGATTCTGCTATAACTTTTATTAATTTTGATGCAATTTCTTTATCCATATTCTTATTAATTATTTTTTTATTAATTATGTCTTAATTACAATTTATCTAATTAGTACTAATAATTTTTTAGCAGAAAGAAGCGAGGCTATGCAAAAAACAACTATCCAAATAATAGCCACTATATCAAAATGATACTTATAAATATATTCTGTGGTTACTAAAAATATCAATGCTGATATGATGACTATAAGATTTATCAAAAAAGACTCTTTAAGATCTTTTTTAATTGATTCTGTGCTTTTTTGTAGCACAATAGCTCGTTGATATAGGTTTTGAACGTTTTGCGCTTCGTTTTTACTGGCTGGATGGCTTTCTGGCGTAATATCTTTTGAAGCATTTAATAGCCAATTTAAAGAATGGCTATAAGGCTCGTTGTTTAAAAAATAAGGTAGGGTTTGGCGAAGCCTATCCGCTATACTACCCAACTCTAAAGAATTAATTTGAATTCTAAATATAATCACAGCCGCAAAAAATGCTATTAATCCAGAAAAAGCTTGAAGTATGGCACTAAACGACCAAAACAGAACATCTTTAGAAAACAAATTTATAGAATTAGCATTAAAGATGAAGGCAAGAATTATTATTAATAAAACAAAAATGGTTATACTTACCCTTTTTATATTATAAGATTCTCCCCTAATTTTTAGGCAATAATCTTTTTGTGTGTGTCCGCACTCGGGACAATGATTATTAGTTCTTTTTATTTCTCTCCCACAATTATAACAAACGCACTCAGCTTCACATCCTTTTATATAATATTTTTTTATTTTTACTAGTATTTTTTTTATCATATTTGGTGTCTTAATTCTATCATCGGCCCATAAAAGGGTTAATATTACGAATAAAATTATTAAAAATAATATATTTTCCATATGCTAATTTTTTTAATTAGTTTCAATAAATCTTCTTCTTTTTCATATGCTCTTAATCTTCCCGAAAGTATACAAACGCGATAAGAGATGCCGTCACTCATTAGTCTCCAGTTTACACCCTCTAGTGCCTTGTGGACAAGTCTTTTCAGGTCATGTGAGCTTTCTCTTTCCCCTCTTGGATGAGCATCCGTGACGGTAAAAGATAAAAAGACATCCTTTCCTATTTCTGGTGTTTCAAACTTAAGCCCCACATATCCTTACCTTCCTAGTTTAGGTGAATGAATTTTTCTAACTCGAAAGCTGCTAACTTTGTTTTTATCTATCTCGTCGTGTTTCTTTATTCGCTTATTCTTGATTTAATATTTTTGACAACACTGCTGCTGGCAACTCAATATCTTCTAATCCAATAATGTAGGGATTCTCTCTGCCCTCTTTATGAATAATTATAGCATCATTAAAAAGTTCGAACGACATAATCTTATTGTATGGCAAGGCAAAACTTTTTCTTCCGCCCAAAAATCCAAGTCTCTGATTAGTCAGCCAGAAATTACCGCTATCTTCATCAACTACGACTGTACTAACTTGAGGAGATAAATTTATCGAACCGACTCTATATCTTAATCCCTTCACGATCTTAATAGATCCAGAGAATCCGCTGTAATTTATAGTCCGAGTTACTTTTTTAAACTTTTTAAGAATGGACGGACAAAGCCAATGGACTATTTCTCCCTTTTTAAGAATAACATCGAATCCAGTAAATTGCGGAGTTGGCAAAATGCCTTTGTCAATTAAAGCGAGCGAGTAGAATTTATTAAAATTTTTCTGGCTGAAATCAAAATCATCTTGAGATAAATCAAAATAACTCATGATAGATTCTAGCTCTTTCTTTTCATCCTCTGTAATTCTTTGATCTTTGCAAATATTTTTAAACGTTAAAGAGGTATATCTTTTTTTAAGATCAATCAAGTCTTTATTCGTTAAATTATATTTCTTAGATAGTTCTTCTAACTCTTTCTTTTCGCCGTTGTCTAATTTTCCATCAGATAAGAATTTATTAAGTGTATGTTCATATTCAGATTTTCCCTCTCGCTTTGTTAGATAATTTTTAACAAAATTAAACATATTTTTAAATATTTATTGATCGCACATTGATTCACAAGGAATTCCATCATTATCTCCATCAAGCTTGTCGACGCGGCATACATTTAAAAAATACTTTGCTTCCTCGCAAGACTGTATTTCTCCACAAATTTTTTTTGACCCACAGCTTGAAAAGTTTTGCAGTTGGTCGCTTTTGGCTTGGATGTTTGCAGTTGCTCTGGCCACGGTGCGAGCCCTTTTTGTTTCACTCGCTGAACTGTGACAATGGTAATCGCCATTCTTTTTATTGGTATGACAGCCATTGACATCAGTTTTTCCGGAATGGGCAAAGGTGCTTAATGGTAAGATTAATACTAAAGTAACAGCTAATATTATTTTTTTAAGAATTGCCATATGTTTAGGGCATTACCGTTAGCCCTATGACTAACGCAGTACCGATTATTACTGCGGCGATTATGATCGCTACACCGACATTTCCTTTCTTTATTTCCTCCCATTCATCAATTGGAGTAATCCAAGAAAATACTTTAATTAAAACTCCCAAAGCTATTGCCATTGAAACTGCGCCAGTTATTGCCCAGCCGAACGTGATAAGGTATTGCTCTAAAATATATGCCATATTTTTTATATTTAAAAAACCTCAAAAAGAGGCATTACAACTGACTATTAATTTTATTATTTTTTGTTGAAGCATATGGTTTCTCGATACTTTATGTAGCGTGCAGGGGAGGAGGGATTCGAACTCTCAAGACCTCTTTTGGAGAGAGGCAGTTTACCATTGAGCTTACTCCCCTAAAACAAAAGGGATGACTTCCCTTTTATCTCTTAACTTCTTTGAAAGTCGTGTGCTTCTTGCAACCTTTGCAGAATTTGCTCATTTCCAACTTTTCTTCAACCTGTTTGGTCTTGTTGGTGAAGTATGAAACCTTCTTGCAAGCCTGACAGACAATCTTTGACAGTTTTTTCTTTTTTGTTGCCATATTATTATTTATTTATCTTTTCTGAGCCGATGGTGAGAATCGGACCCACGACCTTCCCCTTACCAAGGGGATGTTCTACCACTGAACTACATCGGCAATTCTCACAATGACTGGTGGGCGATGAGGGACTTGCACCCCCGAAGGCCGAAGCCATCTGATTTACAGTCAGACCCGTTTGACTACTTTGGTAATCGCCCAATATGAACAATGATAGCAAAAAGATGATTATTTTTCAATAACCTTCATCCTTTCCTTCTTCCACTCCTCTATTTTCTTCTGATGACCGGATAATAATACTTTTGGCACTTTCCACTTTTTTCCTTTAACCGGAACAAACTCTTCCGGCCTGGTGTATTCGGGATATTCGATAAAGCCACCGGTTTTAGTCATTCTTTCTTTTAAAAATGTTGGTTTTCCCAAAACATTGGGAATTAAGCGTGAAATTGTTTCAATCACAATCATGGCCGGCAGTTCCCCGCCCATCAAGTCGTATTCTCCGATTGACAGTTCTTCATCGGCAATATACTTCCCCACTCTTTCATCAACACCTTCATATCGGCCGCAGATAAAAATCAAATCATCGTATTTGCTCAATTGAAAGGCCTTCTTTTGGTTAAAAGTTTTTCCTCGGGGAGTGAATAATATCACTCTTGTTTTCTTTTTTTTCTTGATCGCTTTAACAGCTTTGAAAATAGGTTCGACTTTCAAAACCATGCCCAATCCCCCGCCGTACGGTCTGTCATCAACGGTTCTTCTTTCATTATCCGTCCATTTTCTCAAGTCATGAATGTTAATTTTAAGAAGACCCTTTTCTCGGGCTTTCTTGATGAACGATTCATTTAAGTATGAATCGAACAAATTGGGGAAGATTGTGATAATATCGAATTGCATTTTAATAATGTGGGCCGGAACTCGTATTTTTTCTTGGTTCCAGTTTATATTGTTGTATATTTAGATATTAGTCAAGAAACAAAAAGCCCCTTGCGGGGCCGATGATTTAATTAAATGCTATTAGGTCTCTGAGTTCTTTTACCTGCATTTCCAGCTTTTCTATCCTTTCTTTGTGTTCAGTGAGAATTAATTTTTCTATTCTGTCAAAACGTTTATCCATTCTATCTAATCGTTTATCAACTTCATCAAAACGCTTATCAACCGACTGGAATCCTTTCCCAACCATTAAAGCCAAATCATCAATTGTAATCTCTTTCTTTTTCATATTAATTAAATGCAATTAACTCTTTTAGTTCCTTAACGTCCATTTCTAATTTTTCTATTCTTTCTTTATAATTAGGAAGAATCAATTTTTCTATCCTATCTAGTCTTTTTTCAACTTGATCAAAACGTCTGTCGACATCTATCTTTTTGGCATTTTTGCTTAGCTCTTTTTGGGTTTCCATGAATCCCCTCTGAACCATCATGGCTAATTGATCAATTGTAATCTCTTTCTTTTTCATGTTTTTATTATATTCCAACACAATAAAATGTCAAACAAAAAGCCCCGCAAGGGGCTGTTTGAGTTATTAAATCTTGAAATCTTCAAAGTCTTCAGTGATACTCGAAGCTTCTTTGGGAGCGGCTTCCGGCTGAGGAGGCATTTTTCTTCCTCCTTCGGGCTCTTCAATCTTCAAGTTGACTCTGGCGTGGTTCTTAAGACCGATGATTCTAACCAGATTTCTAATCGCTCTGGCTGTTGAACCCTGTCTTCCGATCAATTGACCCATGTCTTCGGGGTTGACCTTTACCGTTAACAAAACACCCATTTCGTCAACTTTTCGGTCCACCTTCACATCGTTTGGATGATCAACTAGCGTCTTAACGATGAACTCAAGGAACTCGATATCTTTTGCTTCTGCCATGCTAGTTCGTTCTTTATTCTAAATACTTCTCTTTCGGGTAGTTCGACCTTTCCTTGTTTTATTGTATTCTTGCTACCCTAATCCATTATCTAAAAAAACAAGAATAGTGTCAATAACACTACTCTGCTTTAGGAGCTTCTTCGGGAGCGACTTCGGCCTTAACTTCTTCCGGAACGGCTACCGGTTCTTCTTTTTTAACTTCTGCTTTCGGGGCCGGTTTGGGTTCTTCTACCGCTTTCTTTGATTTCTTGAAGATAATCTTTTTCTTTTCCCCTTTAATCACACCCTCGTTAATCAAGATGTTGTAGACCGTGGCTGACGGCTGGGCACCTACACCCATCCAGTAATTGATTCTTTCGCTGTGCAAAGTCTTCTCTCTGGTTATGGGATTATAGAATCCAACCTGTTCGACGAACTTTCCTCCTTGAGGAGGATTATTTCTGTCGGTAACAACAACCTTGTATGAAGGTTGCTTTTTCTTTCCTGTTCTAAATAGTCTGATTACTAACATATTCGGTAATTATTATTAACAAAGATATACTACACTATTTCCAAATTATTTTCAACCCTTGACCAACCTCTAATGTTTATATAGTATTGGTGAAGGTGATTTACTCATGAATAATGAATGCAAGGAAGAGAGCTGCGGGCACGCTGAGAACAATGGAAAAATTTTAACCGCCTGGGGGAAGATTCTCCTCATCATAGTGGCGATTATCATTGTTTCTATTTACGTCCTATTGTTCCCATATTTACCCCACTAACTTCTTTTTAAAAGAAGTTCTTGCTTTTTTATTCCCAATTTTTCGCTTTCAGTCCTTCTTCGGCCGCTTTCAATTCGGCTTCATGCTTGGAAGAACCTTCGCCCTGGGCGATAACTTCTTCTCCCAATAATACTCCGACAATAAAATGCTTTAAATGGTCGGGACCGGCTTCTTCCAATACTTGATAAATCGGAGTGACTCCGATAATCTCTTGGGCTCTTTCCTGGAAGAGTGACTTGGGATCCTTAAACAATTTCTTTTCTATTATCTCGGGAAGCATTCTTTCGATAAGATTCTTTTCGATGAATTTCTTGGAAGGTTCATATCCTTGGTCCAAATACAAAGAACCGATGAATGCTTCAAAAGTGTCGCTCAAAATATATCTTCTGGCCTTTCCTTTTTCTTTTTCTTCTCCCGAAGACAATAAAAGGAAATCTTCAAAGCCCAATTCTTTGGCCGTGTCGGAAAGAATATTGGCGTTAACCAATGATGCTCTCCATCCGGTCATTTCTCCTTCGGGCTTGTCCGGATAGTTTCTGAATAAATACTCCGTGGTTATTAATTCCAACACCGCATCACCCAAAAACTCTAATCTTTCATTGTGGCTTAAATAGAAGTCGGGATTTTCGTTTAAATAGGAACGATGACAAAAGGCCTGCGTCAAAAGGTCTTTATTTCTGAAAGATATATTTAATGATTTTTCAAAAATAGAAAAATCTTTGGAATTATTCTTCTTCATTTTCTTTTGTTTCTTTTATTTCCTCTTCTTTGCCTCCGGCCAGTTCACGGTAAACAGTTCCCAATACTCCATTGATGAATTTTCTTGAGTTTTCTCCTCCGAAGTTTTTAGCCAGTTCGATTGATTCGTTGATGGCCACCTTGGGAGGAACTTCATCTTTGTTTTCGTATAGAAGCTCAAAAATGCCGATCCTTAAAACATTTCTATCCAAAATGTTTATCTGATTGATCGGCCACTCGGGAGCGGTCTTTTCAATTATTTTGTCTATTACTTCGAGATTTTCTTTGACTCCATTGACCAATTGCCAGATAAAGTCGTGGCTTTCGAGTCCGTGTCCGAACTCTTCAATGTTTTTCTGAGTAATGCTCTCCAAATCACCATCCACCTTTCCGTGAAAGTCCCATTCATACAAGCTTTGCATCGCTACGGATCTTGATAGGTGCCTTGAGGCCATATATTATTTCTTTGTTTCCTTTTTAGTTTCTTTCTTGGTTTCCTTGGGTTCTTCGGTTTTGGTTTCACTTATTTCTTTCTGTCTCTTTTTTTGTTCTTTCTTCTCTAATTTAGCCATTACATTCACGAACTCAGTTCCTTTGTAGTAACCGCAATATCCGCAAATAGTGTGAGGCAAAACGGGCTTTCCGCATTTGGGACATTTAACCAAAGCAGGGGCTTTGATGAAAATGTTTCCCCTTCTTCTGTTCTTTCTTGATTGATTGTGTCTTTGTTTTGGTACTGCCATATTCTTATCTTTAAATCTATATGACTATTATACATTTTTGGAAAGATTTGTAAAGTTTAAAAAAAATGAAAGGGAGGATATCCTCCCAAAATTAGTGATGCTTCAGCTGCGCCCCGCACATAACTGAAGCCGTCATTGAGCAGGTCTTCCTGAATTTTTTTGGGAAGATGCTCAAATCCGTAGGTGGCGGCGAATTCCCTTTCCCTCGCGTTGGAGCTTTTCGCCAATGATTCGTATCCACCGGCTGCTCTGAACAGATTAATCTTTTTAAGCCAGTCATTAGTCATTCCAATGTTCTGCTGTTCAAGTCCCCAGATGAAGGAGACCACTTCAAGCTGTAATCTTGTGTCCATGTTCAATCCCTCCTTTGGGTTATATTTAACTTATACAACAAAATTTAAAAAAAGTCAAATTCGCGAAGGGCGAGTTCAGCAATAGATATCGTGGTTGCCCACGGAAAGAAACCAGACTTCTCTTTTATTTTTAAAATAAAAAATAATCCTGTGCCGATAATCAATAGACCAGGACCAGTAATTTTTCATTTTTCCATTTAGCTTATGAGTATTAAGGGATGTGTCAAAAGGATTGTTTTGAAAAATAATTTGTTTCTGCTCGGCTAAATCTTTTACCTCTTCGGGTAAATGCTTATACTCTTTTTCAAATTTAGAGGTATAAACAATGGTCATTATCGCAAATCTTTTAGTGATTTTAAGATTTTACCCTTCCCTTCCATTATTTCTTTTCTTCCTTCGTCGAGCTCTTTCAATAATTCGGCTTCCTTCCATTGCCTGAATAGATGCCTAAAAAATTCACTGGTTGTTCCATAGTTATGTTTTTTGACAGCCTTTTTAACGTCGGCATTCATGTTAGAAGGTAGAGATATGTTTAATACTGTTCTCATATATTTGTAATATTTTGTATTACAAACACCATATCATTGAATATTAATGATGTCAATATTAATATATAATATTATTAAACTTTTTAAGGTTAAATTTGAGAATATTCTTATTTCCTGTTCTTATCTGAGCGCAAGAGAAATTCTTCTATCAATTTTTTGACCTCAAGATAATTTTTAATTTCCATTAACCTGTCTCTAAGTTCTTTAGCTCCGTTAAACCCTTTCGCGTATGCGTGAAAATGTTTTTTCATAACATTAAATTGTTTAGGATCATTAAAAAGCTTTGCGTGTTCAACGATGGCTTTGAGTCTTTCCGGAACAGTGGGTAATCTGTCAGAAAAAAACCAAGGATTTCCCAAGGTGGCCCTTCCAATCATAACCCCATCAATTTTATTTTCTTTAGCTAATTCGTGAGCTTGGGTAAGAGATTTTACATCTCCATTTCCAATAATCAACGTCTCCGGAGAATATAAATCCCTTAATCTTACAATTTCTTTTGCTAAATCCCATTGTGCGGGAGAGCGATACATTTCTTTCCTGGTACGAAAATGTATGGTTAGTGCGGCAATATTTTCCTTTAAGAGAGGCACAATCCATTCAGAAATTTGATTTTCATCATACCCAAGACGAGTTTTTACCGAAACGGGTATTTTCTTTGCCCCTTCCTTTGTCGCTCTAATAATTTGTCTTGCCAAGTCAACGTCTTTTATCAATGCCGCACCCGCCCCTTTTTGTTCTATCGCTCTGTCTGGGCATCCCATATTAATATCGATACCATCGAAACCAAGTTTTTCAATCTCTTCCGCTGCCTTTTTAAAATATGATGGATCTGAGCCGAAAATTTGTGCAACTATCGGATGTTCTTCCGGAGAAAACTTTAAAACTTTAAGACAGCTTTCGCGGCCCTTGGAAAATAGTCCCTCAACAGAAACAAACTCTGTCCAAAAAACATCAGGTCGGCCATACTTTAAAAACATGAGTCTAAATGCATCGTCAGTAACTCCCGACATCGGAGCTGCAACAATAATCGGCTTTTTTAGTTTTTTCCAAAAATTAGATTGCATATTTTTCTAATACAAAAACTTATCATAAAATCATAGCAAGTATCATAACTTGCAGGGGCGCTGGGACGTTGTCAGAGTATTTTTGAGGTTTAAAAAAGGGGCTTAACGAAATCAATTAAAATGATTTATCCCCTTTACGTTTTGTCGAATCTTTTGTTAGAAGGCTTTCGCACTAAGATCTCGACCACATCCCTTACAATACCTTTGTTCTATGGGTGTGGTTTCTCTGCAGTGAATGCAGAGCCTTACGGCTTCTACCATACTTCTGCCACACCTCGGACACTCCTCAGCGTCATTAGAACGAATTTCACATATCGGGCAAAACTTCATAAGATTACCTCTTCCACAAAATTACTGTGGATAAAATGATTATAATATTTTTTATAATTTAGTCAAATTTCTAGTAAAAAGTTTTAATGTCCTTTCGTGGTTGTTCAATAGGATTTCTAATTTAGTAGGGGTGATGGGACGAAATCGGAACCTTTTTGAAACTATCTTACAACTACACTGCCGGGTAAAGATGGCCATCTAACAACTAAAAAGACCGAATCTTCTATAATCTCTGAAATATGAAATACTCCCGCTTCCCAAAGCACAAAATCTCCCTGCTCAGAAAGAATAAAATCCTTATTTTGATTAGGGAAGGATATTTTTGTTTTACCACTTATCAATACTGACAGTGTTTTTGAATGTTTGTTTGCTCTCACTTTATCTAAATTTTCACCTTTTTTATGAATGCCCCACTTCACCTCTACATCATTATCTTTAAAGGAAGATGAGCCTTCAATAAATTGACCAATAAACCATCCTCTTGTTTGAGGAGTTTCTAAAACTTTTTTGTTTAGATTGCCTGCTTCTATCTCTGACATATTATTTGATATTATTTATTGAGCATATTATATCCTTAAAAACAAAAAGCGCCAATAAGGCGCTAGGAATTTACAGGCGCGAAAGGATTAGAACTTTAAATCATTTGATTAATCGGAGCAAAGCTTTTCCTATGTATCTCGCAAGTTCCATTCTTTTTTATCTTTCCCAAATGTTCCCTGGTTCCATATCCTTTGTGTTTTTTGAAATTGTATTGAGGGTACTTTTTATCATATCTTTCCATCAATTCATCTCTTTTAACTTTGGCGATAATGCTGGCGGAGGAAATAGAAAAAACTTTATCATCCCCCCTAACGATTGATTTCTGATCAATCTTCAAATCAAGCTTCATTCTCCCATCTAAAATAAGGAAATCAACCTTGATTTTGTTTTTCTTTTCTAAATCTTTGATTGCCTTAATCATGGCCAGCTTGGTTGCTTCCAAAATATTAACCTTGTCGATTATCTTTTCCGAAACCATCCCTATCCCCCATTTGATCTTTTTGTTTTTGATTAAATCGAGATAAACAATCTTCCTTTTTTCTTCTTTCAGCTTTTTGGAGTCCTTTACCGACTCAATTTTCTTCGCTTCCTTGAAATCTTTTTCAAGAATTAAAACAGCTCCGGCTGCAACCGGTCCGGCCAAAGGGCCTCTTCCTGCTTCATCAATTCCAACCACGTATTTATAGCCCTTTTTCCAAAGTTGTTTTTCTTGAATCATATGTTGATTATATCTGAATTTTTTGTACAAAAAAAGAGAGAAGATTAAGATGCTGGTATGAGAACCTGGTATTTTTTTCTTTCGAGGTAACGATATGTTTCCTCGACCGGGTCCCCGTTATCCAGCTGTGGCGGTCTATTGTAGCCGATTTCTTTGTGTCTTTCTCTGATAAGGAGAGCGATTAAGTCTCCTTCGAAGACTTCACCCAAAAGAATTGACCTGCACAGACAATCTTTTGAACGTTCAGCCGGGGAAATTTTCAAATCAATTCCCCAGATTCTAACAACCTCTTTCAGCGCTGCTGGTTCGAGCCACCAAGCACCGAACATTTTGGGAGGACGGATTGCTTTCACCATAAACTTCACCTTTGCCATCTGGATAACGATTTCCAAAACAGCAATCTATCCATTTTCAGATAAACAGATTGCTATTTTGGAATTTCTTCTCTCTTTGAAATATGTGTGTTTTAATGAACAAATCTATAAAAATATCATATAACACAATAGATATAAGTCAAGCATTGCGAGGAGTTCTTTTTCTCCTTGAATCATATCCCGAATTGATATATTATTAACATATATTAAATACATATTAACATATGGACAATTTAAACAAAAACGGCAACGGAAAGGTTCTCTCTCAAAAAGATATTTTTGAAGAGATCAAGCTGGCTGAATCAGAGAATCGTCCGACCAATCTTTCCGGCAAAACCATTTCCGATTTTTCGGTTATCATTGAGAAGATAAAGTTCGGATTGAATTTGGAGAACGCCAAGATTATGGGCCCGGTGTTTTTGGGAGAAGTTGTCATTCTGGGTGACTTGAATATGAAGGGAGCGATAATCAACGGTTCCCTCTATCTGGGGAAAGCCGATATCAAGGAAGATTTGATTTTGGAGAATGCGCAGATTAACGGAGCCATCAATCTGGTCGGAGCGAAAATCGGAGGAAACATTGACGGAAAAGGATTGATTACCATCGGCTTCCTTTCTTTGACCAAGGCGGAAATAGCCGGAGATATAATCTTGGAGAATGCCGAGATAGAGTCGGCTACGTATGATGACCTGATGGTTCGAGGAGACGCTTTCTTCGGAACAGCCGTTATTAAAGGAAATCTTAATTTGGGAAAAATGAAAACCGAAGGAAATATTGATTTGGAAGAAACCGAAGTCGGCAGCAATCTTGTCTTGACCGGAACGGAAAGCAAGAAAGGAAACATTGATACGACGACGGTAAAACTGGGAGGAAAGAAGATTATCTAATTTTAATTCAAATGACCAAGTTCACTCACCTGCATTTGCACTCGCACTATTCCCTTTTGGACGGATTGGCGAAAATAGACGACATTATCGACAAAGTCAAAGACTTGGGTATGGATTCGGTTGCTCTAACCGACCACGGAACCATGTATGGTGTAATTGAGTTCTATCAAAAAGCCAAAGCCAAAGGCATCAAGCCCATTATCGGATGCGAAGTGTATGAAGCTCTCCGAAGTATGGATGATAAGATTCCCAATCAAGACCAGAAACGTTTCCACCTGATTCTTTTGTGCAAAAATGAAACAGGATACAAGAATCTGGTGAAGATTGTAACCGAAGCCCATCTTCGAGGATTCTACTACAAACCCCGTGTTGACTTGGAATTGTTGGAAAAATACAGCGAAGGGCTGATTGCTTCTTCCGCCTGCCTCCAGGGAAGAATCCCCTATCTTCTATTGGCCAATAAAAAAGAAGAGGCCGAAGAAATGGCTTTGAAATACGAAAAGATATTCGGCAAAGGCAATTTCTATTTGGAACTCCAGCACCATCCCAGCATTCCCGAACAGGAAAAAGCCAATAATATGATAATTGAATTGAGCAAGAAAACGGGAATTCCGATGATTGCCACCAATGATTCCCACTACATCAACAAAGATGATGAAGAAGCCCAGGATATTTTAATGCTCATCAATACCGGAGCGGACATCAATGACAAAGAAAGATTGAGTATGCGCGGAGATGATTTTTCAATCAAGAGCGGAGAAGAAATGGAGGAAGCTTTCAAGCATGTTCCTCAAGCGATAGAAAACACTCAAAAGATAGTCGAGGCCTGCAATCTGGAATTGAAATTGGGAGAATTCAAACTCCCCTCCTTTGATGTCCCTGAAGGAAAAACTTCGGAAAGCTATTTGCGAGAACTTTGTTACCTTGGAATTGAAAAGAAATATGATATTCATTCTGACGAATTGAAGAACATCATTGAGAATGTTTTAAAAGGAAAAGAGATAAAGATTGAAGAAATCAAAGACGAACAATTGAAAAAAGTGATTGAGAGAATGGAATACGAACTCTCGGTTATCAATCGAACCGGATTCTCCGGCTACTTCTTGATTGTCCAGGACTTTGTCAATTGGGCCAAGAACAACAGAATCGTGGTCGGTCCGGGCAGAGGTTCGGCCGGAGGTTCAATTGTCGCTTTCCTATCCAACATCACCAACGTCGACCCTTTGAAATACGATTTGTACTTCCAGAGATTCTTGAATCCGGATAGAATATCACCTCCTGATATTGATTTGGACTTTACCGACAAAAGAAGAGATGAGGTCATCAACTATGTCGCTGAAAAATATGGAAGGAACAAGGTTGCCCAGATTATCACCTTCGGAACCATGGCAGCCCGTGGTTCAATTCGAGATGTGGGACGAGCATTGGGCTATCCCTATTCATATTGCGACAAGATTTCCAAAATGATTCCCATGGGATACAGCTTAAATGATACCTTGGAAAAGGTGGAAGAATTCAGTGATTTATATGGTTCGGATAAAGAAGCGGAAAGATTGATTGATTTGGCTTTGAAAATAGAAGGTTGTGCCAGACACGCTTCAACTCACGCCTGCGGAGTGGTTATTTCGAGAAATCCTTTGGATGATTCCGTTCCCATTCAGCATCCGACTCAAGATGAAAAAGGAATTGTGACTCAATACGAAATGCACTCGGTTGAATCAATGGGATTGTTGAAAATGGATTTCTTGGGACTCAAAAACTTGACCATCATCGAAGAAACATTGAAAAGAATCTATGCCGTCCACGGAATCAACGTGGATATGGACAGGATTCCCTTGAATGACCCTAAAACATTCAAGCTTTTGCAGGCAGCCGATTGTATCGGAGTGTTTCAATTGGAGTCCGACGGAATGAGAAGATATTTAAAACAATTGAAACCGACTGAAATCGAAGACATTATCGCCATGGTTGCCTTGTACCGTCCCGGACCGATGCAACACATTCCCGAATATATCCGTGGCAAGCACGATGCCAGACAGGTTAAGTATCTGCATCCATTATTAAAGCCGATTCTTGAAACCACTCACGGCATTCCCGTGTATCAGGAACAAATCATGCGTATCGCCCAAGACCTGGCCGGTTTCACTTTGGCCGAAGCAGACATCTTGAGAAAAGCCATTGGAAAGAAAATCGAAAAGCTTTTAATGGAACAGAAAGACAAGTTTGTTGACGGAATGAAGAAGAACAAAATTGATGAAAGGATTGCGATTGAATTGTGGCATTGGATTGAACCCTTTGCCCGTTATTCGTTTAATAAATCGCATGCCGCTTGCTATGCCATTATCGCCTATCAAACAGCATATTTGAAAGCCAATTATCCGGTTGAATACATGGCCGCATTATTAACTTCCGAGGGCTCTGATTTGGACAGAATTGCAATATTAATCGAAGAGTGCAAGAAGATGAAGATTGAAGTATTGCCTCCGGAAATCAATGAATCATTCAGTAACTTCAGTGTGGTTCCCAAAAAGAACCAAATCAGGTTCGGATTATCAGCCATCAAGAATGTGGGATACAATATCGTCGAACTGATTATCAACGAAAGAAAACAGAACGGACATTTCAAAACCATCGAAGATTTTGTTTCCAGAGTCGATTCAAAAGTTTTAAACAAGAAGTCGCTGGAAAGCTTGACCCGAGCCGGAGTTTTTGACAATCTAGGAGAAAGAAACCAGATTCTTTCCAACATGGAAAAGCTGTTGGCCTGGTCTAAGAACAATCAGAAGATGAAAGACAGCGGACAGAGAGGTCTTTTTGATACGGGAACGTCAGTCAGTTTAAACGGCATCACTCTTGATTCCTGCGAAGCGATGAGCGAATACGACAAGCTGACGTGGGAGAAGGACTTATTGGGCCTGTATGTTTCGGGACATCCTCTAGAAAAGCACAGGGCGATGCTGGAACAGCAAGCAATGTCAATTAAAAGAATCATCGCCGACTTGAACGGAACGGGAGCGGGTACGCGAAATCCTTTTGACCGATATGTCATTCAGGGAGAAAGCGTCACCGTCGGAGGAATCATTTCTTCGATAAAGAAAATACTGACGAAGAAAGGAGACCCGATGATGTTCATCAAGCTCCAAGATCTGACGGATACGATTGAAGTGGTGGTCTTCCCTTCAATGATTGAAAAGAACCCCAATGTCTTTGAAGCGAACAGAATAGTTTCCATTACGGGCAAGACGGATATGAAAGACGGAATGCCCAAGATTATCGCCAATGAAGTTGAAGAAATATTAGAAGCATAATAAATATCAATATGAATTTAGAAGAAATAAGACACTCGCTATCACACATTCTCGCCTTGGCTGTCAAAGAAATGTATCCTGACACCAAATTCGGCATCGGACCGTCAATCGACAACGGCTTCTATTATGATATGCAAGTCGAATTGAAAGAAGAGGACTTGGTAAAAATCGAAAAGAAGATGAAAGAGCTTCTTAAAAAGGAAATCGTTTTTGAGAAAAAAGACATCACTAAAAAGGAAGCCAAGGAACTATTTAAAGACCAGCCGTACAAATTGGAATTGATTGATGAAATCGAAGATGAAAAAGTTTCCATCTATACTTCCGGTAATTTCGTTGACTTGTGCAAAGGTCCTCATGTAAAGTCAAGTAAAGAAATAGATTCAAAGGCCTTTAAATTGAATAAGCTGGCCGGAGCATACTGGAAAGGCAGTGAAAAGAATCAAATGTTGACCAGAATATACGGTTTGGCTTTTGAAACAGAAGAAAAGCTGAATGAATATTTGAAAATGATGGAAGAGGCGGAAAAGAGAGACCATCGCAAACTGGGAAAAGAAATGGATTTGTTCCACTCCGAAGAAGAAGTCGGAATCGGATTAATCATGTGGCACCCCAAGGGAGCCATGCTTTGGAGATTGATTGAGGACTTCTGGTTTAAAAAGCATTTGGAATCGGGATATGACTTGGTCAGAACTCCGCATATCGGAAACAGAAGATTATGGGAAAGATCCGGTCACTGGGGATTCTATTCCGGAAGCATGTACCCTCCAATTGAAGTCGGACAATCTTTGGAAGAGTTGAAAAACAAAGATGAATTGAAAGAATCGGAACAGTTTTTGTTAAAGCCGATGAACTGTCCTTTCCATGTTTCGATATATAACAGCAATCCGAGGTCATATAAGGAACTTCCCTTCCGCTGGGCCGAAACAGGAACAGTGTATCGATTCGAAAAGAAAGGAGAGCTTTCCGGTTTGACCAGAGTTCGAGGATTCACTCAGGACGATGCTCATATTATTTGTCGAAAAGACCAGGTTGAAGATGAATTAAAAAGAGTCATTGATTTCATTTTATACATCTATCAGGCCTTCGGATTCAAACAAGAATCGGTCAACGTCTATCTTTCTTTAAGAGACCCGAAGAATAAGGAAAAGTATGCTGGCAGCGACGAGGGCTGGAATTTTTCCGAATCTGTTTTGAGAAACGTAGCCAAAGAAAAAGGACTCAACTTCAAGGAAGAAGAAGGCGAAGCCGCTTTCTATGGTCCCAAATTGGATTTCAAAATTAAAGATGTCTTGGGAAGAGAATGGCAGTGCTCAACATTACAGTTCGATTTTAATCTTCCGGAAAGATTCCAGATGGAATTCACCAACGACAAGGGAGAAAAAGAGCAGCCGTACATGTTGCACCGTGCCCTCTTCGGTTCTTTTGAAAGATTCATTGGTCTTTTGATCGAACACTATGCCGGAGCATTCCCCTTCTGGCTAGCTCCTATCCAGATTAAGATTCTTCCGGTTGGAGAAAAGCATCATGAATATGCCAAGGAAGTTGCCGAAAAGTTAAAGGACTTCAGGGTTAAGATTGATGACAACAATGAAACAATCGGCAAGAAGATAAGAGAAGGAGAGATGGAAAAGGTCCCCTATCTTCTGGTTGTCGGAGACATTGAAAAAGAAAAAGGCACCATCAGTGCGAGACAGAGAGGAAAAATAGATCTCGGAGAAATGAAAATCGAAGAGTTTTTAAAAAAGTTAGATAAATAATAAAAAAACATATGAAAAAAGCAATCTTTTTTCTCGCAATTCTTTCTCTTTTTATCGGTTTTTCCGCTTTTGCTGCGGAAACGACCACCACAGCTCAGGATTTGAACGTGGCCTCTCCGACCGTTCTTCCGACCAGCCCCTTCTATTTCTTGAAGGAGTGGGGCAGAAATATTCAAACGGTTTTAACTATCGATCCGATAAAGAAAGCCGAACTTAAATTGAAGTTTGCCAACGAGAAATTGGTTGAGGCGGAAAAGGTTTCCGAGGGTACTGACACGAAAGCAACAAACAATGCTCTTGATAACTACCAGCAAGAAATTGCGAAGGTAAACCAGTACGTCAGTGTTTTAATGAAAGACAATCCCAACAGTGAAAAACTTTTAACAAAGATAGCCGAAAACAACCTCAATCATCAGGAGGTTTTGAACAAGATAGCCGAGAAAAAAGTGGAAATGCAAGGTAAAGTTGACCAGGTTAAAGAAAAAGTGGTTGAAGATTTGACCGACGGGACTTTCAATCTCGCTTCTCCGGAAAAGGTAAAGCAGATTATGCAAAAAGCGGTTGAAGAAAGCACTGCTCAAACATCAAAAACAATCAATACCTTGAACAAGATTGAAGAAAAAGCTCCGGAAGCGGGCAAGAAGATGATGGTTGAAGTTCAAAATACAGTCATCAACAGCGGACTTAATAATGTCAACACAATCGGAGAAGAAAAGCAGAAATTGGAACAGAGCTTAAACCAATTGAAAGAAAAGAACGAATACAAAGAAATAATGGTGGAAAACGTGGCTAACAAAATCGTTTCCAGAACAGAGGATGTTCTCAAAACCATGAATGTTTCTGAAGCAGACCAAGTTAAAGTGAAGGAATACGCTCAAAGCATTCTTTCCGGAGGAAGCATTAATTATGGCAAAGTGATATCGGGAATCAATACTTTGAATATTTCCAATGAAACGCAAAAGAAGATTACAGATATGATTAAGGAAGAAATAGCCGGCAACAAGCCGACAAATATTAACAGCGCCACTCCGGCTGTTCCCGGAATCAAATCGGGAACCGGAATAACCCAGCCAGCCGTTCCGCAAGTGAAATCGGGAGGAATGGGAATGAGCACTTCGAACAACGTGGGAATGGCCAACCCCGCTTCGACTTTCTGCGTTAAGAACGGATACAAGTTGGAGATAAGGAAGAATGCTGACGGAAGCGAATACGGAATGTGTATATTCAGCGATGGAAAAGAATGTGAGGAATGGAAATTCATGAGGAAGGAATGCGGCAGTGAATATATAAAGTAATATGAAAGATATTGAAATAGAAATTCAGGTTAATATTGAAGACAGCAAACCATTGTTAACTTTTTTAGAAAAGAATGCCAGTTTTCAGAAAGAGAATCATCAAATAGATGAATATTTTTCTCCGGTTCACCGTAACTTTATTGAAGTTCGCCCGATAAAAGAATGGTTGAGACTGAGGGACTCCGATGGCAAATATTCAATAACCTACAAGAATTGGTATTTTGATGAAAACAATAAGGGTTCTCATTGCGACGAATACGAAACTGTGATTGGCGATTTAAATCAATTGAAAAAGATTTTCAATGTTTTGGATTTTAAATCAGTTGTTACCGTTGATAAATTAAGAAAGACCTGGACATACAAAGATTATGAAATTGATATTGATTCGGTAAAGGGTCTCGGTGATTTTGTGGAAATCGAGTATATTGGTGAAGAAGATGTAGACCCTAAAAAGACTACCGAAGAAATGGTTAACTTTCTTAAAGAAATCGGCTGCGGAAAAATACAAAGGAATTACGTCGGCTATCCTTTTCAATTGTTGTTCCCAGAAGAAACTAAATACGAAGAGGTATAATTTTGTGTGGAAAATAAAAGGGTCCTTCTTAGTGAAAAGAAGGATGCCTTTAAGAAAAACCGTATAGCACACAGATGAATGCTGCAAGAAGCACTACTAATTCCTCCGCCGGTGTGCAGGTTCTCCATTCCATGTTTATCACCTCCGCTGAATACATAATATCATATTTTGTAAAAAAGTTAAGTTTGGCTGAGTATAAAAGTTGAAACTCCCTTCTTTCTGTTGTAGTATGGGCATATGAAATACCATATCATTACTTTCGGTTGCCAAATGAACCGGTCCGATTCGGAAAGGATCGCTTCGGTCTTAGAAGGCATGAAATATGTTGAAACCCCTCATTTAAAAGAGGCGGATTTGGCTATATTGAATATGTGTTCGGTGAGGCAATCGGCGGTTGATCGAGTTTACGGACTCGCCCCCCAGTTTACCCTCCTTAAAACGAAGAATAAGGGCTTTAAAGCGGTGTTAACGGGCTGTATTTTGAAGCCGGAAAGAGCCAAATTAGAGAAGGTTTTCGACCTTATTTTGGATAAGAAGGACTTGGCCGACTGGCCCCAACTACTTAAAGGAAAAGAGCCGAAAACAAGAAAAACCGACTATTTGAATATTATTCCCAAATACTCTAACAACATTCAGGCCTTTGTCCCTATTTCCAATGGTTGCGACAATTTCTGCACCTATTGTGCCGTTCCTTTTACCAGAGGAAAATTGATTTCGAGGAATCCCAAAGACATCATTAAAGAGGTAAAAGGTTTGGTTGAAAACGGCTTTAAGGAAATCTGGCTTTTGGGAGAAAACGTCAACAGTTATAATTCTCACGGTTTCAATTTTTCCAAATTGATAAGGGAGATTGATAAAATAGAAGGAAAGTTTTGGTTGCGATTCACCAGTCCCCATCCCAAGGACTTTTCCGATGAACTGATTGAAACATTATCAAAAAGCAAAAAGTTCGTTCCCTATCTCAATCTTCCCGCCCAAGCCGGAGACAATGCTGTTTTAAGAAAAATGAATCGTCCGTACACCAGAGAGAAATACATTGCTTTGGTTAAGAAGATAAGGAAGGCGTTTAAGAACAATATCAGCATTTCCACTGATATTATTGTCGGCTTCCCGGGAGAAACCAAAGAACAATTCAAGAATTCGGAAAGATTGATGAAGGAAATTGAATTCGACATGGCCTTTATCGCCGAATACTCTCCCCGCCCCCAGTCCTTTGCCTGTGAGAAATTAGAAAACGATGTTTTGAAGAAAGAAAAAAAGAGAAGATTCTTGTCTTTGACTAAAATATTAAAGAAGACGGCCTTGAAGAACAACAAAAAGCTTCTCAACAAAGAAGTGGAGGTTTTAGTTCTGGAAAAAGACGGAGAATACTATAACGGAAGAACCGGAGAGAATAAAGCGATAAGATTCAAATCAGATAACACCTTAAAAGGTTTTTTTAGAGTTAAAATCAAGAAAGCAACAACTTGGAATTTGGAAGGAGAAATCATTAAGCCCAAATTGGTTGTAGTTTTGGGACCGACCGCTTCGGGTAAAACAAATTTGGCTGTATCTTTGGCCAAACAATTCAACGGAGAATTGGTTTCGGCCGATTCGAGAATGATATACAAAGGAATGGATATCGGCACCAATAAGCCGAAAGAATTTCATTATATGATAGATATTGTTTCTCCTGATGAGGATTTCAATGTGGCTGTGTATAAGAAAATGGCCATGGAGAAGATTAAAGGAATACAAGAAGAAGGAAAACTTCCCATTTTAGTCGGAGGAACCGGACTGTATATCAAAGCAATTGTTGAAAATCTCGACTTCCCTGCCATTAAAGCTGATAAAAAATTAAGAAAAGAACTGGAAAAGAAAACAGCGGAAGAACTCTTTAAGATGTATCAGAAAATAGATAAAGAAGGAGCAAAGATAATAGACAAAAATAACAAAAGAAGATTAGTCAGGGCGATTGAAGTTTGCCTTTCCACCAACGAGCCATTTTTCAAAGAAAGAAAAGGAGAACAATTGTTCGATGTTCTTCAGATAGGAATCAAAGTTGATAAGGAAGAATTACAAAAGAGAATATCAAAGAGAGTCGATTTGATGTTTAGGCAGGGATTGGAAAAAGAAGCAAAGAAACTATACAAAAAATACGGATTTAAGATATATCCCATGCAAACCATCGGCTATCAGGAATGGCAGGATTATTTCAAGGGTTTGATATCCAAAGAAGAAGTAAAAGAAAGGATTAAAATCAATACTTTCAATTTTTCTAAAAGACAGATGACTTGGTTCAAGAAGGATAAAAGCATAAAATGGGTATAAAAAAACGGGCTTTATCATAAAATGTGATGAGGTGCCGTTAACCTCCTTTTTCCTTTCGAGCAAGGAAATCACTGCCTTTGCCCACATCAGTGTTGATGGGGACACCGTCCCGGCAAAGAGGACAATCTTTTTCGGGGTAGTTTTCAAATTTGACGTTCAAGAGAACGACGAATTTAGGTGGATTTCCTATTTTTTGCGGTGTAACACCGCCGCGGTTGACAAGAGCGCCGACTCCAATGACGATACCGCCATGAATGCGTACAAGCTCGACAACTTTTTCCACTGATTTGCCGGTATTGACGACATCTTCAACCACCAATACTCTTTTCCCTTCAATAAGTTTGTCGTAACCGCGCTTGATCACAAAGCCAGTTTCGTCCTTGTTTTTTTGAGCATAGACGGCAAGGACTTCGCGACCGGTTAGGTCGGTGAGGTAGTCAGTGACCCACTGGGAAAGTATTATTCCTCCCATGGCCGGTCCGATTACCACTTCGACTCCGTCATTCTTGAACCTTTTGGCAATCTCTTTACATAGTTTCCGAGCTTTTTTCGTATGTGGGTACAGAGAATCTTTGTCTGCGTATCTCGGACCATGTCCGCCCTGCGTGTAGACGAAGTGGCCAGTCTTTATCGCTCCGGTTTCGTCGAAAATTTTCATAACCTCAGTTTCTTTCATTTTTTCCCTCCATGGCTATCTGGATTTCCCTGTCGATTTTTTTAACCGCATCAACGGGAGTTCCAATTTTTGCCGGCGGATCGGTAATGGGACGACCGATAATTACACCTGTTGCTCCGGCCTTAATCGCTTCACCGGGAGTCATGTGCCTTTTTTGATCATTGGCAGGTGCCCACTCGGGACGTACTCCCGGAGTGTATTTCTGCAAGCCGGAAAGTTCCTTGTGTTTGCTGAAAAGCTGAAGCTCCTGCGGTGAGCAGATGATTCCGTCACAGCCAGCAAGCTTTGCGTCTCGGGCAAATTGCAAGACCTTCGCTTTGCTCGGAAGCCCGAAAATCAAAGAAGAATCTTCTTCGTCGATTGAAGTGAGCTCTGTCACAACAAGGCAAATCGAATCGCCTTTATTGGCAACGGCCTCCATCATGGCATCAATACTTGCCGAAGCGTGCAGGTTGAACATGTCAACGCCCAGTCCTGCAACCACCTTGGTCGCTCTCCCGATAGTGTTCGGGATATCATCAAACTTGCCGTCATAGAAGACCCGGCCGCCAAGCGAATGAATGAACTTAACGGTCTGAGGTCCACCTTCGGCGGTAATCAATTCCAGTCCGATTTTGAAACAGTCGACATATGGAGCAAGGTCTTCTACAAGAGCTCGGGCCTTGTCCAGACTGTCTACATCAAGGGCTACAATAATTTCACCGTTTGCGTTCGTAATTACACCTCTTTAAAGTTGCTAGGCACCAGACATTGTCCGATTGCCCGTGGGCATACTTTATGACAAATTAAATAAAAAATCAAGCAATCTTAAAATAATCCTTAATTCTCTCTCGGTCTTCATTTTCTTTATCGCCTTTGAAATATATTTCAACAAAGACGATTTTTTGTTCGCTACAATGAAAAGCGTAAATGATTCTTAATGAGGAGCCCTTTAAGTAACGGCAAAACAAGCGTGCCTTTAAAACAACGCAATTTTCCGTTTCTCTGAGAGGGTTGAAATGCTTGCCGTTGCCCAAAGGAATGACCGCAATAATGCGCTTGAATTCTTCCAAATCTTCCGAGAGCGACCGGTATTTTTTAGAAAGTCGCTTTAGTTCTTTGGAAAACTCCGGCAGTTCATTAAAGCTCATCGTCATAGTTTCTTACAGAGTAATGCTCATCGCGATAGAAAACACTTTCATAGGAGAGGGGCTTGCCGTCTTCCGCGGTTTTCCACGGAACGTCTCCGTGCGAATACTTCTCCATTTCTTTGGCGTTCTTGTCAGAAAGACGGGCTAAAACATCATCAATATGGTCTATTTCCCTTCCAGACAGAACATTGAGATTGGGACGCCTTACCGCTAAATATTTTCTTTGAGGGTAATCAAAATATTTCTCTTCCACTTTCACAACTTCTTTGTTTTTAATCATATTATCGACAATGGCCTTGAATTCGACGGGAGTGGGCCCGAAATGATTCTTGATATAAGTTGCTCCTATTAATTGTTCTTCGAATTTTTCATAAAAATCAAAATCGATAAAATAAAGCAATTTATAGATTACAGCTTCTCCGACATTTGCCTTGCCCCCGACTTTTGACAAAAGATAAAGCAGAACCTCTTTGAATTTATCAACGTTTTTCTGGGGAACGCTTATCCTTACTTCTTGTTTTCTTTCTTTCTTTTTGTTTTTTTCTATTCTTACCTCAATAGATGTATCTTTGCTTTTGACAAAATCTTCAAAAGAAATATTAAAAATACCGGCAAGCTTCTTTGCTTCGGTAATGGTTAAATCTCTTTCGCCTTGTTCTATCTGGACATAAGTGGGACGGGAAATGCCAAGTTCCGACGCTAAAAATTCTTGCGTCAGATTATTTTTCCCTCTTAATTGTTTGACGAATTTTGAAAGCATATCTTTCCTGTAGTTTAGCCAATGTAAAGTTATTTGTCAAGAGAAATGTAAAATAGTTATACATAAACAAAAACCGACTAAATAGCCGGCTTTCATAGAAGAATTTATTTTATCTTCTTCGCGCCTTTCAAGATGTCCTTCTTCACAGATTGCGCAGAAACACTAATCGTCTTCCAGTGTTTTTTCAAGTCCTTTGCCAATTCATCTATATCTATCTGAGCAGCTTTCTTTCCTTTCTTGTATTCTTTAGAAACAGATTCAATGATTTCGTGATAGACCGGTTCGGTAATCTCACGGGCTGTTTCAAGTTTTTCTATAACATCGGCTTTCATTTTAATGGCCCAGGCCTTAACATGTTTTTGATTTTTCTTTCCTTTCGGTCCGAAAAAGAAATAAGCGGTTGCCGCTATTCCGGCAATGCTGGCACCCAAAAAAGCCAATGTAGCCACTCCTGTTGTTTTGTTTTTCATTTTTTAATTATTATACTATTCTTTATCTGCAAACACGACGAAACGATCATTGGGGCTTTTCTGACCGACATTCCAATTCCCGACGCAAGTAATGAGATTAAGGTGTGCTTTGCCGTCAGTTGAAGTGAAAATATCCGTAGCATCATCTTTCAAACTGTATGTTCTGAATTCACGAACGACAAAAGTGATGATTTCCCCTTTTTCATCGGTAACATATATTTTGTCCCCCTTCTTTATTTTATACAAATTATCAAACACCGATTGTATCCCCTTTTTCCATCCGGAGTGCCCGTCGATAACCGAGCTTCCTTCTTCTCCAGGACGAGGCCCCAGATTAAACCAGGCCACATTGATAAAACTTAGAGGGGTGTCGACCGCTCCTTTTGTTGTCAGGCCGACTGATTCAATGTTGGCATCAACGTTAATGTCGGGTATTTTAAGATGAATCGGGATTCCCCAAACGGGTTGTTTCTCGGGAACGATAAGTTCAATTAGTTTCTTGTCAACCACCACTTGTCCGTATCGAAGATCGCTGGAGAAATAACCTTGCGTGTAGAGAATAAAAACTACTATAATTCCCGCAAGAACTACAATGGGTAATAACCATTTTAATGATTTTTTTAATTTCATAAGTTTTAACAGTTAAGACCCACTGCAAAGAAAGTTAAACCTCGCGCTTTTTAAAGAATATGGCAACCAAGATTAATGCGACTATTACCGCTATGGCAATACCCCAGAGAACACTGTAGTTAACAACAACGGCTCCTGTTTGAGGAAGAATGGGTGCTGACACAAGTACGGTGGCAAAAGCATGACCGATAGCGGTAAAGCCGTTTGCCTTGCCCTCAACTGTGGCAATGTTGGTGGTCGATGTCGAAACCTTTGTTTTACAGGTGTAAATCCAAGCTTCACCAGGATCAAGCAACTTGTCGCCATTCTTGTCTCCGGAGACAAAAGAAACAAGAGTACATTTATTGTCGGTAACAAGAGTGTCGTGTATTGCGACTACGCCCGGGTTGGTTACAGTATAGGTATAAGTGACATCTCCTCCTCCGTATGCAAATGGTGTCAAGCGACTCGGTATCTTTACTATATTGATAAGTGGTGCCGGTAATGGCGAACTGACAACAACCGTGGCGATTGCTGTTGCGATTGCGGCCTGATGATATTCATCATCGCTATAGCCAGTGGCGATTGCAGTATTGGTGGTAGTATTTGAAAGAGTCGAGGTGCAAGTATATTTCCACTTTTCTCCCGGATCAAGCTTGTTGTCACTGTTAACATCACCGGAAATTTTGGAAATCGTGCTGCACTTGTCATCAATTATTATAACATCGACTAATGGCTGTATTCCTCCGACATTCCAAACAGTATAGTTATAAACAACCGAACCGGATCCTTTAGGCAAAGCCAATGGACTCGGAACTTTTAAAATACCGATCAAAGGCACTATTTTGGCAGGAGCGGCAGCGGGAGCAGGAACGCTAACATCAATTCCAGGACCGCTTACATATGGGAAAATAGTACAGGTTGCTTTGGTGACAGTATTGGTATCTAATGTGACTGCACCGTTGCGAGCCAATGCTCTGCCTGTTATGCTCGCGCCGGTATTAAAGGTAATAGAGGTTAATGCCAAGATGTTTCCATTAAATGTCGTGTTTCCTCCAATCGTGGCAGAACTGCCAACCTGCCAAAAGACATTACAGGCTTGAGTTTCGTTAATTAAAGTAACGCTACTTCCATTGGCTGTGGTAAGAGTGGAGCCCATCTTAAAGATAAAAACAGCGTCAGGATTATTTTGGCCATTAAGCGTCAATGTTCCTGTTAATTGAGCGGATGTGTCAAAACAATAAACTCCGGGGGTAAGCGTTAATCCGCCCAGATTCTGACCGGTCAAATCTTGAGTACATCCTTGCCCCGCAGCATTATTATATGCCGTGGTTAAATCAAGCTGAGCTTGTGCCGATGTTGCATTGTTTATATATTGCGTTCCAATGAGTGTTGCCGGAGGAAAGCCGGTGATTGAAGTTCCCGGATCTAAGCCCATATCTCCGGTAACAGTACTGGCTCCGGTATTGGTTATCGTTGAACCGGCCAAAATAGCAAAATTATCAGCTGTTCCAAGATTTACCGTATTGGCAGCTATAACTAAACTGACCAAACCGAGAACAAAGAAAAATGCTAGAACAATCAATATTATTTTTTTCTTAAAATTTACCATATGTTTTTAATTAATTATTAAATATGGGTTAATTTGCCCTGTATTATCAAGGTCAACATCAATCTAAGTAATGTGTTTGTCAGTTCGTATTTGGTCATCTCGTTTAACGGTTTACTGATAGTTATCGGTCCCAATTGTTGAACAGTTGATTGAGTTGTCACTTGGTCTACACCAGGGCCTGCGGTTGTGGTTTGAGTTTGAGTTGTTTGAGTTTGACTCGAAGATGATGAAGTAGTTGGCTCAACAACTGTATTTGAATCAAGTGTAACCGCGGTTTGAGCAAGTGCCCTGCCGTTTAATCTCGCACCAGTATTCAATACGATTGCTGTCTGATCTAAAATGTTTCCGTTAAAAACAGAGTTTGTTCCGAGAGTTGTCTGACCGGCAACTTGCCAGAAGATGTTACCAGCTTGTGCTCCACCGCTTAAAACAACGCTTGTAGAGGAACTAACGGTAAGATTTTGAGCTATCTGAAAAATCCAAACATCATTTTGTCCTCCTGAAAGAGTGACATCGGTTGGAATTGTAACACCAGAACTCCATTTATATAGTCCGGGAGCAAGTGTCATTCCGCCGATATTTCCGGCACCTAATTCAGTGGCAGTGGGCAATGTTCTTCCAGCAGCATCAGTATATGCAGTTTGCATATCGCTTATCGCCGTAGTCATTGTGGTCGGAGTGGGAGTTGTGTAGTCAGCGGCATACACCTTTCCGGTTACTCGACTTGATGTGGAGTAAGTATTAGAAGAGTCCATTGTTAATCCAAATCCTGTTACGTATGTAGCAGCAACCGGACTAACTCCGACATCTCCGGTAATTGCCGTTGTTCCTGTAGTTGAAATTCCTGATTTTGTCAAAATCACGAAATTACCAGCAGATGAAAGGTCAACTGCTGCCGGACCTGCGGCAAACACATCAAGGGCAGTCACGAAGAAAAGTGAAAATAAAACAAAACAAACAACCCCTGCAGTTGCTGCGAAACTTCTTTTATTCAGTTTTTCCATAAAATTAATTATTGGTTAGTTATGCACGAACAAAGTGTTTTTAGACTAATTATTTTTTTATATTTATTAAATTTTTACTGACCTTTAATATATTATAGACCCTTTATGGATTTTTACAAGGTGGCTCTTATTTGATTAATTATTTTATCCCTTAGTTCTGACATTAATTCCGTTGATTTTCTCATATTCTCTCTTTTCGTTTTTTGAAATTTTCTTTAAGATTTCATCCTCCAAGTCAATTTTCAACATTTCGGACAATCCCATTAAATATATTACAACATCAGCCAGCTCTTCCCCTAGATCTTCTTTCTTTTTTCTGTAGGCATCATATGCTTCGCCCAATTCTCCATAGGTATAACAAAACTCTTTGTTGATATCTGTCGTATTAAAACCTTTGTTTAGTTTATTCTGAAAGATATCTTTTTGAATCTTTTTTAAATCAATCATATTGTTTATAAATTATTTTATATAATTATATATTAAAAGTGATTTTTTCTCCTTCGCCAACTATTTCCTGTTTTTGTCCATCAACCAAAAAGGCTTGTTTATCTGTTAATGCTATGACCGGATAGCCCGTTTCTTTGGCTTTTTCTTTAATCAATTCCATATTTGATTCATCTATATGGACGCAAACAACAAAAGGAACAAAATTTAATCCGGTAAAATCCTTTAAGTCAACCTCATTATTGTTTTTTCCTTTCCAGACAGACGATTCAATATTCTGCCCCATGGTTATGCTTCCAGCGCTCAAACCCAAATATACTCCTCCTCTATCCAAGAATGTTTTAATAGCTTCCTTGAATCCGCAGTCCCGCATATGTTTAAGAAGATAAAAGGTATTGCCTCCTTCGACATAAACCACATCAAAACTCTTGAATTTGTCAGTTAATGACTTTTCGTTTTCTCCTTTGATGTCCAGTTCGGTCACACTGAAGCCAAGTTCCTCAAGTCTTTTCTTATCCACATCAAGAAACCATTTATTTTCTTTTTGATCAGCTGCGGTTGGAATAAAACAAACCTTGGATTCAGAGGGCTCTTTATCCAATAGCTTAAGAAAATATTCTGTTGTCTCCGGTGGCAGCCCGACGGATGTTAAGAATAGTTTCATGTTTAATTGATATTTTTTCTTTGATTTATCAAATCCTGCATCAAGTCACCGTATTTTCTATTTTCTATCTCTGCATTAGGAGATAAAACTTTTAACACCTCCATGCATTCATTTCTTGCTTTGTCTTTTTCTTCCTTACCATCTTCTAAAATTATTTTTTCAACTTCTATAAAGTTTCCTAATTGTTCAACATTATCTAAACAGATTGTAAAATCTTTATACGAATAAGATTCTCTTAATTTAGATACGGTAAAAGCTTCTTCAAAATCAAGCTTTTTTAACATTTTTTCGGCTATTTTAATACTGGAAACAGGGCAACTTAATTCAATGCCACCTTTTTCCCTTAATATCTCTTTAAGCTCTAAGGTTCTTTTATCTTTAATCTCTCTTATTCTGGCGACTATCCCTCCTTCTATTATTTTATGCTCAGAATCTAAAAACTTAGAAGCACCGAATATCTTATCTATTTGCTTCTCCGAATCGATAAAAACAGCTCCGATTTTATTTAAAGCATCTTTTATTTTAGAAAAATCGTCTATTTTTGATCTGACTTCTATTTCTATATTCATACCTTATTTTTTTATTTAATTGATATAATTATACCACAAACATAAAAACTGACAAAAGCCAGATTGTAATTCTTAATAATTCAAAAAAAATCAGGGCTTTGTTGTGGCGCACGATAGTGCAACAACTAGACCCATGAAATTTACGACAGCTCCTTGATTTTCTTGTCCGCATCCTGGCGCCGTTCCTTTTGTTCTTGTAGCTGTTCAAGGCGTGCAGCTTCTTGTTTCTTTTTCCGCAACAATATCAGCACTTCAGCCGCTTGAGATCCAGCAAAACAAGCTTCTTCAATGGTTTTCGGTTTGTGTTCAGCGCAGAGATATTTCGGAAGATAGTAGAGCTTGAAAGACAAGGATAGTTCTTCAAGTTTTCTTTCGCATTCCTCGTCAACCGTCTTGTATCTTTCTTTTTCCAGCAAGAAATCTAATTTTTTTAGGCCGAATAGAATTTCAAGCATGGAAACTCTAGCTTCCTGGAAAGTTTCTTCTGCACCATCCGGAAGACGGCCATAGAAGTTAATCTCGCTGTACCTCCAGGCAAAGAAAGAAAATTCTCGAACAAATTTTTCCGCTGTTTCAAGGTTGAATCCAGTGGCACGCCACAAATTGGATATTCTTCCTTCTTCGTTAAGGCGGAAGAACCAGAGAAGCTTGGAGAAAATCTGCGGAATGACGACAAGTCGCAACCAAGAAGGTATATAATGATGTCCTTCTTCTGTATTTTTAAACAGTTTTTGGCAGAGCACCTGGAAAGCTCTTTGGCTGACGCTTTGACGCAGGTCTTTTTTGCTCTCTATGTTCTTGCCAAATCTGCTTTTTCCTAGATGGTAGCAGATGCAATCATCGCTCGTTTCAAAAGCATGATAATCAAAACATCTATCAGCCATTTCAAGGTAGAAACAGACACGATCAACCTCTTCTTCGTCGGTTTCGACTTTGACCTCGAATCCGTAATAGAGCAAGCTTTGAAGGAGCTCTGTTTGCGTTTCTTTTTCCCAACGCAATTTCCACTCTGTCCAATTGGCTATATAGCCAATCTCTTTTAGCAACAACGGGTGTTGCCCTTCCTCGTTCGTTTTCATTTCTCTCTCCTGTGTTATGTCGCTTTATCGCGACAACTATATTATCCAAAAATATTGATATTTGTCAATGTTTCAAAATTATTCAATATCCTTTTCCTTTTTAGCTTTCTTGCCCTTTATCATACCCTTTATTCTATTACTAGCCAAAGAACCGCAATCAAGAGTACCTATTGCGGTCACTATTGCTTCTTTTTCTTCGGTATTAAGCGAAGGCTTTTTCATTATTTTCATTAAAATACTGATTGCTTTTTTGTATTCCATGGTTTTTTTATTAATTAAAGTCCCAATTCACCAGCAATACTCTGTAGAGAAGATAATCCTATTTGCAAAAACTCTTCCAATGGTATTAATGCTTTTTCACATTCCAAAACATTATCTCTGTTGCAATTTGCAGAAAATGCTTTATTCTTAAACTTCTTTTTTAATGATTCGATGCTAACGCTTTGAAGCTTCTTATCCGGCTGGACAAGAGCAGATGCAATTATAATTCCGGTAAGGGTCTCTGCCGCAATTAAACAATATTGTATTCTGGTCGAACGCTGCTTTGTTAAAAGATTGGGAATTGCTTCTAATCCATAGCCATGAGAAGCTATGGTTTCAATTAAAAAATCACTTCCTCCCGCATTTCTAAGAATTTCCTCTGATTTTATACAATGTTCGCTTGGATTATCTTTAGTTAAGCCCCAATCAATGTCATGCAATAGGCCTATTATCCCCCAAGCTTCTTCATTATCATTTAATCTCTTTGCTATCGCACGCATAAAAACCTCAGTTTCTTTGAGATGAAGCTTGGTAACGGGCTCGGTTATATACTTATTAACCAATTCTTGAGCTTGTTTATATGTTAAATTTAATTCTTCCATTGAAATTATTATAACACAAAAAACTACAAGAGTCGCTTTCTTTAATAAAAAACTGGAATTGACTTTTAATACATAAGATGTATTATTTACTCAGCCAAAAGTCATTTGACTATTGGTAGGAGCATATCGTGTCGTTTTATGAGATTCCTTTAAAACAGAGATTCACCCGTATTTCTCAAAGAGGTCCCCGGCTGTTTGGCAAAAGCGTTTTCAAAGAAGTTGACGGCCTTGGGCTGATGATTGAGTACGACAACGAAGACGAGCTTACCGTGGAAAACATCAGAAAGCACTGTACTCTCGTTGGAGACAGCTCTTGTATCGTGGAAGCAGAAAACATCCAGGAAGCAATCAAAAAATTCCACAAAAACTGGGATGGAGCCAATATCGGAGGCGAAGAAGAAACAGCTAAGGCCTTATGGATTAACAGGCCCAAGCCGGTTATCGAGCTTCCCTATTGCCAGCTTCTAAGAACCTCCGATGATGGCCGGTTTATCTGCGGAGAACAAGTTCGAGGCGAGTGTTATGGCGAGAGAGGAATGTGCGTTCTTGAACCAAGCATTGATCCTCCTCCAAGCGGAAACTGTCCGATTGACGAACTCAATCTCAAGCTACTCTTGTCTAAAAAAGAACTCGCAATCGAAAAAGTTGTTATCGATGAAAGAGAATATCTTTTCATTGATACCAACAAAAAATAAACAACTTTTTAAAATTATAAAGCTGTTTTTTTGTTAATTGATATATGAATGGTTTAAAAAAAATAAAACCTTCAATTAACAAGCTAATGGCAAAATACAAGAGAATCAATGCAAAGATCTTAAAAACAACAGGAACCACCTTTTCTTTGGTTAAAAAGCTCCTGAATCGGGAAAAGATGAATGTCCAAATCTATGTGTTTAGCGTATTATAATCAACGAAGACAAATTAATGGCATCACTTAGTCTATTATAGGTAAAGTTTATAGAATACAGTCTTTCCTCTATAATATTATTACCCACTGAGTAAATTCCTCTTTGATAAAAATTGTCTTCATTCTTATGTCTTTCTATTACATTTAAATTAGCCCTTACTTCAAAAACATCATCATCTATTTTATTGATATCTTGTATGTCTATATTTCCAAAATTATAAGCAATTATATCTTTTTGATCATAATTTGTTATAGTATCTCTGATACCAATATAAGGTTTGAAGTAAATATTATAGCTGGTAGAAAGGAGCGATTCTTGATAATTGTTGAGGAGTCGTTCGTTGAATTGCACTATTAAATCGCCCGTTTTCTCCTTAATTTTGTTTTCAATAATTCGATACTCTTCTTTTAATTTGAGTTTTAGATTTAATTCTTTGTCTAAAAATTCTCTCAATCCTTTTAAATCGTCAACGATAGTTAGGTTACTGTTGTTTATTTTTTTAAATTCTTGATTTAATTCTTCGAAAATAAAATCTTTAGTATTACTTGTGCAGAGAATGTAGTTTGTATTTTTGTTTTTTTTAGCATCATTAAGTATGGTTAGCCATACGATAGTATCTTTAAGTCCCTTATCACTCTCTCCGCTAAAGGGCTTCACTTTTTTCAATGTTCTTTCTATTATCTTTTTTTGATTGAGTATAGGTGTTTTGATAATCTTTATTTCGTTTTCATCTAATATCTTCTTCGCTAATTTTTCTATTTTTTCTCTGTAATTTTTTTTATAATATTTACTAGGAATTTTAACTCCAAAATCTTTTAAAGATTTTTGGCTATTCTCTATTTTATCCGTCATTCTTTTTATTTGATCCATCGTTTGCTCTAGTCTTTCTTGAGTAACGATTTCAGGAATTATTAAGGATATATTCCCGCCCAAAGAGTTTTCTTTTATAAACTTAACAGCTTCCTGTAGTGAAGAATTAAAGATTTTACTAATTTTGTCTTCATTATTGTGCCAAAAAATATTAGTATCAAATATTATTTTGTATGTAAGTTTTGAAACCATATTAATCAAAAATTAAATCTGAAACAATAAAATTTTAACCAATTATTTTAATTCTTTCTTCAATAATTCGGCCACCGTCTGCGGATTAGCTTTCCCCTTTGACGCCGCCATAGTCTGTCCAATCAAGAAAGCGAAAGAATTCTCTTTTCCTGCTTTAAAATCTTCAACCGCTTTGGGATTCTTAATCAAAACCTCCTTGATTATCCCTTCAATCTCACCTGAATCAGTTATTTGAGCCCACCCTTTCTCCGCGATAATATCTGACGGGTCTTTCTGGGTTTTAAACATTTCAATCAAAACCATCTTGGCGATATTGCTTGATATCTCCCCTTCTGAAACAAGGCAAATTAGCTCGGCAAAGTTCTCCGGTGTGATTCTCTTCTCCAAATCAACCTGTTCTTTCTCTTCTTTCAATAATGCCTGCAAATCGGTTGAAATGTAGTTGGAACACAATTTGGTTGCCATAGAACAAGAAGTTTTGCACCCCTTTTCTTCTTGCCAGCACTTTAATTCGGAAACAACCTTCTCAAAATAATTGGCTATTTCTGTATTTTGAATATAGAACTCAATTGATTTTGAGTCCAAACAATACTCTTCCTTAAACCTCAACCTTTTTTCTTCGGGAAGCTCGGGTAGTTTTGTCATAATTTTATTTATTTTATCTTCCGTTGTATTTAAAGGAGGCAAATCCGGTTCAGGAAAATACCTGTACTCAAAAGCATCTTCCTTGCTTCTCTGTTCCATGGTTATTTGCTTGGTATCGTGCCACCCACGGGTTTCCTGAACAACTTTTTTCCCCGAATCAAGCAATTCGGCCTGTCTTTTAACCTCAAACTCGATTGATTTTTCAACCACCCTAAAAGAATTAAGGTTCTTAATCTCCACTTTCGTTCCCAATTCAGCAGTTTCACTTAAAGAAATATTGACTTCGCATCTCATCTGTCCCTTTTCCATATCAGCATCGGAAACATCAATATATCGTAATATTAATTGCAGTTCCTGAGCGAACTTCTTGGCTTCTTCAGCCGAATTGATATCCGGTTCGGTCACCAACTCCATCAAAGGAACTCCTGCTCGGTTAAAATCAACCAAACTGGAACCATCAGGAGAATGAACCAATCTTCCCGTGTCTTCTTCCATATGAATCCTGTTAATTCGTATCCTCTTAATATCTCCATTGTCCAAATGAATATCCAAATACCCATTCTTACACAAAGGCATATCATATTGAGATATTTGATAGCCTTTTGGCAAATCGGGATAGAAATAACTCTTTCTATCAAACTTGGAATGTTGCTGAATTTCACAATGCAAAGCCAGCCCGGTTAAGATAATCTTGTTAATGGCTTCTTCATTGATAACCGGCAAGGTTCCCGGATGGCCCATGCAAATGGGGCAAACATTCTTGTTGGCCGTCTTTTCATCAGGATTATTCAAACAAGAACAAAACATCTTTGACTTTGTCTTTGATTCGAAATGTATTTCTAATCCAATCGTTGTCTGGTACATGTTATTTCTTTAATTCTTTCATTATCAATACCCCATTAGAAGAACCGATAATATCAGCCCCTGCCTTTATCATCGCTTTAATATCTTTCAATGTCTTAATATTACCCGAGGCCTTAATCAACAGTCCGGGAGCATTCTCTCTCATAATCTTCAAGTGCCTGGACTTTTCCGGCATTTCCCTGTTTTCCAAAGGATCTTTGTCGGTCGCTGTTTTAACACAAATCGCTCCCGCCTTTTTAACAATAGACGAAACCTTGGCAATCTCAGTATCAGTCAGCATTCCCGAAGCGATAATCACCTTGGTGTCATGCAATCTGCAAATAGCTTTCAAGTCCTTTTCAATCTTTCCCCATCTCTCATGCTTAACATCAACCACATTAATTACAATATCCAAATCATCAGCACCATCAGCAACAGTTTTCTTGGCAATCCTCAATCTTTCTTCGTGAGTACTGTCTCCGATCGGGTCATCGATTAAAACAACTGTTTTGATTCCTGTTCCTTTTAATTGAGAAGCAACTAATTTAACAAACAATGGCCTAACACAAACTCCACGGAAAGAAAACTCCTTAGCTTCATTACAGGTTTTAATGATATCTTCCTTCTTTGACTCTTTCCTTATATTTGTATGGTCAATGTATTGGTTTATCTTCATATTCCAAACTTCTTATTTAATATTTCCTTTATATCCTCAAACACTTCTTCGGTTGTTCTTTCTCCATTAATTGTAATCCATTCGCAAAAAGTATTGTTAGAAGCAACTTCATCAAAACCATTGGCTACAGTTGTCTGGAATGCTTTGTCTTCTTCATGCCTGTCCAAATTGGCACTGCCCTTTTCTTTCCCTTTTCTTGATAAAGAGGTTTCCGGTGATATCTTTAATAAAATACAGATGTCCGGCTTGGGAAGTTCAAACAATTCAGCCAAATTCAATATCTTTTCAAGTGGAACACCCTTCATTCGTTGATAAACAATAGTTGTTGTGAAATATCTATCAACTACAACCATTTTACCACTTTTTAGATAACTTTCCACTGTTTCTTTGTCTTTAAAGAAATCGCTGAAATAAAGAAGGGTTTGCATCTCGGCATTATACTCATGCTTCTTGTGCAACCAAGCATCAATCAAATCTCCAAGAGGTTTGCCGTCTTCCGGATATTTATTAACAAAGATTTCTCCTTTTTGAGATAAAAAATCAGACAACAACTTTGTCTGAGTTCCTTTTCCGCACCCGTCAATTCCTTCAATAACGATGAATTTTCCTCTTGATTCCATTTGAATATAATTTAGGCTTTTTCTAATTTACTCTCTTGGGGGTGTTGGGCATTAACATACTTGGCATTCTTCTTTAAGCGATATGGATTGGTGGTTGGAGAAGACAAAGGTTCAAATACCAACTGACAGATTCTTGTTCCCGGGTATAGTAATACCGGAATCATACCAATGTTCTCCATTTCCAAAACAATCTTTCCTTGGAAACCAGGGTCGATGTGTCCGGCGGTTGAGTGAATAACAATTCCCAATCTTCCTAAAGATGACCTGCCGTCAATTCGAGCAGCCAAATCATCAGGAAGAAGTATTTCTTCCATAGTCACTCCCAAAACAAACTCTCCTGGATGAAACACAAAAGCTTCTCCTTCAGGAATCTTAACTGGCCTGGTCATACCATCCAATCCTTTCGGGTCTCGAGTATCAATGAAAGCTTTTTTAGTGTGTTCAAAAACAGCAAACTCATCGCCTAATCTTAAATCTAAAGAAGCCGAACCTAATTGCTCCTCAAGGTTTGGCTTCGGGGTCATCTGAATTTTGTTTTCTTCTATCAGTTTTCTAATGTCTCGGTCTGATAAAATCATTTAAATTTAATCAATGACTTCTATTCCCAATGACTTGGCAGTTCCGGTAAGTGTCTTGATTGCCTGGTCAACATCCTTGGTGTTCATATCCTGCATTTTCTGCTTGGCAACCTCGATTAATTGGGCCTTGGTAATCTTACCCACCTTCTTCTTGTTAGCCTCTCCAGAACCCTTTTCTAGGCCGATAATGGCCTTAATCAATTGAGGGGCCGGGGGCTGTTTTAGAACCATGGAATAGGTTCTGTCTTCATATACTGTAATATCTGCAGGAATCTTGAAGTTTCCCTTATCTCTGGTTAATTCATTGAACTTGGAACAGAACTCTGCAATATTCACACCTTGTGATGCCAAAGCCGGACCTACGGGAGGTGCGGGAGTGGCCTTGCCGGCCTGAATATGTAGTTTTACAATCGCTTTTATCTTCTTTGCCATATTAAATCTTTTTAATTTGTAATGAATCTAATTCAAGTGGTGTGTCTCGGCCGAACATATTTATCAACACCTTAACTTTTCCTTTTTCTTTGTCGATTCCAGAAACCTTTCCATCGGAATCTTTGAAGGGTCCGTCGGTAATCTTAACCGCATCTCCTTTCTTGAAATCAATCTTGTATTTCGGCTCATCAGTATCGGTTCTCTTTTTCAAAGAAAGCATTTCTTCTAAAGATACTGGCAATGGAACTGTTCCCGAACCGACGAATCCTGTAACATTCGGTGTGTTTCTAACAACATACCAAGAGTCATCGGTAACAAGCATTTCCACTAATACATATCCCGGGTAAATCTTTTCTTCAACTGTTTTCTTTTTTCCATTCCTGATCTTAATCTTTTTCTCTTTGGGAACCAAAACATTGAAGATTTTTTCTTCCATGCCCAAAGACTCAATTCTTTGAGTTAAACTTTTAGCAACAGCGTCTTCATATCCTGAGTAGGTATGCAAGACGTACCATCTTCTTTCGTTTGTGATTTGTTGTTTTGCCATATGATTAAAATATGAATCTTTCCATTAGATACATGTATAATACGTCAAACAGACCCAAAAATGCGGCTACGATTATGCAAATGCCGATAACTGTTATTGTATATTTAATAGTCTCCTTTCTTGTCGGCCAGGTGATTTTCTTCATTTCAGACCAAGCACCGCCAAGAAAATTGGATACTTTATTCTCAGATTTCATATATGGTTAGATTACCAAAAGAAGCACTAAATGTCAATTATTAAGTTAGAAGACGACCACTGATAGGGTCGCCCAAAATTAGAAAAATTACAGCTCGCCGAGTCCTTATTTTAGAAAGGCCCATATTGCAGCAATGATTCCGATTACTACGCATATAACAGCGATAGTCTTAAAGCAGTCCCATGGGTCTTTTCTACTTAAAGTAAGCCAGAAAAGTCCCCAAAAAAACATTAATAATCCGATAGTGAATAAACCAGCACCCATACCAAAGAACCTCTTTTATCTTGGAAGATATACCCTAAAAGAATGAATGTCAATTATTCATTAAACAACAAACGACCGTTTAATTGGTCGTTGATAAAAAATTAGACTTTAATGCTTGAAGCGATATCTTCAAAGCAAACGTAATGTTCGGCTGAATACCACTTGTCAATATCATGGAGCGAATCAATCGCATGTCTTGTTTGGCGTGATTTTATCAGTTTGTTTATGACTCCCGAAATGGCCTCGTTTTTTATAACACTCTGTTCGATGTAGACCTTTTTGATCGGGTCGTATATAGGAACACCAAAGAACTTAATGTAGTCACCGATACAGACTCTCGCCGTTACCAGGTTCTCCCGGCTGTAATCGCCCTGAATATTACTCAGTTCGACATAATCAACGCGAAGTGTGAGCGGATTGTCTTCCCATCCTTCTGGAACAAACGCCGGCCCATCGGGAAATTTCTTTCCTTCGCCATTTAAGAAAGAAGGAAGTTCTGCTGCGTTTTTTCCATTGCAAAACTTCAGCACTGCTTCTTTCAGCGAAGCTTCCAAATGGCGGTCGATGAATGTATTTCCTGAAAAAGATCTCAAAAAAATTCTTTTTTGAAGAGGGCTGAAATATATCATCAATCCCTTTAAATCAAAAACATTTCCGATTTTTAGGGAGCATTTTCCCGCTCCGTAATGAATTTTTGTGAATCCATATGGCTGTACCTCTCTGATTTCGATAATCTCAAGCTTCATACACAATCTCCGCCTTTTATTCAATAATAAAAGGACTTGCAGTTAAGATACTACAAGTTCTTTTTAAAATCAAGCTTAAATGAAATTGGCTACCGCTTGGTGGGTAGTCAAAAATTAAAAAAATTGGAATCTCTGTCCCGTCGATGTATCAACGAGAGAGAATCTTCCGTACAGGTTGTTAATATCAACCTTATCCTGGTCAACTTGGTACCAATGCGGGACTTTGTCACCGTCATTAATAACAAGATATATCTTGTCGTCTTGGGAATATACATCAAGTACCCTGTACTCTTTTCCCACCGCGAAAGCAGTTGCAGGTTCACCCTTATTTACATTGAAGGATGAAAGCGCGAAAATAAATACTCCGAACACAACTAAGATTAAAATTAAAATGGGCTTCCATCTCGGGACCTTTACTGTCCCTTCTGGTCCGATTCCAATTAACCATCCTGCCCCTAATGCTCCGAGGAGGGCCATAATAAATCCGATATACAACAACATAATGTCAAGCTCCTTTTATACCCTAATATAGTAAACTAAAAGAGATTAAATGTCAAGGTTCTTCACGCTTCTGGCCGAAGTTTGAATAAACCTCTTTCTCGGAGCAACTTCCTTGCCCATCAGCATATCGAAAGTCCTATCCGCTTCAATCGCGTCTTCTATTGTCACTCTCAACAAGACTCTCTTCTCCGGGTCCATGGTTGTTTCCCATAGTTGTTCGGGATTCATCTCTCCCAAACCTTTGTATCTTTGAATGCTGAATTTAGTACCGTCTTTAAACCCTTTCATAATGGTTTCTTTTTCTTCATCGGAATAGGCATATTTGGCTTCTTTCCCCGCCTGTATTTTGTATAAAGGCGGTTGAGCCAAATACAAGTATCCCCTTTCGATAATTGGTCTGAAGTGTCTGAAGAATAAAGTCATTAATAATGTTTTAATGTGGTTTCCGTCTGAATCCGCATCACACATGATAATGATTCGATGATAACGAAGCTTCTCTATATCAAAATCATCAGCAATGGCCGTTCCCATGGCGATAATCAAGTTCTTTACCTCTTCTGACGCCAACATCTTGTCCAATCTCACCCTTTCCACATTCAAAATCTTTCCCTTTAAAGGAAGAATGGCTTGGTATCTTCTGTTTCTGGCTTGTCTGGAAGAGCCACCGGCTGATTCTCCCTCCACAATATATATTTCCGATTCTTCGGGAGTTCGAGAAGTGCAATCAGACAGTTTTCCAGGCAAAGACATTCCATCCAAAACACCTTTTCTTAAAACGGTTTCTTTGGCCGCTCTGGCTGCTTTCCTGGCCTTGAATGACAAGACGGCTTTTTCAATGATTATTTTGGTATCCTGAGGATATCTCTCCAAGTAGTCCTGAAGGGTTTCACTAACAACCGCTTCGGTGGCGGTTCTCGCTTCCGGGTTTCCCAGTTTTGATTTGGTTTGTCCCTCAAACTGAGGCTCTCGTATTTTAACCGAAACCACGGCAGTCAGACCTTCTCTAATATCATCTCCCGACAAATTAGGGTCGGATTCTTTCAAGAATCCTCCTTTGCGGGCATAGTCATTAATCAATCTGGTTAAAGCTGACCTGAAACCGGTCAAGTGCATTCCGCCTTCAATAGTGAAGATATTATTGGTGAAACTTTCTTCTTTGATTTCGTAATCATCGCAATACTGGAAAGAGGCCTCCACCGATACTCCTTCTTTTTCTCCGGAACCGTAGAAAGGATTGGGATGGACGACTTTCGTTCCCTTGTTCATGTATTTCAGATAGGAAACAATTCCTCCTTCAAAGTAGAAGTGGTATTCCAATAAATCATTCTTGTCTCTTTGGTCATAGAAATCGATTCGAATGCCTTTGGTCAAATAGGCCTGCTGTCTGAAATGAGCAATCAATTTGTTTCGGTCATAGACGATTTCCTTGAATATTTCCGGGTCGGGCTGGAATAATTGAGTGGTTCCTCTTTGTCGGCACTCCCCTATTTTTTTAACCGCAGCCACCGGCTTTCCTTGTTTGTATTCCTGGGCATATCTTGAACCATCTCTGCAAACCTCGGCTCTCATATTCAAAGACAGAGCACAGACAACGGAAACACCGACTCCGTGCAAACCTCCGGAAATCTTGTAGGCATCACCTCCAAATTTGCCTCCGGCATGCAAGGTAGTCATAATGGTTTCCAAAGCCGATTTCTTGGTCTTCTCGTGAATATCAACCGGAATGCCTCGGCCGTTATCAGTGACTTTCACATAATTATCAGGCAAAAGAAACACTTCAATCTTGTCACAGTATCCTCCCAGAGCTTCATCCAAGGCATTGTCCACCACTTCATAAATCAAATGATGCAAACCCTGCGGTCCGGTTGAACCGATATACATTCCCGGCCTTTTCCTTACCGGATCAAGGCCTTCCAATACGAAGATGTCTTTAGCGCTATATGAGCTTGCTTTTTCTTTTGCCATATGTGTTTAATTATTTTCTTTCTTCCCAACTAATGGTTTGTTTTAATTTATTCAATAATTCATTAACCATTGAATCGATTGTTTTTGAATCAAGGGTCTTTTCTTCCGACTGATATATCAAATGGAAAGAAACACTCTTCTTGTCCGAAGCGATTCCCTTTCCTTTGTACACATCGAACACCTCAACCGACTTTAATAATTCGTTACTGCTGTTTTCAATCGCTTCCACAATTTCTTCAATTTCCAATTCCTCAGACACGACTCCTGAAATATCTCTCAAGGCCGGAGGGTGATATGAAATCTGCTCATAATCTTTCTTGTCCGAACAGTGTTTCTGCAATTCATCAAAGTCCAATTCAAAGAAAATAGCGTCTTCAATCATCAAAACCTCAATCAGGTTGGAAGACAAGCTTCCCAAATGACCGATAACATGCCCACCAACCTTTATCTCGGCAGTTTTCTTAACATGCCACATTTTATTCGTCGAAGAAGAGTATGAAACCTTTTCCACTCCCAATTTATCAAACAAAATATTCAAATATCCTTTGACTAAAGAAAAATCTTCTCCCATAACGGTTCCCGTCAAGACCATTGTTTCTTTTTGTGAATTAAACACTTTTCCCAATTCAAACACTCTAACATCTTTAAAGAATTTGGAGTTTTCTTTAATGATTCTCGCCATCTGTGGAACTATTGTCGGTCTCAAGTATTTATAGTAATTACTGACCGGATTAACAACCTCTTCGGCTTTTAAGTCGAAAACTGTTTTCTCTTCTTCTCCAATAAAGGAATAATTATATGCTTCAGAAAACCCGAGTTCTTTCATAATGTCTTTGGCCTTGTTCTGCCAATAAATATCTAAATTTGTTTTTGCCGGTTCGGAGAAGCACGGTAAAACAGCGGGAACTTTGTCATACCCGTAAACACGACCGATTTCTTCAATCAGGTTTTCGGGAATGATAACGTCCTGCCTGGAAGTGGGAACCAAAACATTTAAAATATTGCTTGAACCGGAAACAACAAAACCCAAAGAAGTCAAAATCTTAACCATTTCCGCTTTGGAAATATCAATGCCGATAAGATTATTAACGTTTGAAATATTCAACTTGATGTTCCAGGGCTTCAATTTTGTTTTATAAACATCAACAACTCCCGAAACTATTTGCGCACCCGATAATTCCTGAATCAGAGAAGCGACTCTTTCAATTGCAATTTCGGTCAAATTGGGATCTAAATTGTTTTCAAACCTGATTGAAGCATCTGTTCTCAAATTTAATCTTCTGGCTGTCTGGGAAATCAATTTGTGATTGAAATTGGCCGACTCCAAAACAATGGTTTTTGTATCTTCAGTAATCTCGCATCCTTTACCGCCTTTAATCCCGGCTAAAGCCAAAGGTCTCTTTGAATCACTAATCAATAACACGTTTTCATCCAAAACATATTCTTTATCGCTCAAAGTCATCATCTTTTCTCCTTTTCTAGCCTTCCTGACAATAATTCCGCCATTAATTTTTTCATAATCGAAAGCGTGCAAGGGCTGTCCTGTTTCCAGCATGATGAAATTAGTGGCATCAACGACATTATTAATCGAGTTCTGTCCGCAAGCAATTAATTTCTCCTGCAACCATTTGGGTGAAGGACCGATTTTAACATCGGTCAAAACCATGGATGTATATCTCAAACAATCCTTGTCTTCCACTTTGACTGATAAGAAATCTTTAACCTTTAATTTATTCCTTTTCAACTTGGGAGCCAAAACAATCATCTTCTTGTTGAGTAAAACGGATAATTCTTTGGCAATTCCCCAGTGAGACAAACAATCTCCGGCTCTGTCCGGCAAAACATCGATATTCAAAACACAGTCGGTTCCTTTCTTTTCAACGGATTCGACTTCAAAAGAATGCATAGTCAAAATCTCGGCCAGTTTTTCCGGGCTCGGTAGAGGACTTTTGAAATATGATTGTAGCCAATTATATGAAACTGTCATTTTAGAATTGTTTTAAGAATTTAAGGTTTCCGGAATGGAATAATCGAATGTCATTAATCTTGTGTTTCATCATGGTCGGACGATCGATTGATATACCAAAGGCAAACCCTTTGTACTTCTTGGGATCCAATCCGCCATTCTTAATCACATTAGGATGAACCATTCCCGTTCCCAATATTTCCACCCACCCGGTTTTCTTGCAAGAAGAACATCCTTTTCCTTCACAAACAGTACAGCGCATATCAACCTCGAAGCTCGGTTCGGTAAAAGGGAAATAGCTGGGCCTCAATCGTATTTCAACCTTTCTTTTAAAAAATAGTTCCAAAAATCTCTGCAATACCGCTTTTAAGTTAGCGACGGAGGCATTTTCGTCAATCAATAACCCTTCTATTTGGTAAAAATTGATTTCGTGGGAAGCATCGGTTGTTTCGTATCTGTAAACTCTGCCTGGAACAACAATCCTAATCGGGGGCTTCATTTTCTTCATATATCTGACCTGAGCCGAAGATGTCTGTGTTCTTAAAACATTTTTATTTTTCAAATAGAAAGTTTTACCTAAAGACAGAGCATCTCTGGCCGGATGTCCTTCGGGAATATTCAAAGCGTCAAAGTTGTGCCATTCGTCTTCGATTTCCTGACCCTCGACAACAGAAAATCCCATTGATTCAAAAATCTTTTCCATTTCTCTTCTTACCTGGGTCATGGGGTGTAAATGTCCTGTTTCAATAACTTTTCCCGGAGCGGCAATGTCTATCTTCTCTCCTTCTTCTTTCTTTTCCCTCTCCATTTTTCTCATTTCCTTCTCCATTTCCAAAACCTTGCTTTCTAAAACGGTAGCAAATTCATTAATTTCTTGACCCAAAATCTTCTTTTCTTCCAAAGCCAAATCCTTGACAAAAGAGAAGAACTTTCTGATTTCTCCTTTTTTACTCAAATATTTATCGGAAAATTCCTTCAACTCTTTTGAATCAACAATCTTCTCCAACTCTTTTTCCGCGTTGTTTTTTAGTTCAGAAAAATCCATATTCTTACCTCTGTATTTTACCTCAAAAACGGGTAAAAAGCAACCTATTTTTCTACTAATTGATTACCTTCAATTATCAGATATTTTGATACTCCGATTGAAGGTTGGGCCGTCATCGGTTCGTCTGTTTTTCTCTCGGCATAGTTAACCAATATTTCCCCGTTATTTATTAAGATGTTTTCGGGAGAAATTCTGTCTCCCAAAAAAAACCCATTGGTTCCGATGATTCCTTTTGGAGAACTTAAGCCGGCAACAATGTAATAAAAAGTCCCACTGCCTCCCGAATTCTGAGTTAGAATCATGACATAGTCATCTAATCCGTCTGCATTTAAATCTCCTTTTGTTGGAGACCATAAAACAGAAGTAATCTGTTTTGAAGCCGAGCCGGGAGTTATTTCTAGTTCCGAAGTTCCGTTCCTCAACAATATTTGTTGATTTTCGATGATATAAGAGGCATTCAATGGATCCTCTGATTTATTTTCTTCAAAATAAACAAATAACCCAACTACCAAAAGAATGGCAAATATCGTGCCGATTATTATTGTTTTCTTTTTAGTGTATTTAAACATGTTTTATTCGCTTGTTTTACCATCAAATTCATCAGTTGTATCGACAATCGCATCTTCCTTGGTTGCGTGCATTACTCCGTCTTTGTGGTGAGCCGGAGAATAGATGGTGTATAGCTTCATTTCCTTGTCCGGAGATGTATTGATGATATTGTGCCTTGTACCGGCCGGAACGGTTATTGACCATTCGGCTGCAATATCGTGTTCGACTCCGTCCAAAACAGCTTTGCCGACACCGTCTTCAATTCTTAAAAACTGGTCGACATCGGTATGAACTTCTTCTCCGATATCCTGATTGGGCAACAAGCTCATCACCACCAACTGGCTGTATTTAGAAGTATACAAAACTTTCCTGAAATTATTATTTTCTTTTGAAGCTTTTTCTATATTAACAACAAATCCTTTCATATGCTTTTATTTATTATAATCTTAATCGTATTATATCCTTAAAAACAAAAAACGCCAACATGAGCGTTTTTTGTGAGGACACATTGGGCACAGGAGAGAAACAGGTTATTTTTTAAGGTTTTGTAAAACGAATAATCGTAACTCCATTAGCACCGCTCCCACCAGATTGTGGTCCGTCACTTGTTGTATATCCGCCTCCCCCACCACCACTACCAGTATTCGCTGCTCCAGAACTACCTACTACTCCTGGGTGAGCACCGCTCCCACCAATACTAGAACCACCAACTCCAAAAACAGTTCCTCCTTCTTGAATTCCTCCTCCCCCTCCGGCAGCATAATAAAGAGATGTACCGGTTATACTCGATGAAAGTCCCGCTCCTCCATTTCCCCCAACACTACCAGTACCAGCACTTCCAATACCGCCTGCACCACCTCCTCCACCGGAACCATAGTAAGGTGCAGAACAGCTTCCTGAACCACCAGATGACCCTTGACCAGAAGTTCCTGCGCCACCTGCACCAACAAGAGTTGGACCAAATGCCCCGCCACCGCCAGAACCTCCACTGGCTCCATTTGTTACATTGCTATCATTAGGAGTCTTATAAGCCCCGCCACCGCCACCGCCAATAGCAGTAACTGTGTTAAATACTGAATTTGCCCCACTATTTGCCCGAACGTATGCATTATTATTTCCTATTCCCCCGACACCTACCGTAACAGTATATCCAGATCCCGACGATACACTCATAGTGCCAGATAAAAATCCTCCGGCGCCACCTCCGGCAGCAGAACGATATCCTCCACCTGCGCCACCTCCTCCAACAACTAAATATTGAACAGAAGAAACACCAATTGGAATGGTTAAAGTTGTTGTTCCTGTTGTAGATCCAGACAAAGTATATTTATATACTGCATCTCCTCCAACTGTTGTTTCCGTGCAAGTCAAACCTCCACCCGAGACGCAAGCTGAAACATACTGAACATATGAAGTGCAAGTTCCGCTTGTTGTTCCTCCATATAGTCCGGCACAGGTCCAAGTCCATGGGCCAGATCCTGATACAGCCGACGCTGTTCCAGCGGAACAAAGAATACTTCCGCTAGGAGCGGTTGTTCTGTATGCTCCACTTGCAGTACCGCAAACACCATTAACGGACAGATTAGCTGAACATGAATCAGTTGCTCCTCCGCCCGAACCGGCACAGGTCCAATCCCAAGGACCGGAACCGGAAACCTCGGAAGAGGAACCGACCGAACAAAGATTGGCTGAAGGAGCGGTATAGAAGTTGAGACCGTCGGAAGAACCGCAAACACCTGCCACGGGAAGATCCCCGGTGGAACAACTAGCAGTCGTTCCTCCGTTGGTTCCGGCACAAGTCCAATCCCAGGGACCGGAGCCACCAACTTCAGAAGCCTCTCCATATGAGCAGAGATTTTCAGTGGGAATTGAACTCAAGTTTTCTCCATTAGAAGAACCGCAGGAGCCATCAAGAGAAATATTAGCGGCACAGGCAGGAGACAATCCGCCATATGAACCGGCACAAGTCCAAGTCCAAGGACCGGAACCGTCGACAGCTGATGGTGTTCCCAGAGTGCAGAGATTTTCAGTCGGAGCGGTATAGAAGGAAGAACCGTTGGACGAACCGCAAGAGCCATCAAGAGGAATATCCCCGGTGGCACAACTGGCAGTCGTTCCTCCGCTTGAACCGATACAGGTCCAAGTCCAAGGACCAACGCCAGCTACCGCGGAAGCTGTTCCCAAAGTACAGAGATTGGTTGATGGAATTGAACTCAAATGGGCACCATTTGAAGAACCGCAAGCGCCGTTGACGGGAGTATTGGTTGAATATGCATTGGTTGAGCTGTCATATGTATATGAATAGCCGGAAGAGAGAACAGCAGAGAGGGTAAAAGAAGAACCGTCAGACTCATATGTATATGTTCCTCCGTTCAATTCGCTGGGAAGGAGGTCAACCACAGCCGGGTCAAGAGTGGTGCAGCTACCGATAGTGCATCCTGTTTCAATGGGATATGTTTCTCCGTTTTCAACACCGTATATGATCAATGATTTTTTGATGGTATCGATATTTGCCTTCTTTTTGGAATCGTTTGCTGTATTAATCGCTCCGTTCATTTGAATAATGACGAAGCCAGCCAGAACACCGACGATGGCCATGACAACCAAAAGTTCGATTAAGGTAAAAGCTTTTTTCATTGAATAAATTATATCAGAGAAATAAAATTAAGTAAATTTGTGGGGCATCGTAAACAACGTATTCAGAGACAAAATAAGGATATTTACATTCCAGACTTATATTAATACTTTATGTTAATTATATAAAAAAAGAGGGTGCCACTATCTTAAAAATATTTTGATAGTTCCCTCTGGCTTTATTCCTTCCGAGGCTTACGATACTCAACTTGGCCGACGATAGGATTGACATAGGCCCCTTCTTCTCCTATGAAGACAGGATTATAGTCTTTTTTGAAGTGCACCCTTCCACAAATTAAGCACGGAATGGCTTCTTTATTGATGCCGCTACAGCGACAACCAAGATGGACTGTGAGAGTGTTTTCTTCGTTTAAATATCCTCCACAATCTGCGCACTTCTTTGGCTCTGAGGAAAAGTAGAGACCATCTCCAGAACCGAAGGAGCGAGTGAAACGTTCTATTGTCTGCCGGACATAATAACCGAGCAATTTTTTTTCGTCGAGTCGATATATCTCACTCGTAGAATAGAATTTTGCTCCTTGAAGACAGGGATTCAATTCTCCTCCGATTATTTTGCCCGCATAGATGCGATAAGACAGCTTTACAGCACCGTGGAAAATAACTTCGTCTCCTTCTTTCAGCAATTTTCCTATCCGCACTTCCAGACCAGATTCTTCTCGTACTTCTCTTTTGGCGGCGTCCTGATCGGTTTCTCCCTTATCAGGTCTTCCGCCAGAGAAATTCAAGAACCCGAACATTTCCCGCACGAGCAGAAAATGGAAACTTCCATTTTCAAATTTTTCAACAAGAACAAAACTTGCTCTTTTTGAAACCCTTAGTGGGATTCCCATTTTATTTATGGCAATGAGCAGGGCCAGTACAACAAACTCAATTTTCTCTTTTAACACAAGTATCTCCTCCAATTCGGTTAGAGATAATTCATATCTTATAATAATTGTAGAATTTGTCAATAGAAATTATAAACCAAAAACCGACACAAAATGTCGGCTTTGTCTGCGGGCCCGACCGGACTCGAACCGGCAATCTCCTCCGTGACAGGGAGGCGCGATAACCAATTTCGCTACGGGCCCCAATGTATTCAATTGTGTGCCGGAGATGGGGATCGAACCCATGACAACTCGCTTATGAAACGAGTGCTCTACCACTGAGCTACTCTGGCCAAACTCAGTTTCATGCCAAACAAAAAATGTTGCGGTTCCTGGAATTGCACCAGGGTCTCCAGCTTATGAGACTGGCGAGGTACTACTCCTCTAAACCGCTAGGTAACAGTATTCTAACAAAAAATAGAATAAAATCAAGAGAAGTTAGTCGATAACCTCGTCGGTGATGACTCCGAATTTTCTCAAGGTCTCTTCAAATGACTCAAGCAGCTTGTCCAACTCCTCAATATCAATACTATAATTTCGGTCCTTTTTCAACCCCTCGGCTATTTCGGCCAATCTTTTCAAGTTTTCCCCGTTGGGCACGCTCGGATCTTCAACCATCTGACCCAAAGTCTTACCCGAATAATTGAATCTCTTTAATAATTCGTAGAACAATTCTTCCATTCGCAAAACGGCCCGTCTGTGATCTCCCTTATCAAACATATTGTTGATTTCCTTGCAGCGGGTGGAAAAAGATCTGGGAGGAGTGTATCTCTGAAAGCTCAAAAAGTCCTTGGTTCTTCTTTTGACATCCTGCAAAATAATTCCCTGCCTGATGTAGTAATAAGCTATCCCGAATAAAAGCATCAGAATAACCAAAATAAAAACCACTTTAAAGGGATAAAAGAAACCGACTACTTCTTTCGATTCCAAAACTTGAATGATATCATTTGTTGTCATAGTTTTTTTCAAATAAAGAAGCGATTGCTAATAATTTCTCCTCTTCAAAAACGTTTCCGATCAATTGCATCCCGATCGGCAGTCCATTAGATGAACCGCAAGGAACGGAAATGCCCGGCAAACCGGCTAGATTAACCGAAACGGTATAAATATCGGCTAAATACATTGACATCGGGTCATCCGATTTCTCCCCTATTTTCCATGGCAAACAAGGAGAGGTCGGTCCCAAAACAACATCGACTTTTCCAAAAGCTTTCAAAAAATCATCTTTAATCAAAGTCCTCACCTTCAAAGCTTTCTTGTAATAAGCTTCGTAATAGCCGGAAGACAAAGTATATGTCCCGAGCATGATTCTTTTTTTAACCTCTTTGCCGAATCCCGAAGTCCTGTTCTTGAAATAAACATCTTTGATTTCCCCATTCTCGTCTTCCAAAGATTTTCCGTAGCGAAGACCGTCAAAACGAGCCAAATTGGCGCTGGCTTCGGCCGGAGCGATAATATAATAGCAAGCCAAAGCATATTCAGAGTGAGGCAAATCTATTTCAACGATTTCCGCTCCCTGACTTTTAAAAATTTCGATTGCATTTTTAACCGCTTTCTCAACCTCTTTGTCCAATCCTTTACCAAAATATACTTTGGGAACTCCGATTCTCAATTTATTCAAATCATTTTTCTTTTTCAAATCGGTGCTGGTCGAATCCATCTTGTCCAATCCCTTGATTGCTTCAAAAACAATCTCGGCATCGGAAACATTCTTGGTCAAGGGACCGACCTGGTCCAAAGAAGAAGCGTAGGCAACAATACCATTTCTTGAAACCGCTCCGTAGGTCGGTTTCATTCCGACAATGCCGCAAAAAGAAGCCGGCTGACGAATCGAACCTCCGGTATCGGTACCCAAGGCATAGACGCATAAATCGGCAGCCACGGCAGCAGCCGAACCGCCGGAAGAACCTCCGGGAACTCTTTCCAAATCACGAGGATTCTTAGTCGGGAAAAAAGCCGAACTCTCGCAAGAAGAACCCATGGCAAATTCGTCCATGTTGGTCTTTCCCAAAAACACCGCTCCCAATTTATCCAATTTCTCAATCACCGTCGCATTATATGTTGCGATATAATTTTCCAAGAATTGAGAACCGGCCGTACACTTAACTCCTTTAATTAAAATGTTGTCTTTAATTGCACACGGGATACCGGTTAAAACGCTCATTTCCCCTTCTCTTATCATTTGATCAGCCCTTTCCGCCTGTTTCATTGCCAATTCGGGTGTAACAGAGATATAGGCCTTGATTTCGGGGTCTTTTTCCTTGATTCTATTCAAAAAAGCAACAGTTAATTCAACCGAAGTGAATTCTCCTTTTTTCAATCCCTCGTGCGCCTCTTTGATTGTCAGCTTGGTTAAATCAGTCTTCATTGTATAGAATTTTTTTAACTTCCAGATAATTGTCTTTCCTTCTGGGCAAAGCTTTTAATAAATCTTCCGAATTTCTTTCTTCTCCAATGTCGCTTCTGAAAACATTTTCCGATTGGGAAAGATTGGCGGTTTCCAAAACCGAAGAAACATCCAATTCCTGAAGCTTTTTGACGTATTCTAAAATAGAAGAAAACTTCTCCCTCATTTCATCAATCTCTTCGTCTTTTATCTCCAAAAAAGACAATTTGGCTATTCTTCTGATTTCTTCTTCCGATATCATATGATTAATATATACCAATCTTCGCCACTAATCAAACAAACCCTTAATGTAGTTCCAGCAGTTCTGAATCGCCACCGGAACTTCGGCAATGGCCTCGGTTAATTCTTTTTGAAATTCTTGCCTGCTTTCTTCCCCCAGGTTGGTTTCGATCCAAGGAACGGCGGTATTATTTACCCAATTCAAAGCGATGTTCCACCACTCGACTATCTTGGGCAACCATTCATCCTTGATGGTGTTAGCATCAAAAGCGAAACAAAAACTGACTGAAAAGAAGAAAACTAATATTACCAGAGACAATATTCTTTTCCACATATTATTTTAATTTATTTATCGCTTCTTCTATTCTCTTTAATGTTTTCTCTTTTCCCAAAACTGCCGCTATTTCCATCGGTCCGGCCGAATTCTTCTTTCCGGTCAAAGCCACTCGAAGCGGCCACAACAAATTACCGCGATTAACAATCTTGTTCGCTTCTTCCATTAATTCTTTTTCTAAGTTTTCTTTATCGAATTTCAAAATACCGGAAATAATTTCCGAAGATTTCTTTAATGAATCTATAATCTCCGAATCGCTCATTTCTTTCCACTTCAACAATTCTTTAGAATAATCTAATTCTTTTTTGAAAAACAAATCAATCAATTCCGATATCTCTGAAAGCTTTTTCAGTCTTTCTTGATATAAAGCAACCATCTTTTCAATATCTTCAATATGCACTTCTTCTCCCGTTTCAACAACCGAATACTTTTCCAAGGCAATTTCTTTGATTAAATCGGCTTTAATCAAATAAGGAATACACATTTGAGTCAGCTCATATAATGGCTTTTTGCGGATATAGAAACCATTCATCCAGTCCAATTTATCAATATTGAATATGGCCGCCGACTTCTGTATCTTTTCAATGCTAAAATCATTAATCAATTCTTCCATGGTATATACTTCTTTTTCCGTTCCCGGATTCCAGCCTAGAAAAGCGACAAAATTGATAATCGCTTCGGGCAAATAGCCGTCGTCAATATAGTCGATTAAAGATGTTTTTCCCGTTCTCTTGGAAAGCTTCTTCTTATCCGTTCCCAAAATCAAAGACAGGTGGGCATATTCCGGCTCTTCAAAACCCATTGCCCGGATTAGCAATATCTGCTTGGGCGTATTGGGAATATGGTCCTCTCCTCTAATCACGTGGGTAATTTTCATTTCCACATCATCAACCGCGCAAGTCAGATTAAATAATCCGCTATCCAAATCTTTGGCGATGACAAAGTCGCCCAAAGTCGAAGTATCAACCTCAATCTTTCCTCTGATTAAATCATTGAAAGCAATCTTTTGATTGGTTGGAGTTTTAAAACGAATTACTGATGGTCTTCCTTCTTTTAAATATTGAGAAACTATTTCTTTGGATAAATCACGACACTTGCCTCGATAGACCGGGGCCTCTCCGATTGACATCAAATACTGCTTTTCCGCTTCGACCTCTTCTTTGGGACAAAAACAATAATAGGCCTGGCCTTGTTCAATCATCTTTTCCAAATGCTTCCTATATATTGAAGCTCTTTCGCTTTGCCTGTAGGGAGCATAGGGACCGAAATCCTTTCCATTGGTATCTATTCCTTCATCGAAAGAAATACCCAACCAATTCAAGCCTTTCAACAATTCTTCTTCCCATTCTTTTTTGGATCTTTCCAAATCGGTATCCTCAATTCTCAAAACGAAAGTCCCCTTGTTCTTCCTTGAAAAAAGAAAAGGAAACAAAGCCGTTCGCACGGTTCCGATATGAAGGTGGCCCGTCGGCGACGGAGCAAACCTTGTCCTTATTTTCTTTTCTTCTTTTTTGGCTATCATGCTAAAAAATCAATTAAATATCTTGCTATTACATTCCCAGCAAATGGCTTAGAAAACTGTTCGGCCGCCGCTTTCATTTTCTCCGCATCGTCTTTCAAAAGCAATCTTAATTTTTCCAAGAAGAAATGATGGATAAAGTTGCCCTCTTCTAAAACCAGACAAGCACCGTTTTTGGCATAGGAATAGGCATTCTTAACCTGATGGTTTTGAGCCGCTTCGGGAAGTGGCACCAAAATACTGGGCTTCTTGACCAAGGCTATTTCAAAAATGGTTCCGGCTCCGGCCCGTCCGACAACGCAATCGGAAGCGGCATAGGCATCGCTTAACTCCCTTTCATCAAGGAAAAAATAAGGGTGATAATATTTCTGTAAGTCCTTGTCAGTCATCGCAACCGATTCTTCTTTAACTCTCCTGAAACCAGTCAGCCCTGTTTGATGGATAACTTCAAACTCTTTAAGCATATCGGGAAGCATTTCTAAAATCACATCATTGATTCTTTCGCTTCCCTGGGATCCTCCCAAGATTAAAATAACCGGTTTTCCATATGTTAAACCGAACAATTTTTGAGCTTCTTCTCTGTTTCCTTCAGCCAAATCTTTTCTTACCGGATTACCCGTCTCAATCATTTTCTCTTTCTTGAAATATTCCATCTCGGGAATAGGAAAAGAAACAAAAACCTTTTCCGAAAATCTGCTCCCTATTTTGTTGGCCAATCCCGGAACCACGTCAGATTCATGCATAAAGACGGGAATCCTCAAAAGCCAGGCCGAGAAAACCACCGGAATCGAACCGAACCCTCCCTTACTGAAAACCAAATCGGGAGCGGTGAAAAACATGATGATAAAGGCCTGAAAGATTCCAAAAGGAATCTTAATTAAAATATCTAAAATATTAGCAAAAAACGAACCGACGGAAAAATACCTCCTTATCTTCCCTGAAGAAATATAATAGGTTTTAATCTTCTCTTTCTTTAAAAATGTTTCCGAGGTGAAATCGGACGGTCCGATATATGACAAATCCAAATTAAGGTCTCTTTTCCTCATTTCCTCGGCAACCGCAATAATGGGAAAAATATGGCCTCCGGTCCCTCCACCTGTAAAGACAATCTTTTTCATACTTTAAATATAGTATTTTTTGCCTCTTTTAACAAGTATCTGAATGGAATCTATTTATATTTTTCTAATAAATTCCTTTAGTTCTGAATTTCTTATCAAAATAGATCTATTGGTTGTGTACATTAATCCCTTGTTTGGCGAATTTTCAAATCCCAAATAGATGCGTTCAACCCCTTTATTCTTTAATTCGTTAATTGCTGGCTGTAAATCGGAATCGGAACTGCAAATAATCGCCGTTTCAAGTTGGTTATTATAAGATGTCACAACCATATCAATAGCAATTTTCACATCAACGCCCTTTTCTTTAAAAGTCAAAATTTTGTATCCGAATGGGCCTTTTTCCAGCTGTCCCCTTACCCTTCCTGCAACAACAACTTCAAACCCCTGAGACTCCAAACGATTTTTCATCTTCCTCTGTTTTTCTATCAACGCTTTTGATTTGCCAATCGTATTTTGATGTATTTGCAATTTACCAATATAAAAGACTTTCCTGTCCACTTTTACGCCGGAAAGAACCTTGTCAAACAATCCACAAAAATCATAAACAGAAATATCTATCTTGCCGACAGCTTCCTCGGCAAGACTGATAAAATTACGACCATCAATGAAAAGTATATTTTCCATAGATTAAATTTAACCCCAGTGAACCTTTCGGCTGACTGGGGCGTCTCTAATATAATAATAGAAAAATAGGTCAATATTGTCAATAGTTCAACCTTTGGCGTGCTTGGAAATACTCAACAAAAATCCGCAGGCAATCAATTCCATCATCAAATGTGAGCCGCCGTAGGACATAAAGGGTAAAGGAATTCCGGTTAAAGGCAAAAGCCCAATCATCGCTCCGATATTGACCAGGGCCTGGACGATAAACCAGGAACCGATTCCAATGGCTATCAATCTCAAATACTCGTCATTCAATCTTTTCCCAACCGAAACCGCCGACAAAAACAAGCCCATAAACAAAGCCACTAAGATTGAAGAGCCGATGAAACCGACTTCTTCAGAGAAAATTGCAAAAATAGAATCGGAAATCGACTGAGGAACAAAGCCGAACT
>Ga0209340_1000196_pt1 | contig 81322 bp, 87 predicted proteins | sample EPASupsiteSAE323_FD_187266 | JGI IMG/M metagenome (GOLD analysis project Ga0209340, IMG submission 187266) | Bioremediated contaminated groundwater from EPA Superfund site, New Mexico - Sample SAE3-23 (SPAdes) (version 2) | ecosystem: Environmental > Aquatic > Deep subsurface > Groundwater >... | reverse complement strand
TAGGAATTATTGAGAATTCTTGAAAGATATTGACAGTTTTTGGAGACCATGATAAGGTGACAGTACTTCTTAGATAGATGAATGCCACTATTTGGGCTCAAAGAAGAAGCAAAATAAACTTCTTCTTCATCTTCCACCAGACACCTCATTTTGAGGTGTTTTGGTTTAATAATGTGACATTTAGATTTAACAACCCAAACAAGTGATTTTGATGTGCCCGAAAGAAGTTCTTTTGTTGGAGTTTTTGTCGTTTTTGCGGATAAGACAATGAGTTAATTTTAGGACCATTTGGTGTAGTACGAGATGGTCTTTTTCTTTTAAAATTTATATTTAAAGAGTATTATAAAGAAAAGTAAAAAATCAACAAAAGGATATGAAGAACTGGATCGAAGATCTTAAAAATAGTCTCGTAATAATAAGCATAAAAGGAGACATAAGACAATTAAATAATTATACGATGGGTCGAATACCAGCCCGCTTTTTACGTTGGCATATAGCTTCGCAATATTTTTATGATATCGAAAGAATACTCCTAGAAATAAAATCTGCCGTATCTTTAGTAAGTAAAATACCCAATGAAGAATTTTTATCTACACACTCCATGACTCCCGAAGAATATATAATGTATCATCAAGGATATTTCTTAGACCTAGTTCATCAATTAAAAAATAAATTAGGTCAGTTCGTCATAGCTGTAATGACTCCTAATTATTCTGAAAAAGACGAAAAAAGAGCAGAAAAAATAAGCAAAGTTATTGCTGATAAAAAAGTAGAAAGAGTTATCAATATTGTAGATTATCTTAGAGAGTGGAATGCTGATATAAGCAATGGTCCAATTGCACTTGTATTAAAAAAAAGAACAAATTATCATCATTTTAAAAATCCTCTTCCTAATGCGAAAGGTTTTACAGAAGTGAAAGCACAAAGATTTTTATTAAGCCCAAATTTTAATAATTATATAAGTGAGCGGGGAAGACAAATAATTATAGAAAAGAATAATCAGAGTTTTCAATTTTGGCAAACAGAAACAGCTAAAAAAATGTCAGACACATCTCTTGCGATAAACGAAAATATGCAAAATATTGCTCGGACAATTATCACTTATTTAAGAATGTCAAAAAATAAAGAAGATAAAAAGAGGAGCATTCTTTTATACGCAAAAATTGACGATATAACTACGGTAAAAAAAAGTCCATACACGATATCTTCGATTCAGCCGGAATTTAAAAATATTGCATTAGCTCTTCAAAAAAAATTAGAATTATTATTATCAAATGAATTGATTTCTTTTTATATTATTGGAAGCATAGCTCGAGGAGATTTTATTTTCGGTCTTTCTGATATTAATTTAGTCATTATAATAGAAAATGATGATAAAAAACTAAAAGAAATTATTAGTAATGATATAGGATATGATCCAAAATCATTTGGTCTTCCAATTGATATAAAAATACTATCAAAAAAAGAATTTCTTGGCCCGACACAAGAAAAAATTAGATTTATATGCAAAACAGATAGCGTTATTTTAAGTGGAACGGATTTACTTAAAAATGAAAAGGAGGATAAAATAAGCTTTAACCTTGCATGGATGTTAAATAAAGACTTCAAAGAATATGTTGAATCAGCTAAAGCTATTATTAATACTAGCCAAGATTTATCTGATAGAGAAATCGAGTTAATAACCAGAGATTTAGTAAAAAGAGCATATCGATTAATTTTTTCTCAAGTTATTGGAAATCATACAAAATATACCTCTGATATAAAAAAAATGAGAGAATTAAATAATTTTTACTATCCCAATAATAAGATGTTTAACGAAAAAACTTATTCAATTATTACGCATCCTTTGAGTGTTGATAGAGATGGATTATTGGGAATCATAAATGCTTTTGAAGAAAAGCTTTATCCTTTATATGACGCAATAGATAAAGCTGTTAATAAGTTTACAATCATTCATTAGTTTTAAAAATTAATGAATAAAATTTTTCAAAGCAGAGTAAATTTTGCACATAAATATAGCTCTTTGTTTTAAAATAAGATTCCGTCGTCCTTAATTATTTTATATAGAAGCAATAAAAGGAACCCATCTCTTGCTTTGTTGTTTTTTAAGATATACAATCAAGACAATAATCATTATAAAAAGAAAGAGATGGAAGAAATCGAAGTTAAATTTCTGAATATTGATTCTGTTTCAATAGAAAACAAACTGAAAAATATTGGAGCCAAGAGAATATTTGAAAAACTATACAAAAGAAGGGTATTTGACTATCCGGATTTAATTTTGCACAAAAAAGGAGCTTGGGTTCGCCTTAGAGATGAAGGCGAGAAAATAACCCTTACCTACAAAGAAAGAATTGGGATGAAGACATATGATGGAAAAACTAACGATGATTCAATGGAAGAGATTGAAGTTGAGGTGAGTGATTTTGAAAAGACGGCAGAATTATTAAAGAAAATCGGGCTCACGGAAAAATTCTATCAGGAGAACAGGAGGATAAGATACAAACTTGATGATATTGAATTCGATATAGATTTCTGGCCTCAATTAGATCCATATTTGGAAATAGAAGCACCATCATGGGAAAAGATAGATGAGGGGATAAAGTTGCTGGAACTTAATCCTGAGGATAAAAGAATATTCTCAACCACCCAAGTTTATAAGCTAAAGGGCATAGAAGATATTGAATATAAGGAAATGACTTTTAAGGGAATGGTTAAGAGATAAAGAATCATTAATATGACTGTTTATAAGGAATAAATTTAATTTGTTTGTGAAAAACATCATATATTGATGATTTTGTATTCCTTTGTGACCGTTGTCGCTTCGGCGATATTATTACCTCAAGAAAATAATTAATGCAAAAATAAAGAGCCTTTTAAAAAATCAGCTCTTGATTGCTTCGATTAAGTAATAATGTCCTCCACGTTCTAATTCCCAGTTTTCTGCGATGGGCAGTTCTTCCACATTAATAGTTTTGAAAGATGCCTGGAGTAAGAAAGAACAACAGCTTTTAGGCGAGAAGGGACGGCAAGCCATGTCTTCATAGTGCTGTCTCGGGTTTTCGACAAGGAATAATTTTCCTTCCTTCGAAAGAATTCTATTGAATTCTCGGAAGACAACTTCCGGATGGTCGAGGTATTGAAAGCCGAAACAGATTGTGATGGCGTTGAATTTTCCTTCTTGGAAAAATCCTATCCCATTACCATTTATGCCGTTAAGGTCGAAGAGGATTCTTGTCCTTTCCGGATGGGCATAACGCTCCAGGGCTTCTCGACAATAATCCATGGCTGTTACCTTCCGATCGGGCGAAGGGGTAAGGTAGGAATTAAATCCGCACATTGCTTCCAGAACATTGCCTTTGCATTTTTCCGAAAGAGCTTCACGGATTGCTTTTTTGTTCGGACCCCCGATATCACCGGGCAATTGCACCATCATGTGTGCCCATTTCTCTTGAGCGGTACGTTTTTCATAGGGTACAACCTTGAGTGGCTGCAACTCCTCGAATATCTTCTTAGCTTTTTCAAAGTCTTTGCTTTTAAAGGCAATCCACATTTTTTCTACTAATTTTTTAGCAAGAGGAAGATTTGAAGAATGTACAGAGAAATTTGCATAATTTTCATACCAAGATAGATATTCCGGCTCATAACATTCTGGCTGAGGTTCTAATGGGGGAATGTTGATATGTCTTTCTGGATATTCGCTTTTCCGCGGTTTGACGTTAGTTACATATATTGGTTTTTCAAAGGGCGATACCGATTCTTCATTTACAACAGTTGTAATCATGATAGTCACCAGCAATCCCTTACGGGACGGTTCAATATTGAAATAGAAAGTTAACTTTGTCAAATTCCGGCCGCTATTGACAAGACGTGAGGATATATTGTATAATATAGTTATGTTCGCAAGAACGATGTCGTTATTCGAAACAATTCCCGAGAATAAGGGAATTGTAAGCAAGATCAGATTCTTCTTTATGAAGAGAAGAATCGAAAAGGTGGCCAAGGATTACAACCAGATCCTTGGATTAGAGTTCTATTCAGGACTCTCTCTGTGGACTGGGAAAGACGCGGTAATCGTCTTTTCTCAAAAGGATGATGATCCGGTAAAAGTCAAAGTTGAATCCAAGGACGATCACTTCGCAAGGATGTTCGCAAGAGCAAAATCTATCGGAGTGGCAAGCGCCCACCTTGATTGAGGTAAGAATATACTCAGAAAAGAGTATAAAATCCGGAATCAAAATGATTCTGTATTTTTTTATAAAAAATATCTTTGTGGTGCTTTTTTGTTTTTTAAGATATTATAATCATATATGTATTTATTCTTCGACACGGAAACAACGGGACTGCCTCTCAATTGGAGGGCACCCTTGGATGATTTGGACAACTGGCCAAGAATGGTTCAGATTGCCTGGCTTTTGTATGATTTCAATGGTAATTTGATTGAATCTAGAAACTATATAATCAAACCCGAAGGTTTTGATATTCCCGAAGAAGCGACATCGGTTCATGGCATTTCCACAGCAATGGCTTTGAAAGAAGGGAATGATTTGGGAGTTGTCTTAGAAGAACTATATCAACTGATGGAAAAGGTTGATTATTTGGTGGCTCATAATATGAGCTTTGATGAAAAGATTGTCGGAGCGGAGTTTTTAAGAAAAGAGATGGATAATATCATTGATTTAAAGAAGAAGATTTGCACAATGCAAAGCTCAACCGATATTTGCATGATTGACGGTCCGTACGGATACAAGTGGCCCAAACTGTCCGAACTCTATTACCAATTATTTGGAAGAGAATTTAATGATGCCCACAATGCTTTGAATGATATTAATGCAACAGCCGAGTGTTTTTGGGAAATGAAAAGATTATTTTTGATTTAAGGGAGATAGACAATATGGGATAATTTGGTATAATAAAAATATGATAAAGAAAATACTTAAATTAATTCCCATTAATCGAATCAAGGGGGCTAAAGAAGAAGCTAAGATTAATGAAGAAAGAAAATTGCTCGAAAAAAAGGTATTAAAAGGTACCGATTTTGCCATACGCGAATACGGAGAAGTTTTTAAGAAGTTGGCCGAATACGACCGTACTCTTAACTAATTTTGTGCCTGTTAAATATTTGGATATAGAACTAATTGAAAGAATGTGCCATCGGCTGGCACTTAACGTTTTTGATACTCAAGAAGACCCTATCGCATGTTTTAAAGACCACAGAAGCGAGTTTTAAAAAGGATTTATTATGGCATCACTTTATTTTCCGAAACCATGAATTCATTCTGGTCTAAGATGAATAGTTTTTTTGTATTGCCGTTAAAGAATATTTTCGAAGAATCTTTATTCAAATTAAAAGAGTTTATCTTATCCCTATTGTCTATCTCGCTTATATTCAAATTATCATTTAAGGTGTAGACAAAGTAGTCGCCGTTTAACCATTTGATGTCTCCGATATTTTCCGAGAATCTGGAAATAAAGATGACTGAATAGGCCTTCTTGAAGAAAGGGGTTTCGGTGTCTTTTAATAACAATAGATACAATTCGTTGTCTGTGGCAAAGAGAATGCGGTCATAGAAGGGGGTGTATTCGATTTCGCTTTGGGCTTCGATTATCTTATCGAAGTTTTTTGTTTCTTTATTAAGCAAATAGACATCTTTTCCGTTTTCAATCAAAAACAGTTCGTTTTCCATTAAAACCAGCTTGTATTGATTGCCTGTGCTAATTTTAAAAAGATTAGCCGTTATTTTTTCAGTCGTGTTTAAAAGAATATTCGTCCTCACCACTTCTCCGTTTTCCAATGAATAAAGATAATCGTTAACCAAGGTAAAGGCATCAACTTTTTCTTTCTTGAACAGCTTGGCATCGGTCTTTTTCTCCACGTTGACTTCGAAGATGTAATTGTTGGATTGGTAAAAGAAAGAACCTTCATCGTTGGGGTCAAAAAAGATATTCTGGGTCTTGCTACTGAAGCTCTTAATCAAAGACAGGGCGGGAGTTTCCAGATTTAACAAGTAATGGAGGCCGCTTTCGGTCTTGATATAGGCCTTTTTTCCACTGGGAGAAAAAACAATATCCGATATGTTATAAGGAGTTTGTTTGTTGTTGAACAATTTCTTCAATTCTTTCTTTTCAGCATCATATGAAAACAGTTCATTGGAAATAGTTAATAAAATGAATTTGTTTCCGTCGGGGACGGGGTAGAAGTTTTTAATATCGTTGTCTATCAAAGCAAAAGAATTTTCTTTTGAAAACAAGATTACATACTTGGCTTCGCTGACAGTCTTTTCTTTGACGTCCAAAGTTTTCTGCCAGGAATAGTATCCTTCTTTTTCAATCTTGATGGTGTGATTTTCCGGAAGCAAATTTTGCACCAAAAGATCTCTCGAAAATCCCGAGGTTTTGTTTTTGTAGTCATCGTCAATTGAAACATTGGCATCTCCGGGGTACGTCTTCACATATATTCCGCCGGTTTCCAAGTATTTCATTTTGTGGAAATCAAAACGGTAGCCCTGGGAATACATGATAATTAAGGGTCCCACGAAAAGGAAGATGATTACCAGGAATATGAATAATAGGGTTCGGGTTCTTTTGGTCATATAATACATATATACCCTAAAAATCGTCTCTTGCCAATTCGCTTTTTTTTGGATAGAATGGAGAAAAATATGAAGATAGGAATTGATTTAGGAACAAAAAATTCATTGGTATTCATTCCCAATAAAGGAGTGGTTTTAGATGAGCCATCTGTCGTGGCTGTTTCCTTGACTGAAAATAAGATTTTGGCCGTCGGACATGCTGCCAAAGAGATGATTGGAAGGGCTCCCGAATCGATTCAGGTTTTTAGACCTTTGCGAGACGGAGTGATTGCCGACTATCGAAGCACTCAGGCGATGATCAGGCATTTTATCACCAGCGTCAATACAGGATTGTTTTCCAGATTTTTCAAACCGGAATTATTAATCGGTGTTCCGGCCGGAATTACTTCTACTGAAAAAAGAGCTGTCATTGAAGCCGGACTTTTAGCCGGAGCGAAAGAAGTGTTCGTGGCCAAGGAGCCGATTCTTTCGGCTATCGGAGCGGGCATTCCCATTAATTCTTCTTCGGGACATTTGATTATCGATATCGGAGGAGGAACAGCCGAAGTGGCGGTGATTTGTTTGGGAGGAATCGTCAATGCCCAGTCACTACGAGTGGCCGGAGACGAATTGGATGCCGCAGTTTCGGAATACATCAAAAACAAACACGGTCTGGCTATCGGAGAACAAACAGCCGAAGAAGTGAAGATGAAGATTGGAACGGCTATTCCTGAAAAGGATCAGAAATACATGGACATCAGGGGAAGAGATTTGATTTTGGGCTTGCCCAAGAATATCAAGGTTTCTTCCAATGAAATTTGCGAAGCTATTTCCGAGCCCTTATCGGAAATCATCCAATGCGTGAAGAATGTTTTGAGAGAAACCCCTCCCGAATTGTCAGCCGATATTATGGACAAGGGAATGGTGGTGGCCGGAGGAGGTGCCTGTCTTCGAAACATTGCGGTTTTGCTATCCAAGTCAACCGGAGTTCCTTGCTTTGTGGCCGATGACCCTTTAAAGTGCGTGGCCAAGGGAACTGGTGCTGTTTTAGATAATCTCGATTTATACAAGAAAAGCATAATGGCTAAGAAGTAATATATGGCGGAAGAAAAATTTGTAATTCAGGGAGGCAAAAAATTGTCGGGAGAGATAGAAGCGAGAGGCTCAAAGAACGCAGCCTTTCCTGTTTTAATGGCAACGCTTTTAACCGAAGAGGATTGCATTATTGATAATATTCCCTTGGTTGAAGATATTTTGCGAGTGCTTGAGATATTCGAAAGCATGAAAGTCAAGATTACTTGGCTCGGAAAAAGGAAAGTGAAAATCAATGCCAAGAATTTGGACCCGTCTAAAATTGATGCCAAGCTGGTTTTGAAATTAAGGGGTTCAATTCTTTTATTCGGAGCTTTGCTGGCCAGATTCGGTAAAGCAACATTGCCCCAGCCGGGCGGATGTGTTATCGGAGCTCGACCGATTGATACTCATTTGGACGCCTTTTCTCAGATGGGAGTTTCGATAAAAGAAAAGAGGGACAGGATTAATATGGTTGCTCCCGCAAAACTCAAAGACAACATGGTCATCATGGATGAGATTTCGGTTACCGCCACTGCCAACATATTATTATTCAGTAGCTTATTAAGCGAAGAAGTGATTATCAAGGTTGCCGACGGCGATTATCAAAATCAGGAACTGAGCAAGGTTTTAAAAAAGATGGGAGCGAAAATTAGCGGAATGGGCCAGCACACTTTGAAAATAAAAGGAGCGAAGAAGTTGTGGGGCTTCAAACATTTCTTGATGTACGACCCGATTGAAGCCGGGACTTTCATCATCATGGCTTTGGCTACAAAAGGAAATATTCTAGTCAAGAATGTTGAATATCCTTTCCTTGAATTTGTTTTGAAGAAGTTGGAAGATTGCGGAGCCGAGTTTGAAATAATTAAAAGAGGAAAGGACATGGTTGATGTTTCCGTTTCTCCTTCAAAGAATATCAAAATCAGAAAGATGCAGAGTTTGCCTTTCCCGGGATTCCCATCCGATTTGCTTTCCGTTTTGGGTGTTTTGGCAACCCAGACCAAGGGGGTGACTTTGATTCACGATCCTTTATACGAAGGAAGATTGAAATACATGGAAGGGTTGACCAAGATGGGAGCGGATATTTTCTTCTCCGACCCGCACCGAGCGGCCATTAACGGAATCACCAAATTATACGGAGCGGATATGGGTTCGTTTGATTTGCGAGGAGGAGCGTCTCTGATTACCGCCGGCCTTATCGCCGAAGGAAAAACCACCATCCGCAATATTTATCAAGTGGACAGAGGATATGAAAAAATAGAAGAAAGATTGCAGAAGCTGGGAGCGGACATTAAAAGGGTAAAAGATTAAAATGACAATCGGACACCAAAAACAAAAAGAAGTGTTGAAGAAGATTGTTTCAGGTAAGAATATTCCTCATGCCATTTTGTTCTCCGGGCCGGAAAAGGTTGGCAAGAAAGCGGTAGCTCTCGAGTTCGTTAAAAGTGTTTTTTGCGAGAAATTGTGCGGAGAGTGTTATCCCTGCCGAACCATTGATTCGGAGAACTTTCCCGATTTGATGATTCTGTCTCCCATTGAGGGGAATATAGAAATAGAACAATTGAGGGACTTGCAGAACAGATTGTCTTTAAAATCATATAATAATTCTTTGAAGGCCGGGATTATTAACGATGCCCATTTGATGAGAAAAGACGCCCAGAATGCTTTGTTAAAAACACTGGAAGAACCGAAAGGGGATACATTATTGATATTGATCACCGCCTATCCGGAAATGCTTCTGCCGACTATTCGTTCAAGATTGCAACAGATTAAGTTTTCGATTGTTTCAAGGAAAGAAATCGAAGAACATTTGGTTTCTCTGGGAGCAGAGATTGAGAAAGCCAAAGAGATAGCCATGATTTCATCGGGCCAGATAGGGAAAGCGATAGAGTTCTTTAATGACCCGGAGAAATTGGAAACATTCAATACTGCGGTTAAAGACATTGCAACTTTGTGCAAGTCGGACATGGGAAAGAGATTCGCCTTTGCCAAGGACTTTAAAGAGAATCAAGGTGACATCGTCGGTGTATTAGATATATGGGAGAGGTTTATGCGTCGGGAATTGCTGTTGAAGATATTCAACGGAAAGGGAACTCTCAATTACACCTTAAAGAGATTGAAAGAAGTGATTGATGAGCTGGAGAGGACGAAATACTTGATTGAAAATACGAATGTTAATAAAAAGCTCGCATTAGAAAATTTATTAATAAACTTATAAACATATGTACGAACAAATCATCAAAGAAAAAGAGCCGGAAATGGAAAAAGTTGTCAATTTTGTCACCCAGAAGATTTCCAGTTTCAGAACAGGCAGAGCCAGTCCCGCTTTGGTTGAAAGCATTCAGGCCGAATGTTTCGGCCAGATGATGCCGATCAAGCAATTGGCGGCTATTTCCGTTCCTTCGGCGAGAACACTTTCGATTCAGCCGTGGGATAAGTCATATATGGAAGCAATCGAGAAAGCCATTTTGAGAGAAGGAGCCGGATTATCTCCGATTGTCAAAGGCGATGAAATCATCATTAATATGCCTGCTATGTCCGAAGAGTTAAGGAAAGAGTTGTCTAGGGCAATTTCTCAAATCAACGATGACGCCAAGAGGACAATTAGGAAATACAGAGATGAGGCCTGGTCAGATATCCAAGAAAAAACCAGAGAAGGTTTAATTAGAGAAGACGACAAGTTTAAAGCCAAGGATAGACTACAGGAAGTAGTGGATAAGTATAATAATAAAGTTGACGATTTAATCGACCGCAAGAAAGCGGAAATAGAAGGATAATATGTTTTTAATAGATATAATTGTTTTTTTGATTGTTTTGGGAATAGTTGTTTTCGTCCACGAGCTGGGTCATTTTGTGGCGGCCAAGACATCGGGAGTCAAAGTTGAAGAATTCGGGATAGGTTTTCCCCCTCGATTATATAAGAAGAAAATAGGAGAGACGGAATATTTCATCGGGGCCATTCCTTTCGGAGGAATGACGAGAATTTATGGGATGGACGAGAACGATTTGGAAAAAGACAAAGATTCAAAGGCATACGAAAACAAGAGTGCTTGGAAGAAACTGTGGATTTGTGCCGGAGGAATAATTTTTAATTTAATCTTTGCCGTTTTTGTTTTTTACGGACTGGTCTCTTTTTCCGGTTTCAAATCGGAACAGCCTTTGATTTTTTCCGGTTACCATTTTCCTTTCGGCAATCAAACCAATGAGATAATGATCGGGCAGGTGTTTTCCGGTTCTCCGGCCGCATCAGTCGGATTGAAAACATATGACGTTGTTGTAGCGGTCAATGGAAATGCGACTGTGAGCTTGGAAGGATTTCAGAAAAACATTTTGGACAACAAAGGAAAAGAAGTTGATTTGAAGATGAAAGATGGAAGAGATGTTTTAGTTATTCCGCGAGTTGAATATTCGGAGAAGGAAGGTTCTTTGGGGGTTGGATTGAGAGAAGTGGCTGTTCTTAATTATTCAAGTGTTCCCGAGAAAGTTTTTGTCGGATTTTTGCACACTTATAATATCACTCATTATTCTTTGGTGGCGATGGGGGAATTGATTTCTTATTCCGTTGTTCATAAATCATTGGGAACGATAGCTTATTCCATGACCGGACCGGTGGGAATATATGCCATTACCAAGATTACCATTGCTAAGGGTTTGTATGATACACTTAATCTGATAGCCATCCTTTCGATTGCTTTGGGAGTGAGTAATCTTTTACCCATTCCGGCTATGGATGGAGCCAAGCTTTTATACATCGGATTGCAGAGTGCGAACAAGAAGGTGTTTTCTAAAGAACTGCAGATGAAGATAGAGACATTCGGAGCATTCTTTTTAATAGCATTGGCATTATTAATTGTTTTCAAAGATTTCATTCAATTTAAAGATATAATATTCAAATAATATGAAACAGAGCAATCTCTTCACCAAAACATTCAAAGAGACGCCCAAAGACGAGGTGAGTTTGAACGCTCAACTGTTAATCAGGGGTGGTTTTGTTGATAAATTAGGAGCAGGGATATATACGTTTCTTCCTTTGGGTTTGAGAGTTTTGAATAAAATTGAAAACATTGTTCGAGAAGAAATGAATAATATTGATGCCCAGGAATTATTAATGCCTTCGCTTTTACCCGAAGATAATTGGCAGGCAACCAAAAGATGGGATGTCGAAGAAATGTACAAAATCAAAGATGAAAACTTGGGATTGGGTTGGACCCACGAAGAGGTAATAACTCCTTTGATGAAGAAGCACATTTTATCTTCCAAGGATTTGCCCAAGTTTGTTTATCAAATCCAATCCAAATTCAGAAATGAGCCCCGTGCCAAGTCGGGAATTTTGAGAGGAAGAGAGTTTTTGATGAAAGATTTATATTCATTCCACAATAGCGAAGAAAGTTTGGATGAATATTACGAGAGAGTCAAAAAAGCATATATTAAAATATATGAGAGGTGTGGGTTGTCGGAAAAAACATATCTGACTTTAGCCGGAGGAGGAACATTTTCTTCTTCTTCACACGAGTTTCAGACAATCACTTCCGCCGGAGAAGATATTATCTATATTTGCAAGAAATGCGGAATGGCAATTAACAAAGAAGTGTTTGATAAAAAGTGCGAATGCGGAGGAAAAGAATTCACTGAAGAAAAAGCGATTGAGGTGGGTAACATTTTCAAACTGGGAAGTAAGTATTCGGAAGCTTTCGGATTGAAAGATGAGAACGGAAAGCATCTAATTATGGGTTGTTACGGCACTGGCATCAGTAGATTAATGGGTGTGATTGTTGAAGTCTTCAACGACGGTAAAGGAATAATCTGGCCTGAGACAGTAGCTCCTTTTAACGTCCATTTGATTTCTTTGGACGGGGGAGATTTGGAAATCAAGGCCAAATCCGATGAAATTTACTCCATTTTACAAAATTCCAATCTTGAAGTATTATATGACAACAGGGATGACAAGACAGCGGGTGAAAAGCTGAATGACTGCGATTTAATGGGTATTCCTTTGAGAATCGTGGTTTCCAAGAAAACACTGGAAAAGGAGAGTGTTGAGATTAAGAAAAGAAAAGAAGAAAAGACGGAATTGGTGAAGATAAAAGATTTGAAAAATGAAATTTAATTTTAACTTCAATTTAGAAAAGTTTAGTTCCAAGTTTTCCCAGGATGTGGCGATTGATTTGGGAACGGCCAATTGTTTGGTCTATGTCCGAGGACGAGGAATTATTTTGTCCGAGCCTTCGGTTGTGGCGATAAATAAAAAGACCGGGCAGGTTTTGGCTATCGGTCGCGAGGCTGAAAAAATGGTGGGAAAAACTCCCGGCCACATTGTCGCAATCAGGCCTTTGGTCAATGGAGTGATTTCCGATTTTGAAGTGACTGAACAAATGCTCCGATTCTTGATTGAAAGAGCCAGACAGGATAAGTTTTCATTTTTAAAACCGAGAGTTATTGTCGGCATTCCTTCGGGAGTGACCGAGGTGGAAAAGAAAGCGGTCAAGGATGCAACCAAATCATCCGGAGCGAGAGAAGTGTTCTTGATTGAAGAGCCCATGGCTGCGGCCATTGGAGCGAGAATGCCGGTTCAGGACCCATCGGGTAATTTTGTCGTTGATATTGGAGGAGGGACCACCGAAGTGGCCGTTATCTCTTTGGGCGGAATAGTCGTTTCTAAGAGTTTGAGGATTGCCGGAGACAAATTCAATAATGATATTATCCAGTTCGCTCAAGAGAAATACAGATTATTGATCGGAGTGAGAACAGCCGAGAAAATAAAGATTCAAATCGGAGCGGTCTATTTTGAAAAAGAACCGTTGAAAACCGAAAAGAAAGAGATGGCGATGAGAGGAAGAAATTTGGTGACCGGACTTCCCGAAGAGGTTATCATCTCTCAGTCCGATGTGAAGAGAGCATTGGAGAGATCAATCAATCAGATTGTTTCCGAAATCAAGAATACGATTGAAATGACTCCGCCGGAATTATTGGCTGATATTATGAAGAAGGGAATTGCTTTGGCCGGAGGAGGAGCACAATTACGAGGACTGGATAAACTGATTATCAAGGAAACAAATATTCCCACCTACATTATCGAAGACCCGATGACAGCGGTCGCAAGGGGAGCGGGAATGGTGTTGGAAAACTTAGATGACTTCCACGATGTCTTGGTTGAGACAGAAGAACTACAACCACCGAGATAAAAAAAGAGCAACCGAAAGGTTGTTTTTTGATTTATTTGCGTGCTTGACAGAATATATACATTATTGTATATTAATGTTGTCCAATTGGACACTGATTACCATGATAAACCTTGACTTTAAGGTGGTCGCAAGAACTAACGATTCAACAGTTCTTGCGAAGTTCCCCTATCAACAAATTGATAGGTGGAACTTTGGGGCATATCTGCCCAAGGATGTGAGCAGGCGTTTCTGGAATATTCCGAACGCCCTGAGGGACAAGCCCCTGTATTTAGGGGTAATCTATCCGGTAAGAGACGATACGATTGTCCGTGTCCGTGACCAGTATGGGAATTATTCCTGGGTCGAAGAAAATGGACCCGGGGGAGTTAATGATGCTGGAACGAAGACAGCTTTCTCTAAGTGGTACGGATTGGTTTTCCTCTTCGACACCATCGAGAGAGAGGTTTCGATAAGAGAGGCAGGAGTAACCTCTTATGGAGAAACCGCTACCGTGAGAAGTAACAAGCTTTTCAGCGGAAGAGCAGAACTTTCTCCCAGCGGAAAACTCATACCGAGTAGTTTCGGTCTGCCCCGGGAGTCATACTTCTGGCCAGATCTGGTTGACGCCTGCAACAGGTACAACCTCCAATCTTCCCGTGGGAAGCCAGGAGTATTGACCTACAGTCTTGGTGTCGCAAGTGAACGCGCAAGCGCGCGATAATCATCATTTTTAGGCCAGTCCTGGGCATATAAAATTCAGGACTTTTTTTATACTCCAAAACACTTGACATTCCCTGTTAATCTGCTAAATTATTACTTACATGATAAATATACAAAAGACATACATGAAAATTAAGCGGTTTTAAAAATAGCTTAAGTTTAGCTGTTTGTAAAAGCCGCGTGAATGCGTCTTTTTTGTTTCCATGTGAGTAGATTGATAAATTAATAGTAGTGAATAAGAATAAAGTTATTATTTGCTAATCAAAGGTTATTTATGTTATGGGCAAATGGTGGATGCCTTGGGACCAGACGCGAAGAAGGACGTGGCGTAGCTGCGATAAGCCTCGGGAAGGTGTTAGCAACCTATGAACCGGGGATTTCCGAATGAGGTAACTCAATTCCATTTAAACGGAATTATCGGAGTTAAATCCGATGCGAACCCGCTGAAGTAAAACATTCTAGTAGGCGGAGGAAAAAGAAAACAAAAGTTATTCCCTTAGTAGCGGCGAGCGAAAGGGGAGCAGCCCAAAATCATTCGTGCTTTGCATGAATGGTGGTTGTAGGGAGACAATTTCTATTTAATTAGAGGGAGTCAATAAAGCAATTCAATTAGCTGAACCTCGCTGGAAAGCGAGACCGTAGACGGTGATAGTCCGGTAGGCGAAAATTAGATTGCGCTCCTTGTTGTCTTACCTGAGTAACGTCGATATAAGATAACTCGGCGTGAATCTAGCGGGACTACCCGCTAAGGCTAAATACAATCTGGTCACCGATAGTGAACTAGTACCGTGAGGGAAAGGTGAAAAGTAGCCCGGTGAGGGCGATGAAATAGAATCTGAAACCATTATGCCTACAAAGAGTCGGAGCTGGTATTTATACCAGTGACGGCGTGCTTTTTGCAGAACGAGCCAACGAGTCTCTTTTACCAATTGTCTAAGCGCTTCTGGCGCGGAGGCACAGGGAAACCAAGTCTTAAAAGGGCGAAATATAATTGGTGGGAGAGGACCCGAAGCCAGACGAGCTTGCCATGGCCAGGATGAAGCTTTCAGAAATGAAAGTGGAGGTCCGAACCCGTTTGTCGTGCAATCCATTGGGATGAGCTGTGGTAAGGAGTGAAAAGCTAATCGAGTTTGGTAATAGCTGGTTCTTCCCGAAATAGTTTTAGGACTAGCCTTTACGTTTAAGTATTCTGGAGGTAGAGCACTGAAAGAAGTTCCGTGGCTTCGGCTAGGTACTTTTATCAAACTCCGAATGCCGGAATATATGCGTAGGGAGTCAGACAGTGGGAGCGAAGTTCCATTGTCGCGAGGGGAACAGCCCAGATCGTCATCTAAGGTCCTTAAATCTAAACTAAGTGTAAGTAAGGAGGTGGAATTTCTCAGATAGCTAGGAGGTTAGCTTAGAAGCAGCTATCCTTTAAAAAGTGCGTAACAGCTTACTAGCTAAGAGATTTTGCGCCGAAGATTTCCGGGGCTAAAGTTTAGTACCGAAGATACGACTTGGCATATTTATATGCCAGGGGTAGGGAAGCGTCCCTATTGCGCTGAAGTCGAATCGTGAGGTTCGGTGGAGCGGTAGGGAGTGAGAATGTTGGCATGAGTAACCACAATTGAAGTGAGATTCTTCAACACCGTAAATCCAAGGTTTCCTTGGCAATGTAGATCAACCAAGGGTTAGGCGGGCCTTAGGAGAAGCCGAAAGGTTTATCTGATGGACAGCCGGTTAATATTCCGGCCCTCTAACATTTTTCTGAAGGGTGACGCGATTTAGTAGTTTGAGCAGATTATTGGATTTCTGTCGACCATCCTCAAGGATGGCCGCGAAGCTTGTCTTCGGACAAGTGAAGTCAAATGAGCAAGTCGACCAGAAAAGCCCGCAAGGTTAAGAATGTTGGAACCGTACTAAAACCGACACAGGTGGATGGGCACAAGCGTGCTAAGGTGAACAAGTGAAAGGTCCTGAAGGAACTCGGCAAACAAGTGATCGTAACTTAGGAATAAGATCTGCCTCTCTCCGCAAGGAGAAGAGGCCGCAGCAAACGTCTCTCTAGCGACTGTTTATCAAAAACACAGGTCCCTGCTTAATTCGTAAGAGGAAGTATAGGGGCTGAGGCCTGACCAGTGCCAGAGTGTTAAAAGCGGCGGTTGCTTCGCTCTTGTTTCGTAAAACGATTATGAGTTTCCTTAGTAGTTTCTTAGAATAAGTTTGATTAGTTAAATGTAGCAAGTTAGTAAAAAACGTGTGTCTTTATGTTTTTATAGGTAAGACATTGCGAGATTTCAAAGAGGAACTCATGATCAAGTTTTGCGGTACAGGAGCGGAGCAGCTGACTGCTCCAAGCCTCCGGTGAACGTCCGCGGTAACTCTGACCGTGTTAAAGTAGCGTAATCCCTTGTCGGGTAAGTTCCGACCCGCATGAAAGGCTTAACGACTGGAGAACTGTCTCCAGGACCTGCTTGGTGAAATCGCAATAGGGGTGAGAATGCCCCTTACCTGTGGCTAGACAGAAAGACCCCGGGAGCTTTACTATATCCTGGCATTGAATTTTGATGCTAAATGCGTAGTGTAGGAGGGAGACTTTGAAGCCGTCTTTTCGGAGATGGTGGAGTCGCCAATGAAACACCTCCCTTTTAATGTCAAGGTTCTAACTTTGTTACCTGAGGAGGGTAATAGAAGACAGTGCTTGGTTGGTAGTTTAAGTGGGGCGCTTTTCTCCTAAAAAGTAACGGAGAAGTTTAAAGGTCGGCTAGATCCGGATGGAAATCGGATTAGTCCTGTAAAGGGAAAAGCCGGCTTAACTGCAAGACGGGTATGTCGCGCAGATGCGAAAGCAGAACTTAGTGAACCGACCATGGTTCGTAGGACCGTGGGAGATCATCAGACAAAAGTTACCCCGGGGATAACAGGCTGGTAGTGCCCGAGAGTCCATATCAACGGCACTGTTCGGCACCTCGATGTCGGCTCATCACATCCTGGGGCTGTAGAAGGTCCCAAGGGTTTGGCTGTTCGCCAATTAAAGTGGTTCGTGAGCTGGGTTCAGACCGTCAACAATGGCGGCTTACCGGAGCAATCTGGTTAGCAAAACCGACTCATATCGGTGGAGTCCTATCATTGATATACAACCTGTCATATGGTAGGATAATACCGAGGGAAGTTGTAAGTTTGAATTTATGAGGAAGTTAAATGATACACAAAAATCTTATATTGCTGGGTTTTTAGACGGAGACGGTAGCGTTTACGTCAAGCTCAAGAAAAATGATACTTATAGATACGGTTATCAAATCGCTCCATATATTACATTTTACCAAAAAGCGACTTATATCGATTTTTTGGAAAAAATGAAAAAAATAATAGGAGTAGGATATACCAGATCTAGAAAGGATGGCGTTGCCGAATATACTATCGGTGACGAAAGTCATTAATTGAGTTTGCAAAACAAATATCGCCATTCAGTAAACTGAAATCCAGACAGTTAAGATTGCTTTCCAGTGTTCTTAAATTGAAATCCAAGACAAAGACAGCTAAAGATTTTATAGCTCTTTGTCAAAAGATTGACAGATTCAAAGAATTTAATTATTCCAAGAAGAGAACACAGGATTCGAAGGAAGTATCAAAACATCTCATAAAGGAAAATTTATTAACCCCGTAGAGACTGAGCTTTTATAAGCGAGAGTCATTCTTTTATACAGAATGGCTAATATGTCGGTCCCCTGTAAAAATCAACAGGGTGGTGGTATAGTCCATGCACTTAGTAATAGGTGATTTACATGCGTAAGACAGGTTGGTCCATATCTACCACAGGCGTCGAATCTTGAGGAGAGTTGCCCCTTGTACGAGAGGATCAGGGTGAACTAACCTCTGGTGTATCAGTTGTACCGCCAGGTGCATAGCTGAGTAGCTAAGTTAGGAAGGGATAAGAGCTGAAAGCATCTAAGCTCGAAGCCCACTCCAAGATTAGGATTCTTATCCAGGTTAGAGACTATGACCTTGATAGGTCGCAGGTGTAAGCTCCGCGAGGAGTTCAGCCGAGCGATACTAATTGGATATCAAAAAAACCTTTGATTAGCAATTATTAGCTTTATTCAATATTTATTTACTACTCCTTTTTGTTTTTAATATGGGGGCAATACTGGAAGTGCTCCACCCGATCCCTTTCCGAACTCGGAAGTGAAATCTTCTAAGGCCGATGATAGTGGTATCCGCGAAAGTAGGTCGCCCCCGTATTAAAGATCGAAAGGAGTTTTTTGTTTGACAAAAGGAAACGACAAGAGTATACATAATCTTAATGTTCATTTAAAAATGAACATGGTGATAGTATGTTTCTTATAACAGATCAGGATTTTGAAATTGATGAAGACTTTTTGAGAAGTTTTCAAAATGGGCAGATGGCTTCCGGTATTATTTATGGCCACCATGAAAATGTTTCTCAAGGAACCAAGAGGGCGATGGTCAACTTTCTTATAGCGGAAGGATATCTTTCTTTCCATATAGGAGAGAGAAAGGGCAAAGCCGTTTGGTCCAGGTGGGTCAAGTCGGAAAAGATAGACGAATTCATCGAAGCACTTTATAATTTTGTTTTCGATGGCGATGGTTTTCCTCAATCATTCGTGATTGGTGAAATCAAGACCAAAAAGAAGATGGTTATCAGTCCTGGCCCATTATTTTCAAAGGAGGTATTCTCCGTGTGACGAAGCAATTCGCCACCATTTTTTTATATTTTGTCTTTTTTGTGATGTTGGTATATAATCAGAGTATGAATTCCGTTATCACCAAGAAGAGAATATCAGTCCTTGTTTTTTTCCTTGTTTGTTTTTTAATCATTAATGCTTTTTTAAAGGACGGATTGAAGAATTTCATCTATTCTAAATCAGAGCAACTCCAAGCCTCTTTGTGGGACAGGGGAAGCATCGATTCTTTTGCAAGACAAAATCAAGAAGATTTAAATAAAAAACTGATTGAAGAAAATCAGAAATTACTTTCGGAATTAGCCGGATTGCAAGGTGTGCGAGAAGAAAATGAATCTTTGAGAGAAGCCCTGGGACTTAAATTGCAGAATGATTTTGATTTAGTTTTGGGACGCGTTATTTCTAAAGATATTTTAAGCGATACATTGTTGATTAATATCGGATTAAATGACGGGGTCAAAAAGGGCTTCCCGGTTATACTTTCGGGGAAAGCTTTGTTGGGCCGGGTTGTCGATGTTTATCCCAATTATTCCCGAGTTATGTTAATTACTCAGAAAAACAACATGATTGACGTGGAAATACCCGATGCCAAGAGTTTTGCCTTAAGCAAGGGCGAAGGGAGCTTAAAAGCCAGCTTAGACATGTTTCCGCGGGATAAGGAGCTGAAGGAGGACAGTTTGATTATCACTTCGGCGATGGGTGGAAACTACCCGGCCGGACTATTGCTGGGTAAAGTCAAGAATGTGAAAAAATTGGACAATGAGGTATACCAGAGGGCGGACATTGAAAAGGCTTTTGATTTGAACACGGTCAATAATATTTTTGTTCTTAAAATAGCGGAAATATACAATGATTAAAGAAATACTCAAAACTTTGTTTTTAATAGTCGCCATGTATTATGTCTTTATTTTTGAAATGAGTTTCTTGCCTTTTTTCACCTTTTTCAGCTTTCTTGTATTGTTTGTTGTTCTGGTTAATGTCTTAGAGGACCCTTGCGGGAGGATAGGATTGTTTTCCGCTTTCTTTTTGGGATTGATGATGGATATCTATTCAACCCATTATATCGGTTTAATGGCAATCGGTTTTCTTCTATTATCTCTTTTATTAAAACTTATTTTATCAAGATATGTCAGGGTGGGGTCGCTCGGATGGCTACCGAAAATTTAAAGTAAACCGGGGAAGCTCGGACATTGAAACGGACGATATATTCTTGGATGCTTTGGCGCACAAAAAAGACCGGGGGGCGTATGCCATGGAAACGGCGCTTTCGCAAAGAATATTCCATTTGGTTTTGGCTTTTTTCTTTATCTTTATCGGGATATTATTATTCCGTTGTTTTTCTTTTCAAGTCATTGACTACAAAGTCTATGCCGAGAAGGCGGAAAAGAATAAGTTTTTGTCTTCGGAAGTCGAAGCCCAAAGAGGGATTATTTATGATAGAAATTTCAAGCAATTGGTTTCCAATACCCAGACCTTTGATTTGGTTTGCAATATTTATAATCTGCCCAAAGATGAGTTTGAGCAGGAGAAGCAGTTGCGCGAAGTTTCTCGGGTGATGGATATTTCATACGATGATTTGAAAAACAATATTGCTGAAATGAAAAAAGCGGGGGAGATAAAGTTTGATATCGCCCGTGATTTGGAAAAAGAAAAAGTCATTGTTTTGAAAACCAAAGAAGAAGAATTAACCGGCTTTACCATTGTCAAAAAGAAGAAGAGAGAATATCTGAACGGGTATGATTTCGCCCATGTCTTGGGATATGTTTCCGGTGATGCTTCGCTCGGGGAAGCGGGAGTGGAAAAACAATACAATGATGCTTTGAAAGAAATACCGGGAGAGATAAATAGGGAAAAAGATGTCTACGGTAATTTGGTTAAGGAAGAGATTGTTAAACCGTCTCAGTCGGGCAATAATTTGCTTTTGAATATCGATTACAATTTACAAGAGAGAGCCGCTTATTTCCTTTCGGCTGCGGTTGACGGATATTCGGCCAAAGGAGGTTCGGTTGTGGCGGTCAATCCCAAGACCGGAGAGGTCTTGGCCATGGTTTCCTATCCTTCATATGACAACAATATGTTTTCCCGGGACTTGACCAAGAAAGAATACAACGATTTATTGAAGAGCCCTTTGACTTCTTTCTTTAACCGTTCAATTGCTGGAGAGTATCCGATCGGTTCAACCATTAAGCCCTTTATCGGAGTGGCCGCTTTAGAACAATCGATAGTGACTATGGATAAAGAAATATATTGCGAGGGAGGAATTGAATTGAATGATGGCTCGATTAAAAAAGACTGGACAACGCACGGTTGGACCAATTTGAAAAAAGCCATTGCCGAGTCTTGCGATGTTTTCTTCTATATGGTTGGGGGAGGGTACAAGAATTTCAACGGTTTGGGGATTGCCAAGCTTTCAAAGTATTTGGAGAAGTTCGGGTTTGGTAGTAGTACCAATATTGATTTGCCGGGGGAAAAAACCGGATTGGTTCCTGATCCGGAATGGAAAGAAGAGCAGAACGGATTGAATTGGTATCCGGGAGATACGTATAACATTAGTATTGGACAGGGATATTTTAAGGCGACTCCTTTGCAGTTGACCATGGCCACTTCTTCCATCGCCAACAAGGGGAAATTGATGGAGCCGCAGATAGTGAAGAGCGTTTTGGATAACAATAATCAGACGATTAAAACTTTTGAACCCAAAACATTGAGCGAGAATTTTGTTTCTTTGTCGGCTGTTGAGTCGGTCAGAGAAGGAATGAGAGAAACGGTTTTGTCTTCGGCCGGTACGGCTCGTTCTTTGCAATATTTGCCCGTTTCATCAGCGGCCAAGACCGGTACTGCTCAGACGGGAAAGAATGAAATCTATCACAACTGGATTTCCGTTTTCGCTCCTTATGAAGAACCGGAAATAGTTTTGACCGTTTTGGTGGAAAGCGTTCCTCAAAATACCGGATTGGCCAATCTTGTCTCGCGAGAGATTTTAGGATATTATTTTGGAGATAAGGTTCAGGTGAATACAGAAGAAATAGTTAATGAAGCTGGTAATTAATAAATAATATGGACGAAAACAAAAAAGAAATAGTTAGAAGATCGGCGGTTGATAAATTGAATGTCAATCTTTGGTTATTGGGAATATTATTCACTGTTTTCACTTTTTTAATCGCCACCAATTCACAATTATTGAGGGATAATAATTTGTTGGCTTTTCAATTGACGGCAGCCATTCCTTTAATCATGAGTTCCATTTTTGCCAGACAAAGATTGGCTTGCGCTTCGAAGAGGGAAAAGGAGTGGCATGATTACGGTTTTATAACTTTTATTTTGGCTTACGGATTTTTGATAAATTCAATCGGAATGATGATTGCCTATATGATAGGCACGAAGGTGAGCATGCTTTTCTTTTTGATTAATATTATCAATCCTTTGACTTATTCCTATATGGAGATAATGGACAAGGAGGAGAGCTTGAAGTCAAGGTTTTTTAAAGATGCTTTGTTTATCGGTATTATTGTTTTCTTAGGTGTTCTGCCGTCTCTAAAGGGGTTGTAGGGGGTGTGGATAACTCGGTGTTGACAAAAATAACATGCTATTGTATAGTATTGGTGTTAAGCTAATATATAAATAAGTCCGGTTAATGCAAGGAGAGAGGCATTTACCAATAACGCTTTTAATTCCATTGAGGGGTGATAAGTGTTGCGGTACTCTTTCTATGCAACATTTGTCACCCTTTTTGGTTTGTGAGGGAAAGTAGTTCTTTACATATGTTCCAGGCAACAATCTGTAGATTTATATCTCTAGATTGTTGCTTGGAAGAAAAAGATGATGAGCAAACGGTATCCTTTGCCGTATAAGAAAGGAGGTTGTGTAAAATGCAAAAAGGAATGTTAGTATTTCGTGACAAAAACGGTCAAAGGGAAGAGGAATTTGAGAGTCTGGATGCTGCCGCTGCGGCATTCGAATCACTGTACGGAGAATATCCGACAGTGGTAAAGCAGGGGAATGAATGGTTCCCCAATCCACATCACCGCGTCAGCGGTGATATGACCAACTATGGCAAAGAGATCTTCCTGTATTATCAGGATGATCGCCGGAAGAGCTGGCAGGTTCCTTGTTGTGACAAGACGGGTCGTTTCTATCGCGGTGCATTCACTGAACAAGCAACCCCGCACGTAGTGCCAGGTTACGGGTATATGCACAGGGGCGAAGAAAAAGGGGTCGTCCCAATAGGGACGGTCCATGGAAACTTGGCATATAATGCCACCCCAGGATCTGTCAATATCGGAGGTATATTGGTACCCCAAGAAGAGATGGACAGGGTATATAGGGAGACAGGCCTCCTTCCGACGCACGTAACAGTGTGGAATCCGTCTGGCAGCTGTTTAGAGCTGTCGGAAATAATTTGGGGTGAAGAGCCTCAAATAATTGCAGCAGAGCAGGCCGCATCTGAAGCTTAGGAGACTTCGTTAAATACTATTATGTATTATCTCCTTCTTTTTTCCGAGTTCATTATATAAATAGTGAACTCAGAATTGAGAAACAATCAGTAGCGATCCGTAAGGCAGGAGAGGTATTGGATATATTCTAATCTCTCTCCAGAATATAATACATTCAAACCTCTCGCTAAATGCTTTACGGTTCTCTGCTGATTAATAGAAGTAGTTCTTTAAAATATTCCAGGCAACAATCTGTAGATTTATGTCTATAGATTGTTGCTTGGGATGAATATCCTACAGCACGGGCGTCCCTTATGCCTCAAAGAGGGAGGTGCAAGAAAAATGTTTGAAACACTTAGATTTGGACAGTGTTCGCAATGGTGTAATGAACGCTGTTGTATAGGCAGGCTGAGAATGGTTCCTATGGAGTGTATTGCTTTTCACGGACTTGCCGAAATGTTTAGAGATGTGGATTTTTTAGAATTCTTTCCTTATACAGAGCTTACTACAGAAAAAATAGTAGCCATGGCAAAAGGAACAGAAGAAGGGAAGAGTATCAAAGCTTTGATATTTTCGGAGTTTGGGAAAAGACTCTAGTTAACAAAACTCCCACTTTTTTATTTCCCCAAACTATTGCTTTCTCGAATATATATGCTATACTACTCTCAAAAGGATTAATCTTCGAGATTAACTCTTTTTTCTAAATCTTAAAGAGACAAAAATATGGACGAAAAATACTTAACTCAGGAGGGCTTGGATAAGCTGAAAAAAGAACTGGAATACCTTAGAAAAGAAGGTAGGATAGAAGTGGCAGAACAGTTGAAAGAAGCGATTTCTTTCGGTGATTTGTCGGAAAATGCAGCATATGACGAAGCCAAAGAGAACCAAGCAAACATTGAAGGTAAAATACTTGAATTGGAAAGATTGATTTCTTCAGCCAAAGTTATTCACGATAACGAGAATACGGGCTGGGTTCAAATCGGATCTTATGTTACAATCAAAGACGGCGGGGATGAGGAAAGATACCACGTGGTTGGAGAAGAAGAAGCCAATCCCATGGAAAACAGAATTTCCTTCAAATCTCCTTTGGGACAAGCATTGATGAATAAGCCCAAAGGCGCCGAAGTGGAGATTAAAACTCCCAAAGGTTCTCTCAAATACAAAATACTAAAAATAGAATAAATATGTCTACTGTAGACGAAATCAGACAAAATAGGATAGAAAAGTTAAAGAAGATTCTAAAGAGCGGAGAAAATCCCTATCCTATTGAAGTCAAAAGAACTCATGAAATCAAGCAGGTTTTAGGGGATTTTGCATCTTTGGCGGAAAAACAAGAAGAAGTTATTTTGGTAGGAAGGGTTCGAACCATTAGAACTCACGGTGCTTTGACCTTTATCGACTTTGAAGACGGAACAGGAAAGTTACAGGCCTTGTTCGCCAAAGACAAGATTGGAGAAAAAAGCTATCAAACTTTTTTGGATATGTTTGATATCGGAGACTTTATCGAAATCCATGGTGTTTTGTTTGAAACCAAAAGAGGAGAAAAGACAATTGAAGCCCGTAGTTACAAAATGCTTTGCAAGTCCTTGAGGCCTTTGCCCGAGAAGTGGCACGGATTGAAAGATGTTGAAGAAAGATACAGAAAGAGATATCTCGATTTATTATTTTCTCCGGAAGTCAAAGACAAGTTCGTCATCCGCTCCAGATTCATCAAAGAAATGAGAAACTTCTTGGATAACGAAGGATTTATGGAAGTGGAAACTCCAATCTTGCAAATGCTATATGGCGGAGCCAGAGCCAAGCCTTTTAAAACACACTTGAATGCGATGGATTTGGACGTGTTCTTGAGAATATCACCGGAATTGTATTTAAAGAGATTATTGGTCGGTGGATTTGAAAAAGTATATGAAATCGGAAAATGTTTCAGAAATGAAGGAGTGGATAAATTCCATAATCCCGATTTCACCATGATTGAATGCTATTGGGCGTATGCCGACTACAAGCAATCAATGAAAATGATTGAAAGAATGTTTGAAACGATTTTGACCAATATTTTCGGAACAACCGATATCAAATACGGAGATAATGTTTTGAATTTCAAGGGTCCTTGGGAAAGGATAGAATTTTTCGCTTTATTGGAAAAGTATACCGGAATCAAGTATGAAGAATTGAATGAAAAAGCTTTGGCCAAAAAAGCCAAGGAAATGGGAATCGATCTTCCCGAAGGAGCGGACAAGCCCAATATTGCCGATGAGATATACAAGAAATACTGCCGACCGAAGATAATCCAGCCGACTTTCGTCATTCATCATCCGAAGGGATTCCAGCCGTTGGCCAAGGATCTCGATAAGGAGAAGTTGGCCAGCTATCAATTGGTCTTGGCCGGAGCGGAAGTGATTAATGCTTTTTCCGAGCAAAACGATGCGACAGAACAAGGAGATATATTAAAGGGGCAAGAGAAATTATTCAAGGGAGGGTTTGAAGAAGCCCAGAGGTCTGATGATGAATTTGTTGAGGCCTTGGAACACGGTATGCCACCGGCAGCCGGATTCGGGATAGGAATAGATAGAATCGTCTCCATGATTACCGATTCTAGTTCTCTGAGAGAGGTAATACTCTTTCCCTTAATGAAAGACAAGGAATAAAGGAAGCCCGGGGAAACCCGGGTTTTTGACACTTTGTTTATTTTTTGATACAACAAAAGAAAAACAGTACATTGGAGGTAGAAATGCAAGCATGTAATAGTTGTCTTGACCCAGAGGCAAGAAATCAACTTGATGGAGTCCGACAGAGACTTTTTCAAATGGGAAGAGTGAAGATTGAAAACGGAAAAATATCGATAATAATTTCCGGAGAATGCACGGTTGATAACATCCAGCGGTGGACGGCTAATAAATTCGTTCCTGCCGGAGATAAAGTCATCCTTTTGGTTGACATCAACGATGCAGAAATGATGGACGGTCTTTCGAACAAGATTAGTCCCGATAGGTCTTGTTTCGTCGCCAAGGGGGAAGGGATTTACGAAGCCCTTAAGAATTACAGTAAACCTCTTCACACGGAGATTGTCTACTTCACTTCGAATCTCAACGATGAAAAGGCTGCTCGGTTTGCCAGCGATGTTGAAAAGCTTAATCACAAGCTTGTGATTATGAGATATACAGTTTTGACAATCGGAGATTTTCGGTTTAATGATAACGGGATCAACGTTGTCAGCCTGTTGAATAGGAGGGATATTTTACCAGAAGCGTAAAAGCCCTCCCTATTTTTTTATTAAATTGCTTGACTTTACGGATATAATTGGATATAATCGTATATAGTTATAATATATACGATAATATGGAAGAAAACAGATTCGACAAGAGAATAAAGCTTAATCAGAATATCCTTGCTCAAATAGCCCAGATTGATCAATTCAAGGGGCTTTGGCAGGGCAGTTTGCGTTTAAGTCCTCAAATATTGGGACGGCTTAAGTCTTGGGTGGTTATTACTTCTACAGGAGCCAGTACTCGTATTGAGGGAGCGAAAATGAGCGATGAGGAAATTGCCAGATTTTTGCGTGGACTTAAAGCTAAAGCTCCGAAAAACAGAGACGAAGAGGAAGTGGCCGGCTACGCCGATCTTATCGGACGTGTTTTTGATAATTACAAAACAATCAAGCTTTCTGAGAATTGGATTTTGCAATTTCATCAAATTCTTTTGCAATTTTCGGAAAAAGACAAGAATCACAAGGGAAAATACAAGATTGCCAACAATACGGTAGTAATGATTAATAAGCAGGGAGAACAAGTTGTTCTTTTCGATCCGACTCCTCCATATTTGGTTAAATCCGAGCTTTACGCGATTATTGAGTGGACAAATGAACAATTATTGAGTGGAAAAATTCATCCTATTTTAGCGATAGCTAATTTCATTTTTGAATTTCTTGCCATCCACCCTTTTAAAGACGGAAACGGCAGAATGAGCAGAGCTTTGACCAATCTCTTGCTTCTTAGGTCTGGTTATAATTATGTTCCCTATGTTTCTCTTGATGAAATCATTGAAGAAACGAAAGCGGATTATTATCTTTCTCTCAGGGCGACTCAAAAGAAGCACAAAACGGACGACGAAGATATTACACCATGGATAAATTATTTTCTTTCAGCTTTAATTGAACAAATCAAGAGGGCAAAAGAAATAATGAATTCAAAGCATCCGGAAAAGACCCTTTCGGAAAAACAGGCACAGATTTACGGTCTTTTTAATGACAAGGAAATCGGAGTGGCGGAAATAGACGAGCTTTTAAAAAGAAAAATTCCCAAAGTAACCATCAAACAAGCGTTGTCGCGTTTGGTGGCTTTGAGGTTGATTGAAAGAATCGGCCAGGGGCGTGGCACTCGCTATAAAAAGGCGCAATTCTAATTTGCCTTTTTTGTTCCAAATTGATAATATATACTTACAAAAAAACATATGTTGGATATTAAATTCATTAGGGAAAACCCCGATAGGGTAAAAGAAGCTTGCAGAAAGAAGAAGGTTAATTTTGATGTGGACAATTTATTGAAATTGGACGCACAAAGAAGAGAGTTGATTATAGCGATTGAGAACAAGAGTGCCATGAAGAATCAAGCCAATAAGAGGATTCAGGAAGCCAAGACCAAAGAAGAGAGAGAATTGGTCATCGCTCAAATGAGGGAATTGGACAGGAACTCGGATAACGAAGAAGATGAATACAAGAAAATCAATGAAGAATTCGAGAGATTGATGCTTTTGGTTCCCAATATTCCCGATGAATCGGTCCCCGAGGGAAACTCCGATGCTGATAACTTGGAAATCAAGAAATGGGGGAAAATACAAAATTTCAATTTTCCAATCAAGGACCATGTTCAATTGGCCAAGGATTTGGATTTGGTTGATTTTGAAAGAGGAACCAAGGTTGTTGGATTCAGGGGATATTTCTTAAAAAAAGAAGCGGTTTTGATCTGCATGGCCATTTGGCAGTATGCAATGGAGACCTTGATGAAAAAAGGATTTGTTCCCGTTCAAGCTCCTTCTTTGGTTAATGAAGCGGCCATGACCGGAACCGGATATCTGCCTCAAGCCAAAGACGAGGTCTATCAAACTCACGATGGAATGTATTTGGCCGGAACTTCGGAAGTTGCTCTAATGAGCTATTTTAGTAATGAAACTTTGAAAGAAGAAGATTTGCCCATTAAATACATGGGATTTTCTCCTTGTTTCAGGACGGAAATCGGAAGTTATGGCAAAGACACTCAGGGAATAATGAGAGTTCATGAATTCATGAAAATAGAGCAGGTTGTTTTGTGTAGAAACGACAAAGAAGAATCGGTTGCATTGCATGAAGAAATAACCAGAAATGCCGAAACAATTCTTCAGGGATTGAATATCCCATATCATGTTGTCGTCAATTGCGCCGCTGACTTGGGGCTGGGGCAGGTTAAGAAATATGATATCGAGTGCTGGGTTCCTTCGCAGAACAAATACAGAGAAACCCATTCTTCTTCATACTTCTTTGATTTCCAGACCAGAAGATTGAATATCAGATACAAGAATAAGCAGGGGGAAACCAAGTTTGCTCACTCTTTGAATAATACCGGAATCGCCACTCCGAGAATTTTAATTTCTTTATTTGAAAATAATCAGCAAAAAGACGGTTCAATCAAGATTCCCAAGGTTCTTCACAAATATTTGGGATTTAAAGAAATCAAAAGGAAGAAATAATGGAAATATCGGTTGAATACAAGCAAAAGAGGATTGAAATTGACGGAAAAGAGCTGTCATACAAAGTTGCCGGAACAGGCAAATCCTTTTTAATACTTCATGGCTGGGGAGCTTCATCCAATTCATGGATGAATTTTGTTGAAGAGATGAGTGGAAAAGGATTCCAATTGATTATTCCCGATTTGCCGGGATTTGGTAAATCTTCCGATCCGGACATATCGTGGGGAAGCGAAGATTATGTTAATATTATTTTAGAATTGATTAAAAGATTGGACTTGAAAGATTTTTATCTCTTGGGCCATTCTTTCGGAGGGGGCGTTGCTTTAAAAATAGCAACGAGAGATGGTAATGCTAATAAGTTGATTCTTTGCGATGCGGCGATTGTGAGAGAAGAAAGATTGGATTTGAGGCAGAAAATTTCCAAGATGCTGGCAGCAATAAGTTCAAAATTGGTTTCCAGGAATTTTCCCGGATATCGTTTTTTTGAGAAGATGGTTTATAAACTGGCCGGAGCGAGCGATTACTATCGGGCCAATCCGGCTATGAAAGAAGTTTTTAAAAAAGTAGTAAGTGAGGATTTGAGTTTTTTGCTCGATAAAGTCAAACAGCCGTGTTTGATAATCTGGGGAGGGGATGATAGAGCAACTCCCTTAATTGATGGTTATTTATTAAATAAGGAGATAAAAGATTCGGAATTGAAAATAATTGTCGGGGCGAGGCACAATCCATACAAAACTCATCCCAAAGAGACCGCTATTGCCGTTATCAATTTTTTAAACAAATAATATGTTTTCAATCGAACCATGGATGCCGATAACAGTGGGTTTGACCGTTCTCTTCTTTTGGTTTTTTAAAGAAATTAAATCTTTTTTGTTTTGGACTTATCTCTGGCAGCTGAAAAATTATCATATCGGCAGGTTTTTGGCTCACTTTGATACGTATAGCGGAAAGAAGATTTTTAATAATTTGGTATCGTATTTGAAGTATGTTATTTTTATTGCTTTGTTTCTAATGATGGGTTCGGCTGTTTATACTTATCCCAAACCGTTTAATTTTTATTTGATTGAATACAGCATATATATTGTCGGATTGATTCCTTTATTGTTTTTAATCTATTGCGCCGAGGGCTTGGTTGCAATCTTGGGAATATTAAGGAAGAGAATCAAGGTTCCTCAAATGACTTCGAAGATTTCTTTGCTTTTGCCGATTATCTTTATTCCTCTCGGCGTGATTACAGTTGTTTTTACTCAAATATTTATCGACGATTATTTGAATCCGAGCAAATGGATTTCTTTTGACTTGATTCCTTTTGCCATGAGCATTCTTTCTTTTGACATCTTAACTCCTTTGATAGTTTCTTTTATCATTCTTTTATTTCAACCGATTACGGTTTTTTTGAGAAACAGAATAATAAAAAAAGCGATTAAGAAGAGAGAGTCCTTGGAAAACCTTCTGGTTATCGGAATTACCGGAAGCTACGGCAAGAGTTCGGTCAAGGAGTTTTTGAAATTCATACTTTCTAAAGAATTCAAGGTTGTTTCAACGGAAAAGAATGAGAATTCGGAAGTGGGCATATCGCAGTGCATTTTAAATGAAGTCAAAGAAGAACACGAGGTCTTTATCTGCGAGATGGGAGCATATAACAAGGGAGGGATAAAGTTTTTGTGTAATATTAGTAAGCCGAAGATAGGTATTTTAACGGGGATAAACAATCAGCACTTGGCGACTTTCGCTTCACAGAAGAATATTGTTAAAGCCAAGTTTGAATTGATTGATTCTTTACCCATGGAAGGATTGGCGGTTTTGAATTGGGATAGTGAGTTGATAAGGGATAATTTCAAGTCATCAATTAATAACATTAAGTATTCCGTTTCGGAGAAGCAGGACGTTTGGGCTGAAGACATTAAAGGAGGAAAAGAAGGTATTTCCTTTAAATTGTTATTTAAAACAGGAGAAAATTATGATTTGAATTTAAATATTAATGGAGTGCAGAACGTTCCCAATCTTTTGGCAGCCGTGGCGGTGGGAAGAAAACTGGGCATGGAAACTGAAGCTATCGTTGAAAGATTGAAAGAAATAGATTCTTCTGTCGGCGGAATGCGTTTTAAGAAGTTCAACGGTTTTGACGTAGTTGATGCCACTTATTCTTCCAACTTTAATGGAATCATTTCTCATTTGGATTATTTGAAGAACTGGGAAGGCAAGAAGATATTGGTCATGCCTTGCTTGATTGAGCTCGGGTCCAATGGGAGAAAAGCACACGAAGAAATCGGGAGGAAAATCGGAGAGGTTTGCGATTTGGCCATTATCACCTCCAGGGATTATTTGAAAGATTTAAAGAAGGGGGGAGTGAAGAATATTGTCTTCATGGATAACGGAGAAAAAATATTCAAAAAGATATATTCTTTTGCCAAAGAAGGAGATGTTGTTCTGTTGGAATCAAGAGTTCCTTTGAAGTTGATTGATAAGCTGTTAAAATAGAAACATGGAAATAAAAGATTTATTAAAAGAAGGAAGGGAAATGTGGGGAAATGATAAATTGAATCTTTCTCAAATTATCGTGAGGATGGGCAAGATATTTGGAGATATTTGCCGTTGGGAAAGAAATGAAAAGAAAGACCAAAATATTCATAATGATGAAGAGTTGAAGAAAGAATTAGGGAATATGATATTCTCATCTATCAGGTGGTGCGATGATCTGGGTTACAATCCGGAAGAATGCATTGAGAAAGCAAAAGAGTGCCAGAAAAAATACGAAAAATAAAATGAAAAAAACAATTTCCATTTCTTTATCACCCAATACGGAAAAAGACGATGTTTCATTGGCTTTGGATTTGCTTTTAAGACCTTGGAAATGGAAGCAGGGAAGGGAGTTGGAAAGAATGTTTCGAAACTTTTTCGGATTCAGCAATGCTTTCGGTTTTAATTCCGGAAGGAGTTCTTTGATTGCCATTTTGAAAGCGATGGAAATAGGAAAGGGAGACGAGGTTATCGTCCAGGCCTTTACCTGTAATGCGGCGGTTAATCCGATTATTCATGTGGGGGCCAAGCCGGTCTTTGTTGATATTGATGAGACCTTGAATCTTTCAGTTGAGGAAGTTAGGTCGAAAATAACTTCCAAGACCAGAGCGATTATGGTCCAGCACACTTTCGGCTATCCGGCCGAAGTTGAGGAGATTAAGAAGATTTGCTTATTAAAGGATATTTATTTGATTGAGGATTGTGCCCATTCTTTGGGAGCCAAGTTCAAAAATTCTTATTGCGGTTCGTTTGGCGATGCGTCTTTCTTTAGTTTCGGGAGGGACAAGATAATTTCTTCCGTTTATGGAGGAATGGTTGTTGTTAATAACGAAAATTTAATTGAAAAGGTTTCCGATTTTCAGAAGGTTTTGGATTACCCTTCTTTCTTTTGGACCGTGCAACAATTATTACACCCCGTTTTAATGAATAAGATAATCCTTCCTTTGTATGATTCCAAACTGGGAAGAGGGCTGTTGGCGTTATTCCTCAATCTCAACATTTTATCCAAAGCCGTTACCAGAAGAGAAAACAAGGGAGAGCTTCCGGCGTATTTTCCCAAAAGAATGCCCGATGCTCTGGCTGTTTTGGCAATGCACCAATTAAAAAAGATTAATAGATTCAATGAGCACAGAAGGGAGACGGCCGAATTATACGAAAGAGAGTTTGTTAAAAAGAAGATTAACTTTGTTTTTAAGAAAGACAAGAGCAGGGAACAGGTGTTTTTGAAGTATCTGGTTATGGTTGTTAACCCTCTGAAGGTTGTTTCCGAAGCTAGAAAAAAGGGAATATATTTGAATGACGGATGGAACGGTTCTCCAGTTGTTCCTCCTTTAACTGCCTTAGAAAGCGTCTGTTACGCCATCTCTTCCTGTCCCAAGGCCGAAGAAGCGGCCAAGAGGATTGTTTGTCTGCCGACGCACATTAATATCTCAAGGGGGGATATAAAGAAGATAGTTGACTGTTTTTAACCTTTAAGGCAGAATAAAGGGGTAATTAATTAAAGAAAAAAGAAATGTTTGATAAATTGAAAGATTTAAAGAAATTAAAAGATTTGGAGGGTGCTTTGGGAAAAGAGACGATAGAAAAGGAGAGGGAAGGTATTAAGGTTGTTGTTAATGGACGAGCGGAAATAGTGAGTGTTTCATTGAATGCCGATTTGGAAAAAGGAAGACAAGAACAGATTTTGAAAGAAATAATCAATGATGTCTCCCGTGATGCCAAGATGCTCATGGCTCGAAAGGCGGCTGAGATAACAGGCTTCGGATTTTAATTATGAAATTCATTCCGACAATTACAACTACTGGCAATTCCAATTGGAAAGAGAAGTTAAGAGAAATAGAATCTTTGAAGGTAGAGGAAGTCTGTTTGTTTTTAACTTGTTTGACCAAAGAACAAAGAAAAAACCTATACGATGCTTTAAAAAATTCTCCAATCAAGAGAATTCCTTTCGTGCACCTGAGAAGTGATATGGATATTTCTGAATTAGAGTTTTTAGCCAAGACATATGACACCAGGGTTTTTAATACTCATTCGGAAAAAGAATTTCCCATAGACAATGAATGGTTGGTTAAATACCGGGAATTAATTTGTATTGAAAACACTCCAAGCACACCATTGAACGAAGAAGAGATTAAAAAATATGGAGGAATCTGTTTGGATTTTGCTCATTTGGAAAATGTGAGATTACTAGATACTGAGAGGTACAAAAAAGAAGTCGATGTTTTGTCGAAGCTTCCCGTTAAATGCAATCATGTTTCGGTCATCAAGAAAGATTTTTCTTTTACCGATAGTAAAACAAGAAAGTTGCAGTATGACAGTCATCACATGAATGATTTTTCGGAATTGGATTACTTGAAGAATTATCCCGTTAGTTATTTTTCCGATTATTGTGCCATTGAATTGGACAACAAAATCAGTGAACAGCTTGAAGCCATTGATTACATTAACGGTTTTATGGGCTCCCGCGACCAGTTTATAAATAAGATGATGGAAAATTAGGATGAATAAGTTTCTTCTCGGCTTTTTATGGCTTTTGGTAATATCCTTAGGGATATTTCTTTTTATACCCAAAGAAGAGAACGAGTTAAAGGTTTTTAAAAAAGAAAAAGCGGTTGTTCCGGAAAAAGTCATCGGTGTTTATCTAACCAGCTGGTTCGCTTCCAACGAAGAAAAGATTGATTATGTCATCGACTTATCTAAAAGGACCGGAGTCAATGCGGTGGTGATTGACATTAAAGACTGGTCCGGCCACGTCCCTTACGATACAGATATTGAAGAAATGAAAAATGCTGAGAGGGTGATAATCAAGGATATGCCGAGATTGGTAAAGAAACTTCATGATAATGGATTGTATGTTATTGCAAGGATTACCGTTTTCCAAGATCCGGTTTTCGCAACTTTAAGAAATGACTTGGCGGTCAAATCAAAGAGCGGAGGATTGTGGTCTGATTTTAACGGATTGTCTTGGATTGATCCTTCAAAGAAAGAAGGTTGGGATTATAATATTAATTTGGCTAAAGACGCCTTGAGTCGAGGTTTTGATGAAATCAATTTCGATTACATCCGCTTTCCTTCAGACGGAGATCTGCAAGACATGGATTTGAATATTGCTTCGGAAAGGGAAGTCATTCAATCATTTTTTAAATATTTAAGAGAAAGCATTCCCGATGATAATATTTCGGTTGACTTATTTGGATTAACTACGGTTAACAAAGATGATTTGGGAATTGGGCAGGTAATTGAAGATGCCTATCAATATTTTGATTTTGTCTGCCCCATGGTCTATCCATCTCATTATGCTTCCGGATTCATCGGTTTTGAAAACCCGGCTGATTATCCATTCGAAGTCGTTGCTTATTCCATGGCCAAGGCCAAGATTCGCTTGGGGGAATATGGTTCTAAATTAAGACCCTGGCTTCAGGATTTCAATTTGGGATCTGAATACGATACTTCAAAAGTATATCTTCAGATTAAAGCGGTTAAGGATATTTTGGGTGAAGATTATTCGGGTTATATGCTTTGGAGTGCGGAGAATTGGTATAATGAAGAAGCGATAATTGAGGGAAATTGACATTGATTGTGTTTAAATGTATATTGTTATCAACTTCTGTGTTATGCGGGAGGAGGTTAGTGTGATGAATTACAAAACAGTTCTTTTAATTGCACTGGTATTAATCGGTGCGATGATTGTTAGTCCTGTGAGCGCGGTTGTTTTCGACAAGAATGCTCCCGTGGGAAGCGAGATAGTCGTTTCCGGTAATGCTACTGTCATAGATTTTGACTACGAGTCATATGGTGATATCGGAACATTCTTCATCAAAATGGATAATGGAGAGTGGATGATTCTTGGTGGCAATCGATATTATCAGGGATTTGGTGTTGGTGCCATTACAAGCGAGGAGCTTGTCTGGCAAATAAAGTTTGACCGGTACCAACAGCTGAATTTCATTAAAAATTCTAAGGGGTGGGAGCTTGTCAAAGTCAAGGAAGTAGAACTTTGATAGCCCCTCTTTTTTTATACATTTTGCATTTTTTCGTTTTTAGAATATAATAAAGTAATGATAATAAAGGAAATTATTGATAAGAATGAATGGGAGCGGTTTCTAGAGAAATGCTCGCAGAAAAGCTTTTTGGATTCCTGGAATTGGGGCGAATTTCAAATCGCCAGGGGATTTAAGATTTGGCGATTGGCAATAGCCGATGATTCGGGCTTGCAAGGAGTCGCATTAGCGGTTAAAATAAAAGCAAGGAGAGGGACTTATTTGTTAATCCAGCATGGTCCGGTAATTTTAAGCTCGGATATTGAAATCAAGTCCAAGCTTTTAAAATTATTCATTAAAGAATTGACAAGGATTGGAAAGATTGAAGAAGCTTCTTTTATCCGAATGAATCCTTTATTGAAAAGGGATTCGGAGAACAAAGAATTACTTAAGAGGAATGGATTGAGAGTTGCGCCGATGCATGCCAATGCTTATGACGCTACTTGGAAATTGGATATTTTTTTGTCGGAGGAAGATTTATTAAGAGGGATGCGCAAGACGACTCGTTATATCATTCGTCAAGTTGAAAAGAATCCGGACATAGTGATTGAAAAGAGCGAAAATGCTAAAGATTTGGCAATATATCAAGAATTGAATCGTGAAGTGGCGATTAGACAAAAGTTCGTACCTTTTTCTGACAGTTATATAAAAGACGAGTTTGAAATATTCAGTAAAGATAATCAGGCATTATTGTTTTTTGGTAAATACAAGGGAGAGATTGTTGCGGGAGCACTGGTGATTTTCTGGCAGGGAACGGGTTATTATCATCAGGCCGCTTCATTGTCAAAATACAGCAAGCTATCGATTCCATACCTTTTGCAGTGGGAAGCGATTAAAGAGGCGAAAAAAAGAGAATGCAGGCTGTATGATTTTTGGGGATATGTTGATCCCAAGATTAACCCCAATCATCCTTGGGCCGGACCGACTTTATTCAAGATGGGCTATGGGGGAGAGTCCTACGAATACACTCATACACAAGATTATGTTTTATCATGGAAGTATTGGCTGACATATATTTTTGAAGAATTGAGAAAGATAAACCGACATTTATAATGAGAAGACTAAAAGGAAAAAAGAGTAAAATTTCAAGAAGAAGAAAGAAAAGTATCTTCACTAACTTTTATTTCTCTTTTTCCATCTTTGTTTCAATCATCGTCCTTTCCGCAGCGGGATTCTTTTTGTTTTCTCCGAGATTTCAAATTCAGGAATTGAATGTCAGCGGAAACAAAGATATTCCAACTGAAGAATTGAAACAAATGGCCGAACAGGAAATGAAAACTTCTTTTTCCTTTATGGGATTTGATATCAGCACGGCCTCGATTTTCCTTTCGGGGAATAAAGGAGTCAATAATTTAATGGAAGCGTTTCCGGAAATAGAAAAAGTTTCAATCAAGAAGAATTTTCCCAACGGCATTTCTTTGGAAATAGTCGAGAAGACTCCTTTTGCGGTTTGGACAGATGTTTTTGACAACTCCAAATGTTATTTGATTGATAGTAAGGGAAGCTTTATCAAAAACTACAACAACGAAGAAGAATATTCTTCTTTGGTTAAAGTTGTTCAAAAAGAAAAGATAAAGGATTTGGACAAGAAGGGGACTTTGGATAAATTTTCTTTGATTAAGAAAGAATTGAGAGACAAATCAATCAATGTTTCTTCTTTTGATTTATTCGAAGAGAAAGTTTCGGTCAAGAGCAATGTCGGTTGTTTGATTATTTTCAATATTAATGAAGATTTGGACTGGCAGATAGAGAAATTGGGCATTGTTTTGAAGACTCCCAAGTATTCTTCCGATTTAAATAAGTTGGAATACATAGATTTGAGATTTGGGAACCAGGCGATTATAAAATAGGCAGGGTTGACAATTGATTTATATGTGTTATTATATAGGAGCTTAAAAGCTCTTTTATAATACTCGTGGTAGATTGTTTTTCCCTTATGTAAAGGGGGTAGATCACTCTACCATGAGTTTTTTATGTAGAGAGGAGAAAGGTTTATGAAAACAACAGACCTTATAGTACTTGGAGTCGTTGTCATCATTTTGGCAATAATTGTTGCTTTTACGGTAGTGAATCTACCTGCCGAAAAAGTGGTACAGATAGTGGAAAACAAAACGGTTGAATATATAAATTCAACCACAACGGTAATGGTGTATGTTACACCGACCCCGGAACCAATGAGGACTATTGTTCCTCGTCCAACCCCAACCCCGCAACCAAGGATTTTGCTAATTCCTTTTAACAGTAAATCAATGTTTGACGTTAATTTTGATAAATCAACTTCGAACATCGATAAAGAAGAAAGAGGCCTTATTTTTGGAAGAGACCGGGAATGGAGAAATTCTAATCAGGGTGAGATTGTTTATAATGCCATGGCGCATTACCAGGAGACGGAAAACAAGGAAGCTACTTCGATAGAAGGAACTTTCGAAAAGTTTGTTTTTTCCGAGAATGGTAAATTCTATGTGGCAGAGAACATCTCAGCCGACATGGAGATGAACATTCTTAATCAAAAAAAGATTCGGGTATTCGTTGGAACATTTACCAACGAGGAAGGAGAGGATCAGATTTTTGCCAACTACTATCTAGGAAATTTGTCCAGTAATGTAGTTGTGGCTACGGGAACAGGTCCTAGCCTTAAGGCAAAGACTGTTAATATTCCTGGAAGTGACTCTGGTGGCTCTAGCGGCGGAGGTTCGTCTGGTGGCTCTAGCGGCGGAGGTTCGTCTGGTGGAGGTTCGTCCAATGGTGGCGGATACTCTGCATGAATTTCATCCTTCTCCTCTCCTATTTTTAATTAAATTATATATAAATAATTAATACAATATGACAAAAATAAATATGAATTTAAAAAATGCTTTAAACCCAAACTACTTGAGATTTTTAGCATTTTCTTTATTTGCCATTTTTGCTTTAGTTGGATCGGCATATGCAGCTGATCCAAGCTTTAGTCCCATTTCAGGTGACTTAGAGGTTTTGACTCTTGAAAACAGGACCACCAATCCAAGTTCGGTGAGTACTCCTGCAAACTGGAGAGATCCTATTTCAGCTAGTGCTGGAGATGCTGTTTCTTTCCGTTTTTATTACCATAATACGGTAGAGGGAGCTACAGCAAATAATACAAGATTGAGGATTGCGTATCCAACAACAGCTTCGACAAATCTGGTAATGACGGGAACAATTCTATCTAATAATGCCGCTCAGGTTACCGATAATGCAACAATCAACGTTAGCTCTTCTCAAACCATTACTTTTGAGAGCACTGCCTATTGGTATCCCAATCAAACACTTTCTAGTCCAGTCAATTTAACACTAGTTGATAATGGAAGTTATGTCGAAGTTAATATCGGAGACATTGTCGGCGGTTGGCCTTCTCAGGGAGCAGTTATTTTCAGAGCCAATATTTCCAATACTTCTTCCAGTAGTTCTCAGACTCCCATAGTTGATGCCGGAGCCAATAGAGACATCAATGAATCACAGACAGTTACCTTGAGCGGCTCGGCTACCGATCCTCAGGGCGACCCCATGACTTATTCGTGGAATTGCAATGGAGGAACTTTGTCTTCTCAGACTATTTTAACACCCACATATTTCGCTCCGTCTGTTTCTTCAGACACCACATACACTTGTACCTTGACTGCTACCGACAGTGGTAATCATTCAAGCACCGATACAGTTAATATAGTTGTCAGAAATACGGGAGGATCTTCTTCCTCATCTTCTTCAAGTAGTTCTAATTCCGGAGGAGGTAGCGGAAATGCAATGGTAAATGTTTCCGTTTCAGCTAATCCTTCCAGCGGTGCAGCTCCCTTATACGGAGTTGATTTGACAGCTACCGTTTATACCGAAGGAATTTCCAGTTACAGAAACATTATTTACAGATTTGATTGCGAAGATAATAATTCTTGGGAGTTGAAGGCGGAAACGACCAGCAGAAACTATGTTGCCCAAGACTTGTGTAATTACAACAGCAACGGAACTTATACAGTCAGGGTTAAAGTTGAAGTTGACGGATACGAAGCTTATAATCAGACAACAGTTATCGTCGGTCCGTATTATGCCGGTTCGGCCTATGGTATCAACGTTGATGCCGGAGCCAATAAAGATGTTTCGGAAAATCAATCGATAACATTGAACGGATACGCCTACAGCCAGTTCGGCTACGGTTTGACTTATTACTGGACATGTAATGGAGGAAGCTTGTCTTCTTCGACAACCTTGTCTCCGACTTATTACACTCCCAATGTCAATTACGATACGACCTATGCCTGCACACTGTATGTGACAGATAATCGCGGATACAAGAATTCCGACACAATCAGTATTCTTGTGAGAGACAGGAATAACGCAACTACCGGATTAAATGTGACCACTAATTTTGCCGAAAATGTCACTGGAACTTCAGCTACCCTTAAAGGAACTTTAAATAATGACGGAGGACAATATACTTCGGTCAGATTCAACTGGGGAAGATATTCAAGTTATAATAATACAACTGTTTGGATTTCGGGAAAGACCTCGGGACAGGTTTTCAGTCAATACATTTCTGGATTGGAAAAAGCAAAAGCCTATCACTATAGAGTAGAAGCTTCCAATGGAAAAGATATCGTTTTAGGCCAAGATATCACTTTTGTGACCAAGCCGGATAGCACTACCGGATTTACCGCCTCGGGAAACAATCCCAATCAGATTAATTTGAGTTGGAATCCCGGAGCTTCTTCTTGCTACACTATGATTACCAGAAAGACAGGTGGTTATCCGGCTAATTCAGCCGATGGCACCGTTGTTTATTACGGAACAGGCAGCAATTATATCGACAGGAATTTATCCAACAATGTTTGGTATTATTACCGTGCTTGGGCGGTGGGATGCGATGAAGGTTTGTATTCTTTTGCTGACAGCCAGTATGCCAAAGCATATGCAGCTGGAGTTACGACTGGCTATATTGCTCCGATTATAGTTGAGCAAGAAACCGGAGTTGCTCTTGATGTTTTGGGGAGAGATGCCACTCAGAATGAAATAGCTTGGCAGAATTCGATTACCGTGAGCCCTGATGATGAAATAGAGTTCAAGGTGATTATTACTCCCTTAGGAGGGAAATCTCTTGAAGATGTTATCCTGAAGACAAAACTATCCGATAAAATCGGTTCAATCAGTAATATCAAGTTTAATGATGAAGCATACAATGGAACATTGGATGGAGATGTTAAGTTGGGAACCATCGCTTTGGGAGAATCAAAGATAATCACCTTCAAGGGAAAGATTGCGGGAAAGACCAATTTCAGCTACGGTTCCAATGAGTTGGAAAGCTTGATTGAGGTTTCAGCTAAGGATTTATCTCTATCCAGCAAGACTTTGAATATCAGTGTTTCAAGGGCCGTTGAGGCGGAAGCCGGACTTGTCTCTTTCATTGATTTGAGGTTTTATGCCGGTGCCCTGACTATCTTATTTATCCTTGTTTGTGCAGGTATGGCATATCTTTTAATCGATAGGAAAAGAGGAAAAGAATGTTTGACTGAAAAAGCTTCGGCGACTAAGGTTGAAAAGAGCAAATATTTTAATATCAAATAGAAGTTAGAAGATAAAACGCTCCCAAATTGGGAGCGTTTTGCTTTACATTAATTTTTTTGCTTGGTATCATGTATTTAATAAATTAATTTTTAAAATATTAATTAAAAAAACATGAAAAAACAATATTTGATAATCTTTTTTTCTCTAATGGCAATCGGACTGATTGCCGGGATATATCAATATGTTCAAGTTTTTCAAGCTGAAATAGTGGGAGCATATACTTCATCAAAACCGGCCAATGGACATTCATGGTCTGAAATGGAGTGTACGAGCGGTCTGTGTATCACTGCGGATAATAAAGTGGGGATAGGAACAGATGCTCCGGCCCAAAAACTATCAGTGGCAGGAATGATTGAAACCACTTCCGGCGGAATTAAGTTTCCCGACGGAACAATACAGACTACCAAAGAATTAGCTGGACCGACTGGAGCAACGGGTGCTACAGGTGCAACCGGACCGCAGGGCCCGCAAGGAATACCAGGAGTTTCTGCATCGTTATCTTGTGTAACGGTTTCCAATACTTGTACTGGTCTGACGTGTACAGCAACTTGTACTTGTGCGAGTGGTTATACTCTTACCGGAGGTGGATGTGGAGGAAACTGTTCTTATGGTAATTGGGGTACTGCTAGTGATGGCTATTTCAGCTGTTCACATGGCTGTACTGCTGGCTATACGGTTAATTGTACGGCTCGTTGCTGTAAGTTGTTATAATTGATTAAGATAGAGATTTAATTCTAATAGCTTTCTTGATGAATTCTCCGTATTTATCTAGATTGACTTTGGTTTGAAGTTTGTATTCTTCAATTTCAGCACCGAGAGAAATTTGGTTTTCCGATTTGTGTTTTCTCACTTCATCAATTGCGACAATTGCTTCATTAAAATCAGAATCATCTAAATTGGCTTTGATTTTTTTAATTGTTGGCCAAGTTGAAGTATGGATACTTTCTTCTTCTGCGAAATCAGCATATAGTTCTTCGGTTATGAATGGGACAATCGGGGCGAACATTTTTAAAATGTTGGTGAAAACAATTTTTAGAGTATATTCCGCTGCTTGTTTCGATTCTTCATTTTCTCCATACAGTCTGTATTTTATGAATTCAACATAGTAGTTGCAGAACTTGGACATGAAGAATTCTTCTATTTCATTTTTGGCTTTGGAATATTGATAGGACTCAAAGTATTCGGTAGTCTTCTTTATCGTTTCATTCATTTCTTTTAATATCCAAAGGTCGGGATATTCAAGATTGATATCATTCTCTTCGCAGTTATTGAGATTCATTGTAATGAATCGGGCCACGTTCCAAAGCTTGGTGGTGATTTGTTTACCTTTCTTGATTTCTTTGGGATTGAATCTCAAGTTTTGTCCCAATCCGGCACCCGTTGCCCAGTATCGAATGGCATCGGCTCCGAATTCATCAACCAATTGGTCAGAGGGAACATAGTTGCCCAGTCTTTTTGATATCTTTTTTCCATGTTCGTCTAAACCATGCCCAGAAACCATAATGTTTTTAAAAGGAATTTCATTAAAGTGATAGAAGCTTTTGACGATGGAATAGAAATCCCATGTTCTTATAATTTCATGGGCGTTGGGTCTTAAGTCAACGGGGAACAATTCTTTGTTGTTGGCCAATTCTCTTAAGAGGAAGGGAGTGCAGGAAGAAGTGGCCCAGGTGTCCATAACATCGGCTTCGGGAATGATTTCTTTGCTTCCGCATTTGGGGCATTCATTGACTGGAGGTTTTTGTTCCATCGGACTGACCGGCAAATCTTTTTCGTCGGGTAAAATCACTTCTCCGCAGTCTTTGCAGTACCAAAAGGGAAAGGGAACTCCATAGTATCTTTGTCTTGAAACGCACCAGTCCCATTTGAGAGAATTGACCCAGAGTTTGTAGCTTTCGAACATCTCTTTCGGATGCCAGTTTATTTTTTCTCCCATTTCCAGCCATTTTTCTTTTTGATTCGCGATTTTAATAAACCACTGTTTGCTTAAAATCAGTTCAACCGGGGTGTCGCATCTTTCGTGAATATTAACTGAATGAGTGATGTCTTCCTGTCTGATTAAGAATCCTTTTTCTTGTAGGTCTTTAATTATTTCTTCTCTGGCTTTTTCAATTTTCAATCCTTGGTATTTCTGTCCCAGTTCGTTTAATCTTCCGTCGGTGGTTAAAAGGTTTTTTGTTTCCAGATTATCCAATCTCCATTTTTCCAAATCTTCTTGGTCGCCCCAAGTACAAACCATCATTAGGCCGGTTCCTTTTTCTTTGTCTACCGCTTCGCTGGTTTTGAATATTATTTCTTGATTGAAAAGGGGAACAATGGCTTTTTTGCCGATCAGTTCTTTGTATCGGTCGTCCTCTGGATTAAAATACAAAGCCACGCAAGCGGGTAACAGTTCCGGTCTGGTAGTGGCAATCACAACGCTTTCCCCATCTTTAATGGGAAAGCTTATGTAATTCATCTGGGAATTCTTTTCCTTGTCTTCTAAATCCGATTGGGAAATGGCGGTCTGGCAATGAGGACACCAGAGAATGGGAAGCTCTTGTCGGTAAAGTAGTCCTTTTTTGTATAAATCAATCAAAGACCATTGGGAAACCTTGGTCGGTAAAGGAGCGATGGTGCTATATGTTTTAGACCAATCAACCGAAATCCCCAAACTGTTCCAGAGGTTCTTGTATGTTTCAATTCCTTTTTCCGTTTCTTTGAGGCAAAGGTCGATGAATTCTTTTTTGGTTGTTCTTGATTTGTCTATTTTGTATTTTTTTTCAACGAATCTTTCGGTCGGCAGTCCGTTATCATCAAAACCCATGGGATAGAAGACTTTAAATCCCTGCATTCTTTTGTATCTGACAATGAATTCGGCTTGAGTGTATGACATGATATGTCCGGCGTGCAGATGGTCGGCGGAAACGTACGGAGGCGGAGTGTCAACGACAAAAAGCTTGTCTCCCTCGGAAAAAGAGAATTTAAAGAGTTCTTTTTTGTCCCAGTCTTTTCGCCACTTTTCCTCGACTGTTTTGAAATCGTATTTTTGGTCCATTTCGTTGTGTTTTTATTGCTTTTTCATTATAATAAAAGAAAACAGATATGTCCAATTTTGACTTTAAAAATCCTCTTGCCGACAGGATGCGCCCCGAAACACTGGAGGAGTTTTTGGGTCAGGAAGAAATCATCGGAGAAAAAAAGCTGTTGAGAGAAGCAATCAAGTCGGACAAGATTCCTTCAATGATATTTTGGGGTCCTCCGGGAACGGGCAAGACAACTTTGGCGACAATCATCGCCAAACAAACCAAGTCCGAGTTTATCCGCATTTCTGCGGTTTCTTCCGGAATGAAGGACTTGAGAGAAGTTATTGAAAGAGCAAAGATTGATCAGAGGTTGGGAAAAAGAACAATTCTCTTTATTGATGAAATCCATCGCTGGAATAAATCGCAACAGGATGGTTTGTTGCCGCACATTGAAGGAGGTTTGATTACTTTAATCGGAGCGACAACGGAAAATCCCAGCTTTGAAGTGAGGGGAGCGTTACTGTCCCGTTCTCGAGTTTTTGTTTTCAAGCAATTATCAAAAGAAGATATTGCTTCTCTTATCAAAAAGGCCCTGAAAGACAAGAAGAAGGGATTGGGAGAATTGAAAGTGAAGATTGATAAGAAGGCGATTGATTTGTTGTCGTTGGTTAGCAATGGAGATGCTCGAATCGCTTTGAATATTTTGGAATACGCCGCATCGGTTTCTCAAAAGATTGATGTCGAGCTGATAAAGGAAGCGACCCAGAAAGCATCGTTATTGTACGACAAGGACGGGGAAGAGCATTACAATATTATTTCCGCTTTGCACAAATCAATGAGAGGGTCTGATGCCAATGCCGCTTTGTATTGGTTGAGCCGAATGGTCGAGTCAGGAGAAGATCCTCTGTTTATCGCTCGCCGTTTGGTTCGTTTTGCTTCGGAAGATATCGGACTGGCCAATTCTCGGGCGTTGGAGCAGGCCGTCGCCGCTTATCAGGCCTGTCATTTTATCGGTTATCCCGAATGCAATGTGATCTTGGCCCAAGCCGTGGTCTATATGAGTAAGTGCAAAAAATCAAATGAACTGTATGTTGCCTATGGAAAAGTATCTGAAGATGTGCGCAAGCATGGCAATCTTCCGGTTCCTTTGCATTTGAGGAATGCGGTTTCCAAATTAATGGATGAGGTCGGGTATGGCAAAGGGTATAAGTACAGTCCGGAATTTGGATACAAAGAAACCCAGGAATATTTGCCGGAGAAATTGAAAGGAAGAAAGTATTTAAAAGATAATTAGCTTGACTTCGTATAGCATATATGCTATATAGATAATAGATGAAAAAAGATTACAAAGTATATTACTATATTGACGAGAAAGGAAATAGTCCCGTTGAGGAATATATTAATAATCAACCAGTAAAAGAAAGGGCTAAGATTTTCGGTTTTATAGTTTTTCTACAGGAAAGTGATGGATATTTGAATGAGCCCTATTCAAAACATATTAAAGATAAGATTAGAGAATTAAGAATAGATTTTTCCAGGAAACGTCACAGAATAATGTATTTTACGTTTACGGGAGAGAAAATAATTTTATTAAGTGCTTTTACGAAGAAGATAGAAAAAACTCCAGAAAAGGAAATCAACAAAGCTATTAATAATTATAATAATTTTCTAATAAATAAAGAAAAATATGACTAATTTTGAAAAACATTTCAAGGAACAACTTAAGGACACTGTATTCAAAAAGGAGTTTGAGAAGGAATATCAGAAGATAAAGCTTGCCTACGAGATATCACAACTGAGAAAAAAGAAAAATATGTCTCAGGTTGAGCTTGCTAAGAAAATCGGTACAACTCAGAGCGTTGTTGCGAGAATGGAGGCGGGAAAGCAGAATCTTTCCGTGGACACTCTTTCTAAGATTGCAACTGCTTTCAACTGCGAAGTTAAAATAGGCTTTGCCAATTAATATGCTTATAGACGATGTAACAATCAGGGTGAGGGCGGGAAACGGAGGCAAAGGCTGCGTGGCTTTTCAGAAAAGCAGATATGCCAAAGGTCCGACAGGAGGTTCCGGCGGAGAAGGCGGCAGTTTTTATTTTGTCGGAGTTTCCGATCTTTCCGCTTTGAAACAATTCCGTTTTAAGAAATCGGTTCAAGCGGAAGACGGAGAGAATGGAAAGGGAGAATTCGTCGACGGATCGAAAGGCAACGATGTTATTTTCAAGATTCCGGTGGGAACGGTAATCCATAACTTGGACAAAAGGGAAGACATTGAGATTGTGAAAATCGGAGATCCGATTTTAATCGGCAAGGGCGGAAAAGGAGGAAGAGGTAATTTCCTTTTCCGTTCTTCAACCAACACCACTCCGTTGCAATGCCAGACCGGATTGAAAGGAGAAGCTTTCACTTTGCGCTTGGAATTGAAGATGATTGCCGATGTGGGATTCATTGGCTTGCCCAATGTGGGCAAATCCAGTTTGTTGAAAGAGTTGACCAATGCCAATCCTAAAGTGGCCAATTATCCTTTCACCACTCTTGAACCTCATCTCGGTGTTTATTACGATTTGATTTTGGCTGATATTCCCGGATTGATTGAAGGAGCTTCGGAAGGAAAAGGACTGGGGATTAAGTTTTTGAGGCATGTCGAGAGAACTAAAATATTGTTTCATTTGATTTCCGCCGAGTCGGAAGATTTCAAGAGAGATTACGAAACAATCAGAAAAGAACTGGGAGATTATAATAAGGAGATGCTGGATAAAGAAGAATATATCTTTATCACCAAGACGGACAGGGTGGACAAAGATATTTTAAAGGAAAGAATGGGGAAATGGAGAAAGAAAAAGATTCCCATTTCCATCTATGACTACGACAGCATTGAAAAGGTGAAGGAAATACTAGACGAGATAATGAAAAAGAAGTAACGGGTGACTGTTACTTTTCTTTTAATAAGGCATATTTTGTGCTAAAATGACTATATGAAGAAACCAGAACTAATGTGTCCTATCCGTGACTGGGCCAGTTTGGAGGCCTGTAAGAAATATGCCGATGCGGTCTATTTCGGCGTTTCCGAATTAAGCATGCGAGCGGCTTCGGGAATCAAGACCAGCGAGATGGATTCCTTTGTTAAAAAGGTCCATTCATACGGTCTAAAAGCCTATCTCACACTCAATTCCGTCATATACAACCCTGATATCAAAACGGCTGAAAACCTCGTTAAAAAGGCCAAAAAAGCGGGCGTGGACGCAATTATCGTCTGGGACCCGGCTGTCATTTTGATAGCCAAGAAGAATAAGGTTCCTTTTATCGTTTCCACTCAGGCCAATATCTCTAATTGGGAATCAGCCGAGTTTTATAAATCGCTGGGAGCGAAGAGAATTGTCTTGGCCAGAGAAATGACTTTGACACAGATAAAAGAACTGAAGAAAAAGACGAAGATTGAAATTGAGACATTTGTTCACGGAGCAATGTGCATGGCTATCTCCGGTCGTTGCATTTTATCCGCCTATTTGTATGACAAGTCGTCCAATTGCGGTTCATGCGCTCAGCCCTGCAGAAAGGAGTGGACTTTATCCGATGACGAAGGAAATAAAATCGGCACCGAAGGACAATATTTCATGAGCGCCAAGGATATGAATATGATTGAGTTCGTTCCCGAGTTGATTAAAGCGGGAATAGATTCTTTTAAGATTGAAGGAAGAAGAAGAGACCCAAAATACATTGAAGTCACTGCGAGGTGTTATCGCGAAGCCATTGATTCTTATTTTGATAAAACGATTAGTGATAAAAAGATTGAAAAATGGATGGAAGAATTGTCGACGGTGTATAATCGGGGATTTTCAACCGGATTCTATTTCGGCACTCCGGGAAAAGAAGGAATCAGCTATGACAAGGCTGATAATGTTTCAAGTGTCAGGAAAATGCTGGTTGGCTATGTCACACATTACTATCCCAAGGTTAATGCCGGTTCGGTTACCTTGAACCATCTTAATTTAAAAGTGGGAGAAAGGATTATCGTCGAAGGAGAACATACTTTCATTGAACAGGATGTCACATCTATCCAAATGGGGAATAAAGATGTTAAAATGGGAAAGAAAGGAGAAGAGGTGGCAATTGTTTTTGAAGATATTGTCAGAAAAAACGACAAAGTGTTTTTAATAGCAAAAAGAAAAATATGATTACGGAAATCATAACCTTAATAGCATCTCTTATTATTTTGGCTGTTTTCGCTTATCTTCTTTTCCAAAGAATGGTTAATGAGAACGTTAAAAGAAGCAAGGAGATATTCGAAGAAGAAAGAAAACACCTCTTGGAGCAGTTTGATTCCAAAAAGGAGTTAATCAGCGAATCGATTCAGCACAACAAAGACACCATCAAGGACTTGATTGAAAGAGTCCATCAAGAACTGGACAAGAGCAAGAAACAATTGGATGAGGTGGAAAAGGAAAGAATCGGAGAGTTTAATGTTTTGAAGACCGTTTTGGAAGAATACAAGACGGTGACAGGAAGCTTGAAGGACTCAACCGACGGATTAAGGAATATTTTGTCCAACAATCAATTGAGGGGAAAATACGGAGAAGAGATTGCCGAGAATTTGTTAAAGACAATCGGGTTTGTCCGGGGTGAAAATTATGAAGCCAATACGGCACAAGATAATAATGCTAATCGTCCTGACTTTACCATTTTCCTTCCCGACCGGACCAAAATAAATATCGATGTTAAATTTCCTTTGAATAACTTTTTGAAGTTTAATGATGAAGAGGACAAGGAAAAGAAAAAGCAATACAAGAAGGCCTTTGAACAGGATGTGAAGGCGAGGATAAAAGAGATTTCAGGTCGTGAATACATTAATCCCGAAGAAGACACGGTTGATTTTGTCATTTTATTCGTTCCCAATGAAATGATTTTCAGTTTCATTTACGACCAGATGAATGAAGTCTGGAATGATGCCATGGGAAAGAAAGTCATCTTATCCGGCCCTTTCAGCTTCACCGCTATTTTAAGAATGGTATTTCAGTCATACAAGAATTTCAAATATCAGGAGAATCTTCATGAGATAATCAAACTGATTAAGAAGTTTGAGATCGAGTATGACAAATACAATGAAGAGGTTGATAATCTGGGAAAGAAAATCAAAGCGGTTTCAACTCAGTTTGACGAAGTTTCAATTACCAGAACCAAGAAGCTGTCGGGCATAGTCGAGAAGATTAAGATTGAGAATGCCACAACCAAAGAAGAAATTAAAGTGATTGAGAATGATTGACATATCTTTAATTGAAGAAAAATTAAAGAAAGAAAAGCCGTACAGGATTAAGCAGGTTAACAAGCTGATTTTTCAGGACTTGATTATTGACTGGGACGAAGCAACCGTTCTGCCTTTGGAGTTGCGCGAAGGACTGAAGAAAGATTGTTCTTTGGAGATAAAGCACGAGATGTTTGAAGAAGGAAATACGGTCAAGGCCCTGATTGAATTGAAAGACGGATTGAAGATTGAGTCGGTTTTAATGAAGCATAATGACAATCGTTTCACCGTTTGCGTTTCTTCCCAAATAGGTTGTCCTTTGGCCTGTTCTTTTTGCGCCACTGGAACGATGGGTTTGAAAAGAAATCTTGATCCGTTTGAAATAGTCAGTCAGGTTTTGTTGTTTTCTCGATATTTGAAGGACAAGAAGATAACCAATGTTGTTTTCATGGGAATGGGGGAGCCGTTTTTGAATTATGAAAACGTCATGTCGGCTGTCCGCATTTTGAACAGTTCCGATTATTTCAATATCGGCTCTCGGAAGATTTCCATTTCCACTTCCGGGATAGTTGAAGGAATTGAAAGATTTGCCTTGGAAGATTTGCAAGTTAATCTTTCCATTTCTTTGCATGCTCCCAATAATGAATTGAGGAGCAAGCTGATGCCGGTTAATAAGAAGTATCCCTTGGAAAAGGTTTTATCCTCGGTTGATGACTATATTTTAAAAACCAAAAGGAAAGTGATGTTTGAGTATTTGATGATTAAAGGAGAGAATGATTCTTTGCAATGCGCCAAGGAACTGGCTCGTTTGATGAAAAAACCGCTATACATGGTTAATTTGATTGTATATAACCCGACGGGTAAGTTTGTTCCTTCTGATTCAAGAACGATAAAGAAGTTCAAGGAATATTTGGAAAAAGAAGGGATTTTCACCACCCAGAGATATGAATTCGGGAGGGGAATCAAGGCGGCATGTGGACAGTTGATTGCGAATGATAAATAGAATATAATACGGTTAAATGAAAAAAGAAGTTGCGAGTAAATTTTTAATTAAAAAAATATCGGAGGCCGAAAAAGAAATAAAAAGGGGAGAAGTTTCTCCGGCTTTTGATAATATTCAAGATGCGGTAAAATGGTTAAACGATAAAAATAGAAAATATAAAAAAGATTTTAATAATTTAACATCAAAATGAAATACAAAAGAGTTTTGTTAAAAATAGGAGGGGAGATATTCGGTAAAGACGGAAAAGGAGTTTCCTTGTCTTCGTATTCGGAAATGGCACGCATTATTAGTGATATTAAAAAGAAAAACAACATTGATTTATGTTTGGTTATCGGCGGAGGAAATATTTTCAGAGGAAGGGAAGCGGGAGAAGAATCTTTCAGTATGGCGATAGCTCACCAGATGGGAATGGTTGCAACTGTTATCAACGGTTTGGGATTGCAAGAAGCCTTTGAAGGCCTTGGAGTTCCGGCTCGAATGATGTCGGCGATAAGGATGGATACGGTTTGCGAGCCGTTTTTCAGAAGGAAGGCCTTGCATCATTTGAATAAGGGCAGGATTGTTATCTTTGCCGGGGGAACGGGCAATCCTTTCTTTACTACCGATACGGCGGCTGCTCTGAGAGCTTGCGAAACAGATTGCGATTTAATTTTAAAAGCAACTAATGTTGACGGGGTCTATGATAAAGACCCGAAGAAGAATCCCGACGCCAAATTATACGAAAAGCTTTCTTTCCAGGAAGCACTGGAAAAGAATTTGAATGTTATGGATTCAACCGCTTTTGCTTTGTGTTCTGACAATCAAAAACCGATTATTGTTTTCAATATCAAGAATCTCAAAGATGTTTCCAGAGCTTTAAAGGGAGAGAAGTTCGGAACATTGGTGAGTTAGTTTGAATCCTTTCTTTCCTTCCGTTGACTTTTAAATAATATATTATATAATATCAAAAGTACAGGTGGAGGATATTCATGGTTAACAATGACACATTGTTATGTATCGCTTTTGTTCTTTGGTTCGCAGGATCAATTATTTCTGCAATCATTGTGCATAAAAGCATGGAAAGCAAGGAGAAAAAAATATCAATGTCGTTGTGCTTGGCTGGATCGCTGGCATTTGCCGGTCTAGGATTGTGGTTAATCGTTACAGCCCAAAATCGCATCCTGCTTCTCTTCGGGATATTTTCAATCGCAGCATCATTGCTGTTATTGATATTCCGTGGGGGGATAGCACACAACCAATCACTGACATGGGATATAACCGAAATCTTCAAAACACCCAGGACCGATGATTAAAATCAAAGGCCTCTTTTTTTTATACCCAATTTAACCTTAAAAAGGTTCCAAGTTCGTTCCACCGTTCCTGCAAAATTAGGATGATATTTTATAATTATTTTTTATTAAATAAAAAAAATAAGAGGGGTTGTTTTCCCTCAAATGTTTTTTGTTTGCCTTAGCAGCAGGCCGGAGGCGCTGAGCTGTGCATGGATGGTAATATTTCGGTCAATGATGTTGGTTTGCAATCAGAACAGGATACGGGTGACACTGGGATTCGGGCGTGTTGGTGTCGATCCTGTTCGAAACCGGAGGTATTACCTACCTTGTTCATGTAGACGCTGTCTTGTACGGTCGCGTTTATCTCCTGCATCGGCGGCCCTGGCCCCTGATCGCAGGCGGTATGCGGTATGTCTCCTTTTTTGGTTCCGTTGCAGGCGGGTGCGACGAGTAACCCGGCGGATGGGAGCGGGGTTCTTACGTCAACTGCGTTGCCGCAAACGGGAACTACCATAAAGGAGGCAAGTAATATAATGGCAATCAATGCCACTAAAGGTTTTCCTCGCACTTGTTCCACTTCCTTACATACTACAGCTCCATTTAAAGAGCTTAATATTTAAATATCATTTCTGTGGAAAAAGTAAAGTGGCTTGTATTAATATGCAAATATTTGAATGAATTTTTTCTTGTGTTAATATATAGATATGATAAGAAAGGCGGAAACAAAAGACATTGAGGCAATAATGGAAATAACGGAGAGAGTTAGTATTAATAATGTTTCCGACAAGGAAAGGGGATTTTTGTTGAGTAAGATGCCTTTTGAATTTTACGAAAAGACACTAAACAGTTCCGATTATTGCTATGTTTGTGAAATTGATAAAGAAGTCGTTGGTTTTTTGATCGCTTATCCGAATAAAACCATGGAAAGAAGAGATGAATTACATTCCTATCTCTTGGATAGTTATTCGGAAGAAGATTTTGTCTATATCTTTCAAATAGCTGTTGATCCTAAACATCAAAGAGAAAAGATTGGAGTCAAACTTTATGAGCAATTATTCAAGGATTCTAAAATCAGAAGTTTTAAGGTTATAACATCTAAAGAGCCGTTTAATAAGGCATCAAGAATATTCCATCAGAAATTGGGATTTGAAGAATTGGCGGTTTTTAAGTGGGATAACGGTGCGGAAAGTTATATTTACGAAAAGATTGTTTAATCTTTTTTATCTGTTATAATCTATACATATGGACATTGTTGGTGAGATTAAAAACTTTGTCGAAGAGGAATCTAGAAAACCGGGGAGCAAATACGGATATGAGCCGTTCCTTTTCCATTTTACCCCCGTGGTTAAATATGCGCAGGAATTAGCTAAAGAATTAGGAGCAGATGAAGAAATTGTTACACTGTCCGCTTGGCTTCATGATATCGGTTCGGTCATTCACGGAAGGGAGAATCATCATCTGACCGGAGCGGAAATAGCGGAGAAGAAATTAAAAGAACTGAATTATCCCGAAGAAAGAATAGAATTGGTCAAAAGATGCATTTTGAATCATCGCGGTTCGCAAAAGAATGACCCTCAAAGCATTGAAGAAAGGATTATTTCCGATGCTGATGCTTTGAGCAATTTTGATAATATTCCGGGAATATTCAAAGCAGCTTTCGTTTATGAAAATATGAATCAGGAAGAAGCGAAAGCAGCGGTGAAGAAGAAATTGGAAAATAAGTGGAGCAAGCTTTATTTTGATAATTCAAAGAACATTATCAGGCCGAGATATGAAGCGGCCATGATTCTGTTCAAATAAAAAATATGAAAATAATGTATTGGCTTCCGAGAATAATCGCTTTGTTGTTTCTTGCTTTCTTGGTTTTATTCTCTTCTGATGTTTTTGGAATGGAGGGAACCTTTATCGAAAAAATGGGAGGGTTTTTGGTTCACAACATTCCATCGATAATCTTTGCCCTTTTATTAGTTTTTGCGTGGAAAGAAGAGGAGAAAGGCGGTTATCTCTTCATCGTTTTAGGAGTAGCTTTTACTTTCTTTTTTAAGACATATCAGAGGATGGATACTTTTCTTTTGATTTCTTTTCCAATGATATTAATCGGAATATTGTTTATTTTGGATAAGAAAAATAAATAATTTATTTGGTTGGACTGCCTTATTTGACTTTTTATCTAATTTGATTACCATATACTCATCTCCAGGTTTTGTCTTGGAAAGGGAGTAGATGATATGGAAGAAGTACCATCAATGGGCGAAGTTAAAAAATACTTCATCGAGTTCTTTGGAAAGTACGTTTCGGTGAGAGGAAGAACAAGAAAAAAGCAAGTTGGTCCGGATACTCCAATAGGGGATTTCTTCCACGCAGATGTGGATGGAATTTCCCTTGAATTTGGAGGACCGATAGAGAAAAAGTTCGGACTGGAACCGTTAAGATTTATGTGGGGACTACCAAGCCACTCATATAGAATCGGACGGAGCGAGGAAGATTTCTACGCAAAGTATCCCAAGGACGCTTTCAAGGAGCTGACCGTCGAACAATTTGCAGAAATGGTCTATGACCTCATCAGGATTAAAAATGGCTTAAATATAATTTGAGCTGGTGCGAATTCGTTCGCATTATTTTTTTACTTATGATAAAATATTGCCATGTCTCAATACTATAAAAAATCAAATAATCTTTTCGATCCCAAATCGGCCAGTCCTTTCAAATTGAGCCGCTCAAAGATAGATTTATTTATGGAATGTCCCCAGTGTTTCTATCTGGACAGGCGTTTGGGAGTGGGCAGGCCGCCCGGATTTCCTTTCACCTTAAACAGCGCAGTTGATTCTTTGTTAAAGAAAGAATTTGATTTACACAGGAGAGAACAGACCGTCCATCCTTTTATCGAGGAATTTGGAATTGATGCAATTCCTTATCAACACAAAGACATTGATACTTGGAGGAACACCTTCAAAGGTATTGAATATTTGGATAAGGATACCAATTTGTTGATTACCGGGGCGATTGATGATATTTGGATTAATCCCCAAGGAGAAGTGATTATCGTTGACTACAAAGCGACCTCCAAAACGAGCGAGGTTAATTTGGATGCGGAATGGCAGAGAGGATACAAAAGACAGATGGAAATATATCAGTGGCTGTTTAAACAAAACGGATTCAATGTTTCTCCGACCGGTTATTTCGTTTATTGCAATGGAGATTCCGGTAAACCGTTTTTTGACAAGAAATTGGAATTCGATATCAAGGTTATTCCATATACCGGAGACGATTCTTGGATTAAGGGAGCATTAAAAGAAATCAAAGAATGTTTGATGGGTGACAAGATTCCCGAACCGAATTCCGAATGCGATTATTGCAATTACAGAAAGAATGCCGTTATGTCCAAAATCAAACACGAGAAGAAATAGGGAAGGCCGAAAGGCCTTTTTTTGTTGTCTTGACATAATCATTAAAAATTATTATATTGCAAGCGTTACGATAATATTATTGTAACCAAGGAGGGTATATGGATCATTGTCAAATTGTTGAAGAAGGGATTATTGATCCTTTCAGAGAAGAGATTGATTCCTATTGTGCTTGTACGAGCTTCATCAAAAATGATGCAGAAAGAAAGTGTATTAAATGCTTTTTGGCTCGTATAATCAAGGAGAATTCTTGCCAAGAAAAAAGGCATCTGGTCGTTGCTGTTGCTGGATTTTTTGGCAGAACCACATCCTTTGCACGTTCTCTGGGGGGAATTTCGAAGGCAAATGGCACCGCAAGTGTCTTTATGTCCATCAGACAGGGAGATGTTTTCAAAGAGTCGGTAATGTGGCTTTCTTCGGAGCTTGGCATCCCAAAAATTGATGCTCAAAAATTGTTCGAGGAAACACTTAAATATTATTCTTCTTATTTTTTAAACCCCGTCTATATTATAATCGTATAGCGGTTTTCTTTTACTTTTTTTATAAAAAAAGATAGAATTGAAACATGGAATCAAAAGGAAAACCGGCAGTAAAAGAACTATTAGAGAATAATATATTCTCCATTTCGGCCTATCTCAAATTATTAAACGGAGTTTTGAATTCATTCGGGGCGAGAATAATGGGAGAAGTGAGCGAGATGAAAATGGGGCCGAGTGGACACGTCTATTTTTCTTTGAAAGACAAAAAAGACAAAAGTGTTTTGTCTTGTGTTATCTGGAATTACGACTACAAGCTTTGCGGAGTGCAATTGAGGGAGGGACTGGAAATCATCGCCAGCGGAATTCCCGATGTCTATCCTCCGACCGGAAGATTGAGTTTCAAAGCCAAGACGATTCAATTGGTCGGAGAAGGGGAATTGAAGAAAGAATACGAGAGATTGAAAAAGAAGCTGGAAGACGAAGGATTGTTTTCTCTAGAAAGAAAAAAAGAAATTCCTTCTTTTGTTAAAAACGTCGGAATTATCACTTCCAAGCAGGGTGCGGTTATCAACGACTTCTTGAATAATTTGGGAAGATTCGGCTTTAATATCAAATTCATCGATTCTCGAGTGGAAGGACTGGAAGCGGTCAAAGACCTTTTAAACAGCGTCAAGACGATGAAGAAGCTTAATTTGGATGTTCTCGTCATTATGCGAGGCGGTGGCTCTCTGGAGTCGTTTCTGGCCTTTAATAACGAGGTTTTAATTAGAGCTGCGGCTGATTTGCCTTTTCCGGTGATTGCGGCGATAGGGCACGACAAAGACGTTCCTTTATTGGCCCTAATGGCTGACAAGATGGTTTCGACTCCGACGGCTGCGGCCAATCTTTTGAATCAATCATGGCTGGAGGCGGAGTTGGAATTAAAAAGAAAAGAAAGGGAAATCTTCAATTATTTTGCTTCTTTTCTTAATGATACAAAATATTCTTTCAATAATTTGTTTTTAAAGGTAAAAGAAAGATTGGAAAAAGTATTTGCTTCTTTTAAAATGATCGAATACAAGATTAAGACGGTTATTCCGAAAATATTGGAAAATGAAATCAGGAAAGCCAAAGAAAAAATGGAAAACATGGAAAGGGTGATTATCAACAACGACCCGGAAAGGAATTTAAAGCTGGGGTATTGCATTGCTCAAAATGAGAAGGGGATAATTAAAAACATCAAAGATGTCAAATTGGAAGAAACAGTCGATTTAAAGGTCTTTGATGGGATAATAAATACGCAAGTTAAAAAAATACAAAAATATGAAAGAAAAAAATCTTAACCAAAGTTTAAAGAAGTTATCTTTGATTGCCGAGTGGTTTGAAAAGCAGGAAGAAGTTGATGTGGAAGAGGGATTAAAGAAAGTGAAAGAAGCGGCCGAGATAATCAAAGAGGCTAAAAAACAGTTCAAGGAGATTGAAAATGAGTTCGAGGAGATTAAAAAAGAGATAGAAGAAGAGTAATTTGACCGAAAGAATCAAAGGGTTTAAAATGTAGGTGGTTCTTCCCATGGATGGACCTTGTATAGTATAGAAGGTGATTTATTGGATAATGACACCACTGTTCTATTTGACCAAAAGATAGATTTCATTGAACAAAACATTCAAGTCATCACCTCTCAAAAAAGTGCAGGGATTCACAAAAGGCATAAGTCTCGTGTAGGCGAAATCGAATATGGTATTTGCCCAAGATGCAAGCTGTTCGAAATAGTGGAAAAGCACCACACTCGTCTCAGGAGACATAGGCACCCTAAAGGACAACGAAAGGAGAGACTTCAAACATGCCCGGATTGTCATATAGAATTTCATGAACTGGCTGACAAGCTGGAAAGCATGATAAGGGAGAAGTATCCTTTGAAGTCGCCCAATCGGTTTTCTATCGCAGAATTAATGCGAGAACACGTCTGGGAATTTGATGAGCTGAATAAGCGGTTCTTCAAACTCGGACAGAATGTGGACGAAGATGGCCTCAAAGATATTGTTGCCGAAGGCGAGAAAATCCTTGATGGTTACAAAAAGTTCATAAGAGTGGGGAGGTGAAATCCAATTGCCTCTTTTTTCGTTTAAGGGTATAATATTTTTAATAAATAATAAGGAAAAAAGAAATGAATATTTTAACAGACGAAACGTTTGAAGATTCGGTCAAGAATTCAAGCATTCCGGTATTGGTTGATATATATACCGAATGGTGTCCGCCCTGCAAGATGCTCGGACCGATTGTTGAAAAACTATCAGAAGAATATGCCGGAAAAGTGGAGTTTTTTAAGATGGATTTAGACAAGAATCCTAAAACAGGTGATTTGTTCGGAGTGGATAGGATTCCAACAGTCGTTTTGTTCGTCAAAGGGGAAGTCAAAGACAAGTTTGTTGGATTGAAACAAGAAGACGAAATTAGAAAATGGATTGATTCAAATATTTAATATGGATGAGGAAATGGAAAAATTGATAAGGATATCGGAAGAGTATGCTCAAAGCAAAGGATATAAATTGAATCCCAACAGAGCAATCGTCGAAGGAGTGATTAAGGGATTATTGGTTCGCAAAGAAAACTTTGGAGAAATCTATTGCCCTTGCAGGAAGATGGCTGGGAACAAAGAAGAAGACAAGAAGATAATCTGTCCTTGCATCTATCACGTTTCTGAAATTGAAAAAGACGGGCATTGTTTCTGTAATTTGTTTGTGAGATAGGAAAACCGCCTCTCGGCGGCTTTTTCTTATTCATTGACTCTTCTGGTGTATGTTCCGCTTTCCGTGTTTATCTCGATAATATCATCTTCATTCACAAACAATGGTGCGTCTATTTTGGCTCCGGTTTCAAGAGTTACCAGTTTGGTTCCGGATTGAGCTCTGTCTCCTTTGACTCCGGGTGGAACTTCGGTGACTTTCAATTGAACCTTGATGGGAACAATGACATTAATGATTTTGTCATTAAAGAGCATTGTTTTAACTTCTTGGTTGGCTTTGAGGAATTTAACCTTGTCTCCGACTTGTTCTTCGGTCAATTCAAATCTTTTGTTTTTATTATCGGCAAAAGTATATTTTCCCTTGCTGCCGTAGATGAATTTGGCCTCTTGTTCTTCGACTTCAGCTTCTTCAAAGGAATCTCTGGGCTGGGCGCTTTTGGAAATGACGCTTCCGTTAATTAAGTTTCTTAATTTCATTTGCAGATATGAATGACCTCTTCCTTTGAAGGTGGATAGGGCCTCTACAATTTCGTAGGGCTGATCGTTGATAACGATAATTTTGCCTCTGGTTAATTCAGAATATGATGACATTTTAGTTTTATGTATTATTATTTTTGTATTCTCCACTCAATCTTGTCTTCTTTGTCGGCGTATTCAAGCCACTCTCCGCCGTCATCAATGACATACCATTTTCTTTTGGTTTGAGACCAGACCATCGGCTGGTTTCTGTAGAAAGGTTTCTTTACAATTTCCTTGGGTTTGAGTTTTCCCAGTTCCAGCCATTTCTTGAAAACCGTTTCAATTGAATAATCCAGATTTCTTGATTTGGCCCAATCGGCAATCGTGGTGATGGCTTCTTCGGCTTTCTTGACCGAACCGGCTAAATCAATCAGCTGTTTGGCCGGTCGGGTGAATCTAGAATAGATTATCTTCTTCTTTTTAGCTGATTCTTTGATTTCGTCAAGGGTGAAGCCTTTAGAATAGAAGAAATGATTGACGACGTGCTGGATGTCGCTTTCCTTTTCTTCTTTGGTTATTTTCTTTTTTTCCATATATCAGCTTATCTTCTTTAATACTTCGGAATAGAAGGTTTTTACCTTCTCTAATTCTTTTTCGCCCATATTTGTGATTTTGTAAACCCTTCGGCGGTCTTCCACTTCGCTCTTTACAAATCCTTGTTCTTCCAATCTGTATAGTACGCGATAGGGAGTTATGTTGCCGGGCTTGAAACCAAAGTCCTTTTCAATTGAAGAATGCAAATCCCAGGCATAGTTAGAATGTTTTTTTAAGGTGGCAAGGATATATATCCAAAGATTTTCTTTGGTGTTTGATTTGGTTAGTCTTTCAAAGGGTGTCATGTGTTTATTTTAGAGGAAAGGGAGGGGATAGTAAATGTTGACAATTCATTAATATATTGTATTATAATATCAATACGGTTCTTTTAAATTAAACAATGAGGCAAGCATTTTGGGTGTTAAAATAGCTCCTAAAATGCTCGCCTTATTAACGAAAACGTGAGGCAGCACTTCTAAATTTAGGAAGTAACTAAAGTTTTCGCAAGGAAACAAAGTAAAGGAGCGAGAAAGTGACAAGCACAACTCGTGGATTATGGAATCAAAACTTTGGACAAATTGGAGCGACACTAAGAGCGCTTGAAGTCCATGGAGTGACAGAGGAACATCTTCATTTAATTCGGTCAAATCCAAATTACGCGAAGAATATAGCAAAGTTTATATGCCTAACGGCATTGGAACTTGATTCGCCAAACCATGAATGGGCTCGCCAAGTAATGAATGATAATTTTTTTGGAATAGAGGAGGCCATGATGTATCTTGGAATAGAGCCGACAAAAGATCAAATTTCTACCCTCTCTCGTATACCTTTTACGTTGAAACAGCTTCGTAAAAGAAAAGATACACATTTTCTTGTCGCCGTTTTTCCGGTGTCAATTATTGATATTAGAGATGGTTTTGGTTCTGCTATTCTTGCCACCGATCAAGATTGGTATAATTCAGAACCATTTATCTATGAAAAAGGAGAGGTTAAGTGGGAGCTTATTAGAAAGAAAATGATTTTTTCTGGCTTGACATGGGAAAGGCAAAAGTCAATGATTCCCGCCGATGAAAGAATTCCCGATCTTCGGACAATAGTTTATTCCATTGTCGCTTATGAATTGTTGACAGAGGAAAGGATGATAGAAACAGGAGAGTTTATTAAGTCTTCTGATGTTCTTATCGATAATCATTCTCATGATCATTTTCTCAAAGGGCGGGTTACTGCTACTGGCAAAACAAAGGATGAGCTTATTATTGCAAATGATTGCGGTTGTGATAAGCTTCCAGGATTTGGAACCATCTCATCGGTTATCCCCCAATAATTTCAATAGCCTTCGATGTTTTACATCTTAGGCACTTTTTTTATTTGACAAACTATTTTACCAGTGTAAAATACAATTAATAACATATTAGAAAATAATTAATTCATAAATATGGCAAAAAAGGCGGTTAAAAAGACCGAGAATAAAAAAGAAATTAGGATTGCGATTGCTGGTTTAGGTAACTGTGCCAGTGCTTTGGTTCAGGGTATAGAGTACTATAAGAACATCAAAAATGATGACGAAATAGTTCCCGGATTAATGCACAATGTTTTATTAGGATACAAAATATCAGACATTAAGGTTGTAGCCGTATTTGATATTGATAAAAGAAAGGTGGGAAAAGATTATACACAAGCTATATTTGAAAAGCCTAACTGCACTAAGATTTTCTGTCATGACATTCCTAAGTCAGGAGTGATTGTTAAGATGGGACCGATTTTGGACGGAGTAGCCGACCACATGAAGAATTATCCGGATGACCAGACCTTTTTGCCTTCTGACAAGAAAGCCGTTGATGTGGCTGCAGAATTAAAGAAATCAAAAGCAGATGTCTTGGTTACTTATTTGCCGGTCGGTTCACAGAAGGCTGTTGAGTATTATGCTCAATCAGCATTGGATGCCGGTGTAGCTTTGGTTAACTGCATGCCCGTCTTTATCTGCTCCGATGAGAAGTGGGAAAAGAAATTCAGAGACAAGGGAATTCCTTGTATTGGAGATGATATTAAATCACAGGTAGGGGCAACCATCACTCACCGAGTTTTATCTCACTTGTTCGCCGAAAGAGGTGTTACCATCGACAGGTCGTATCAATTGAATGTTGGAGGAAACACAGACTTTTTGAATATGTATGGAGAAAGAGCCAGATTGAAGACAAAGAAAATATCAAAGACCGAAGCGGTTGAATCTCAATTAGCCAAAAGATTGACTTATGATAACTTGCACGTCGGTCCTTCCGACTGGGTTCCTTTCTTGAAAGATAATAAAGTTTGTTTTATCAGAATGGAAGGAAGAAAGTTTGGCAATGTTCCGATTGAATTGGAATTGAGATTGTCGGTAGAAGATTCTCCCAACTCAGCCGGCTGTGTTATCGATGCCATCAGACTTTGCAAAGTTGGTTTGGATAGAGAAATCGGAGGAACATTATTATCTTCTTCGGCTTACTTTATGAAGCACCCGATGAAGCAGTTTACCGATGAGAAAGCTAGAGAAATGATCGAAGAGTTTATTGCCAATAAAAGAGAAAGGTAATATAATATAGAAAAATATGGAACCAATAAAAAGATTCATCAGTTCAATTACCGAAGGAAATCTCTGGACATACATCCTTTCTTTGGGAAAGGAGCAGGAAGTTCAGGAGGGAGAAGTTTCTCGATTAATTTTCGAAAAGTTCGGATTTTTGCCCAATGATTTGATGGTTAAGAGTGTTTTATTTCGATTGAAGAATGACGGATATGTGAGCAGGGAAAGATTGGCTTCGAAGAAGGCATTTAAGATTACCGAAAAAGGAAAGAAACAATTGGAAGAAATGAAGAGTTTTTGTTCCAATTTAATACAGAAGTTATAACAGTCATTTTGGCTGTTTTAATTTATAATAATAAGTAATAAAAAAATGTTAGATACAAAAAGACACTGGTTCAAGGATTTGGAAAAGATTGTCGGTTCTGTTTTCGGAGCGTTTCCGATTACACCTAACCAGTACACATATCTTTCCGGAGTTTTCGCTTTAATCGGATTGTGGTACATGATGGGAGAAAGCTTGGTTTTAGCAACCATAATGTTTTTAATTGCTGCCGGCTTGGATTTTGTTGACGGAGCAGTAGCCAGAAAAAAGAATATGTCGAGCAAGGTGGGAGCATACTTGGATACTGTTTTTGACAGATATGTTGAAGGAATTATCTTTTTTGGAATGTTATTCTTAATACTCCCCGAAGTTTTTATTCCTGGACAGGCCTGGGTCTATTTGGCTATCTTCGGTTCAGTTGTGACAACTTATGCCAAAGCCGCTGCCAAAGAAAAGGACTTGGTCAATCAGGAATTGAAAGGGGGATTGTTATCAAGAGGGGAAAGATTGATATTGATTTTTATTGCTTTGGTTTTGGGAATTGTTTATCCCGACTATCTATATATGACCTATGTTGTTGCGATAATAGCTATTCTCGCCAACTTTACCGCAATTCAGAGAGTTCACTCGGCGATATCGATTAACACCGCGAAATAAAAAAAGGCGGTCCCAATGGGGCCGTTTTTATTTAAAAATAGCGATATTGTTGCGGTCGACAATTGTCGGTCCGCAGTAGATGTTTGTGAATGCTGAGGACTCTTTGCCAGTGACGATGTCGTAGGCCAGTTTAGCAGCCATCATTCCTTGTTCTTTGGGGTGTTGGATGAGAGTGCAAAGCACCTCTCCTGAATTAATGGCTTCGGCGGTTTTGCCGTCAAGGTCCATTGCGACAATAACTGGGCTTAAGTCCGAGTATTTGTCTTTCAGTGAACGACCGAAATCTGTTCCAACTGGACCTAAGGAAATGATCGCCGGTTGTTCCATGAATTTGCAAATGATATCAGTTTTTTTGGAATCATTGACATCTATTATGCAAACCGGAACTTTATATTCCTCAGCTATTTCGCGGATTCCCTGGATTCTCAGGGAGTAGCCATAGTGGTCGGGCTTGTCCATGGGGACGTAGATAACATCGAAGGTTTTTCTGGAAGCGAACAGCTCTCGAGTTGCTCTTCTTCCTGAGTCTTTTTCGTTTGTTCCTACGTATCCTCTCAACTTTCCCTTAAGTTTCTGCTCGAATACCATATCGGGAGGAACGTTGATTGCGATAACTATCCCCTGGAAAGAATCAAGCATTTTGATGAGTGTTTCTTCGTACTTGCCTTGTTTGGGAGTAAGGGGAAGAATTATCACATCGGGATTTTTAGAGATTGCTTCGGCCACTTTTTCAAGGTATTCCTCAATGTCGTTGTAGTTTCTTAAGAGAGAAAATACTTCGTATCTTAAGGAATGCCTGCTCGCTATTTCCAGGAATCCTTCAACAATCGCTTGCCAGACTCCGGAAAACTTCAGCGTCGGATGTTTGATCCGGCTGTGAGTTATGAGTATGACACTCATTATGATTAAGTCCATTTGTTCACCTCAGCATGCAAACTTATTGGTAAGCAGGCTGGTTTAAATATGATAAAAATAGGGGATGGTGTCAATATTGACAATAGATATTGTATATTGTATAGTTTGTTTACCAATAACAAGGGCGGGGCTCTTGCTATTGCTGTAGCTTGAAAAAGGAGAACACTGAATCATGAAAGCAAACAAAGAGATTTTGGCTGCTATTGCTGGTCCAGGGAACTGCACATCCGCGCTGATTCAAGCCGTTTGTCGTGAAAAATCGAAAAAAGACTTGAAGGGCGTTATGCATAGAGACCTGGGTGGATACAGCATAGCAGATGTAAGGTTTGTTGCCGCATTTGACGTCGACAAGAACAAGGTAGGAAAAGACCTTTCCGAAGCAATCTTTTCCGGACCGAATTGTACTGAAAAAATTTCAGATGTTCCTTATATGGGAGTTCGTGTAAGCTTAGGGCCCGTCCTTGATGGGGTTGCTTCCCACATGAGAGACGAATTCTGTCCCATCGAACAGGAAATAACTGAGGATCAAATTGTTGCCATTCTTCGCGAATCCAAGGCAGAAGTTTTATTGAACTATATGCCAGTTGGTTCTGATGAGGCAACTGCGTTTTACGCAAGATGTGCTTTGAAGGCGGGCTGTGGTTTTGTAAACTGCATGCCGTCGTTCATCTGCTCAAAACCGGAATGGGGAGAGCTTTTCAAGAAGGCGGGATTGCCTTGTATCGGCGACGATATAAAGTCGCAGATGGGGGCGAGTGTGCTCAATCGTTCAATTCTACACCTCTTTGATATGAGAGGAACAAAAATTGAAGAGGCTCGCCAGCGTAACGCTGGTAATAATACCGATTTTCGGAACATGCAAGATCCGACTCGATTGAAAACCAAGTTTGCCTCGAAGACAAACACACTCATATCCAATGTTTCTCAAGATGTTGAGGTCGAAGTTATTTGTAATGAATACGACCCAAGCATTAAAGGAGACCATAAGATTTGTTATATTCACATCAAAGCCATTGGAACTGGAACGGAAGTAGTTTTCGATTCAAAAATGGAAGTCGTAGATTCATATAACTCGGCTGGCGTTGTTATTGATGCTATCCGTGTTATTAAGATCGCCCTTAATCGGGGAATTTCCGGACCGATTCTTCCGGCATGCGCATATTTTATGAAGTCGCCGCCGGAACAAATGGAAGACAATTACGCAAATTTCCTTCTTGAGGAGTGGATTCATGATGGATCGAGAACCATTATTTGTCCGCACAGCAGAGTTCAGGATTTTTCATTTTCGGGACAGAGGTATTCTGAGTTTTGGACGAGGACAATAAAAGAACTTGTCGAGAACGCCCGAAAGCATCACCTGAAAATCAAGGTAATGTCTCCGCGAATACACTATCACGACGAAAAGGAGTATTTGAAGATTATCGAAGAAGCAATTAAAGAACTTCTTATCTGTCCTTCGGGATACGAACGAAACCTAGTGATTCCTTTCAGTATTACTGATCCGAACCTTAAGAAGAAAATGATTGCTTTGCTTCAGTCTTGTGAAGGGATTAATATCTACGGCATTAATGTTGCCCCGGATGAAGAATTCCTTTCGCAAGTACCTAATATCTGCGGATATGCTGGGATGAATGAGAATAAAGTTGGCGAAGAGCTTTACAAAGAACTTGTTTCGCGAGCTGAAGTTTCAACTATTATGGTAGTTCGTCACCAGAAGAATCAAGGCCTTGAGTGGAGAATTCAAGCCATTAAGAGGATGGCAGAAGCAAATCAAAAAAAGGTGATGGTTTTCGGTGCTCACGAGCAAAGACAGATTAAGAAATATGTTGGCTTGAAGGGCATAGGAATAATAACTTTAGGTTGCCGGGGCACAGAAATCATCCTTGGCTTCAAATCGAGTCGCAACACGCCAATCGTGTGCATGGACAACAACTCGAAAGTCGATGCTTTCTTAAATCAAATGAAGATAGCAACTTCTTACAGCCAGGAGGGTTTCTATAGAGAAATTGTTTTTTCGGGAATCATCAATGCAGAAATGACTCCGCAAAAAGCGATAGTTAGTTAATTTAAATTTTTAAAAATCAGCGAGAACACCAAGTTTCTCGCTCTTTTTATTGATTAAAGACCGAACATAATATATTATGATATTATAATATATTAAATAAGCATTTTATAATATGAAATTGCATAAGGAAATTCCATACCTGTTGCAAGGGCTATGGTCAACAGGTTTCAATATTGTATCGAAGGTTTTTCCTTCTTTTTTTGCTGGAGTTGCAAGTGCATCCCAGATAAGTATTATATATTCTCTTTATGCCGCTGCTAAATTTTTAACTGTACCGTGCGGTTGGGTTTCTGATAATTTGGGAAAAGGAAAAACGTTGTTTTATGTTTTTCTTGTTTTACCGATAATAGCATTAATGTTTACCATATCCGATTCTCTTTTGTTTTTTACAATAATGTATTTTGTTATAGGCTTGCTTGGTAATTTTTATTATTCTTCCATTAACAGTATTGTAACTATTCTGAATAAAGAAAAAACAAAAGCTTTATTTAAATTGGAAAGCTTCTATCAAATAGGTGCTTTTATAGGTCCAATAGTGGGAGGAGCATTGGCTTACAGGAACGGAGGAATGAAAATGGCTTTTTATACCTGGGCTATACTCGGAGTTATCGGATTTTTTCTATCCTACTTCTTAAAGAATGAAAGTTCCATTCAAAAGAAAGACGAAAAGAGGCCCGACTTTAAAAATCTTTTAAAGGGGCTGGGACACGATAAGTGGAATTTTATATTGTATTTAATTGTCGGAGGATTCTTAACGGGATTTTTTGAATCAGTTATTGCTTTAGCTGTTCCACTATATTTAACGTCTGTTAATTTTGATATTGCAAAGGTGGGAATCGTTATCGGTTTTGGTTCTCTGGTCAGTGTATTTGGATTATTGGGATTGGGGAAAGTAATGGATAAAATGGGACACAAAAAATCATTGATAATAACCTGTTCTTTGATTGCCGTGTCTTCAATATTTTTTATTATCAATAATAATATAATATTATTAATAATAATGTTCGGATTATTTACAGTTGGGCGTGCGGGCGGATTAAATGTTACCAGAGCTTTTATTTCTTCAAATGTTGCAGAAGAAATGAGGGCAACTGGAATGTCTATTAATGATTTCTTTTGCTATTTAGCAAGAGTAATGGGGCCGATAATTGCAGGATTATTGATTGATTTCAGCGGAGCCACTTCTCCTTTTATTATATGTTTTATATTGGCTCTATTTGCAACAATGGTAATGTTATTCAAGGATTCTATTTTCCGTCTCTTGAATTTATCTGACTTAAAGAGTAATTAGCTTTTCAGTATTCCTACTTTAGCTAAAAGAGGAGTGACAATGTAGATTAAAGGGGCTTTGGCTCCTTTAATTTTTGTTTGTTTGTTTAAGATAGATTGCTTTAGCTCTTCTCCAGTATTTCCGTTGAATTCGGTGTAGGTATATCCGACTCCTTTGTAGTAATGAGAATCGCTTCCTCCGGTCATTCCCAGATTATGTTTTTTTGCAAACTCCATCGCTTTATTGTCGGGACTGGTTGCCGGCTTTCTGGCATTAAATACTTCTATCGCATCAACCAAATCAAGATATTTAGTTATATCATCTCTAAATCCTTCAATTCCATGGAAAGGATGAGGGATAATAACCAATCCGTTTTGTTTTCTAATTTCTTCCATAACCCAGCGGGGGTCTTTTTTGTATCCGTCAATTCTTTGTTTTAGAAAAAGTCCCAAAACATCACCTTTGGTTGTTTTCATTTCTTCTCCCAAAACTATGAGGAAATTGTGTTTCTTTCCCGCTTCAATCGCTTCTTCCCAACCATCAGTGTTTTCGTGGTCGGTAATGGCAACTCCATCAAGCCCCATTTTTTTTCCTTGGGCAATTATGCTTTCAATGCTCGAAGAAGCGTCGTATGAATATTTGGTATGGCAGTGTAAATCTATTTTCATGATTTTATTATACACAAGGTTTAGGTTTTGACAAAGAGAGGAAACGGGGTTAATATGTTTTTATTAATCTTTTAATTTTCTTTTACAAACGAGGTGTAAGATATGAAGAAGTCAAAAAAAAGCAGTGAGCCCACTATTGTGATCAGTCGCGTGCAATGGAATATTCTTCGGCATAAACAGCCGGACATTTATTCGATTGCTAAAATTAATGTTGTTGGCAGTAGATCAAATTTAAGGGCTTTTCTTTGGCCCATTGAGGGGAATTCTGATCAACTGAATTCAATCCTGAGCGATCTTTTTCCTACGATGAAAATTCCAATCACTTCATAACTTTTTTATATGACACCTACGGGTGTCTTCACTATATATTGCCCACAGTTGCATAATTTGCTATTCTCTAAGTATGAACAAGAGGATATTCATCAGTATTAGTTTGCCGGATAGCGTTAAAAACAAACTGGCATCATGTCAGGACGAGATTTCCAATTCTTTTCTCCATTTCAATGAATTTTGTCCGATAAAATGGACGAAGAAGCATAATTTGCATATTACGCTTTTTTTTGTCGGCTATGTCGAATTGGACCAATTGGTTGATATATTTGAAACGATAGAAAACATTGCTCAAAAATACAGTGGTTTCAAAATTAATCTGAATAATGTTTCCTATGGTCCCAAAGAAAGGTCACCCAAGATGGTTTGGGCCAATGGAGAGAATTCTCCGGAATTGGGAGAATTGCAGGCCGAATTGGAAAAGTCCTTATTGGAGGTTCGAGAGCCCGATCATAATTTCACTCCTCATATCACTTTGGGAAGAATAGTCCAGTGGCAGTTTAATAAAATAGAACTGGAAGAAAGACCGGATGTGTCCAAAGACATTTCTCTTTCTTTTCCCGTTAATTCAATTGAAATAATGGAGAGTGAAAAGGGACGTTATACGGTATTAAAATCAATTTCTTTTAAATAATATGAAAGTACACTTTATCGGCATCGGAGGAATAGGAGTTTCGGCTTTGGCTCAGTATTATTTAGCTAAGGGTCACGAGGTTTCTGGTTCCGACCTAACCGAATCAAAAATTACAGAAGATTTGAAAAAGAAAGGAGCTGTTATCTATACCGGCCCTCATTCGGCTAGTAATATCAAAGATTACGATTTGATAATTCACAGTCCGGCGGTAAAGACGGGCAATTCGGAAATCAATGAAGCGGAAAGGCAAGGAATCAAGATTCTATCATATCCCAAAGCCTTGGGAGAATTAACTAAAGAATACACAACCATTGCTATTTCCGGCACTCACGGCAAGAGTACGACCACAGCCATGATTTCTTTGATTTTGGTTGAAGCCGGATTGGATCCGACTGTAATTGTTGGAACGAAGCTAAAGGAATTCGGAGATTCTAATTTCAGAATGGGTAAATCGGAATATTTGGTTATCGAGGCCTGCGAACATGAAGCAGCTTTCCTTAATTATTGGCCGAAGATAATCGTGGTGACTAATATCGAAGAAGACCACCTTGATTTCTATATCAATCTGGAAAATATCAAGAAGGCCTTCAATGAATTCGTTTCGCATTTGAAGAGCGACGGGATTTTAATCAAGACGGAAAATACAATCATTAATACTGACAAGAAGGCAATCAATTATTCTTTAAATGATAAAAAAGAAGTTGAAAAGTTAAAAGAGATAATCAAGATTCCCGGAGAGCATAATATTTTGGATGCTTTGGCTGCCTTGAAAGTGGCGAGGGTTTTGGGTGTTAAAGACGAAGTTTCTTTTAATGCTTTGTCAAAGTATATCGGAACATGGAGAAGGTTTGAAGAAACCCAATTGCCAGACTTCATTTTAATTGATGACTACGGACATCATCCAACCGAGATTTTGGCAACCCTGAAAGGAGCGAGAGAGAAATATCCAACTAAAAAGATATTCTGTGTTTTTCAACCGCATCAATATCAGAGAACGTATTTGTTGTTTGATGATTTTGTTAAAACTTTCAAAGAGGTTATGGATAGTAAATTGGCGGACAAGTTATTCTTAATAGATATCTATGACGTGGCCGGAAGAGAATCCAAGGAAGCCAAAGAAAAAGTCAGTTCAAAGATATTGGCCGAAGCCATTGGTAATGCAGAATATGTTTCAAGAGAAGATTTATTCAAGGAATTAAACGGAGGAGAAGTTATGATTTTCATGGGAGCAGGGGATATATATAATTTAAGCCAAGATTTAAAAGGTTTAAATGGGTTTTGCGGTTAATTGACAGATGTCTTCATTTAGTACTATATTGTTTTTATGGAACTTAGCGGTGGAGTCGTGATAGATCACGGCAAGGAAGGATTGCTCGTTCAAGTGGAGAGAGATAATTTTCTCCTAAGAGCAAGCGTAAAAAATGGAGAAAACAAATTTTTCAAAGTTCGTATTGTCGGTATGGATGTCTATACATACATAACCGATAGTGTTGAGCAGCCCTGGGAAAAGGAAGACCATCTATTCTTTAACAAAGAGATCGGGAGAGTTCAGGTAGAAATGCCTGAGCCCATGCGTATCGAGATTGTTACAGCATTGTGGCCGATTATTCAAAAACATTACTTCGACTAAGAGTATAATCTTGGTCACTTTTTTTATTTTCTCTTGAAAAGAAAAAAAGAGGGGAGTATAATAAAGGCATATGGATACCATCTGGTTAATTGTTATAATTTTATTCATCGTTTCGTTGATTTTTTGGTCTTCATTGGAAAATGGTAAAGAAGATTGATTACCCCTGACGGGGTTTTGTTTTATCTAAATAAGTAGGAATAACAATAAAGATATGCCCAAAGCAGAGCATCAGGTTCCCGATTCGCGTCCTTGGTTTAAATTATACGGGGAGAATATTAAAAAACATCTGGATTATCCTGACGTTCCTTTATTTTATTTCTTGGATGAGGCGGCGGCTGAGCATCCGGATAAAATCGCCATGTCTTTTTACGGAAATAACATAACCTACAAACAATACAAAGAATTGGCGGATAAGTTTTCGCATGCGCTCTTGGTCAATGGAGTTGGCAAGGGCGACCGTGTTATGATTATGGCTGTCAATTGTCCGCAAACTTTGATTGCCACCATAGGAGCGATGAAAGCCGGAGCGATAGCGGTTCCCCTGAATCCTTCATACTCAATTAAAGAGCTCGAGTATTTTTTCAAAGATTTGACTCCGAAACTAGTTGTAACTCTTGATAATTTTTGTGGCAATGTCGCCACGGCGGCAAGGGTAACCCCTGAGATTGAAAGGATAGTATCGACGAACATTTCCGATTATTACCCTCCGCTCAAAAGGTTTATGGATAGATTTTTGAAAAAGGTGGATGTTTATAATTGTCATGAGTCGATTGATTTTAGTAATTTTATCGCCATGGCTCCCACTTACGAAGAGAAAGATAATATTAGGAAAGAGGAAGAATTGACTAAAATCAAAATAGACCCGGAAGAAGATATCGCCTTGATCGTCTACAGCGAAAGGGACGTGGGAGAACCGAAAGGAGTGGCTTTGACTCATTCAAATATTGTTGCCAATGTTTTGGCCATTGAGGAATGGTTTAAGAATGTCAGTATTGATTCTCTGCTTTTGGCCGTACCGATGTTTCGCATCTGCGGTTCGGGATTGATTTCCAATTTTTGCGATTCCAAAGCCAGAAAACTTTTGGTGTTTCCCAATTTTGACATTGATGAAGTGATTAAAGTTTTGCAAAAAGAAAAAAACGAAGGCCTGTTTTGCGTGCCGGCTATTTATTCAGCGCTCATCAATCATTATCATGAGCATCCAGAAGAGCCTAAACTAACGGAAGTTTCTTTGTGCGGCGGTGAAAAGGTGCCGATATCTTTGAATATTCGCGAGAAGATGAAAGGAATAGTGCCTCATGCCTTTATCGTCGAGGGTTACGGGCTTGCGGAAACCTGTTCGCCGATAATGGTTCATCCTATCGCGGAGGGATATCAAAGAAAGCCGGGCTCAATCGGTGTGCCGTGCTCCGATATTGATGCAAAGATAGTCGATTTGGAGACAGGAGAAGAATTGCCTCCCAATTCTTCGGGAGAAATAGCGGTGCGGGGACCATCAATTTTTAAAGAATACTGGAATAATCCGGAAGAAATCAAGCGAGTGTTGAGGGATGGATGGTTCTATACCGGAGATATCGGGCACATGGACGATAATGGAATTTTTTATATCGAAAAATTAAAAAATCAGCAATAATTCATTTCATTTTTTCTTGAAAAGAATTCCATATCGGGTATAATATACTCAATATGGAAAAAGTTTGGTTTGTAATTCTATTTTTGAAACATTGACTATGATTAATAATGATAAAAAACAATCTGTCGAGGAATTTGTAAAAACATTTAATTTTGATTCATGCGTTTTTGAGTTGTTGAAATTCATTGAAAAGGACAATGAGAGGATAAAGAATCTTGTTATTAGCAAGTATTTAAAAATGCCTCTTTCTGCGAGTGAAGAAGAAGATATTTTGGATTATTTCATAAGCAACAGCGTTTTCAGTGCGGCTACTCTTGCCAATCCGGCCACCTCGGTAGTCACGGAGTTTTTATACGAACCGAAAGCGTCTTCCATTATTGATAAATATTTTTCCGCATCAAAGGGCGGAGACGCGATTCATTCAAGAATTATCCGTGTCGAAGAAAATCTTCATTTATTGATTGATAAATATTTAAAAAACGGTAAAGTTCTGTTGGGTAATTTGGGAGGCGGACCGGGCAGAGATGTCACAGATGTTTTTTCCAAGTATTACCGCGATAGCGATAAGGTTTTTTCAATCAATATAGATAAAGACAAGAATGCCCTCAAGAGAGGAAAGAGGATGGCGGAAAGAGGAGGAGTCGCCGACAGAATTAAATTTTTAGACGCCAGCTTTACAAGACACAAGCCGAAAGAAAAATTTGATATCATTATTTTAGTCGGAGTTCTTTGCGGTCTGCCGACGGAAACCTGCATTTTGCTTTTGAAGAAGATAAAGCCGATGCTGGCAAAGGGCGGTTCGATTATGGTAAGTAATGTGGCGCCCAAGATGTTACAAGATGACCCTTTCACTTATTTCATCATGAACGATATTATGGGTTGGAGCTTGGTCTTCAAGGAAGAAGCGGTGCTCAAAGATATTTTTAAAAAGGCCGGATTTGAATGGCAGAGAAATTTTACCGATGATTACGGTTTCCATAATATGGGCGTAGGGGTAAAAAAGAAATCAATTTTTAAATAATTATGGATTTTTATATCATCTCCAGTTTTATCAACGGCATCGTGGCGATAATTTTCGGCTGGATTATTTTTTCAAAAAACTGGAAGAACACGACGAACATAACTTTCTTGTTGATGAGCATAAGCGTCGCTTTTTGGAGTTTTTCTTATTGCGAATGGCTTTCGATGTCCACTGTTCCGGAAGCCCTTTTCTGGTCCAGGATGCTTAATCTGGGAGCCACATTCATTCCCATTTTTTATCTCCACTGGGTGTTGAGCATTTTAAATATGGCCAAAGAAAAGAAAATACTCTTGGGATTGGGATATGTGGTAACTTTTCTTTTTGCTTTTTTCAGCTTTTCACCGCTTTATATCAAAGGCGTGATGGAGGTGTCATCTTTTCTTTTTTGGCCGCAAGCAGGGCCCCTTTACATTCTTTTCTTGATTTTCGGCTATTACAGCATGACTATTTATGGCTTATACCGACTGGTCGTGGCCAGAAAAGAGGCGAAGGGAGAAAAGACGCATCAAATCGATTATGTTATTCTAGGATCGCTTTTCGGATTCGGAGGAGGTGCGACTAATTTTCCGCTGATGTTTGGGATAGGGTTTTTCCCGCCAATCGGTCAGCCGTTGGTGGTTTTTTATATCATTATTTTCGGCTTAGCCACGCTCAAATACCACTTGTTTGAAATAAAGATAATCTTGGTTGAAATGCTGACAGCGATAATGGTCGTGGCTTTGACGATTCAGCTGTTTTTGATGCCGACCGACACTTTGAGGGCTTTAGTGTCGATGATTTTATTATTGTTTCTGATATTTGGTTATCTTTTCATTAAGGCCATCCATAGAGAAATCGAAGATAAGGAGGAGGCGGAAAGGATAAGCAGGCTCAAGACGGAATTCATTTCCATTGTTTCGCACCAGCTCCGAACCCCCTTGGCGGCGATAAGAGGATATACGGATATGCTTAAGGACGGCGATTACGGTCCTTTCTCGGAAAATATCAAAGTTCCCGTTAACTATATCCATGATGCGAGCGTGAGTATGATTAAAATGGTCAACGGGCTTTTGAGCGTAACCAGGTTGGAGAGAGGGAAAGTGGAATTAAAGGTGAAATATTTTCCGATTGGCGAAGTGATTGAAGAATGCATAAAGGACGTTGAGTTGAGGGCAAAAGAAAAAGGTCTTTATTTGAATTACGAAAAATCAAAGGAGGAAGTACCCTTGATTAAAGGAGATCCGGAGAAGATAAAGCATGCGATTATGAACATTTTGAACAATGCCATTTTGTATACTCTTGAAGGGGGAGTGACGATAGCCGTTTCGCTTATCGGTTCTTTGGTCAGGATTACGATAAAAGATACCGGCGTGGGAATTGAAAGTGTTGAAATGGAAAAAATATTCCAAAGTTTTTCAAGAGGCAAAAGAGGGGTTGAGATATACACTCAGGGCACCGGATTGGGATTATATGTGGCCAGAAGCTTTATATCCATGCACAAAGGCAAGATAACGGTCTTTTCGGAAGGAAAGGACAAAGGAAGCACTTTCTATATAGATATTCCGATTAAAGCGGATATTGTTTCAAAGCAGGAGTTCGATTTGGTTCCTCTTGATTTGAAGAAATGATTTTTATGTATTATAATTTAATAAACATATGAAAAAAATTCTTATCATCGAAGACGAAAAGATTTTGTCCGAAATGTACAAATTTAAATTGGAGAAAGAAGGATTTGAAGTTTTTCGCGCCATGGAAGTCGATGAGGCGATAGAAGTTGGGAAACAAAACAAGCCTGACTTGGTGGTTTTGGATATTCTTCTTCCCAAAGAGAGCGGGATAAACTATCTCATAAAGATGAAGAATATTGAAGAGCTGAAAAACGTTCCGGTTTTGGTCCTTTCCAATTTTGACGACAATGAAACCAAGAGCAGGTCTTTCGAGTTGGGAGCTAAAGGATATTTGATTAAATCCAATCATGACCCCAAGGAAATTGTAGAGAAAATTAAAGAATTGATAAAATGATAGAAACTCCGCTTTCAATATATTTGATCATTCCCAGCAGTATTTTCATCTTGCTGGTGGGAAGCTTCATTTTCTTCAAAAGCAGAACCAGGGAAAATTTACTATTCTTTCTTTTAAGTTTGGCTCAATTCCTCTGGTCTTTCGGAGCTTTTGTCGTCTGGCAGGGCCATGCTTTCGGGCAAATCAGCGATAGCGTATTATTGAACAAAGTGTTCACCTTGGCCATCTTTCTGATACCGGTTTTCCTTTATCACTTTACAGTTGAATTCTGCAAGGTGAAGAATCAGAGGATGCACCTTTTCTTTTCCTATTTGTTTTCTTTGTATCTGGTTTTCGCGGTTGACGTTAAAACGGTTATCAGCGGAGTTTTTTTCTACCGCTGGGGAGATTGGAGCAGTATCTCGATTATCCATTATCTCTTTTCCTTTTTCATTTTGATTTTATTGTTAATGTCCTTGTATAATCTTTTCAGAGCTTGGCAAAACAGAATGGACGGCGATGTGAGAAAAGACACTATTCTTTATCTGCTTTTGAGTATTGCCATTTTCGGTTTGGTTTTCATCGATTTTCTTCCGGTTTACGGAGTCAATGTTTATCCTCTGTTTTATTTGACTATTCCGGTCTATGCTCTTATAATGGCCTATGTATTGATTGAAAAGAATCCCTTGGCTTCGATGATTACAACTGATATTTTGGTGGCGACATTGCTGACCCTCTTGTCATCATTATTGGTTTTTCCGGACTTGGAAGTGACCTTTGCTGAAAAGTCGGTTATTTTTATCTTAATCTGCGTCCTTTCTTTCGTCGCTCTCAAATATACCCATCAATTGAGAGAGCAAAAGCTAGTTTTTGAAGAGAGGATAAAGGAGGGAACGGCGGAGATAGGAAAAAAGAATAATGAATTGAAGGAAATAAGAAGGTCGCTTGAAGAAACCAATGCGGCTTTGGAAATCAAGGTGAATGAAAGAACCAAGGATTTGAAGGGATTGAACGACAGCTTGGAAAAGCTGGTCAATGAAAGAACCAAGGAGTTGAAGAGAAAGACTTCTCAATTGGAAGAAAAGGTGAGAGAGTTGGAACAGTTCGGCGATGTTTTTGTCAACAGGGAAAACAAGATGGTTGAATTAAAAGAAAAAGTTAAAGAGCTGGAAGATAAATCAAAATAATATGGAAAGAGTTTTAATAAATAAAATAGCCGAATGCGAAGGCAAGAATGCTTTAATCAAGGGTCGTGTTTTCAATATCAGGAACTTGGGAAACATAGTCTTTTTGGTTGTTTCCGATTATACCGGAACCATTCAGGTTGTAGCCGACAAGAGCGTTGAAGTTAAGAGCGGAGACGCTGTTGAGATTGTCGGTTTCGTCAAAAAAGACGAAAGGGCCAAGGGAGGTTATGAATTGAAAGCCGAGAAATTGGAAGTTGTTTCCAATATTATCGAAGATTTGCCCATTGATTTGGCCAAAGATGATTTGAATTTGAATCTGGTTACATTATTGGATTACAGACCTCTTTCTTTGAGGCATCCTAGAGTTCAGGCCATTTTCCGCTTATATGATTTGTTGCTGAAGAGCTATGAAACGGTGATGAGGGAATACGATTTTACAGAAATTAAAACTCCGAAGTTGTTAGGTTCGGCGACTGAAGGTGGAGCCAACTTTTTCAAGGTTAAATATTTTGAGAAAGAAGCGACTTTGGCCCAGAGTCCCCAGTTTTATAAACAGATAATGGTCGGAGTATTCGAAAGGGTTTTTGAAATCGGTTCGGTTTTCAGAGCGGAACCGCATTTTACAACCAGACATGTCAATGAATACATTGGGTTGGATGCCGAGATGGGCTTCATTAAGGATTTTTACGATGTTTCTAAAACATTGAATGTTGTTTTGAAGAAAATGTTTTTGATGATAGAAAAAGAAGGCCGTGAGTATTTGGATTTATATGGAATTAAAAATATGGAAGTTCCGGAAGAGATTCCTTGCATTAAGTTATCGGAAATTAGGAAGATAATCAAAGAAGAATACGGGTACGAGATTCCAATGGACACGGACATTGATCCCAAAGGAGAAGAATTGGCCGGACAGTACGCCAGAGATAAATTCAATTCAGATTTCATTTTCATAACCCACTATCCGTGGAGCGACCGTCCTTTCTATACTATGCCCAGTCCGGAAGACGAGAAAGAGACTTGCGGTTTTGATTTGCTGTATAAAGGCCTTGAAATTGCGACCGGAGGACAGAGGATACACAAACACGATGAATTGATTAAGAATTTAAAGAAGAAGAAAATCAAGCCCGAAGGAATGGAGTTTTATTTGGATATTTTTAAATACGCAGTTCCTCCGCACGGCGGATGGGGCATGGGTTCGGAAAGAATTATCAAACAGATGCTCGGATTGGACAGTATTAAGGAAGCGATATTATTCCCGAGAGACGTTAAGAGGTTAATTCCCTAATATGAATAAAGAAAACTTTTTCTTTTTATCATTTCTGGTTTTGTTTTCTGTTTTTTGTTTTCTTTTTTCCAATTCCGGCAATGTTTCGGGCGACTCCTTTTCTTTTCTAAAGGCATCATCAATTGATTTATTAAGGCCTTTGTCCAAGGAGAAGATTAATGATTTGTATTTGAATTCAAATAACTTTTTTTCCGTTTTCGTCAATTTAGAAGAAGGGAAAGAGGTTGTCTTGTCGGAAAAGAAAAGCAACGAAGTCATCCCCATTGCGTCTTTAAGCAAATTGATGACGGCTGTTGTGGCTTTGGAGAGTTATGGATTGACAGATGATGTCAATATCAGTGCTTCGGCAATCAATACTTATAGTACGGCCGGAGGGTTGAGGGAAAAAGAAGTCATTTCGGTCGAGGATTTGTTGTATGTGACATTAATCGAATCTTCTAATGACGGAGCCGAAGCTTTGGCTGAGAAAATGGGTAGAGCTGAATTTGTTTTGAAGATGAATAAGAAGGCGGCGGAATTGGGAATGAAGAACACTAGGTTCTTTAATCCGACCGGACTGGATGTTTTTACCGACACTTCGGAAAAAGAAGTTAAGGAAACCAATGTTTCAACCGCTTCCGATTTGGAGAAGCTGGTCGTGTATATTTTAAAGAACCATCCTTTGATTCCTCAAATTCTTTCCAATTCCGAAAAACAGATTAAAAGTTCAAGCGGAAACGTTCATAATTTGAAAAATACCAATATCCTTTTGAAGGAAAACTCTTCGTATTTGTGGGGTAAAACTGGATATACAAAAGAGGCCAACGGGTGTATCATACTCATATTAAAAAGCTATGCCGATGATTTGAACGGGTATGTTATCAATGTCATTACCGGGGCCGATGACAGGTTCAGTGAAGCGAGAAAACTGAATTCATGGCTCCAAGATTCATTTATTTGGTAATATATGTCTTTATTCACTTTCAATGCGATTAAAATAATGTCCGCGGCATTTCTTTCTTCTTTTATCTCTATTGTCGTGGCCGGATTTTTAATCAAGTTTTTGTACAAAATAGAGTTTTGGAAAAAGAAGCCGAGAGAAAAGACGATTGACGGAAAAGAAGCTTCGGTCTTTTTGTCTTTTCACAAAGAGAAAGAGGTCAACACTCCTCGCGGAGGAGGAATAATCATTTGGTCTTCGGTTCTTATTCTATTGGGAATAATATTATTGGCCGGAAAGTTTTTTGATATCTGGTGGATTCAGAAACTGAACTTTTTGTCTCGAGATGAAACTTGGATTCCTTTGTTCGCTTTAATCAGCGCATCCTTGATCGGATTGATTGATGATATTTCCGTTGTCTACGGAACGGGCAAATATATCGGAGGGGGATTGAAATTCAAGACTCGCTTGGCTTTGGTCAGCTTGATCGGTTTAATCGGAGGCTCTTGGATGTATTACAAGTTGGGTTGGGATTCAATTCATATTCCTTTGCTTCTTAATTTTCCTCATGGCTTTGAATGGCATTTGGGTTTGTATTTCATTCTTTTATACATTATCGTCAGTTTGGCCTCTTGGGCATCGGGAGTGGTTGATGGGCTGGATGGGCTGGCCGGAGGCGTCTACAGTGCCATTTTCGGGGCTTTCGCCGTGATTGCCTTCAGTCAGGGCATGATTGATTTATCGGCTTTTTGCATGGCCATTCTTGGTGCTTTATTCAGCTTTCTTTGGTTCAATATTCCGCCCGCCAAGTTCTATATGGGTGAAACCGGAATTCTTGGTTTGGCAATGACTATGACGGCGATTGCATTTTTAACCGACTCGGTGGCGGTTTTGCCGATTATTTGCGGGGTCTTGGTTATTGAAACCGGTTCGGTTATCATTCAATTACTGTCAAAGAAATTCAGAGGCAAGAAGATTTGGCTTTCGACTCCGATTCATCATCACTTGGAAGCAATCGGCTGGAAGCCCTATCAAATCAGTATGCGTTTGTGGATTGTGAGTATTGTTTTTGCGGTAATCGGAGCGGCTATTCAACTATTAAGATGAAATTAAAAGAACTGAGAAAAAAATATCCCGAGTTTGTTTACGAAAGCTTTGATTATGTCTTGAAGGATAATGACCTTCATGTTTCTTTTTGTTTTAAAAGTTCGGAATTGGAATTCAATCCTTCTCTTGTTATTAAGAATGTCTCTTTGAAGAAAATAGAGATATCGGTTTTGGACAATCTGGTTTTCAATCTGGGAATGATTGAAATGTTTTCCTATTGGAAAGTAGTTTGTTCGAAAAAGATTATTGTTAAGGCGGGGAAGTTGGATGCCAAGCAAATCAAGTGGTGGAAAGATATTTTGCTTAACGGAATGGGGCAGTATTTCTATGAAAACAAGATTGATTTTACTGTTCCCGATTTTGTGGAAATTGTTTCTTCGGGTTCTTTGAAGGTTAAAAAAGGAAAAGTTTCAGGAAAAGGAATCTTGATTCCAATTGGAGGAGGAAAGGAATCGGCCGTGACTTTGGAATTGATGCAGAAGTTTAAGAAAGATGTTGATTGTTTTGCTCTAAATCCTTTTTTGAACATCAAAGAGATGTTTAAGGTTTCGGGATACAAAGATATGATTGTGGTTGAGAGAAAGATTGAAGAGAGATTATTATTATTGAACAGAAAAGGTTATTTGAACGGGCATACTCCTTTTGTCGCCTATTTATCTTTCTTGACTGTCTTGGTTTCCGTTTTATTCAACAAGAAGTTTATTGTTTTTTCTAATGAAGACAGCAGTAACGAAGGAAATGTTAAGTGGCTGGGACATGAAATCAATCATCAGTATTCGAAGACATATGATTTCGAAAAGAAATTCAGAGAGTATTGTTCAACTTATCTGGTTAACGGTTTGGAATATTTCAGTGTTTTGCGATTATTGTATGAAATACAGATTGCCCGCGTGTTTTCATATATGAAAGATTATTTCCCGGTATTTTTAAGTTGCAATGAATCGCAGAAGACCTATTCGGGAACAAAGAAGAAGACAGGAAAGTGGTGCGGCTCTTGTTCCAAGTGTTTGTTTGTTTATATGATTCTCTATCCTTTTGTTTCTAAAGAAGAATTGCTTTCTATTTTTAATTCTGATTTGTTTGAGAAAAAAGAATTATTGCCAATTTTGAAAGAATTAATAGGGGAGAAAGAGGTGAAACCGTTTGAATGCGTAGGAACAAGGAAGGAGGCCTTGGTTGCTTTATATTTATCATACAAAAAAGGAGAAAGCTCTTATCTGTTGAAATATTTTGAAAAGAATGTTTTACCCAAGCGCAAAAATTGGGAAGAAATGGTTGTTGAGGTGATGGACCATTGGAACAAGAAGAATTTCATTCCCAAATATTTTAAAGATTAGTGGGGAAAAGTGTTATACCTAACCTCTTTTGACACTTTCTAGATGAAATAATTCTAGCATTTCTATTGGAGTTTTTCCATTCAGACCGCAATGCTCTAAATTATTATACTCCTCATTCCAAATCCGTATTTTCTTTT